>Ga0302176_10001336_pt1 | contig 11776 bp, 8 predicted proteins | sample I_Palsa_E1_1_FD_198787 | JGI IMG/M metagenome (GOLD analysis project Ga0302176, IMG submission 198787) | Peat permafrost microbial communities from Stordalen Mire near Abisko, Sweden - I_Palsa_E1_1 | ecosystem: Environmental > Terrestrial > Soil > Palsa > Peat permafrost | place: Sweden: Abisko...
CACCTTTGCCGGAATTCCCGCGACGAACAAAAGCGTCGTCGTGCCCGGCTGCAACGTCATCGAAGTGCGCAACGGCAAAGCGATTCAAGGCCGGCTCTACGCGGACAACGCCGCCCTGTTGATGCAGATCGGCGCCATATCGCTCCCCAAAGCCACAGCCGCGAGCTAACTTCGCAATCGCAGCGCGCGTCTTTCAGATAAAGCTGCCCGATGAATCTGAAAGATGCGCCGTTTTCTTCACCCTCTCGTACCGCCGGCCTGCCCTGAGCCTCGAAGGGCGTCCCGCCGGCTCTTTTCCTTTATTCGCGTACAATTGTCACACATGCATCGCGCAGCCATCGGCGTTCGAATGCACTCCGGTTGGGGCGCTCTCGTCGCCGTCTCTCAGAGCGCCGGCACGGTCGAGATAATCCACCGCCGCCGCATCACCCTCACGACTCCCGGAACGCCCGGCGCCATCCAGCCCTATCACTTCGCAAAGGATCTCGAACTTCCGGCAGCGGAGAAATTTATCGGAGTTTGTTTCGCGGCGTCAAAAAGCCTCGCAGCAGCGGCAATTCAGGATGTGGTAAATGAACTGCGCGCTCGCAAATATCGCGTCGTAGCTTCCGCCGTAATCTTGGCCTCAGGCCGCCCGCTCCCGCCCCTCGCAAAAATTCTCGCCGCGCATCCTCTGCTTCACGCCGCAGAAGGCGAATTCTTCCGCGAAGCCTTCTCAAAAGCCTGCGAGAGCCTCAACATTCCCGTCACCGGCCTCCGCCAGCGCGACCTCGAAGAGCATGCCCGCACGACATTCGGCAAAGCAGCCACCCGCATCTCGCGACAAATTTCCACGCAAGGCCGTTCTCTTGGCCCGCCCTGGACCACAGATCAAAAAACAGCAGCCCTGGCAGCGTTGCTAGTCCTGGCAAACAACTCAAATTAATTTCATCAGAAATCTGAAATATTAATTGCCCTGCCAAGCCCGATCACGAGGGCGCCCTCTTGTACCGCCGGCGTCTCGCCCGCTCTTCGCCTTTTTACTTCCATGAGTCGACGCTTCATCTCCGACATCAGATAACCTCATGACACGCTCGTAAATCGCGCATAATCTCGTGAGCGTCGCCCACCGAAATGAAAAACGCGAACCAGCCAACAAAGCTTCTCTCCCTAAACGTCGGCGTCCCCCGCGAGGTAACCTGGCATGGCACACCAGTCACCACTGGAATCTACAAACAGCCAGTCGCCGGCCGCATCGCCTTGCGCAAACTGAATCTCGACGGCGACCGCCAAGCCGACCTCACCGTTCACGGCGGCGAATTCAAAGCCGTCTATTGCTATCCATTGGCACACTACGATTACTGGAAAAAAGAATTGCCCGGCCGCGATTTGCCGGTAGCCATCTTCGGGGAAAATTTCACCACCGACGGCCTGCTCGAAGACTCAGTCCATCTCGGCGACGTTTTCTCCGTCGGCTCCGCGGAAGTCGTCGTGACGCAGCCTCGCCTTCCATGCTACAAACTCGGCATAAGATTCAACTCCGACGACATGGTCCGCCGATTCCTCGCCAGCGGCCGCACAGGCTTCTACTTCGCCGTGACTCGCGAAGGCCAAGTCGCCGCCGGCGACGCCATTAGCCTGATCGATCGCGACCCAAACGCCGTCACCGTCTCCGAAATCACCCGCCTCTACATCGCAAAAAGTTACTCCGACTCCGACGTAGCCTCATTGCGCCGCGCCCTTAAAGTCGACGCCTTGCCCGCCAGCTGGAAAGATTACTTCCGCGACCGCCTGCAAAAGACAAACGCATAAACCCACTAATCGTCACGAAGTGTTTTTTCGGGTGGTTTTCCTTCCGTTCGTTCTCGGCTGTCATTTGCACTGTTTGCATCCCGATCCATGCGGACGAGGACGATCCGAGGAATCTGCATTTCCTTTCGCTCACCCTCGCACGCCAAAAGAAACAATTAAATTCGCGATTTGCCGTTGGTCTAATTGAAATAGGAGTGAGAGCCGCCATAACGCCGCGCTCCAATCTCTCCGGCTTTAACCGCGGAAGATGGTGCACTACAGCTTCGCGTATTCAGCCCTGGCTTGCTGCAGGATGGGAATGTCGGGGTCGGCGTCTTTCCACAGCGTGAAGAAATCATTGTAGGCGGCCTTCGCTTTAGCGGTGTCTCCGGAGAGAGCGTAAGCGCGCGCGAGGCCCAGATCGGCAAGCGCGCCCAGCGGGAAGTTTAGCGTGATCCCTCGATGGTCTAGAAATTTCTGAAACTCGGTGGCCGCCGCAGCCCCATTGTGCGCCATCAACTGAGCGTGGCCGCGAATGTAGACAGGATACAACGTTCCCACCTGCAAAGGCGGCGGCTCTCCCAGTTCGTACGGCGCCGCTGCTTCGAGATGCACCTCAGCCTGCGTGGAATTATTAGCGTTCAGTTCTATGGCGGCCTCAATCGTCGGCAGCCAGTAGACCTTCAGCATCGAATTCGATGCGAAGCTCTTTTCCAGATCATCTACGATGCGCTTCGCTCGAGCGGTTTCACCGATTCGGGCGAGCGCCAGTGCTGCGAGCACTTTCACGTCTCGGCCCGGAGCTAGCGGCAGCGCTGCTTCAACACCTTGCTTCGCGGCTGCTGTGTTGCTGAACTCCGCTTCCCGCAAAGCGGCGTTCACCTGCCACAACGCCGCGGTCTCTTTCGAGTCGTTGCGCACTGCGGAATCCACCGCACGACGTGAAAAGTCCCGAGCTTTCACGAGCCTTCCGAAATACGCCTCTGAATCGGACTGTATCGAGAGTAGGAGATCTTCGTCTCCTGGCTTGCCTGCAGCCCAAGCCACCTGCCGCCCCATCTCGGCTGCGTCGCCGTTGAGAAAGGCCATGTCGTAGGTCGCCCAGTGCAATTCTTCAAAGTCGAGCTTTCGCTCTTCGGCGGTCTTTATCATTTTCGCCGCGTCGTCCCTGCGGCCGAGAGCAAGGTAAGTCATTGCCAGGTTTCCGTAGCCAATCGCCATGTTTGGGTCGAGTCGCATGGCCTTCTGCGTCTCATCAGCAGCCTTGTCGAACTGCCCAAATCCAGTGTAAGTGGCCCCCAAGTTAAGAGGGGGCGAAACATCCTGGGGATAACTCCTGGACCAAAGTTCGTAAACTTGAATGGCCTGTTCCTCATCGCCGATGGCGATGTCGTAATACAAGGACTCAATGCGATATTTCTCATGCTCGCTGACGCGATCACGCAGGGCATATGCCTTCTTGAGATTCTCCGCGGCCAGACTCGCTTGTCCGAGATTGGCGTAGTGCACTCCCAAACCAACGTAGGCCAAGGCGAAACTCGGGTCGAGTTCGAGAGCCCGCTTGAAGAACGGAATCGCTGCGGCGTCTCCCATTGTGCTCGCAGTTGTCATGCCCAGGCTGTAGGATTTTAGGGCTTCGAGAGATGCTGTCGTGGCCTCCACGGGAACATCGAACTTTTGCACTGAGGCGAGCGATTCTCCAAGTTGGCTCCGCAAGCTGGCTGCTGCCTTGCTCAGTGCTTTTAGCACCTCCTGCTTCGTCGCAGATTCTTCCTGTTCCTTGGCCAGCGTGTCCCCGCTGCTGCAGCCGATTGCATCCACGCCAACCACGTATTGACCGCCCAAGTTGGAAATAGATCCTAAGAGAAACGCCTTACTCCCTGTTCGCACGCACAGTTCTCCGGCCACGTCGCGGGTAATGCGCTCAGTCGATGGACGCCCCATGAGCCGCAGCGTCTCCGCCACCTTGCGGTCGGAGAGAATGTTCAGGAAAGGCGATTGTGCGAGCTGAACTGCCAGCGCCTGCTTCAACGCGCCGTCGAATACGGGATCCCCGGTGGTGTTATCGAAATCGGCGAGAACGACGGTGTCCTTCTCGGTCAACGTCGCCACCGGACGCGGACGGAAGTAGAAGTAAGCCGCGATTAACGCTGCGACCACAACGGCAGCAGCAGGAACCAACACCTTCCAGAGTTTTTTCCCTTCGGCGACCGGAACTTCAGCAGCCTTCAAGGCAGCCGATGATGGCGGAACTCCAGCAACTGCCGACACCGAACTCGACCCGGACCCAGTCTGTTGTGCAACCGATTGAGAACCGCTATCCTGCGCGATCGCAACGGACCACGAAGCTGCCGATACGCCGGGCCGCGATTCCGTTTCCCGTTTTACCCGCTTCAAATCGGCCCGCATTTCCGCCACGCCCTGATAACGGAGCTCCCGGTCTTTCTCCAGCGCCTTGTTGATGATGTCTTCGAGCTTCGCCGGAAGGTCAGGATTCAGCCGAATCGCCGGAACCGGATCGCGATCCAGAATTTCATGGAAAATAACTCCCGAGCTTTCCCCACGGAACGGCAACGTGCCTGTCGCCATCTCGTAGAGCACCGCTCCGAAAGAGAACAAGTCGCTTCGCGCGTCCAAATCCTTCGCCCGCACCTGCTCCGGCGACATGTACGCGACCGTGCCGAGTGTAGACCCCGGACTTGTCAGGTGTTCCGGAGACACCGCGTCGGCGGTATCCTGCGTCGCCGACATCGAGAGCGCCGATGCGGACGGCAACGTCTTCGCCAACCCGAAATCGAGAATCTTCGCGTGGCCCCGCTTGGTCACAAAGATATTGGCAGGCTTGATGTCGCGATGAACGATGCCTTCGGAATGAGCAGCGTCGAGCGCATCAGCGATCTCAATGGCCAGCGACAGCAGCGTTTCCGTCTCAAGCGGCTTGCCCGCGATTCGGTGTTTCAGCGTCACGCCATCCGGATACTCCATCACAATAAACGGCTGGCCGTCTTGCTGCCCGATTTCATGGATCGTGCAGATATTCGGATGGTTTAGCGCGGACGCCGCTTGAGCCTCTCGCTGGAATCGCGCCAACGCTTGCGGATCTCTAGCCACATCGTCAGGAAGAAACTTCACGGCGACAAATCGATGCAGGCTTACGTCCTCAGCCTTATAAACGACACCCATCCCCCCACCGCCAAGCTTTTCGGCGATGCGGTAGTGAGAGATCGTCCGGCCGATCATGGATTGCGACTCAGGCATTTGGCGCGCATTTTAGGCCGCGCCCTCACCCAAGTCAACGCGCTACAGTCAGGATCAATTCACCTTGGCGTATTCGGATTTCGCGGCGATGAGGATGGGAATCTCGGGATCGGCGTCTTTCCATAGCGTGAAAAAATCATCGTAAGCGGTTTTCGCTTTAGCGGTGTCTCCCTGCAACGCGTAAGCGCGTCCAAGCCCGAGATGCGCGAGTGCGCCGATGGGCTCCATCAAAACCACGGTGCGGTGATCGACAATTTTCTGGAATTCGTTCTCGGCTTCGCCAGCCCGATGCGCAGCCAGGCAAGCCTCTCCGCGCACATAGACGGGATAAAGACTCATGAAATTAAAAACGCTCGCGCGTGTGAGTGAACCCAGCTCGTAAGGAGCAGCGGGCTGAAGTATCTCGATCGCTTTGGGGGAATCATTGCGGTCGAGCGCGATCTGAGCGCGGATCGTCGGCAGGTAGTTGAATTGCACGATGGTGTCTTCCGGGAAGCGTTTGTTCAAATCATCGGCAAGCGCCTGCGCCCGGGATGTATCCCCGGCGAAGGCCAGCGCGAGTGCCGCTCCGTACTGCACGTCGCGGCCGGTCGAAAGGGACAACGCCGCCGTGGCTCGCTGCCGGGCCTCAGAACCGTTGCCAAAGAGCGCTTCCCGCAAAGCCTCGTCGACTTCGTAAGTCGCCGAGGTCTCTTTTTGTTGAACGCGGCCGGCCGATTCCGCCGCCAGCCGCGAGAAATCTCGGGCTTTCCCAAGATGCCCCGAGAACGCAGCGGTATCCGCCTCGAACGCCAGCATCACGTCCTCCGCGCCTGGCTTGCCCTCCAACCAAGTGACTTGTTGCGCCATCCCTGCCGGATCGTTTTTCAAGAAGGCGATTTGATAAAGGAGTAAGTGCAGCGTCGGCAAATCAAACTTCTTCTCCTGCGCTTCGTCGATCGTCGCACGGGCCTCGTCTATCCGATTCACAAAGAGATAGCTTTGCGCGAGTATGGCGTATGTCCAGCCGGCCGGCGGACGGGCATGAAACGCCTTGCTCCCCTCTGCAAACGCTTTGTCATATTGTCCGAGGTTGACATAGATGACGCGCAGATTATTCGGCGGAACGAAATCTCTCGGATAGGTCTGCGCCCAAAGCTCATAATCCTGGCGCGCCTTTTCCAGGTCGCCAATCGCACCGAGGTAGTAAATCGACTCGATGCCGAGTCTTTCCCGCTCGCTCGTGTGCTCCCGAAGTTCGTAGGCCTTGCGAATGTTTTCCGTCGCCAACGCTGTCTCGCCCAGGTTGTAGTAATAGACGCCCAGGCTGGCATAGGCCACGGCGAAGTTCGGATCGAGGCTTATGGCCCGCTGAGCCAGTGACGCCGCGCCGGCAATGTCCAGCTTCTGCGTCGCGATCTTCTCAGCGAGGCTGTAGGCCTGAAGGGCTTCGAGCGAGGGCGTGGTGGCCTGCGCCAGCGGCGTATCGAGTTTTTGCAGCGTGCTCAGCGACTCTCCGAGCTTCGCGCGCATATCGGTTGAGACCTTGCCGAGCGCATCGAGGACGTGATTCTTATCGCTTGCCTCGGCTTCCGCGCTCGCCAGCGATCGCCCGTTGGCGCAGTTGATCGCTTTCAGCGTGAGGAGATACTGCGTGCCAATCTGTGCGATCGAGCCTTCGAGAACTGCCGCGCTGCTGGTGCGCTGGCAGAGATCGCGCGCAACCTGGCCCGTGAGCTTGGCGTCCGGCTTCTGGCCCATCAACTTCAAGGTCTGCTGAATCTGCTCTTCGGAGGCGATGCTGAGGAAGGGCGATTGTTCCGGCTGCACAGAAAGCCCCTTCTGCAGCGAGCCGTCGAAGACAGGGTCGCCGGTTGAGTTTGTGAAATCCGCCAGCAGGACGGTGTCCTTCTCGGTCAACGGCGCGGCGTGATGTGAGCGGAAATAAAGACTGACGGCGACAATCCCAACGACCCAGATCCCAATCGCGGGAACGAGAATCTTCCAGAGCCTCGGCCCGCGGGCTTTGGGAATCTCGGCCGCCGTGACGACGGATGACGGCGTGGCCGGAGAAGAAATGGCTGAGGCGGATACCGCCGCGAACCCGGCCGAAGGCGCAGTGGAGCTGAGCGATATTCCTTCGAGCGCGACACGAAGCTCGCGGGCCGTCTGGTAGCGTTGAGATGCCTCCTTTTCGAGTGACTTCAGAATCACACTTTCGAGCGCTGGAGAGATGTGCGCGCCTGAGGCACTCGGCGCCGGGGCAGCTTTGTGCAGAATCGCGCCCATCAACTGCGGCCCTTGCGTCTGCGGAAAAGGCCGTTGCCCCGCCGCCATCTCGTAAAAAACTGCTCCCGCCGAGTAAATGTCACTTCGAGCGTCGGTCGGCTCCCCGCGCAATTGCTCCGGCGGCATGTAAGGAACAGTGCCCGAAATCGTGCCACTCTCGACCGTGATGCTACGCGTCGCATCGTTCGCGACTTCCGGATGGATCAATCGTGCCAGGCCGAAATCAAGAATCTTCAGCCGTCCGTCAGGCGTAACAAATAAGTTTCCAGGCTTGAGATCGCGATGGATGATGCCTTGGTCGTGCGCGGCGGCCAGGCCCTCGGCAAGCTGCATCCCGAGCCGCACGGTTTCTCTCTCCGCGAGCGGCCCGGCTTTGATCTTTTCACGCAGCGACTCGCCGGGAATCAACTCCATCGCGAGAAAGTCGACGCCGTCCTGCGAGCCAAATTCGTAAACGGTCTCGATATTGGGATGATTGAGCTTGGCGAGCGCCAGAGCTTCCTTGCGAAACTGTTTGCGCGCCGCTTCGTCGGCGAGCAGCCCGGCGGGAAGAATCTTTAGCGCCACGTCGCGGTCGAGTTGGTCGTCATGAGCGCGATACACTTCGCCCATGCCGCCCGCCCCGATTTTCTCGATGATTCGATAATGCGAGATGACCTTGCCGATCATGGTTGGGCGATCACCGTTGGCGCGGAATGTTAGGCCGCGCCCTCACCCAAGTCAACGCCCCGAATCCCGGCGTGCGAAATTCGATTCCATTCTCGGACTGATTGCTGCAATCATGCGTCTTTCCCCAAAGTCGAAAGCACACTTTCGTAAGATTTTCGCGCCCGAATCCCGCTGATTCCCCGGCACTTCCGTCAAGCCTTACAGGTTGTGGATTTGCTGGTACCCACGGGGCACGTGATATACTTACTCGAAAAGTGTATTAATGCAGGAGATAACAAGATCATCATGTTAGTTTCGCGCCCGGGCGATTCCCTTCAGAGCCCGGAGGCCCCCGCCTCCGGGAGCACATTATCGGTATACCCGCCGCGCGTGCTCGGAGGGGTACGCAAATCTGCGGACTCCAGTACTCGATTCCCAATCGATTTCGAATCGATACACCAAAACGATTAAAAATCGCCGCAACTCAAAGAAAACAATCATCACAAGTCATTTCTAATCGCTACAAAAATAGAGGGGACATGCGAGGCGCGATTCGTATCGGTTCCAGTAGCGCCGGCCCATTCACTCTCACTCACGGCAGACCGACCTGCCCTGAGCTTTCGAAGGGTTTTCGTCCGGCACTCGATTGCAAATCCCACGCCGAGGGCAAATTTCTAGGCACACAAAATTATTAGAAACGGCGCAAACGATTGAAAACATGGGACCGAAAACAATATCGCGGCACAAAACAGCGCACTCCAAAAAGCGAAATTACCCCGCCAACCCACTTTTCCAGCTTCCCTTTTCCCTATTCCACGTTTCCTATTTCTCTTTCCGCCGCGCGCTCGCCTTCTTGGGCTTCTTCGCGGGCGCCGGAGGTTTTGCCACAATCACCGGGTCGCCCTTCGCCGCTTTCGCGACGTCTCCTCCGGCCGCGCGCGCGATATCCGCAAGCAAACGGCCGCTCGAAACCGACTTGGGCTCATCAACCGTAATGTCGTTCGGGCTGGCATATTCATCGCGATGCTTGATGAGCAGCCACGATTCTTTCGTCGAGCTTCCGAATCCGCGCGTGCGCACCAGCACCCAGGAACCGTGAAGCTTTTTTCCATGCAAAATAAATTTGAGGTCGCCCTTTGCGAGAGCCGCGCTGACGTCGGGAACCTGCGGCTCCCACGTGCCCGTGTCCCACACCATCACGGTTCCGCCGCCATATTCGCCCGCCGGAATGATTCCCTCGAAGCTTGCGTAATCAATCGGGTGATCTTCCACATGCATCGCCAGACGCTTCACGGAAGGATCGGTCGAAGGTCCTTTCGGAACCGCCCACGAAAGCAGCACTCCATTCCACTCGAGACGGAAATCGTAATGCAGCTGCGTCGCCGAATGTTTCTGCACCACAAAAATCCGCGACGGCCCTTCCTGCTGCTGCGCGCTCTTCTTGCCCTCCGGCTCGGGCGTAACTTTAAAACGGCGCTTGCTGCGATATTCCTTGAGGGTCACATGTTCTCCAGTGTGCGAACGCGATTTCCGTTGCAAGCAAGCAGAGTGAAAAATCCTGGCAGCGATAGGGGGATTCGGCAAAACCAAATTCAAAAAGCCAGCAAAACCGGGAAAATCCCTGCTTTTTATTCCACTCGAGTGACACAGGCTGTAACAGGCTTTGCTCTGTTTGGTTTCCAGCCGCACGAGAGTATGCCAAAAATGCCAACAAAGCGGTAACAGAATTCTGAGATCAGGGAGGAACGGAATTTTGAGATGAGAGCGGAATTGATGATTTTCGACCGATGCCGCTGTGCGGATGATCTTCGCCCAGCTTGGCAGTCGAGCCGAAGCGCTCGCCAATTGGACGATCGGAACAGGTTGTTTCGACGTTAGTGGCCGGCCGGCATTCCTTTGACTCCGCAGCAGCTATCAGCCCTGGCCGCGTGGTAGCATCTCCTGCATTCCGCGCGGCGAAAAAGAAGCCACCGCCGGATCACCGATGATGTTCTCGAAGAATTCTCAATCGCCCCAACAGCCAAGTACCTGGCGGCCGCTCCATATTCCGATCTTTCGAAACCTGCTGATCGCCGATCTGGTATCGGACATCGGAACATTCATGCAGAGCGTGGGAGCAGCTTGGCTGATGACCTCACTCACATCCAGCACGCTGTACATCGCACTCATCCAAACTGCATCTGCGTTGCCTTTCTTCGTGCTAGCCCTGCCGGCGGGTTCCATTGGCGACATTGTTGACCGTCGAAAGCTGATCCTCGGGACGGAACTCTGGATGTTGATTGTGGCTTGCGTACTTGCCGGCGTCACGATCGCAGGAATGATGACGCCGTGGCTGCTCCTGCTCCTCACGTTCGCTCTGTCGGCCGGAGATGCACTTGAGTCACCGGCGTGGAGAGCGATTTTTCCTGAATTGGTGACCGAAAAAAAAGACCTACAGCCCGCGTTGGCCCTCAATGGGATCGAATTTAACTTATCGCGCGCAGTCGGCCCGGGATTGGCTGGCGTGATCATCGCTGTGGCCGGAATCGGAACTGCATTCGTACTGAACGCTGTATCTTTTCTGGGCGTAATCGGTGTGATCGCGGGATGGAAGCGCCATTCCAAAAAGAGCCAACTCCCACCGGAGACTTTGGGCGGAGCTACCGTGGCAGCGGTTCGCTACGTCCGCTATTCACCTGGCATTCGGACACTTCTGTTCAGATCGGGATGCGTGATTTTCTTTGCAAGCGCATTGTGGGCTTTGTTACCGACAATCGCAAAGCGGCTGAGCGACAGTTCGCTTGGCTACGGACTGCTGCTTGGCTTCTTCGGAGTGGGCGCGGTGATTGGTGCAGTTATTCTTCAACGTGCGCGAAATATATTTTCCGTTGAGGCCGTGGTCTCCGCAGCGACGGCGGCGTTCGCGGCGGTAATCGTCGCGATGGCTGCATTGCACAGTTTGTGGGTTCTCTGCATTTTTATTTTCTTCGGAGGAGCGGCTTGGACCGTATTCATGTCCGTGTTCAATACTGTGGTGCAGACACTCGCACCTGACTGGGTCCGCGCACGTGTGCTGGCCATTTATCTACTCGTATTTCAGGGAAGCATAGCGCTCGGAAGTGCGATCTGCGGTTTTGCTGCCGAACGCGTGAGTGCAAACACCGCTCTCCTGTTCTCGGGCTTCGGTATCGGGGCCTGCGTGCTGCTTCGATTTGTCGCTCCGCTGTCAGGTTCCGTCCCTGAACTCAGCGTATGGGATCACTGGAAGAAGCCCGCCATGTTTGTCGAGCCTGCACCGGATCAAGGGCCGGTCTTAGTCACCGTCGAGTACACGATCAGCCGCGAAAAGGTATCGGAATTTCTCGAAGCAATTTATAAATACAAGCGGATTCGCCGGCGAGATGGCGCAACGCGTTGGGGCGTGTACTACGATACGGAAATTCCTGGCCGCTATCTCGAAAGTTTTATCGTCGCGACTTGGGGAGAACACGAGCGCCAGCACGCTCGGTTCACCATGGCGGATCGCAAACTCGAAGACCGAGTGCTCAGCTTCGCCTCGCAGCCTCCCAAGACTCGGCATTTCATCTTCGCAAAACAAATCGAGGTTGCAGACCCGCGACGGCCGGAGAGCGATTAATTGTTCCCGGATAAAATCACATCCGATACAGCGCGGCATATCAGGAGTTGCAAAAATGCAAATCGGCGTTGACAGTTTCGCAGCGGCCATCTCAGACCCGGCCACGGGCCTCATCCTCAGCCCCGTCGAGCGCATGCAACACCTTCTGGAAGAGATCGAGCTCGCCGACAAGACCGGCCTCGAAGTTTTCGGCATCGGCGAACATCATCGGGCCGA
>Ga0302176_10001347_pt1 | contig 11727 bp, 9 predicted proteins | sample I_Palsa_E1_1_FD_198787 | JGI IMG/M metagenome (GOLD analysis project Ga0302176, IMG submission 198787) | Peat permafrost microbial communities from Stordalen Mire near Abisko, Sweden - I_Palsa_E1_1 | ecosystem: Environmental > Terrestrial > Soil > Palsa > Peat permafrost | place: Sweden: Abisko...
CACTGCCCAATCGGCTCATCCGATGGCGTTGTGCAGATTCTCGATTTCCATATCGATCCCAAGTTTCAACGCCAAGGCCAAGGCAAACGCCTTCTCACTGCGGTGCTCGAACAGTGCATCGCCTATCATAAACTCCGGCAAATCCCCTTGCGGCGAATCTGGCTTGGCCTAAACCATCGCCGCCACGTGATCGCCCGGGCTTTTTTCCTTTCCCAGGGCTTTACGCACATTGTCACGACCAAAGATTTGCTGCTGCCGACGGACGATTTGCTGATTTATGTGCGGACATTTGATTAGGGGCGATTTGCATGGTAACCCGATTTATTTGCCGGAAAACGCGTGCCGCGTCCGGATCATGGATTCGCCATTCCAGCAATCGCTCGTCTTTATATCGTCTTGGGCCGCGCTGGTGTATAAGATAGGGATCGAAATCTCAAAAGGATCGGCATGAGTTTGACGAAATCGCAAAGTCCCCCGGTGGTTCCGCTGCAGCCGAATGAATTGGCCCGCAATGACGGAGGCCGGCTGCAGGTGCGCAGCGAGCCGATGCGATTGCGCTGGAACCTGGTGAATCTCATCTCTTCGGACGGCCATAAATTGCAGGGCACATTCGCCTGCAGCGTGCGACCGCTTTCGGAAGCGGCGGAAAAGAAAGTTTTCGCCGAGGTTTTTTTGTCCGGCAAGGCGAGCGCTCGGGGCGATGATGTGGTGGCGCATTTCTCGCCGACTTTGACCGCCGTCGCCGCCAACACTGCGGGGATGCACAAGGCTCTGGATTTGCTGACGGATGAGCAACAGAAAGTGGTCATCAAGGCGTTGAAGCAAGCGGCGGAAAAATTGGCGTTCAACTGTGGCCTAGAAATTCTTTCGCCATTGGAAATTGAATTGCAAAGCCCCAGTTTGCAGCAGCAGAAGCTCGAGCAGTTGGAGCGGAATCTGGCCGAGCAGCGCGTGGCCGGGCAAGTGGAACATTTTGAAAGGGCGGCATCGTTGCTCAAACAATTCGACGCGATCCGCCAATCCTCTCCGGCGCTGGCTCCCGGTGCGGTGCTGCAGCAGATCAGTCCTAGCGATCAAGGCGAGATGTTGCAAACGCTGCTGCTGGCGGCGGGAACATCCAAAACTCCCCGGCTGCTGTGGGGAGCCGCCGGACCGTCGCTGCTGCGAATCGATCCACGGGCCAAGTCGATTAAGGTCGAGGTGATTGCGTTGGCGACCGATCTCGGTCCGCTGCGCAGCAGTCAGTCGGCGGAACTCGACGGCCAAACCGTTTTGCTCGTCGGGGCACGCAGCGGCGTGATGATTGTTCGTCCTGATGCGCCGCAGGAAACGCCGCGGATGTATCGGGATGAGGAGATTTCCTCGCAGCTCGGATTCAGCCGGGCCGTCATTTGGCAAAACCAAATATGGGCATGCCACGGCGAAGCGGGTGTAGTGGCGTGGGATTTGAATAGCGCGGACGCCCCCAAGGCGGTTTTCCGTCCGGCGAATTTCCCGCCGCTTTCGGCCAAGCCGGGCGAAATGGTTTCATCGGAAATCCGTCACCGCTCGCCAAGGAATTTGACGGTGCTGGGGGACGATCGGCTTCTGTTCAGCATCGGCCCGACGTTGGTTGCACTCGATCCAAAGTCGAAACTGACCGTGATCGACAGCACCGAAGGCTCTGATGTGGCCGCGATCATGACCGACGAACGCGGAGTCTATGTAATCCGCGAAGACGGCGGCATATTCGTCCACGATCCGTTGACCATGGCCATCATTTCCGAAGAACGGCGCGGCGGCCGCATCACCACGGCGGGCATGTTACCGTGGCTTGGGACCATGCGGTTGCTGCTGGTCGGTGATACCGGACCGATTCAGTGCCTGGGAACACAGGATCAACTGGTCACGGAATATTGCAGCAAACACCGTGGGCTGCGAAGTGTGACAGCGACGGTCGATATCATCGCCGCGGTGTCTGCCGACCGGCAACGGTTGGTTTTGTGGAATACTTGGGATGGCCGCAAACCGCTGACCGAGCTCAGCGTGGCCAACGCGGCACGACATCGGCTTGCCGATTTGAATTTTGGATAGCCCTACTGTTTTTCCAATTTAGAACGGAGATTCGCATCCAGAAAATCGAGGATGGCCGTGCGCTTTTGCGGCTCCAGGCTGACGGCGCGAGGATCGCCGAATTCCAAAATCGCCGGCTTGTCGGCTCGGTTCTGCAATGCGGAAAAACAATGCTGCAGATTCAAATCAGCCGCATTGACGCCGTAAGCAACTTCAAACGTCCAGCGGCACAGCGGATCAATGCCGCGCATCCACCATTGCTGATCGTCCAGTTGGCCGCGGAATGCTTCGTCGAAATCCGAATGCGGATTATCGATGATAACCGCCCGCACCTCGGCGTTATGCTGCGCGGCAATCAGTGCAGCGTTGGCTCCCGTGCCGATTCCGATAATGGCCAGCCGGTCGGCATCAACGAGCGGCGTCTTTTGCAGCACAGCCAATGCCGCCTCGACATCGCCCGCTTCGGCGAGGCCGAAAGTGGAGCCCAGGCTGTTGCCCTCGCAGCCCCGCAGCGTCACCACCATCACTACATAAGCCTGTCGATGCAGCGGCGCAACCAGAGGAAGCATCTGCTCGCGCGAGAAACCGATGTCATGCACCAGGACAATACCCGGCCGTCGCTCGCCAAGAATGCGATCCCGTTCCGCCAGCACCCGCTGGGCATCGAGCGCGGGAACCAGCCAGGCTTCCAGCCGCACATTGCCGTCACCGAGGTAATTGACGGTGTCGTAATACATTCCCTGACAAGTCGGATCGATTGCCGCGGCAACCGCCGGTCCGTGCGTGCCTCGGTAGACCAATGTCGCCGCCAACAGCACCAGGACGAGCGGCGCAAACAAAAGCCTATAGCTACAAGCCCGCAGGATGCGCGAGCTCAGCGGATTCGACGGATCATGGCGGGAAAACCTGCCAAATAAGTCTTTGAACAAAAATCCGAGACCCCATCCCAGGCCCCACCGAACTGCCGGCCAGACAACCGCCCTCTTCCGCTGGGACGAGGGCTCGTCGGCAAATGTCACACTCATCACGGGTCGCTGCACGCAAACGCTCCTGACGCACCACCATTCGGCGGCGCACCGTCAACCCAAACTTACAATACATTCAATTGGTGCGTGGATTCACTTGATTATCACCCCGCTACATCGTAAGTTTGTCGTGCCTAACGGCCGGATTCGTTCGGAGAACGGTCCGATAAACCCCCGATGGCACATGTACCGTCGCCAATCGGAAATGGAGGTCAAGGATGGCCCGAAGCAAGCGCTCCACCGCGCTGTACGAAGTTATCAGCGCAGCACGGCAAACCCCACGTTCAAATCGTATCCATCAAGCCAGTTGGTGGATGAGGACCAAGCGATGGTGGAATACACTACGCCCCGCTTCGGCTGCGCCGGCCTCGGTCAGCAAAGAATCAGTTGAATCTGCTTCACCGAGGCCACCGGTAGTCGAATCAGCGGTTGATGCTGATCCGACGATGACCGCTGCATCACCGACGCCGCCTTCAAGACAGGTCGACTTTGCGGTCGATCCGGAGCGGCGGCAAATCGCCCTGCGGATGAGTTACGGAACCGCCATGATGGCCGGCGGCGCGCTCGTACTGATCGTGCTGATGTCGATTGCCATTGGCCGATACATGACCCGCGGCAGCGTTCCATTGCTGGCTCAGACCACGACGGAGGAATTGCAAAAAGGTCCGCCGCATCGGGAAGTGCTCGAGCCTCTTCCCCGGCACGTGAGCGCATCGGGCGACTCCGCAACGGCGACACCGGCTGGGCATGTGACCAGCGGCGCGCAGACTTCCGCCTCGATGACCCCTCGTCCGCCGATCGCTCCGACCGAGCCGACCAAGCGGTACATCGGCTACAATTACGTGATCATCCAAAGCTATCCCCCCACCGAAGCCAAGATGGCCACCGACGCCGCTGCATTTCTCAACAGCCACGTCGTCAGTTGCACGATCGAGCAGGACATAAAGGGATGGCGTAACTATGTCTGCGTCGTCGGCTTGGACGGATTCGCCAAACAAACGTCGCCGGAGTGCAAGGCGTACATCGAACGCATTCACCAGCTCAGCGACGAATACGTCAGCAAGAGCAGCCGGGGTTTCAAGCAATTCGACCCTGTCGTCAAAAAATGGGACAAGCCGGATTGATCCTTCGACATCAATGGCCGTGGTTTGCCTGCCGAAGTAGGTTGGCTTAGAATGCGCGCCGATCAAAACATCCATGCGGCGGCATGGCTACTCGCAGCTCTAGCTCAATTGGATAGAGCATCGGTCTACGGAACCGAAGGTTTCAGGTTCGAGCCCTGAGAGCTGCAATTCCCTTAAGTCATTTAACGCACGCCCCTTGCCGCAGTTCCCTCGCGGCCCTCCATTCACGTAATTTGGCCAAAAGTTGGCAACACTTGGCAGCGCTGCCAACTTTTGGTGGCCAACTTTTAGAGATTTTTCCAAAGAAAAATGTAGCAGAGTTAATTTTTGTGCCCACAATTGGAAAGCGTTATGAAGACGCAAATTTCAAAAGCATATCGTCGTGGTGAGCATGTCGGTTGGAAGAAAACCATTGGACACCGTTCCTGGTTCCTGGTCTACGGCATAACCCCCGCAGCCGAAATGAAGGCCATTTCCTTGGCGGAAGTGCTGGAAGCGAAATGGCGGGTGATCAAAGCCGCCGGGGGGACAGAACTTCTCCAGACCCACTTTGATGAAGCAAGAGATTTTGTGGCAGGTCCAACACCGGTTCTGCGCCAAGCGGCTCCAGTAGAGGCCGCCGTAGCGCTACCTGCGCCGGTTATCCCTCCTTCCGTGACTTCGCAGATGCCAGCGCCAGCGCCCACAACCGGTCGATCGGTGTATGAAGCGATAGATCAATTCATGGGCAACCTCAAGCGCCAGATGAAGCCGGACAGCAGCAATGCCGATCACCTCTTGAACACCTGTGATCGCATCATCCGCGCAAAAGATGGTTTGGCAAACACTCCGCTGGAGAAGCTGCGCAGGAAGGAACTCGACGACTGGCTCGCATTTTTCGGTAGCCGGCCGCCATCCAAGAAAACAGGGAATCCAATCGGCCCGGTTACGATCCGCAACATCATCCAGTCAATCCGGATGTTTCTCAATCAGTGCATCGAATGGGAATGGTGGTCGGCACCGCCGGCTTGGGAACGGGCTTTTAGGCCATTCACCATCAAGAGACTATCGACCGACGCTGAAAAGCGCCTGAGCCGCAAAAGGCCCGTAACCCACAATTTGGCCGAAAAGCGAGTGCTTTGGCACTTGGGGCGTCCGTTTCACAGGGCGATGATGGCACTTGCGGACTGGGGAGGCCATACGCAAAAGGAAATCGCCACGCTGCGCTTCGACAATTTCCTCGATGTTAACGGAGAGATGTACATTGAGCGGCACCGTAATAAGACCGGCGTCGAAGGCCGGTGGTGGATTCCGCCGGAGGCGGCGGCTGCCATCAGCGCCGAACTCGCACGCACTCCGCGGGACCCAAAAGTTAACCCTGATGGCTTGGCATTTCTGACGCCGAATAATTTACCGTTAGTGCATCGATCTAACGCCTTTCGCAGAGCTAAATCTGACTTTGTTCGCCCACAGTGGTCAACCCTGCTCCGTTGGGCGAGTGGTTGGGGCGTCCGGAATATCAGCTTTAAGTACATGCGCAAAGGCACGTCGCAGATGGTGCGAGATCGAACGTACGGGGAATTATCGAAACTCTTCTGCGCCCAAACGACGGATGACGTTCAGGACGTTAGCTACTCTCGCCCTTCTCCTGCACAGTTGGAAAAGTGTATCCGCGAAATCTACGCTGAGATTAAAGGTATGTATGAGCCGATCGACGCTGCCCATTCTCAGCGAGCGATTGAAGACGTGTACCGGTCACGAGGTCTGACACCACCGAACGCCCAGCAGTCAGCAGCATGACAGGGGTGTAGCTCTTTACCAATCGAATAGATGCCCGTCGCACCGGCAGTGCGCGTGCATCACGACCGCCTGGAAGTCCGGCTGCGAATCGGCACCGCAGCCAGCCGCGTGCAATTCGCGGCGGCGGTCATGTTAACAGGGGTTCAATCGCAATCTGACAAGATTAGGAGACCAATATGGATGAGCCAGAACAGAAAAAGGAACTTGAACATGTACCAAATGCTGGACATGTCCGGTTCGACCTGAGCGTAATCGCTGATGAACCAAAGGAAATCGCCCGACTCGCGGGCTGGATAGAATCTCACATCACCCAGGCTCTGTTCGACGACGAACGTCACTGTGAAGTGCGCATTCTCAAGTACGGCGACGAAGATCGGCAGCACATTTGGGTCGATTTGATTAGGCATGTCGATTCGACGCTTCATTTGCGTGGATCAGATCGGAGCGATCCGATCACTTTTCTGACCGATGTATCTATCGAGTTCCCCACACTGACCTTCTATTGCGAAAATTGCGAGGATTACTACCAGGCTGACATACGAGACTACGTGGCACGTGATGGCGATGTTGCCTGTCTACGCCAGTGGTGGTTCAACCCCAACACTGGGTTGGGAGATCACGATTACGTTGACGCAGCTCTGGTGGAAGAGCCTCCTGGAAGTTCTTCTTCGGAGCCACCAGCGCCATCGTCAGATAGCTCAGATTAGTAACTGAACCATGAAACTTTCCCAAGGCATGTCTGGGTCAGAAATGGTTTTGAAGCTGATCCGCAACGGAGCCGTCGCCTTGCTTTCGTAGCGCTTTTAATTTGCCCCAGTCGTTTTTATTCGCTAGTCTGGGTCTGCATTTCCGCGGGACTTCAGCGAAATGCTCAACTTGGTCGCGAAGGAGGTTTATGACCGTAGAGCCAGTCATTGCTTGTCCGAATTGCAAGACAGAAATCAAGCTAACCGAATCGTTGGCTGCGCCGTTGATTGAGGCGACGCGCCACCAATATGAGGAAAAGCTCGCCAAACAGACTGCCGAGTTTTCCAAGCGTGAACAGGCAATCAAGTCGCGGGAAGAACAACTTACAAAAGAAAAAGAATCACTCGACGAAACCGTGACCGAGAAGCTAAAACAGGAACGTGCCAAATTGGCCGCGGATTCCGCCAAGCGGGAAAAGGTATTTGCAGATCGAGAAGCCGCGCTCACCAAAGAAAAAGAATCGGTTGACGCATTGGTCGGCGAGAAGCTCAAAGCCGAGCGCCAAAGGATCGTCGCCGAGGAATCCAAAAAGGCCCGGCTGGCGTTGTCCAGCGATTTGGAGCAAAAGGCGAAGGAAGTCGCCGATCTGAACGAAGTTTTGAAGCAGCGCGATGAAAAACTTGCCGAGGCACAAAAAGCGCAGGCAGAGTTAATCCGTAAGCAGCGCGAGTTGGATGATGCCAAGCGCGAGATGGACCTAACCATCGAGACGCGGGTGCAGGAATCACTTGGCAAGGTGCGCGAATCAGCCAAGAAGGATGCCGAGCAGGAGTTAGCGCTTAAGGTCATCGAGAGAGATCAGACGATCGACTCGATGAAGAAGCAGATAGATGAACTGAAACGCAAGGCGGAGCAGGGTTCGCAGCAATTGCAAGGTGAAGCGCTCGAACTGCAACTCGAATCAATCCTGGCCCGCAAATTTCCCCATGACCAGCTTGAGCCCGTGCCGAAGGGCGAGCATGGCGGTGACATTCTCCAGCGCGTTATTTCACCGACCGGCATACGCTGTGGAACCATTCTCTGGGAATCCAAACGCACGAAGAATTGGAGCGATGGCTGGCTTGCGAAACTGCGCGAAGACCAACGTCAGGCGAAGGCTGAAATTGCCATCATCGCCAGCATTGTTCTGCCGCAGGGCATTGATTCATTTGACCAGATCGACGGCGTCTGGATCGTCCACCCCAAATGCGTTTTGCCCGTCGCCATGTCGCTCCGCCAGATGTTGATGGAGGTCAACACCGCACGCGCCGCCAGTGATGGACAGGCAACAAAAATGGAAATGCTCTATGGCTATCTCACCGGGCCGAAGTTCCGTTTGCGGGTGCAAGCGATTGTTGAAGCATTTTCAACGATGAACGAAGACCTGGCAAAGGAAAAGCGTGCTTCGATTAGGCAATGGGCGAAACGACAGGAGCAAATCAATTGCGCAATGGAAGCGACGGTGGGCATGTATGGTGAGATGCAAGGGATTGCGGGAGAAACATTAGCCGAGATCGAAGGAATGGACGTGTCGTCCTCCGATGACTCTCAGGCATTGCTGCAATGAGCGGGAATTAAGCCATCACTGCATGAAGGAATCGCTGGCGGATGTTGACTTTGACCGACCTTTTGGGCCGCGGATATCTGCCAAAGCAGCTTCCTCCTCCATTCTTCAGCACTGACTGGGCGGATTCGGTGCAGAAGCATTCGATTTCCGCCCCCAGCAAACATGTTGCTACGGAGCTCCTGCGGTTCTCAATACCCCGTCCGCGCGGTTTACCGAGGATAATCGGCATACCGCACCCCGCGCACTTTCATGTTTTGTCTGAGCAGATTTCGCAAAATTGGGCCACGTTAAAGGCCATTTGCGATAATTCAACAATCAGCCTAACAACCCCGGTCCTCGGTCTGGCGGCCAAAGGTCAGCGTGCCTTGGAGGCACGGGATGGATTTCCAAAGTTTGCGCAGTTCGCTCTTGACCGTAGAGCCGGTAAACGTGTCATGCTGAAGGCCGACGTCTCACTATGCTATCCTTCGATTTATACGCATGCGATCAGTTGGGCGATTGCAGGAAAAGCAGCTGCAAAGGCGGCCGCGAAGGCCAAGCCCACTGTTCCACATCACGCGGACCTGATCGACAAAGCGGTACGTGACGCACAAGACAAACAAAGCATTGGAATCCCAATAGGACCTGACACTTCATTCCTACTAGCAAATGTGCTGTTGTCACGAGTTGATGAAATACTCCGTAGCAAAGTTAAAAACCTTGTAGGTCTCAGACTTTTAGATGATTTCGAACTGTATTTTGACACGGTGGCTGAGGCGGAAACAGTCCGTATGCAACTTACTCACGCGCTTGCGTCGTATAATTTGACTCTCAATCCCGGGAAGACAAAGGTCATCGACTTGCCGATCGCCATTGAGCCGGACTGGAAGCACGAAATTGCGGAGTTGGAACTTCGAGGCAATGCGCGCCGGGCAAACAAAAGGTTGCGAGCTGCAGGCGACCGCGTATTTATGATTCGCCACCAGGACGCGGGCTCAAGAGCAATCACATATCTTTTGGCGATGTTGTCAAACTGCAACTTTCACCCTGACATCTGGCCGTTAGCACAGTCCATTGCACTCGCTTCAATGGAATTCGAAGAGAATAGCCTGCCGAAAGCCGCGAAGTTGTTCATCACGGCTTACGGGAAAGGCTGGACCATACAAACTTCGCGCCTGCGAGATGTCCTCAATCGAATAATTATTCGCAACTCTCTTCTAAGACACGGCTATCTTGTTGCATGGGCCATATGGCTGATGATCGTCCTAAAACTAAAACTTAGCGACCGTGCAGTGGAAATGGCCGTTGACACCCAGGATCCAATTGCGCTACCTGTCTTGGCACATGGTCGTGAGGCCGGGGTTGCTGGTGGGTTCCGCATCAACGCCCTCGCAAAATCTATCGCGTCTCCAAGCTGCTGGAACGAGCCGTACTGGTTATTTCTGAATGAATGCCTTCGTCATGATTGGCTTGGTGCCAAAACAAAAAAGTTTGTTGAATCTGGGATCAAGGTGCAGCCGTACTTGTCGATTCTTAACAAACGGAGTGTCAGTTTCTATGATGTCGCTTCCGGAATGATTTCCAAGTCGGGCAGTAGCGTGGAGCTCAAACTCGCGCATCTAAACGCCCATGCTTGGGCGCAAATCGAACTTCCACTCGATTACGAATAAATGAATCTGATCCGCTGGACCCCCTCGGGCGAGGCAACCATAACTGCGGTATGATTGGCCGGAGAAGGATGACCATAACCAACATGACACTCGACTCGATCCTGGCTCAATTCCGCGACGATGCCCGCAACAACCGCGACTTGGGAGATCGCTTTGAGCGGATGATGCAGCAGTTTTTCCGCGTGGACCCGCTCTATGCGGGGCTCTTCTCGGAAGTCTGGATGTGGAACGAGTGGCCCCTCAAAGGACAAGTTGGCGACGTTGGAATTGACCTTGTGGCGCAGCACCGCGCGACGGGCGAATACTTCGCCGTTCAGTGCAAATTCTACTTGCCCGAACACACGCTCAGCAAAGCCGACATCGACTCTTTCTTCACGGCGCTGGGAAAGCCTCAGTTTAGCAAGGGCATCATCGTCAGCACGACGGATCAGTGGGGCAAGAATGCGCTTGACGCATTGAATCAGACGAAGCCCGTCGCGCGGATCGGCATTGCCGATCTGGAGCAAAGCCCCATCGACTGGAGCCACTTCGACACGCGCAAGCCGGGCAAGTTGAAGCGCACGAAAAAGAACAGCATCCGCCCGCACCAGAAAGCGGCGCTGGATGATGTCATGAAAGGTCTGGTCGAGGCCGATCGAGGCAAGCTGATCATGGCGTGCGGCACGGGCAAGACGTTCACCGCCCTGAAGATCGCCGAAACACTCGCCCCCAAACTTGCGGGCAAGGGCAAGCCCGGGCATGTGCTGTTCCTTGTCCCTTCGCTGTCATTGCTGTCGCAGACGCTGCGCGAATGGACGTCGCAGGCCGAGTTGCCGTTGCAAAGTCTGGCTGTTTGTTCGGACGTTAGCATCGGCAAGCATCGCGTGAAAGACACCGACGACTCGGCCGAAATCACCATCTACGATCTGCCGTACCCCGCCACCACGAACGATAAGCAACTCGTAGAACAATATAAGAAGTTGACGCAGTCTGCGCAGAAGTCCGAAGAAGGCCCCGGACTCGTCGTCGTCTTCTCGACCTACCAATCCCTCGAAGCCGTCAGCAAAGCGCAGAAATCGGGGCTGCCCGAGTTTGATCTGATCATCTGCGATGAAGCCCATCGCACCACGGGCGTCACGCTCTCGGGTGAGGATGAATCTTCGTTCGTGAAAGTACATGATGCGAAGTTCCTCAAGGGCACAAAGCGGCTTTACATGACCGCCACTCCGCGCATTTATGGCGATGATGCCAAGAGCAAAGCTAAGGAAGCCTCCGCCGAAATTGCGTCGATGGACAACGTCGCCCAATTCGGCAATGAATTGCACCGCCTCGGCTTCGGCGAAGCTGTCGGCAAGTCGCTTCTCTCCGACTACAAAGTGCTCGTGCTTGCGGTAGATGAGAAATACGTCAGCAAGACATTTCAGAAGCCGATTTCCGACAAGAACAACGAACTGAACCTGGAGGACGCCACAAAAATCACGGGCTGCTGGAACGGTCTGGAGAAGCGCTTCGAAGCCGCGAGGACCGAGGTTGATTTCCAAGGCGACGTTCAACCCATGCGCCGCGCGGTCGCGTTCTCCCGTTCCATCAAGGATTCAAAGAAGTTCGTCGAGCAGTTCGGGCAGCTCGTCGCCGTGTACAAAGATGCGCATCCTGACGCGCAGCTACTCGATATCGAAGCCGACCACGTAGACGGCACGTTCGATGCCCTGCGTCGCGGCACGTTGCTCGACTGGCTCAAGGCTGAATCGCCCGCCAACACCTGCCGCATCCTTTCCAACGCCCGCTGTCTTTCCGAAGGCGTTGACGTGCCGGCGCTGGATGCA
>Ga0302176_10001363_pt1 | contig 11615 bp, 9 predicted proteins | sample I_Palsa_E1_1_FD_198787 | JGI IMG/M metagenome (GOLD analysis project Ga0302176, IMG submission 198787) | Peat permafrost microbial communities from Stordalen Mire near Abisko, Sweden - I_Palsa_E1_1 | ecosystem: Environmental > Terrestrial > Soil > Palsa > Peat permafrost | place: Sweden: Abisko...
GCAAGTAAAGGCGGTCTGAACCGGAAGTCACCACGAGCCGTTGCGTCTTCGCGCCCCACGCCGTCCAGTGTGAAAAGTAAGCATCGCTTAACGCCAATCGCGAGACTTCCACGGGTTTGGCCGCGTTCGTAACGTCGACAACAATGAAACCGTGTATCGCCGGCACGCTCTGAACCAGATAATGCCCGACGATTGTGGGTACCCCGCACCAGTCGCCGGGAAAGACGTACACCAGTTTCGAACTTGGTTCGTTCGTGTCGACGCCGGTGATGCGCTCGATTCCGCAGCCGAGTGTTTGCACGAGGACCGACCCGTCCGGAGCGCGCCGCGCTTCTTCCGGGCTGATTTGTGAATAGCGATTCTCTCCCACATTCAGGTACGCAGTCTTGAGCAGCTTGAGATCCGAGAGGCGCCACACCTGATACGTCACGCCGCTGAAAATTCCTAGATTCTGCATGGATGAGTTTGTGGACACGACGCGGTCCAGTTCAGGAAGGACGACTAAACTGTAGGGCAACAACAACGCACCCGCAAAAGCCGGATCCGCATTGCTCGCCGAGCGAATCACTTTGCCCCGGTCATCAATCTCCACTAAGCCGCCGGTCATGCCCATTTCTCCTTCCATCCCAGCGTGGTGCTCGTGTTGAAAGGTGGCAAGCACATTGCCGTCGGGCAGTCGAAGGTAGGAGTGCGGATGCATGTAGCCCGCCATGTCGGTAAATGACGTCACAATCTTGGGATGCAGGGCATCGCGCACATCGAAGATAAAAGTCCGGCCGGCGTCGTGATCGTTGGCAAAGAGCATCCCGCTCTCGGGCATCGTGTATTCGGTGTGGTGCACGCGCATGGTCCGTTGCTCGGTGACAACCGTCGTCACGAGTTGCCCGTACGACGGCGACGCGGGGTCTGCGTCAATGACCGCGAGAAAATCGTTGCCCTGTTTCGCCGCGTCACCGGCCCAGACAAAGAGATAGTCATCCGGCGCCGCCGCTTTTTGCGCCTCAGCCGGTGCGAAAATATTTACGGCACAAAAAATCAACGCGAGCGCAAACGGAAATCGTCGCATGGAGACCTCAATCATCAATCAAAGTCACTTCGCTGGGGCAAGAGCATATCAGCCGGAATAACAGCCGTACAACGCCGGAATCGAAACAACTCATTAAGCCCGTCCTAAGGAAAGCCAGCTCACTTTCCCTGTTCACCCAGCAAAGGGCCGTATGCGCGTGCCGGCGCATCCCGACGGCAAATGGGTAGCGAAGCGGAAGGACTGAAGCCGTCGTCAGCTGCAGCCATCCGCGGCACGCTTGAAAACGTTCCCTGACGAGCGCGGCCAGTTTCGTCTGAGATTCGGACATTACCAGCAACTCGCCTTCGTTGACTTACCCTCGGGCTGGGAATTAAGATTCGCGCCAATGCCCGATTCTTCTCCACTTTTAGGGCGCACGATCTCGCATTACCGCATCGTCGAGAAATTGGGCGGTGGCGGGATGGGTGTGGTCTATAAAGCTGAAGACACGCGGCTTCATCGCTTCGTGGCGCTCAAATTCCTGCCGCAGGAAGTCGCGCGCGACCCGCAGGCACTGGCCCGTTTCCAACGCGAAGCGCAGGCCGCTTCCGCGCTGAATCATCCGAATATTTGCACCATTCACGACATCGGCGAGCACGACGGGCAGGCGTTCATTGCCATGGAGTTTCTGGATGGCGTGACGCTGAAGCATCTGATCGGCGGGAAGCCCGTCGAGACGGAAGTTCTGCTCGGCTTGGCGATTGAGATTGCGGACGCGCTGGACGCCGCTCACTCCGAAGGCATCGTTCACCGCGACATCAAGCCTGCCAATATTTTCGTGACCAAGCGCGGCCACGCCAAAATTCTCGATTTCGGCCTGGCAAAGACGTTGCCGTCCGCATCGGCGCTTTCGATGTCAGCGACACGCGAAACCGTGGACGCCGTGCCTCCTGAACACCTAACGAGTCCGGGTAGCATGCTCGGAACGGTTGCGTATATGTCGCCGGAGCAAGTGCGCGCGAAGGAGCTGGACGCACGAAGCGATCTGTTTTCTTTCGGCGCGGTGCTCTACGAAATGGCCACAGGTACACTGCCATTCCGCGGCGAAAGCTCGGGAGTCATATTCAAAGCGATTCTGGACGCGTCGCCGATTCCGCCCGTGCGGCTGAACGCCGATGTCCCGGCAGAACTCGAGCACATCATCTCTAAGGCCCTCGAGAAAGACCGCGAGACGCGCTATCAACACGCGTCCGATATTCGTGCCGACCTGAAGCGGCTGAAGCGCGAAACCGAGCCGGGACGTTCCGGGACGGCCACCGTTGCTGCTGCCGACTTGAGATCGCCTTCCTCCACTGGCAATGTCGTTCCCCATTTGTACCGTGTTGCTGCTCGAGCGGAAATAGGCGCGGAACTACAGCGGCAACGTGAAGCGGCGCATCTTTCCGGTAGTTCGGTTGTGGTCGCTGTGGCGAAGCAGCATAAAGCCATGCTCATTGGCGGAGTTGTCGTCGCGCTTCTGCTCATCGCCGGCGCCGGATACGGCCTCTATTCGTTCCTAGGCAAAAGATCCCTCACGATTCCGTTCCAAACTTTCGCCGTGACGCAGGTCACAAACTCTGGCAAAGCTCTCATCGCAGCCATTTCTCCAGACGGGAAGTACATCGTCGACGTGATTTTCGACAAAGGAAAATACAGTCTGTGGCTTCGCAACGTCGCTACCGGCAGCGACGCCCAGATTCTCACTCCTGATTCCCCGCTTGTTGAGGCGGTCCGGTTTTCTCCGGACGCGAACTTCATATTTTATCGAAAGGCAGTGGATCCCTCGCAGCAGGCGTACATTCTCTATCGCATGCCGGTGCTCGGCGGAACGCCCCAGCTTCTGGTGCGCGACGTTGACAATGGCCCGACCTTCTCGCCCGACGGCAAGCGCATGGCGTACATGCGGGCTAACGATCCGGAAGCGGGCAAATACCGCCTTCTTACCGCGAACCTTGACGGCAGCGATGAGAAAGTGCTGCAAATCGCCCCGCTGCCGTTTCCGGATTCGCTCTCCTGGTCGCCGGACGGGAAGAGCATCGCGTTTATCTCTTACTCCAACGCCAAGGCGCCAGCGCAGATCAGTGTGTTCGACATTGCCACTGGCAAGGACATTGCGCTTACCGCATTCTCCGAAAGGACTTTTGCCGATCTCGAGTGGACTCCCGACGGCCGCGGTCTTCTCGTCAATTATGCAGATCGCATGTCGGGCTCGACCAACCAGCAAATCGGCTTTGTCTCCTATCCCGATGGGCGATTTCAATCGCTTACGAACGACGTCCACGGCTATCAAGACCTGAGCATTTCTGCAGACAGCAGGTCCATGGTTTCCGTCCAACAGCAGGAATCGGACTCCGTCCATGTGCAGCCTACGGCAGGCAAGGGATCCTCCGTTGAAGTCAAGGGCCTTCCGAACGAGGGTGAGGTCGCCGCGGTTGACTGGGACGCGCACGGAAACTTAATTGTCGCAACGTCTTCCTCGCTCCTTCGATTGTCACTCGATGGAAGCCAGCAATCGACCCTCCTGTCTGATCCCAGCGCCACTATCCTTTCGGCGTCTGCGTGCAGAAACGGCGGGCCGATTCTGTTGGGTTGGTACCTGAGGGGGGGACAAACCACGAAGAACGTCTGGCGAGTAGATGCCGATGGGTCACATCCAATGCAGCTCACGAACGGCAAAGACGAAGAGCTACCGCTATGCGCGGCGGATGGAAAGTCGACCTACTACTTTGACGGTGCCAGCTTCCGCTTGATGAGAGAGCCCATTGATGGCGGGCCCCCGGAGCTCGTGGAAGGCAGCGCCATACCCAACGGATATGTCTGGGGAGGTCTGAACTTCTCCCCCGATGGCAAGTGGATTCCAGAGATCGCGGCCATATCGGATCCCGCCACTCATTCCCCCGCAAACAAAATCGCTCTCATCGATGTGAATGCCAAATCCGCAGCGTCCACGAGGTTTCTAGTTCCGCGTCCCGATTTTGCGGAGCCCTTCTCGTTCACCCCCGATGGAACGGCCGTAACGTATAACATTGTCGAGGATGGCGTCAGCAACGTCTGGGAGCAACCCCTCGATGGTTCGCCGGGACATCGGCTGACGAACTTTACCTCCGACCGCATCCGCACATTCCGATTTTCGCCCGACGGCAAGTCGCTCGCCGTCGTTCGCATCCACGTTGTCTCCGACGTAGTCCTCCTGCGCGACACACACTCGGCATCACGATAGCCACCTGTCCGGCAATCTAGTCTTGTCGCCAGAATTTCTCGCTGTGGCATACTGCCTCATCGCGGATGCGTTCGCGCCAGTGTGGGGCTTTACCTGCCACACTAAGAATTGCCAAACGGGACTCACGAATTGCGAAACAAACTCTGGATCGGGCACCTCGGGTTCGTCCTGCACGGAGCGGCCAATACGACCCTCGGCCCGATTCTTCCCCTGCTATCGCTGCGCTGGGCGCTCGATGACGCCCACGCGGGCCAGCTCTTCACCGCTGAGTTTTTGGGAGCGGTAATCGGAACGGTTCTATCAAGCCGCTTGATGATGTGGCTCGGCTGTCGCCGCGCGGCGGCGCTTGGCATGCTGCTTATGGCCGTGGGTCTCGCAACGATCGGCGTAAGCGGTCCCTTCACCGGCAAGGCTTGCATTTTCTGTCTCGGTTTTGGTCTTGGCGTGAGCGTCACACCGATCAATCTCTGGATCACACTCTCGGAGCCTGAGCGCAGCGCGGCCGCCGCAAATCTTCTGAACGCATCCTGGTGCATCGGCGCGGCCACTTCGGCTCCGATCATCACCTTCCTCGTACTTCGCGCCAGCCTCTCCCACATTCTCGATGTAATTTCGATTCTCTTGCTGATGATGGCCGCTCTCTTGGCAGCTGAACGCGAATCGCTTCCGCCGTTTCCCGCGCCCGTGGACCCGTCGGAAGCCATCGCGAAATCGCGCAGCGCCACGCGACGCGAATTCATCATCCTTATATCTGCAATGATCTTCGTTTACGTTGGCACGGAATCCGGTGTCGGTGGCTGGGTGACCACGTACGCCAAGCGCTTGAGCCTCCTGCCGGCAGCAAGCATTGGTTTGGCACAATCCACGTTTTTCGGCGCGCTTCTCGTCGGCCGCGTTGCAGCTCCGTTCATCCTCAAGCGAATGAAGGGAGCGAATCTCGTGCTGCTTAGCGCGGGTGTCTCCGTCGCGGGAATGCTGCTCGCCGTAACCGCGTCGCAAGCAGCTCCAGTCCTCGCCGGCCTTTTCATTGCGGGGATCGGCTTCGCTGCCATCTTTCCGACAACTGTTGCGACCTTCTCCGATCGTTTGGGTGCCGAGTCAATGCGTTTGGCAGGATGGATCTTTCCGCTCGGCTACGTTGGCGCGGCAATCATTCCATTCGCGATGGGAGCGGCTTCCGAGAAATTACACAGCTTGCGTTTCGGAATGGCCGTGGTCCTCGCATGCGCTTTGATCCTCTGCGCGATTCAATTCGAGATCATCAGGCTACTTCGCCGCGGGCCTGCCGCCGGCTGACAGCCGGCCATGCGCACTGTACCCCAGGCGTGTATTTTCAGTCGCCCCGCAGTATCATAGGCGCTCTTTCAGGGTGAACATTCCCGGTGGCCGGAGGGTCCTCCCCATGGCTCATCGTTTCACGATTGGCGTCGAGGAAGAATTTCAGATTATCGATCCTGCGTCGGGGGAGCTTCGCTCGCACGTCAGCGAGTTGATTGCCGCGAGTTCTCCGGAAGTCGGCGAGCAAATCAAGCCGGAACTTCACCAATCCATCGTCGAGATGGGCACAAAAATTTGCGAAAGCGTGGATGATTTGCGTCCGGAAATTTATCGCATGCGCCGCGAGCTTGTAAACGCGGCGGACCGCGACGGCTCGCAAGTCGCCGCCGCCGGAACACATCCTTTCTCAAGCTGGATTGATCAAGTAATTTCTCCCGGAGAGCGATACAACAACATCGTTGAGGAATTGCAACAGCTCGCGCGTTCGCTTCTGATTTTCGGCATCCACGTGCACGTCGCCATGCCGGATCGCACCACCACCATCGCCTTGATGAATCAGGTGGGCTACTTCCTGCCGCACTTGCTGGCTCTTTCCACGAGTTCGCCATTTTGGATGGGCCGCGATACCGGCCTGAAATCTTTCCGCACCACAGTTTTTCGCAGATTCCCGCGCACCGGGGTGCCGGACTTTTTCGCGTCGTGGAGCGACTACGACGATTACGTAAAACTACTCGTCGAGCTTCACTGCATTGATAACGCCAAAAAGATTTGGTGGGATGTTCGGCCACATCCGATGTTCGGCACTCTCGAATTCAGAATTTGCGACGTGCCCACGCGCGCTGAAGACTCCATCACTCTCGCTGCGTTGACGCAGGCCATCGTCGTGAAGCTGCATCGCCTATACACTAAAAATCTCGGCTTCCGTCATTATCCGAAGGCGCTCATTGAAGAAAATAAGTGGCGCGCCGTGCGATGGGGAATTGACGGCAAGCTGATTGACTTCGGCAAGCGCGAAGAAGTGCCCATGCGCGAACTCGCGCTCGAATTGCTCGAATTCATAGATGATGTCGTGGACGATCTCGGCAGCCGCAGCGCCGTGGAAGGCGTTCATCGAATTCTCAGAGAGGGCACCAGCGCGGAGCGTCAGTTGGAAGTATTTCGCCAAACGGGGAGTCTCCAGGCCGTTGTGAGGCAGCTCGTCGCCGAAACGCGCGAAGGCACGGACCGTCCCAACGCATCATCGGCGGGCCGAGATTGAATTTCGCGGAAGAAATTTGCGATTGAAGTTCCCGCGCTCGAACGGAATTCGAAACTTTCGCTGTGAGGAGTGGTGGTCATGAAGATTGGGCTCATGTGTGGACGGGAATTCAGTTTTCCTCCTGCGTTCTTGCAGCGCGTCAACGAACTCGGCGAGAAAGGTGGAATCACCGCCGAATTTGTAAAGCTCTCGGGAACGAAAATGGGCGAGTCCGCGAAATATCGCGTGATTGTGGATCGCATTTCGCACGAAGTGGAATATTACCGGGGCTATCTGAAGCACGCCGTGCTGCAAGGGACTTACGTCATCAACAATCCGTTCTGGTGGACCGCTGACGATAAATTCTTCAATTATTCCGTGGTGAAAAAACTCGGCCTCGCAATTCCGAAGACGATTTTACTTCCGCAAAAAGGCTATCCATCGGATGTGGACATAAATTCAGAGTCGCTGCGCAATCTCGAGTACCCGATTGATTGGGACGCGCTCCTCGATTACGTCGGCCGTCCCGCGATTTTGAAACCATTCTCCGGCGGCGGTTGGAAGCACGTGTACAAGGTGAACAATCGGGAAGAATTACTCGCCGCTTACGATGGGACGTCGCCGTATTGCATGACGTTGCAGCAATTTATTAATTTCGATAAATACGTCCGTTGCTTCACATTTGGTAAGAATGAAATCTTGCCCGTTGCATACGATCCAAAGGATCGAAAATATCTAGTGATTCACGACTATTTGACTCCGGAGCTGGGGGATCGCGTGGTGCGCGACGCGCAACTCATTAATCAGGCACTCGGTTATGAGATGAACACGATTGAGTTCGCCATTGATAACGGAATTCCGTACGCGATCGATTTTCTGAATCCCGCGCCCGATTTTGAGCGCGATCGGATCACTGAATTTTATTTCAAGGAAGTGGTGGAGCGCATGGCGAAACTCGTCATTGACCGCGCGCTGCGCGGAGCGCCATCGAATCCGTGGCCGCGCTGGGAAGAAATGCTGGGAATCGGAAAGCCCGCGGGATTTGTGGGCGCTCCGGGCGCGACGCAGGCGGGGGCAAAATCCGCATGAAGGCAGTACGCCTATCGCAAGCGGGAGCAAAATCAGAGTGACGACGCCGTTCGCATCGCAAGTGGAAGCAAAGTCGGCGTGACGGCATCGGGCCCATCGCCGCTCGGCGAAAACGCCGGCCAACGCGCCGCGGCGGCATCGGCGTCTCCGGCGGAATTTTGGAACTCGCTACTGCGCTCGGATGTCGAGCTGCAGCCCGCGTATTTCGCGGAGCTGGCAGCGAAGATGCGCGAGCGAAAACTTACATTCGGGGATCGCCTGCATTGTCCGTTTCTGCGGCCATTTTTTCTGGACGAGCGCGATGAAGCGCGCGTGCGCGCTGTGGCGGAAACCATCGCCGTGCTTGGCGAGCGCGTGGTACAGGCGGCCCTCGAGTCGAAGGAGCTGATGGCGCAGTTCGGGCTTAGGCCCGAAGAAGAGCGCCTGGCGCGGATCGAGCCTGGTTACGCGACGGCGAGCACGGCGTCGCGGCTTGATGCGTTTCTGCTGCCCAACTCGCTCGAATTCGCGGAGTACAACGCGGAATCGCCGGCGGGGCTGGGTTATTCGCAGACGCTTTCGGAGGTGTTCAGCGATCTTGAGGTGATGTCGCGGTTCCGCGAGGCTTTCAGCGTCCGCAGTTACCCGCTGATGGAATCGATTCTGGACGCGCTGCTGGCGAGCTATCGCGATTGGGGCGGCACATCGAAAGCGCCGCAAATCGCGATCGTGGATTGGCGCGGCGTTCCCACGTGGAGCGAATTCGAAATCCTGCACGCGCGCTTCGAAAAGCTCGGCGTGCCCACGATCATTTGCGACCCGCGCGATTTGGAGTTCGACGGCAAGGCGCTTACGGCGCAGGGACGAAAGATTGATTTCGTTTACCGGCGCGTGCTGATCAACGACATGATTGCGCGGCCGGCGGAATGCGCGGCGCTGCTTTCGGCGTACGAAAGCCGCGCCGTCTGCATGGCCAACACGCTGCAATGCAAAATCCCGCATAAAAAGGCTTTTTTCGCGGTTCTCACCGATGAACGGAATCGCGAAATGTTCAGCCCCGAGGAGCGCGAGCTGATTCGCAGGCACGTTCCGTGGACGCGCCTCGTGGGAGAAATTCGCACGACGCGCGCAGGCGAGACGATTGATTTGCCTGCGCACATCCGCGAGCATCGCGAAAATTTCGTGTTGAAGCCGAATGACGAATACGGCGGCACAGGCGTGATGCTGGGATGGGAAATGGATGCGGCGGCGTGGGATGGGGCGATCGAGCGCGCCGTGAAAGATGGCTACGGCGCTTGGGTGGTGCAGGAAAAAATTGCGGTGCGGCGCGAAGTATTTCCGTTCGTCGAAGCGGGCGGCAAAGTGACGATGAAGGACATGCTCGTGGACCTCGCTCCCTATCTTTTCCGCGGCCGCCTCGCCGGCTTCCTCACGCGCCTCAGCTCCACAGGCCTCGCCAACGTGACTTCGGGCGGCGGCCAAATCCCCGCCTTCGCCGTAAAGCGCCTCGCGCAATAAATTCCAGCTTCAAATTCTCATCGGCGTTATGATTGCGTCGTCCATAGGGCCATTCACACAGAATTACCCCCTGGCAAAATTTATTTCCGGAGGAAAACTTTGAAAAGCAGCCGTGCGTTTTTCGTCGTCTTGTTTTTGTTCCTGTCCATTTCCGTGGCTCAGAATGCGTCAGCGCAATCCATCGAGCGCACTGACGTCTACCACGTTGAATTCCTGAAAGCGGCACTCGGCAAGGCCGGGGCATTGGCCGATGTCCTCAAGACCCCAAATCCCAAGTCCGCGATGCCCGGACATTTCATCCTCCTTCGCCATCAGGAAGGCGAAGATTGGGATTACGTTGTGATCCAGCATCTCGGCGCGAAGGCCACCATCGAAGCGGCCGGCAATCCACCGCCCCCGGGAGCGCGTGACCTTGTCTCGTGGCACACGGATACCTATGTCAACGGCCCGTCATGGCCCGCATTCGTCAAAGCTCTAGGCCTCGGCGACAACGCCGCAAAGTCTTCAGGCTCCGTTTACGTCGTCTCCGTTTTCCGCTCCGCTCCCGGACATCGCGAAGAGCTCGAAAAGAATCTCAGCGCGGCGCCCCCGTCGGGCGATACATCATCCGGCGCCGTCTTTCTTACGCATCTCGAAGGCGGGCCCTGGGCTTTCCTCACCATCACGCGTTACAACTCGTGGCAGGATTTCGGCACGAGCGAAGCCAGCAGCATCGCCGAATCGAATAAGGGCAATAGCGGCTGGTTCACGATGCGTGAACACGCTTCCTATCACGCCGACACCATCGCCGACCGCATCGCTCCGTAAGACTGCGGCTTCGAATCCGTCTGCTCCGGTTTCCGCCCTCGCGAAGCCGGAGCAGCCGAGAATCATTCCTAGCGCCGCACCGATTTTCGCGCCGCATTCGTCCAGGCCCCACAATCTCTCCGATGCCCTTGGCGCGATCCTGCCCAGTTGCATCCACATACCGTGTGGGTTGAAAACCGCCAAAATGACGATGTAAGACTGTAGCGCAGGCTTACCAATGGTAGGTTCGCGCGGGCTCAAAAGTTGTATACGAGTTTGGAAATTGAAAGAGGCTAAGGGGAGAAGGGCGCCGGGACCGAAAGGCCTCACGTTTCGTCCCGATTTTGTCGGGCAGGGGACCCGTTCGAGGCGCACTTTGGGGGCTCAGGCGTAGATGTGCACACTCGACCAACACGCGCTACTGACGTTTGCGCGGTTGTGCGTGACGCTTCGCCGAGGGAACGTATTGAAGTTTGCGCTTAAGGCTAGGTGGTGGGATCGCGATGAGGACTGGGCGGAATCGGTCACGGCTAAGGTGAGTGAGACGACGGGCGGAAATTGAAATGTAGCTACGGTCTTTAGACCTGAGGGTTCTAGCCCACCAATATTTTCGTTGGTAGAATGTATTGTTATCGCCAGGGCCGGCCTCAGTGGGTTCTTCGGCGATACGTATGCGACCATGACCAACCACGAACTTCCGCGTATGACCGCGTTCTGCGACCGTCTCATGAAAGAGGGCGTTGATGGCCGAGGAGACGAGGATGCTGTTGCTCGCACCTGCTTGTTGACCCAGCTTGCCGTAGAGCTCGGAAGCAAGGATATCCTCGCTTGTGCCCTTGCCTGGCACGAGTCTCTTGAAAAAAAGGGCATTCGTGACGAACTGGCGATTGAGCTTGATTACAGCAGGGCGAATGCTATCGCCGGCAAGAGTACGGAACCGAGTGGCGATGGGAACAACCCACACTAGCGCGCGAGATATTCTATCTTCGCCGTGCGATCTCGCACCAAAAATTCACACAGATTCCCGATATCACCAAGTGCCTGTGCCTGAACAATCTTGGCAATCGCCTGAAAGTTGCGGGCAGGACTGTAGAGGCTCTCGAATACTGGCGTCGTGCGCTTGAAGTGCAGCCGAACTTCGGGATGACACTTTGCAACCGAGCCATAATCCTGGCTGCCTATGCGGAAGCCTTCGAAGATACCGAGACACGGGCCCTCTTCTTGTGGGTCGCGCACAAGGAAGCGTCGGCAGCCCTTGCTCCGGCGGCAAGCTACACGTCTTCTCACGATGAAGTCACTCGCAACGCTGTCAAAACACTCAAGGCATGGATCGAATCGGTGCTGGACGTGGAAGGAATCGCGTCAGCTGCCCGCAACTTTCAGGCGATTGCCAAGATTGTTCAGGCACAGGCACTTGGTGATATCGGGAATCTGTGTGAATTTTTGGTGCGAGATCGCACGGC
>Ga0302176_10001374_pt1 | contig 11555 bp, 12 predicted proteins | sample I_Palsa_E1_1_FD_198787 | JGI IMG/M metagenome (GOLD analysis project Ga0302176, IMG submission 198787) | Peat permafrost microbial communities from Stordalen Mire near Abisko, Sweden - I_Palsa_E1_1 | ecosystem: Environmental > Terrestrial > Soil > Palsa > Peat permafrost | place: Sweden...
CCGCCACAAATCCCGTGCCATTCACGGTCAACGAAAATGCCGGCCCTCCCGGCGCTGTGCTCACCGGAACCAACGACGGATACAACAGCGGCTGCGGATTCGATTGCGCCAGCGCGCTCGCGCTGACAAAAGTCACCAATAATGCTGCGAGGCGAAGCTGTCTCATAGCTTTCTCCTGGAATGCGATTATTTTCGCGCATGGAAGGGGCCCAAGCCAGGCCTGAAGCAACCGGCCCAGCCTCAATCGGGGAGGGCGATAATCTTCGCTCACGGCCACTCCAAAGTCAAGGTGCAGGATGTTGCGGTAGTGGGTCAGTTTCACTTGCACTGGGCTGAATTGCCATGGGCGTCATCCCGAAGGCCCGCGCCTTCACCAGCGGGTCGAGGGATCTCCCGCCCCGCTCACTCACTGGATCTCAAACTGGCCCGCTACCGCTAGGGTAAATCTCATTGCGCCCCCGCCTTCGGTCTGTTAGCATTTTGTTTGACCCAGAGCGACCGTTCTTTAGGTGTGATCGCTGCGACCTTCTGCCGCACCCCCCACCGGCGCCAGTAAGTCCAAAGCAGTTTTCTAAGGAGAACAACCTTGGCCCCCAAGAACCGCATTTTATTTACTTCCGAATCCGTCACCGAAGGCCATCCCGATAAGATCGCCGACCAGATTTCCGACGCTATCCTCGACGCCTGCTTGGCCGAAGACTCCGCCAGCCGCGTCGCCTGCGAAACCCTCACCGCCACCGGCCTCGTCGTCATCGCCGGAGAAATCACCACCAAAGCCTACGTCGATTTCCAGCAGGTCGTCCGCGGCACCGTCCAATCCATCGGATACGACAACGCCCTCCACGGCTTCGACTGCAACACCTGCGCCGTCATCTCCAGCATCAACAAACAGTCCGGCGACATCGCCATGGGCGTCGACACCGGCGGCGCCGGCGATCAGGGAATGATGTTTGGATATGCGTGCGATGAGAATGAGGAGTTGATGCCGACTCCGATCTCGCTGGCGCACAAGCTGACGATGCGGCTGTCGCAGATGAGGAAGAGTGGGACGCTGCCATTTCTTCGGCCGGACGGGAAGTCGCAGGTTACGGTGGAGTACGACGCGAAGGGCAAAGTGCTGCGCGTGGATGCGGTTGTAATCTCTACGCAGCACGCGGAGACGGTATCGAACGAAGAGTTGCGGGCGGGAATTTTGAAACAGGTGATTCAGGCGGTGGTTCCGGCGCACCTGCTCGACGAAGACACGAAGTACCACATCAATCCCACGGGACGGTTCGTAATTGGCGGGCCGATGGGCGACACGGGGCTGACCGGGCGCAAGATCATCGTCGATACCTACGGCGGGATGGGGCGGCACGGCGGCGGAGCGTTCAGCGGCAAGGATCCGACCAAGGTGGATCGGTCGGCGGCCTATATGGCGCGGCACATTGCCAAGAATATTGTCGCGGCGAAACTTGCCGACCGCTGCGAAGTGCAGTTGGCGTATGCCATCGGCGTGGCCGAGCCGGTAAGCGTGCGGGTGGATACGTTTGGAACGGAGAAAGTGAATCGGGAGAGCATTCCGGATTTGATTCGCGCGCACTTCAAGCTGACGCCGAGGGAAATCATTGACTCGCTGAATTTGCGGCGGCCGATTTACAAGAAGACGGCCGCCTATGGACACTTCGGACGGAGCGACCCGGACTTCACATGGGAAGCAACCGACAAGGCAGCGTCGCTGGCTAGCGATGCGGGCGTGCAGGAGCCGGTGGCGCACGGCGTGCGCAAGTAGCCGGCCTCAACGGCTGAAGCCGCAGTCGATTGGGGGACGAGTTTGCGGCACGACTAAGTCGTGCCCTTCCCGAGCGGTACGAGGGAATAACCAAAGTTTAATGCAGCGGAATAAGCCGAAAGTCTCATTCCCTAAAGAGAGTAACGGGGATGCTGAACTGGCTGGCAAGTCGTGTATTCTGACAGGGACCTGGGACTCAAACTACTCTCTCTTATTCAACGCTAAGGTAACCAACATCAATTTCTCGGCATGAGAGCGCCACAGGAGGCGTATGTCAACAGCAGCGCAGATCAATTACGACGTGAAGAGTTTGGAACTGGCGGAACTGGGCAAGAAGCGCATCGAGTGGGCGAACCAGTCCATGAAGGTGCTGCAGATCATCCGCAAAGAATTCATCAAGAACCAGCCGCTGAAGGGGATGCGCATTTCGGCCTGCCTGCACGTGACGGCGGAGACGGCGAACCTGGCGATCTGCCTGCGCGACGGAGGGGCGGATGTGGTGCTGTGCGCCTCGAATCCGCTGTCGACCCAGGACGACGTTTCGGCGAGTTTGGTGCGCGATCAGAGCATTCCGGTGTTTGCCATCAAAGGTGAAGATAACGACACGTATTACAACCACATCATGGCGGCCATCGATCACAAGCCGCACATCACGATGGACGATGGCGCGGACCTGGTGACGATTCTGCACACCAAACGCACCGACGCTCTCGAGGGCGTGATTGGCGGAACCGAAGAAACGACTACGGGCGTGATCCGGCTGCGGGCGATGGCGAAGGAAGGCGTGCTGAAGTTTCCCATCGTGGCGGTGAACGACGCCGACACCAAGCATCTGTTCGACAACCGCTACGGCACGGGGCAGTCGACGATTGACGGCATCATCCGGGCGACGAACTTCCTGCTGGCGGGCTCGAAGTTTGTGGTGGCCGGCTACGGCTGGTGCGGACGCGGGCTGGCGAGCCGGGCGCGGGGCGCGGGCGCGGAAGTGATTGTCACCGAAGTGGACCCGACCAAGGCGCTGGAAGCGGTGATGGACGGCTTCCGCGTGATGTCGATGGCCGAGGCGGCGAAGCTGGGCGACGTGTTCTGCACGGTCACCGGCAACAAGATGGTGCTGGCCAAGGACCATTTCGACTTGATGAAGGACGGAGCGATCATTGCGAATTCCGGACACTTCAACGTGGAGATCGATATTCCGGCGCTGGAGAAGATGTCGTCCTCGAAGCGCACGACGCGCACCTACGTCGACGAATACTCCTTGAAAGACGGACGCAAGATCAACCTGCTGGGCGAGGGACGGCTGGTCAACCTGGCCGCGGCCGAGGGGCATCCGGCGTCGGTGATGGATATGAGCTTTGCCGACCAGTCGCTTTCGGTCGAATACATGGTGAAGAACTACAAGACGCTGGAGAAGAAGGTCCACCGCGTTCCCGACGAACTCGACAAGCGCGTGGCGAAGCTGAAGCTGGAATCGATGGGCATCAAGATCGATAGACTCTCGCCTGAGCAGGAGGAGTATTTGGCGGGGTGGAGCGAGGGGACGTAGGGGCGCCAGCAACTAGCATCAGCCTGGCGGGGCGGCATTTGCTGCCCCGTTTGGCTTCCCGCACCCACATAATGTCGGGCTGCTGGCGCTCTACTCGGAAGGGCTCTTGGCCGGAGCGTTGGGCCCGGTTTCCGGTCTTGCCGTCGGCACTCCTGAACCAGTAGTTGGGGGAGCGGGCTGCTCGCTCAATACAGTTATAGGTAGCACGGGTTGATAGCTTCCGCCGACTAAAACAACCTTTGGAGTGTAAGTCTTGGCCGCATCTGGCTGGTAGCTTTCGCCAAGGTTTGACTTATTGTTATCGTTTTCTGGCACGGTAAACCTCTAGTCAATTGTACCGGAAAAACTCCAATGCCAGAATCTCGGTTCCCATAATTAGAATGCCCTCTGTCGAGTCAACGCTGGACCCAGTAAAGCCCCCGTTGTCTCCTACATGCCAAACCTGTTCCAAGTAAATCTCCGGCGGGGCCGGACTATGAGACGTGAACGATTTGGCGCCGTAGAGTCCCCCAATACGCCGCTGATCCTTAAGATGCACTATTACCCAATACGGAGTTCGTTTTGAAAAAATGTCGTCCCAGACTCTCGCATTCGGACTGGCAATGCGGGCAGCTATCCTCGGGTGCTGACGTATTCTTAGAAAGATTACTGGCCAAAGGGCAGGCATCCCTATCAGCAGGAGGAACATGAGCGTGTACCACTGCCAAGTCGGGAGATTCCCAGCCCGCACAATTCCTATGAGCCATAGGAGCGCCGCAAAATTTAGCGAGCTGTAAGCGACGGCGTCAAAAAGCGATTTAGAGAAATCCCGCGGCTCGCCCGGAATCAGAAGGTCGTATACCTTAAGGGTAATAAACCCGGGGATGAAGAAGATCAAGAAAAGCGCGAGCGTCCCTTGGGTCTCGAATAGCTTTTCCATTCTATCGCCCCTCGTCTAGGCTGCGGTCAATTGTACGGGATACTCAGGGGAGTTTGCTTCGGCCGCAATTGATAGACCGTCCGGGGGGCCGGGAAAGCAGAACAGTTGGCCCCTCCGCTGCGCCGTCGCCGGATGGGATGACATGTTGTGGTTGGGCCTGCACCTCAGCGGCTGAAGCCGCGTTCCTAGTTGGGCGCTGATGCGGTACGAGTGAACTCGTGCCCTTCCCGAGCCCGGCGGTAGGAGAGGACTTCCTGAGGCGGTTGGCGCGCGAATGAGGGTGCAGGGATCCTTCGACTGCGCATGCGGATTCATAACGCGAATCCGCATGCTTCGCTCAGGACGACAAAAGGGGTTACGATTTAGGAAAATCAATGTGTGTATACATGGTATATACATTGGTGTATACTATAGATCTGTTGAAGCGGAGGGCGCTCATGGTGACAGCACAGATTGTGAAGTGGGGGAACAGTTTGGCGGTGAGGATTTCCAAGCCGGTGGCGGAAGAGGCGGGGGTGCGGGAGGGTGACGCCATCGTTGTGTCGGCGGCGGCGGGGCAGATCAGCTTGCGGCGGAAGGAAAAGATCCCAACGCTGAAAGAATTGGTGGCGCAGATTACGCCGGAGAATCGTTATGACGAGATCGCAATCGGGCCGGAGCGGGGGAAAGAGAGCGTGGAGTGGTGACGCGCGACGCGAAATCCTACATACCTCAGGCGGGCGATATTGTGTGGCTCGACTTCGACCCACAGGCGGGGCGGGAGCAGGCCAAGCGGCGTCCGGCGCTGGTGGTGACTGAGCGGAGCTACAACCGGGCGAGTGGGCTGGTCATTGTGTGTCCGCTCACCAGCCGGCGCAAGCCTTATCCATTTGCGTTGCCCGCGAACATCGACAAAGTCGAGGGCGCGGTGCTGGTGGATCACATCAAGAGCATGGACTGGGCGGCGCGCAAAGCGGAGTTTCACTCTAAAGCCGATGCGGCGCTTTTGACGAAGGTGAGGGCGTATCTGGGCGTTTTGCTCGGAATTGGTTGATGGGGGAACAAGCGGCCGCGCCGGATCAAAATCCCCGCCCTTGTCTCTCCAAAGAACGGAGAGACAAGGACGGGGCATCCGTTTCCCTGCAATGGGGAATGCCTACTTTCGTAGACTCTACTTTCGTAGACTTTACTTTGTCCCACGGGGATGTGAGAGTGGAGTAGGTTCCAAGAATGGCGCGGCCAATGGTGGCCGCGTTTTTTGTTGGGAGATAAAGCGAAAAGCAGGTCCCTCGACGGCGCCGTCGCTGTCGCTCCGACTTGCTCGGGATGACAAAGGGTTCATCAAGGAGCGATATGAGAAAAAATCGAGGGACGTACATCAAGAATTGCAAGAAGCGGGGTGAGTGGGTGGAGTTGGTGTTTGCGGCGCGGGGGATGCGGGAGGGGTTGGTGCTGGCGCGGCCGTGGGGGGAGTCCTCGGGGTACGACTTTGTGGTGGACCAGGGCGGCGGGCGGATGGTGCGGGTGCAGGTAAAATCGACGACGTTCCGGGAGGGGACGGGCTATTCGTGCACGCTGAAGGATAGCCGGGGACCTTACAAGAAGAATACGTTTGATTTTGTGGCGGCGTACGTGATTCCGGAGGAGGTGTGGTTTGTCATCCCGGAAAAGAGGGTGCGGGGGATGTGGAGCGTGGGGCTGTATCCGAAGCTGGAGAAGTCGAAATATGGGGAGTACAAGGAAGCCTGGCATCTGTTGCGGGGCGATGGGCCGTGCGTGATTGCGCGGATGGAGGCGTGTGTGGAGGAGGAGCCGGCGGGGTGGTGAGGGCAGTGCTCGGTTGTCAACTCTGGGCGGGGCAGCGTTGGCTGGCCCGTTTTATGGGGGAGGACTCATTCAGGCGGGGCTGGAAGTGGCTGAAAAGATGACAAAAATAAAGCTTGATTTATTATTAAGTCTATTATATTAGTAGAGATGTAACATCGCATTCACAATCCTCCCCCCCCAAGGGATGGTTCACGCCCGCAAGCCTTCCCCCCAACCGGCGGGCGAGTGATTTCCGGGAGTGCCACAGGGATGGCGCTCCCGGAAAAAATAAGCGGTAATTTCAGTCTGTCGAAAAGCGCGGGCGGAGCTTTGTCGAACGCGAGCCCGGCGGAGGGAATATGGGGAAGCTATTGATCATTCGCCACGGCCACACCAGCCTGAATCTTCCCGGCCGGGACGAAAGGCTGCGAGGGTGGCTGGACGTGCCGTTGGACGCGGAAGGCCTGGAAGAAGCGGCGGAAACGGCCGAGCAGGTGAGGCGCAGCTATACGGTGAACGCCATTTATTGCTCGGACCTGCGGCGAGCGCGGCAGACGGCGGAGGTGTTGCGGAAACAAACCAAGGCTCCGGTGACCGCGACCAGCGATCTGCGTCCGTGGAACCTGGGAGTTTTCTGCGGGCAGAGAGTGCGGGAAATTCTGCCGTTCCTGAATCTGTTGAATCAGCATCTCGACCTGGCGGCGCCGAGTGGGGAGTCTTTTTATCAATTCTACGGACGATACTCGCATCGCCTGAAGGAGCTGTTGCAGGTGGCGGAAGCGTCGCCGGATTGCGTTGCGGTGGTGACCCATGTGCGTAACCTGCTGGCCACTTCCAGCATTATTACGGGCTCGGACAAGAGCAAGGTGCCGGTGAAAGGCGGTCCGCAGACCGGGGCCGTGGTGGTGGTGGAAAAAGAACGCGGGCAGTGGAAGATTGGCCGTGGAACCGGTGAGCTCGTGGTGGTTGAGGATGCGAATGTGGGCATGCGGCTGCAGAGTGTCTCCAATGACGCGAGCCTAGCCGATTTCTTCGGCGGGATGACAGGGGAAAATTCAGATGGTTGCGGAATACGGGAAAAGACCAGGGCTTGAGCCGGCGCGAGGACCGCTGTTCGTGGTGAGCATGTGGCGGGGAGGGTCGTCCCTGCTGTACGCGCTGCTCAACAAACACGAGCAGGTGGCGCTTATGTTTGAGGCGGACCTGGTGTTGCTGCGTCCGGTGTTTCTGAAGCCGGAGGGAATGAGGGACTGGGCGGAGCGGTGGGAATTCTGGAACCGGGCGCTCAGCCGCCATGGATTGGATGGCAACGAGTTTGCCGGGGTGGTCCCGGAATTCCGCCGCGTGTTGGAGGCGGTTCACAAGGAATATGCGCGGCGCAAAGGCGCGGTGATTTGGGGAGACAAGTCTCCAAACTATCACGATCAACTGGTGCGCATGGCGGAGGAGTTCCCGGGTGCGCGTTTCATCATCGTGTGGCGGAGCCCCATGGAAACGATCGGCGCGACGATGAGGGCGGCGGCGGCGGGAAGCGGCTATTTCCGCAAGCGGGGAATGGCGTTGCGGTCGTTGCTGGGATACCGGCTGTTCAAGAGGCAATGCCGGCAGATCATCGCCGCCGGGGCCGCGGTGCACCAATTGCACTACGAGGATTTGGTGAACGATACGGCCGGTGTGATGCGAAGAGTGTGTGAGTTCCTGGAGATTCCCTACAGCGATCATCTGTGCACGCTGGAGGGCGCCGACCGCTCGGCGGTGTATGCGGGCGGCCACCACAATCTATTGCGGCGAGACGTGGTCGACTCCGGGCCGCGGCAGGATGTACTCGAACCCGTTTTGCGCCAAAGAATCGAGCGCTATGTGACATGGTGGCATGAGAGTGATGCGGGACAGGCCAAGGACGATTGCTCGAGTGGAGTGCCAAGGCCTGTGGAAATGCGGCTCGATCAGATTCGCTATCGCCTGTGCCGCGCCCTGGACGAACTCATCCGCGTTGCGTTTTGTTTTCTGCCGATTCCCCTGCTGCGGCGGTATCGCAAAGCGAAAGAGCGGGCGCAAGAGGCGGACGTTAAACGGGAGTCCCGCCGACGGGACTCCGGACTGGGCATCGGGCGAACCGCAACCGTTCGTGTCGCGACAAAGATCGGACGGGAAGCAGGCTTTACCGGTAACGGACATGAATGACGAACAGACGTGTCCATCGCAACTAGGCTATGTTGCGGGGCGGGCTGAGCCGGGCACGGAGGAGAGCGCCCTGCCTGTCCGTTCGCTGCGCGAAGAGATTTCCTACCGGGTGCGCTATTTCGTGAACGCCTATCCGATGCTCTATATGCCCCTGGCACGTTACCGCCACCGGTTCTCCGTGGACCGCATTGTGAAGGGCGACACCGACGTAGTGATTGAGGCTTTTGGGCGGACGGGGACGACGTTCGCCAACTTCGCGTTCCTTTCGGCGCAGAGGCGGCGGGTGAGAACGGTGCATCACACGCACGCGGCGTCGCAGATCATCACCGCAGTGAAGATGAAGATTCCGACGCTGGTGATCGTCCGGCAACCGGAAGCCGTCGCGCTCTCGCACATGGCGCGCCACCGGGTCTCAGCGAGGCCGACGCTGGTGGCCTGGATTCGCTTTCATGCGCGAATTTTGCCCTGGCGAAAGGGAATTGTTTCTTGCAGTTTTGACGAACTGACGCGCAATTTCACCCCGGTGATCGAACGCCTGAACGAAAAGTTCGGAACCTGCTTCGATGTGTGGCAGCACACCAAAGAAAACGAGGCGGAAATCTTCGAGCAAATCAAGAGCCGCAACCGCGGCCGGTTTAGCGAGGAGGCCGTGGTCGAGCGGAGGCGCGCCTTGGCGCTGCCAACGGCGGAGCGCGAAGCTTTGAAGCAGAAGCTGCGCGCTCAGTTGCACGCAGAGTCCATGGCCTCGCTTCGGGGCCGTGCGAAACGGCTGTATGAGAGTCTTGTGGGTTGATTTCGAGGCTGGATATTGGGTCGGTTACCGCGGCCAGTTTTTCCCTTAGAGAACTCTCATTTAGCGCTTTAGCCCCCTTCTGACTGGTCTTTCCACAGATTCTGCCGATGAATCAATCTTGGGACTGTTGCCTCCGAGTTTGACGCCTTAAGCAGGCGCTTCGGGAGTTGGAGAAGCTAAGGGAAACATGATCAAGATACTGCTGGTGGAAGACAGCAAATTCCTGAGAATTGCGACGGAGCGTGCGCTGGCGCGGGCGGGCTACGAGGTCAGCAGCGCGGTCGACGGCGACGAGGCGTTGCAACTGGCGCGGGAGAGAGCGCCGGACCTGATCCTGCTCGATATGTTGTTGCCGAAGATGAGCGGACCGGACGTGCTCAAAGCACTGAAGAAAGACCCCGGGACGAAGGCGATTCCGGTCGTGGTGATGACGGCGTTGTCCCAGAAGAATGCCACTCGGCTGGGGCAAGACGGAGCGGCTGGGTTCCTGGAAAAGGGCGCTCTGGCGCTCGACAAGGGACCGGAGAAACTGCTGACGGCGCTGGAGGAGATTCTCAAGAAGCTGTCGCTGGAACACGCGCGGGCGCGGACGACGACGGCGTAGACATCTTCGCTCGGGCTTCTACGCGTTTTGAGGCGAGCCTTGGTTACTATCCTGTTACCAGCCCTAGTCGTTGCAAATAAATCACTTAGAGGCGGGAACTTGCGGGCGCTGGGCGGAGTCTATCTAGTCTAGCGGATGGCTTGGGGTCGCAGGAGGGGGCGAGTTTGATTTTTCGGTTTGGGATGGGGTGGAAAATCCTATAATCAGGGGAGCGCCGAGTGCGGGCGGGAGTGACCACCTTGGGAGATCTGGCAAGCGCGATCGGAGCACGGGCAGAAGAAGCGGCGATTGTTGGAGATTTGAAAGCCGGTTCGGAAGAGGCCTATGCATGGCTGATCGGGGAGTTTCAGCGTCCGGTGTACGGGCTGGTGTATCGCATTGTCAGCGATCCGGCCGATGCCGCGGATACAGTGCAGGATGTGTTCCTGAAAGTGTTCCGGGGGATGAAACACTTCCATGGCGAATCGAGCCTGAAGACTTGGATTTACCGGATTGCGCTGCACGAGGCTGCGAACCGGAAGCGGTGGTGGTTCCGGCATAAGGCTCAGGAGACGTCGATTGAGCCGGCGGAATCGGATGCGATGACGGGCGGGGATGGATTGATGCAGGACGCGCTGACGGATCGGCGCGAGTCGCCGTTCGACGAGGTGGCGCACCGGGAAGTGCAGAAGCGGGTGGATGCGGAACTGCGGCAGATCGCCGAGCCCTACCGGACCACGCTGATCCTGCGCGACCTGGAAGAGATGTCTTATGAGGAGATCGCGGAGGTGCTGCAGATCTCGCTGGGGACGGTGAAATCCAGACTGACGCGCGGGCGGCAGGCGCTGAAGCAGCGGCTGGCGCCGTATGTGCGCGAGCTAGGCGGGGAACTGGGGCTGAGCGCACCGGAGAAAGATGAAGGGTCAGTTGTGCGGCGGCAGGTTGCTGGCGGGGGCAGAAAAGTCGAGGTGTCGCCATGAAGTATGTGGCTGGAGAAGAAGTGCCGGGAAAGTCGAGTTTTTCGAAGTCGATTTCTTCGATGTCCGCAAAGCCCGGGGCGATGAAGTGTGCGGAGGCGAAGCGAAAGTTGTCTCCGTATCTGGATGGAGCGGTTACGGGAACCGAGATGCAGGCGGTGCGGGAGCATTTGGACGCTTGTCCGGCGTGCTTGCGCGAGTACACGTTGTTGCGGCAGACGCAACAGTTGCTGATGAGCGTGGGGCGTCCGAAAGAGCCGGCGGACCTGGGGCTGAAACTGCGCCTGGCGATTTCGCGGGAGGCAGCGCAGACGAAGCGGCCTTATGAAGGCTTGCGGATGAGGCTGGAAAATACGCTGAACGCGTTCATGGTGCCGGCCACGGCGGGGCTGGCGTGCGCGCTGCTGATTTTTGGCTTTGTGACGGCGATTCTGGCGATGCCGGGGCAGGTGCAGGCGCACACCGAGGATGTGCCGCTGGTGTTGAATACCGGGCCGGAGTTGCAGCAGAGCTCCTTCGGCACAACGCTGAGTTCGATGAACGCGGATTCGCTGGTGATCGAAGCCTATGTGGATTCGCAGGGCCGGGTGCAGGACTATAGAATTCTTTCCGACCCCGGGGAATCGCAGGCGCTTCTGCCGCAAGTGAAGCGGATGTTGATTTTTACGACGTTCCGTCCTGCGATGTCCATGGGGCGACCGATTTCGTCGCGGGCAGTGCTGTCATTCTCGAGGATTAGCGTGCAGGGATAGTGGCGGGGTTGGGTCCGACCACCGGAGCTGAAGGCCACGCCGGGATTCTTTCCAGATTCCATTTGCCGCTTTCTTCGGGAAAGCTATCGTCGGAGTTCGGCAGTAACGGGTCAGTCCCACCAATTGGGCTGGTGACGTAAATTCGATTGTGTAAAAAGCGAGAGGGTGTAAGTTGGCTTTGGCCTCGCAAGCTAAAGCCATTCCGAAAAAGGAGACCTACACCCATGGCGAAGATAATCCCAATC
>Ga0302176_10001379_pt1 | contig 11523 bp, 12 predicted proteins | sample I_Palsa_E1_1_FD_198787 | JGI IMG/M metagenome (GOLD analysis project Ga0302176, IMG submission 198787) | Peat permafrost microbial communities from Stordalen Mire near Abisko, Sweden - I_Palsa_E1_1 | ecosystem: Environmental > Terrestrial > Soil > Palsa > Peat permafrost | place: Sweden...
ATGCGCCCCCCGAAAACCCTTTGCTCAAACTTGCCGCTTGCAATTTTCCCTGATCGTATGTCGAGGGAGAACTTGAACTCAGCGTCAGCATAATGCGGGGATCGAAACCAATATCGGAGCCGAACAAAATCATCCGGCTGGATGATCTCAACCTCATTTTGCCGCAGCGTATGCGGGATTACGATTCCATCCGATCACCCTCAGCGTCGGGTCATGAGCGCGACTCGCTCAGAACTTTCGCAGCAGCGCGGCCAAAGTGTCGATGGCTAACTGGCAAGCGTGGCTGGAGGTCTCGGGCACCCCACCGACTTTTTGTAACAGTTCTTCCCTGCCCACCCGGCGGGCCTCATCAGCCGTTTTGCCTTTGACCAGCTCCGTAATGGCTGAGGCGCATGCCATCGTCGGCACGCAGCCTTTGGCGCGGAAGCGAATTTCTGTGACACGCTTCCCTTCGGGTTTCGTCTCCTCGACTCTGGCGCTGAGTTCCAGAATGTCTCCACAGACGGGATTTTCCAATCGGACAGAGAAATCCGCCTCGGCGAGTTCGCCCGCGTTTCGCGGATTTTGAAAATGGTCGAGAAGCTCGGCGGAATACACAAGTAATTGTAATGCGGACGCATCATTTCACACCCGTCACGAATGGTCCCCTACAATGGAAACATGTCGGACTCCTACGCTCCACGTCATGTCGCTTGCCTGCAACCGAGCGCCACGGTCACTCTGGCCAGCGTCGGAGAACTCGATCGTGTGGTCGCTTGTACGAAGTACTGTGTCGACGTCGTGCCGGAATTGCGAGGCAGCAAACGAATCATCGTCGCCGATTCCTGGACAGCGAAGGCCAGCGAAATTCTTGCCGTGAAGCCTGACCTCGTGATCGCGTCTGTTCCCTATCAGGAAGCGGCGGTCGTGGAAATACTCAGAGCCGGGATCCGCTTTCTAGGCTTGGCTCCTCGCACCCTTGATGATATCTATGCCGACATAGCGCTGATCTCGGCATGCGTAGGCGCAAACGAGCTCGGCGCGAAAGTGATTTTCGATATGCGATCCGCAATCGAAGAAGTGCGACGGCGAGCAGCAGTCCTTCCCAGAAAGCGCGTGTTCTGCGAGGAATGGGGTAAACCCATCATCACATCGCAGCGCTGGGTAGCCGAACTCGTGGACGCGGCCGGTGGCGAATTCGTGGGCAAGCCAGGAGCGCAACCCTCTGCCGAGGAGATCGCTCGACTGGATCCCGAGGTCATAGTTGCGGCGTGGTGCGGCGCCGGGGACCGGGTGCCGCTTGCGAAAATCATTTCTCAGAGAGAATGGTCAACCACGACTGCGGTGCGAAATTCTCAGGTCTATTGCATCTCTGATGAACTCTTAAATACTCCTGCGCCCACGTTGGTCGCAGGATTGAAGGCCCTTGCAAGTGCGATTCATCCAGCTGCGTTTGGGAGGCAACCCGGTCTTCGCTCAGTTACCGACGTACCGCGAACGCAAACACGGCATTGAAAATGGAAATAGGCTTATAGTTTAGGATTATCGATTATGGCTATTTCGACTCCTCAGAAAAGGATCAGTGAACTACGCAAGGAAGCGGACCGATTGAACTCCGAGGCGAGGTCAGCCGATCAACTGATGGAACGCATTTCCGTTCTGCTGAACAAGGAGATGCTGAAGTACAACTGGGTGGGGTTTTACATGCTGGAGGCGGGAGCGAATCCGCCGGTACTGGTGCTGGGACATTACCAGGGAGCGATGACTCCACACACCCGCATTTCTCTTCACCAGGGAATCTGCGGCGCTGCGGCATCATCAGGCAAGACGGTGGTGGTGGACGACGTCAAGAAGGATCCGCGCTACCTGGCTTGCTCGCTGGAAACAAAATCGGAGATTGTGGTTCCGGTCTTCGTCAAAGGTAAAGTGGCAGGAGAACTCGATATTGATAGCCACTTCCTCGCGGCTTTTGGTGAAGAAGACCGCGAACTGGTCGAATATTGCGCTGAACTCGTCGGCAAACGACTGGAGAAAAGGTAAGCTAGCACCTCATTGCTGCGCATCTTCCCAACCCTAACTCCGTGTGAAGGTCATGAAACGAGTGGTAGCAGCGTTGATCGTGAAGGATGATCTCCTCCTTGCCTGCCAGCGAACGCGGCACCAGGCGATGCCACTGAAATGGGAGTTTCCGGGAGGCAAAATCGAGGAAGGGGAACAGCCTCGCGATGCCATGCGTCGCGAACTCGAGGAGGAACTCGGGATCGAAGCCGACGTCGGCAGCGAAGTTGCGCGCATCGTGCATCAATATCCGGGCGGTAGTTCGGTGGAACTCCGTTTCTTTGAAGTGCGCCATTACCAGGGCGAATTGGAGAATCGAATTTTTCGCGAGATTCGCTGGGTGACTCGGCAGGAACTGCTTGGACTGGATTTTCTTGAAGCCGACCTGGGACTGGTAAATGACTTAGCGGCCGGAAAGGTCATCTGAAACTTCATCTCTCACGTCCGCTCCGGCATGACAATGCGTCAGCATCGACTGGTTTCCGCCTTATTCGTTGCCGTCCTACCCCCCGCCGCGCAGTTGCCCGTAAACATACAGCACCGTCAATAGGATCATAATTACAGTGGTTGCCCAGGCGATGATGTTGAAGGTTCGCTTATTCACGTAATCGCCCATCAGCTCTTTTTTGTTGATCAGCAATAACATAAAGATCAGAACGAAGGGCAACACCGCTCCGTTGACTACTTGTGAAAACACAGCGATCTTGATTAGCGGAAGGCCCGGTATCAGGACCACGGCTCCGCCGGCGGCGATGAGAACGGTATACAGCCAATAAAATGCTGGAGCTTCGGAAAATTTGCGTTCTACGCCTGACTCGAGGCCTAGCCCTTCGCAAACCGTATAGGCAGTTGAAAGCGGCAGAATCGACGCCGCAAACAGCGATGCATTGAACAGTCCGAGGGCAAACAGAATGTACGCCCAATCTCCCGCCAGCGGCCGCAGCGACTGCGCGGCGTCGGCAGCATCGCGAATATCACGGAGCCCATGAACGTAGAGAGTGGCGGCACAAGCCACGATGATGAACCAGGCGACCACGTCGGTGAAGACGCAGCCGACGATGACATCAAGCTTCGAAGTTTTGTACTGCCGGCGAGTAACTCCTTTTTCGACGATAGACGCCTGCAAGTAAAATTGCATCCATGGAGCGATCGTTGTGCCGACCACGCCAATCACCATGTACAGATACGGCCCTTGCCCGAAGACACTCAAATGCGGAGGCTTGAGCGTGGCTTTCGCAGCCTCGATCCAGGCAGGCTTGGCCAGCACCCCCGCAAATATGTAAGTAACATAGAAAAAAGAAGCCGCAAGAAAAACTTTTTCAACGCTCTTGTACTGCCCTTTGACTGCGATCAGCCAGACGATCACGGCGCAGATTGGCACCGAATAATACTTTGGCACTCCGAACAACCCCATGCTTCCGGCAATACCGATAAATTCGCCCACGACGTTTCCAAAATTTGTAAGCAGAATGCCAAGCATCATTAGAAAGGTAGCGCGCAGGCCAAATTCTTCGCGGATCAGGTCGCTCAAGCCCTTTCCCGTAACCGCTCCCATGCGGGCGCACATTTCCTGCACCACGATCAGAGCGATCGTAGTGGGGATCATCGTCCACAGGAGCAAGTAGCCGAATTGGGCGCCGGCCTGCGAATACGTCAAGATGCCGTTGGCATCGTTGTCGACATTCGCGGTGATGAAGCCCGGGCCTACTACGGCAAAAAAGAAAAGAATCCGGACCTTCCAACTTCTGAAGAATTTCATGCGAACAGCCACAGGCAAAAATCAGATTGGCAAACAGCCGGACCAGAATAAATGCTCAGCGCAGAGTCTGGATAGGTCAAAGTTCTGGACCGACGAACTTTTTGTCGAGCCGTTAACAGATCTTGGCCAGAGGTGGCTGCTCGAACCGCGTTCGGGTTGAATCAGCGCACGAGGACCTTCACACAACGACTATAGCTTGGCGCGCAGCATGGCGATCACGTCATCGGGCGTGATAACGCCGATGAGACGATTGTGATCGTCGATCACTGGCAAAGTCAGGAGGTTGTACTTGTCGAAAAGTTCAGCGAACGCTTGTTCTTTTGCGTTTTCGTGGCAGGAAATTAATGGTTCCTGGCCCAGACTCAGCAAAGGAGTTGATGCGGGGGACAACACGATTTTGACAAGCGGGACCGCACCCGCCAGAGTCCCGTGCGAATCGGTCAGATAAATGGTGCTCATGTTTTCCAGACGGCCTTCGAAGGTACGCATGGCTGCGATCGCATCATCAGCCGTCGCCGCCACCGGGAGAGCGATGTACTCAGTGGTCATGCGCCCGGCAGCTGTATTTTCTTTGAACTCGAGCAGGTCGGTGACCTCCTGGCGTTCTTCGGGATTCATCTGCACCAGGATTTCTTCGGTTCGCTCATCGGACAGGTCAGCCAAAAGGTCGGCAGCCGCATCCGGCTCCATCTCTTCGACAATCTCGGCGGCTCGCCCTGAATCAAGCGATTCCAATACCGATTTCTGCACCTTGGGTGCTAACTCTTCGAGGGCTCCAGCAGCGACGCCTTCGTCCAAGGTTTCGAAGACAGCTTCGCGGTCGTCCGGGGCCAAGTCTTCTACAATGTCGGCGATGTCGGCGGGATGGAGTTTAGCCAGACGTTCATGCGAAATTTTGAGCCGGACACGGCGCGCGGGATCGGTCTCAATGATATCGACGAAATCCCAAGGGATTTCGCGAGGAGGGATTCTCGCTAGCAAGGCTCGCAGGGCAGCCGCCGGAACCATACCTTTGAGGAGCCGGCGGACCGCGCCTCGAGCGCCAACATCCACGCCACCGACTTTTAGAATCAGGCGATTCGGAGCCCCTTCTTGATGAAAATCGACGTCGTTGACTCGCACAACCTTGCGACCGTGGACATCGATGACCTGCTGATCGAGCAGGTCGCGACTGAGCAGGAACAGTCCCTCGGAACCGTCGGCTTGACCCCAGTCGGCCGCTCCGGTTGAGGTCCGAACGCCCCCATTGATCTGCAACACTGCAGCCCAAGGCAAGACGCGAATTCCCGTGGGCGTTTTAACCATCAGCGATGAAACGCGGGAACGGTCCTCCGCCGGAGCAATAGCTACTTCGCGGACACGGCCACTCGCGTTGCCCGAGGCATCGTAGACGATCGAGCCCAGGATTTCGCTCAGCGAGACGGTGGCCATGGTCTTGAGAATACTCAAGAGCGCGTACAGATGCCAGATGAATGCGTTTTCACTCTTGGAACGAAGGCTCAGTCATCAAAGAAGCATCGCGGAGCCTAGTGACCATCGGGGGATTCCAGATCCCCCGACCGTGCGATTGCGCTATCTCCCGTCCCGTGGTTCATATCCGGTGTTTGGACATGCTCAGGACGAAATCCCAGTCCCAGCAACCGCGCCGGGATTCGACGGAGAATTGGAAACTGCTTCAAAAGCTGGAGGGGCAACGGGAGGCTAAGCAGCGGTGTTCGCCGATTCAAGGCCCGAGTGATAAAGCGCTTGTGTGCGAATACTTGGAAGCCTTGCGTCATCTTTGTCGGAAATTCGCGGCGCTTTCGCACCTCCTGGAGCTTTTCGCTCGTGACCGCTGTTCCTAATATCGGCTGAACCAGAATGTTCGCGGCCGCTACTGCGTCCTGAATGGCAAGATTGATGCCGACCCCCCCGATGGGAGACATCGCGTGCGCCGAATCTCCGATGCACAGAAGCCCGGGACGCGACCAGCGGCGCAGCCGGTCGACGGCGACCGATAGCAACTTGATATCTTCCCAGGCCTTCAATTCATCCGTGCGTCCACGCAAAAATGGAGCAACGGTTTCGATGGTCTTTCTGAATGCGGGCAGGCCTCCTTGCTTGATAGCCTCAAATTCTGCTTTTTGAATTACATATGCGCACTGCCAATAATCGTCGCGATTCAAAGTGACCAGTATCTTCCCATCCTGGAACCGGCCAAGGGTTTGATGGGGATCACCGGGCTGCCTAGAAATTCGCATCCAGAGAACGTCGATCGGAGCACCGAGGTCGAGAACCTCCAGTTCCGCCTTTTCGCGAACAATGGAATGGCGGCCGTCTGCGCCTATAGTCAGATAAGCGCGCACTTCGAGCGCTCCCTGCGGAGTCTTTGCACGCACACCGGCGACGCGTCCGTTCTCCACGATCAAATCAACCACCTCGGCTTCCATTTGCAGGTGAAATTGTGAATAGGCCTTCGCCTTTTCGGCGACGAAATTCAGGAAATCCCATTGGGGCATCAGCGCGATGAACTTGCAGTGCGTCGGCAAATGCGAGAAGTCGGCTACCGTCACTTCAAAGCCGTCTATGAGACCGCCGACTTGCGGCAGCTCCTGATGTGGACGGCGCAGAAAATCGTCGATGATACCCAGCTCGTGCATCAGTTCGAGAGTGGATGGGTGAACTGTGTCGCCGCGAAAATCGCGTAGAAAGTCAGCGTGTTTTTCGAGGACCAGGACTTCGATTCCGGCGCGAGCCAGGAGAAAGCCGAGGACCATCCCGGCGGGTCCGCCTCCAGCAATGCAGCAGCGCACTTCCATCGTCGAGGTTTCGGTCGGCATCGCCAAATCCTTTCCGCTTTGAAGCTGGGAAGACATTATGACTCTTGAAGACCCGATTCGTAACTCGGGAGAAGTCCGGATGCCCTTCGACGTGGGAACCGTTGGAACATCAACATTGGAACATTGGGAAGCATTGGGAACTCGACGGTTGACAGGCGGGGATCGACTGACTAAACTCTGCCTTCCCCATCTCAAGCTCGCACTTGCCGATTGATGGTGTCGGTTCCAACGAGAACAATTATGGCTAAGCGTCCTCGCATTGCGGTTGTAGGCAGCGCTAATGTTGATCTGACTACCTTCGCAGAGAGTTTTCCGAAGCCGGGAGAGACTATCTTTGGGCAGAAGTTTGATCTGGGTTTTGGCGGAAAGGGTGCGAACCAGGCGGTTGCCGCTCGTCTGTGTGGAGCAGAGGTGTTCATGATGGCGCGGGTTGGCGATGACCTGTTCGGTCCGTCAACGATCAAGAATTTTGAAAACCTGGGAATCGACGCCACGCACGTTCGCCAACTGAAAGGCGTATCCAGTGGAGTGGCTCCTATTTTCGTCGAGCCTTCCGGGCAAAATCGGATCATCGTTGTCAAGGGCGCGAATGATGAGCTGAAACCGGCCGACGTGGATGCGGCGGCGGAGATGCTGAAGACTGTCGATTGCATTGTGCTGCAGTTTGAAGTTCCGCTTAAGACGGTATATCACACCATCAAGTTTGCGCGGCGACACGGTATTCGCTGCATCCTCAATCCGGCTCCGGCGCAACCGATTGATCCAGGCGCGGTGGCGGATCTCGATTACCTTGTTCCCAATGAGCATGAGGCGGAAGCCATTTCCGGGATCCCCGTGCGCACTGTCGATGACGCAAAGAGTTGCGCGTCCAGGCTTCTGGCCGGCGGCATTCGGCGTGTAATTATTACCCTTGGCGCGAACGGCTCGCTGCTCGCCGGAAATGAAGGGATGGAACACGTCTCTGCGTTCAAAGTGACGAGCATCGATAGCACTGGGGCCGGAGACGCTTTTATTGGCAGCTTCGCCACTTTTCTTGGCGAAGGCATGCCCGAGCGGGAAGCGGTGAAGCGCGCGAATCTTTATGCCGGCCTTTCAACGACCGGAATCGGCACACAGAAATCATTCTATGATCGGGCGCGCTTTGATGCGGAGTGGAGTACTCGAAGTAAATAGTTGAGCGGTACCAAGGCTCGGTTTGGATCCTTCCACCGCGGTCAGAGACGCTCGTCCCACCCCCTCCCTGACCTTACCTCTCCATTAAAAGAACCTTGTCGACTTCGTCGATCTCGGTCAACTTCACTTCGATCACTTCGCTATCGCTCGTCTGCACGGTTCTTCCGATGAACGTGGCTTCGACTGGCAACTCACGATGGCCGCGGTCGATGAGCACGAGCAGTTGCACCAGGCTCGGACGGCCATGCGAAAACAGAGCGTCAAGCGCGGCGCGCGTGGTGCGGCCAGTGTAGAGCACGTCGTCCACCAACACGATCTTTTTTGCTTCGATGGAAAAGCCGATTTCCGTTTCCTGCACCACCGGCTTCGGACCAAGTGTAGAAAGATCGTCACGATAAAATGTGATATCAAGAGTGCCCACTGGAACCTTTTTCTTCTCAACCTGATGAATCATTTTCCCCAGTCGTTCGGCGATCGGAACTCCACGACGGCGGATGCCTACCAATCCCAAGCCTTCGACACCGCCATTTTTTTCCAGAATTTCGTGGGCCAGGCGCACCAGGGTGCGCTCGATTTCTGAGCCTGACATCAATTGAGATTTCTGTCTGAGTGTGGTTTTTGGAACTGCGTTCTTTTTGAGCGTCATGGCATGAGTGCCTCGTGAATGATCGATTTGAAATGTCGAAAATAATTCGGTCAGATTGATCCCTTTGAATGTATGGACTCTTTTCTTGAACGTCAAGGATACTACCACCAGCCTGATCAGGGCTCGGGCGCATCGGAGCTGTCATTCCTGTGCTTCATGGAAAAAAGGAATTGCATGCCCAAGTAGCCGAAAAATCCTGGCTGGCTGGCAGTGGGAGTGGTAAAACTACGTCCCGCCATGAACAGCAGTATGTAGTGTTTTCCAATTATGTAGCGGCCTCCGCCATCGAAGGTGTTCCAGCGGTTCGACGAACCGTCGATATTGGCGCTGTTATACAGTTCCGCGGCCAGTTCCATCCGTTTGCTGATTTCTTTGAGCACGACCAACCCGGTGAACCATGCCGCGCCCTTACCGCTGGCGAAGATATATCCTGCCTCGGGATTGACCTCGATGGGCCCAAGCTTCTTGGAGACCTCGACTGGAAGATAGAATCTGGTGCCATAGTCGACGAGGCCCCGCTGCAACGAAGATGAGGAATTGTTGAACTCGAGTTGGGGAAATATCGAGATCGCCAATTTCTTCTCATCGCTGTCATAGAAACGCCACTTCACGCCGGGCAGCGACTTCCCGAGCCCGGTGCGAGTCGGACCTCCGTTGGTGCCTTCCACGAGGTACGGCACTTCGTACGTGAGCTGGATGCGGGCACCAAGGCCATAATTCAGGTCAAGAATCGGCGCATTGAAGATGCGCTCGGCGGGATGGCGCTCGGAATAGGTCATGATGTTGTCCTCCCAGTTGCCATCGCCAGGGGTACCGGGGTCGTTGGTAATAAAGGGCGGACCTCCTTGCGCAGCTGCCTGCGGCGAAAACGCTGCCAGCAGGATCGACAGCAGCGGAGCTGCGAGGGCTTGTGTGCGAGCTGTTACGCGAAGCAGGGCGAGAAACATTGTAGAGTTTTATTTTCTTTTTCAGGAATCGGCAGACATGAGGTCCATGCAGTTAGTTGCCAATTCCGGCATGGTTGAAACGCTGTTTCGGATTGCCTTGGCTCGCTCGCGAAGAAATTCTGCTGCCCGACCCCCATCGACCAGGGGATGATCGCTCGATACCGTCGGCATCATCATGGATCCGGACTCGAGGATCGCCGTCAACCGGCGCCAACCGCAATCGCTTCCTCACTGAGCTAGGGGACGGGCCGAGCCGGGCATCAGCGCTCGGTTAGAAATTCGTCGCTGACGGCGGTGGTCGGAACCGGAACATTTAACTTGCGGCCAGGGCTTCTCACACTCTTTCTGAATCGCGCCAGCCTTACTGGATCCAAACGGTTTTGATGTTCATAAATTCACGGATCCCAAACTCGGCTAGCTCGCGGCCATGGCCGGAAAACTTCACCCCACCAAACGGAAGGCGCGGATCTGAAGCCACCATTTTGTTGAGAAAAACCATGCCGGCATCGAGCTCGTTGATGAAGCGTTCGATTTCCGCGGGATCCCTGGTCCAGGCGCTGGCGCCTAATCCGAAGCGGCTATCATTTGCAATCCGGATGGCGTGATCCACATCCTTCGCACGAAAAATTGACGCCACCGGCCCAAACAGTTCCTCCTTATAGGCGGGCGAATCGTTCGGAATGTTGGTGAGCACGGTCGGCGCATAGAAGCTGCCAGCACGGTCTAAAGGATGGCCACCGGTCAGTACGCGCGCGCCTGCCGCTACAGTTTTTTTTACGTCGGCATCAAGAGAAGAAACAGCATCTGCGTTGACGAGAGGTCCGAGTTGCGTTCCCTCGTCAAACGGATCACCCACGCGCAGCTCCTGCATCCGCTTGACGAATTTGAGCTCGAACTCGTCGGCAATTTTTTCCGCGACGATGAAGCGCTTGGCCGCTATGCAGGATTGACCATTGTTCTGAACTCGCGCGTCGACCGCAGTTGCAACGGCAGCTTCAAGGTCAGCGCTCGGCATCACGATGAACGGATCGCTTCCGCCAAGCTCAAGCACAACTTTCTTGACTCTTTTCGCGGCAGAAACTCCGACTTGAATTCCGGCCTGCTCGCTGCCGGTTAGCGTCGCTGCAGCGACGCGAGGATCATTCAGAATGCGGTCAACCGGCTCCGAGCCAATAAGCAGTGTTTGAAACACTCCTTCAGCAAAACCGGCACGGTGAACGATGTCCTCAATCTTCAGCGCACACTGTGGAACATTGGACGCATGCTTCAGCAGTCCCACGTTCCCCGCCATTAAGGCAGGCGCGACGAAGCGAAAAACCTGCCAGAAAGGGAAGTTCCACGGCATGATGGCGAGGACGGGACCGATTGGAAGATAGCGGATGAAACTGCGCTTCGCGCTGGTTTCGACGATCTCGTCGGCCAGAAACTTCTGAGCATTCTCGGCGTAATAGCGGCAGCCGGTCGCGCACTTCAGCGCCTCGGCCACTGCCGCCTTCAGGGGCTTGCCCATTTCGAGCGTCATCAAGTGTGCGCATTCATCTTTTTCTTTTTCCAGGATATCGGCGGCGCGCATCATCTTGCTGGCGCGATCCGCGAACGAAGTCCAGCGATGAGCTTGAAAGGCTGAAGCCGCCAACTGCAATTTCTGCTCAATCTGCCTGTTGGTGAGAGGCTCGAAAGTTTTCAAGACTTCGCCAGTTGCGGGGTTGGTGGTCGCGATCGCCATGCAAAGTACTCCCCTTAGCATTAGGTGAAATACAGCAAGTAATAGTTGGCCCCAAAACGCGACGGGCGGCCACAACCGTGCTGCCTGTGGCCGGCCGAAATACTACTTGACAATAATCTTGCGTCAAAACTATCTGATTTCCCACTGTTTCCTTCGATGGAGCGTGAGCCGTCTGCCCCGTCGCTCCACCGTCGGGTCGGGACCGTCTATGCCGCAGCTTGTTTGTTACTCCGGAAAAAACGCGATAGCCGAGCTGGCCAAAGTACAGCATCTGTCCGTCCCAGTCATCCGCGCTGAGCGGCCATCCCGTGGCCGAACACTATGGGTTGGCCCTTACCCCAGTCCTTGTAATAAATCGTTGTACCGTCTTTCGTCGTAATCGTAGCCATAAGGTGCCTCCTTTTCTGATTCTCAGT
>Ga0302176_10001380_pt1 | contig 11522 bp, 10 predicted proteins | sample I_Palsa_E1_1_FD_198787 | JGI IMG/M metagenome (GOLD analysis project Ga0302176, IMG submission 198787) | Peat permafrost microbial communities from Stordalen Mire near Abisko, Sweden - I_Palsa_E1_1 | ecosystem: Environmental > Terrestrial > Soil > Palsa > Peat permafrost | place: Sweden...
CCACTCGCACTGAGCTGGGGTGCTGGAGTTACCCTGGTCAGCAGGATGTTGAACGGTGAATTGCGGCGCGGGATTACATTTGCATGGAATCGGCTGCGCCGCTGAATTGCGTCAGGGAACAAAAGCAAGGTTTCAGGCTCAAGCCTGCGAGCAATTTTTGCCACTCTTCTCTGCCGCATCAGACGGGAAAATCTTAATGACGGCGCCTTCGACAGTTACGTTTGAAAAATGGGTGTGAAAGCCGGCTTTGCCCGACACTTGATCCAGCGACACCGTGCCGATCGATGCGAATTCCCTACCGTGCCAAGGGCAACGCACCTTGCCGGACTCTACCGGCGTTTCGTCAAGGCAAGAGCCTTCATGCGGACAGAGGCGGGGGAAAAGATCAACCTGCATCCCTTTGCGGCTTAAGCGCAAACCTAAATGATCGTTGGTTCCGATGAACGCTTCGCCATCAGCGGGTAACACGTCATTAATATCGATTTGACATGCCGGCGTAGCGGTATCTTGATGTTCCGGCGGAATCACATTAGTGCGTAAAATAATCTGGGTATCCGCAAAGCTGTAGCTCTTGCTCGCACAAAAAAAGCTGAACCCTCTGGAGCGCAAATCTCCCCGGCGCAAGCGCATCGGGATATCCGTAGACATCAAAACGTGATAATTACGCGTAATGGTCCATTTCAACAGGCCAAACACCCATTTCAGCCACCATGGCGAACCCACGGCATAGGTCGTAGTAACCCGGGTCCGCAACGGCGCCTCCTCGGCATATTTAGTCTGTATCAGCAAGATAAACCAAAACAGAGTCGTATAGTAAGTTTGCTCACCCACTCCAGTTTCGTAATTGAATACCGAGAGCGGCACAGTCATACCAAATATTTTTTGAGTATTAATAGTCGCCACAATGTCATCCCCGACAGCGGAAGGAACCGCCTCCGCCAAATGATGAACATAGTGCAAATGCGGGATATCTTTATAGTTCCAATCAGCATCTGCAGCCGCGTAACGTCCAACATGCTCGAGAGAGAATTCGCGAAAATGAAAGCCTTCCTTGCTCAATCTCTTCAGGATTGATACTTTATCAAATTTCTTCATTATTTAGGCCTCCACGTAACGAGCAACTGCTGCAATATTTCCAAGACGCAACTTGAGATTCAGATTTTCCAAAACTCCCAATGGGGGAATTTTTTTACCCAATCCCGCCCAAACACCTTGACGAACCAAAAACCCCGCGGGGAATACATTACTAGTCTTGCGCACGCCTACCAGCCGGTAATCTGCTTGGGTGAACATCTGGGCAATAGTTTTCGTGTTAAATAAATGAGGATGTTGCAAGCAGTAAGCAGGCCAATTTTTTCCAAGAACCCGTGCCAGCATAGAACGTTCGTCGTGTGTAACCGCTAGAAAGATGCCGCCATTCGCAAGTTTACGAGAAATCAGGCGCAGTGTATCAAGCGGGTCGATGATGTGATCGAGCACGTGAATCGCGACCGCCAGCTTCAACGACCGGTCTGGTATTTTCTCGATTGAACTCAATGAGCTTTCGATCGACGTGGCTTGCCCTGGGAAAGCAGCATGTAGCGAACTCCATACCGCTTCATTAGGTTCGACAAACCAATAGTGCGAAAATACAGTGACATCAGAACAAGCAACCGCAAAGGTTCCTATATCAGGACCTATTTCAAGATACCCGCCGTCGCCTTGCAATTCCTGCGCCACCAGATCTACATAACCTTTCTGAGTCTGCTGCAGGATTGCGGGGTCCACCGCCTCGGCCATATTTGGAGCCATGCTTCGATAAAGCTCATCGAGCTGATCAGCATTAAAATAGGTGGGGTTGTACAGCATGCCGCAGCCGTCGCAGCGGCAGTAAGGAAAAAACATGCGCTGGTTATATAAGCCGGACCATCCCTTGGAAATCGCATCCCACTCGGAATCCATCGCGCTCACAGGAGGTTTTACCGACTCTTGGCGCGTATTTTCAGTGCACCCCGGACAAACACGATTAAGAAATGCCATTTTATTCATCCAATTTATTAATCAATATAAATTTGATCAAAATTTAAATATAATATTATCCGAAACTTATTTATAACAAATTTCTAAAATTAATTATTCGAACAAATTCAACAGAGATCAAATATTCGCCTATTAAATTATAGCAATCCGACGTATCACAACCAAATCTAATTCACTTTCTGATAAACCGATATCAAGTCAGTACTTTCAACGAGTTTGTAGTTCCCCTTCAAACCATCAAACACATCTTTGAGTACCGAAAGAGCAAGAACTCGCCCAGTAGCCTCATCGTGAAAACCGGGCAGTGTTGCAAAATAGCTGTCGGAGTCGGGAATTTCACTGATCATCGAATCTTCTATATTTCTGTCCACAAATACGTATTCTTGTCCGCTTTTTTCAATTGCTTGACGGGCAATGTCAACCTCTTTCTTTGTAACCAAGTTGCTTTCCAACTCAGGAAACCCAACATCATTAAATTTCGCAGCAAGGATAGGCAATAGGTGACTATATTTTGAAATAATAACGACTTCGTTAGATTTATCATATTTCCTGATAAGATCCACTGCCGATTCAAATGGTTTTGGATCCATAGTCGTCTTAATTTTCAACATATCGAGATTCGATGTATAGACGACGTGATGTTGGTTCGATTGCTTATAAGCAAGAAATTCTTTTGCAAATGATGCTGCCGGAGCAAGCACTAGGAGCATAGAAATCGCAGGCAATAGCGCCAAGAGCCGTCGCTCCGTCAAATTCGAGGGCGATTTTAGACATAATGCCTTGACGAGACAGGCTATCGCCAACATAAGTGAGGGCATCATGGGCGCCAAATGATGCGAACTGGGGTACCAGACTACATAGATCAAACTTGCCACGAAATAAGCGCAACACGCAATGCCGACGGTAAATAAAGTCCGCTCACGCTGACTTTCAATTCGACGTGTCACAATCAGCAATATAACAACAACAAACACCATCATAATAATAGTCGTTAGCAAATCGATCTCGTGCAGGTTCGTACCTGGCATCGAAATTCCAATCAACGAATATATTGCAGATGGATTAGGCGCCAAAATTCCTTGCAAGTACCACATCACAGATATCGCAGACACTATGGAAATTGCAACGGTCGCGATAGCCGCCCGGCGAAAATTCGGTACTAACATACCGATAAACGTAAGGCCCGCCAAAGACCCAATCATAATTAACACACCGAACTCACGGCTCCACCATATGGCAAATGCGGTCACCAATGCAACTAAAATTCCGGCGACCCAAGATCCCGATTTTGCAAAATGGTATAGCGCCAAAAACATCAAAAAATCGGGCCAATGGCGCAGTGGATTGAATCCCGGTGCCTGCAGAAGATCCTCATAGCCGGGCAGGACGAGATAAGCCAGCAGGCCGACAATAACCAACGAAAAATACCGCCGATCTCGCAGCACAACCCATGACACTAGAATTACAATAACCAGATATAGCAGGTATGATGCATAAAATACCTTGAAATAATTATTGAAATTTACGCCACCGATCCATTTCAATACTTTAGCTACCGAAATAGTGTCGCCAAACCCGTACAGCATAGAAAGACGATTCGTATCGATCCCAATACTGTAAAAAAGCATAGGACCAAAAAAATAGGAATGATGGTAGAAGAATCTACCCAGTTGCACCTGGGCAGATAATTCATATAGGTTATATTTAATAAATTCAGACTGTTCACTCGACACCGCCCCCACGCTGGCACTGGGCTGCGCATGTGGCAACTCACTTTGCAAGCCATTTATTAACTGAGCGTCGTCATTATTTTTGGCGAATGCCGAAAATTTGTTCAAGTCTTGAGGATCGACATCGCGCCGGACAAACAACATCCCTTTCTCTTGGTCGTATGCAAATAATTGTCGTTGGGAATCAATGAGATATTGGACAAAATCAGTTTTTTTGGTCTTGACACCAGGAAAATAATCTGAAAATTTTTCCCCTGCTGTACTAGACGATAAATCTGGAACTGCCATACCCTCCAAGTTAAATTTATTTATGTAACTCTGATTATCTATTACCATACCATCACGAAGTATGGTTTTTTCTGGAATATCAAGATAATCATTTTTTAAAGCTTGCGTTCCAAGCATACTCGGAACAACAGCGAGAAATATGACCAAAACCAGCAGCAATGTAGATATATACCAATTTATAATTTTTGCAGCAAATAAAATAATAGACTCGCGCAACAATGCCAAAAACATACAAACTAAAAGGACCAGCCACAAGCCACCACCCATAAGAGGCGACACGAAAAAAATAGAAAGATTAAAGATACCCGCCAATAACAAAATATAGACCGCAGCTGGTCTGGAGATATAACGAGAATCAGTAACAGTAGAAGGCTTATGCCGCCAAAATGTCGCCAACGCCACAACGCCAAGGCCTAGAATCCCGGCAATTTGTAAACCATACTGGAAAAATGCAACCGCTTTAAATTGTGCCGGGATACTACCCCAGGCATTCATATCATGCGGTGCAGTGAGGAATTTAAAAGTTAGGGAAAGTGCAATTGAATTTGAAACCTTCAACCAGCCTAGCCAAAGACTTACAAAGCAAGAAAACCATATTTCTCTGAACGAGTAATATTTCGAATTGATTAACTCGGCGAAATTCATTAGCACCTCTTCCACAAAGGAATTTTAATAAAATAGATAATACTATTTCCTTTGCTTAAAATTAAAAGCATAGGTGATCTGGCCAGAAACGCATACCTTGCGTTGTCAACCGCTCGGCCGGGACCCGCCTGATAAGGCCGACGACAGTTTTTCAGCTCACCCACCCATTTAGATGGTCATTTTTCCACCGTGCTGCATTATGTCATAGTCGGGCCGGGCGTTGCGTTGCCTGCCGTCAAATAAGCCTTATGCCCGGTAACTGCAACGCAGCAATCTCATTGCGGCGATCCGCGGCACGTTCTCTCACCCTTCACGTCCAACCAAGAACGAAATCGTAGTCAAGCGCCATGACCAATCTCGATTGATCGAGGGCAAAGAGCCGAATGCTGACCATCAAGATCGACGCCCCATTGCAAGCGCATACCTCCTGTGCGCCTCGGATTCAGAAGTTTCATCCACGAAAAATCGCAATACGTAACCTGGCACGGCACTTTGTGCGGTGGAGAACGCTCCAGAGATTAGTGGAGATATACAGCGACAACGCTACAGCAACTTCGACGAAACGCATCCAGTTCGGCGCACGCGACTTCCGCGCAATAGATTCGGAGCCGACGCGAAAGTTTCCCGATCGACCGGGTGTTTGGCCTATAATTACATTGGGAAAAATTGGAGCTTCGGTGCCGAAACCCTTCGGCAGACCGAGCTGGGGACCATCCGCCGCCAAGTTCACCGCTCCACTTTAAAGCCCAAGCGCACATCCGCAACAACCCAAGGTTTTCTTTTTTCGCGACTGGCCGCCGCCCTGCGTGGAGCTAGCGCGGCCGATCTTTCCAAGATCGACGCGTCAAAATTCCGCACATTCGCGGCATAGGGAAGTCAAGTTGCTAGATGGATGCAAGCACCCCCAGCATTTGAGTCACCATGAATCGCTCACACTGGACCACCAAATCGGCCGCGCGTGAGCTCGTGTCGTTGACAATTTAAAGGTATTTCTTTGACCAAGATTTATAAAATAATAGAAAAATGGTTTCCTTTTTTATTGGACAAGCGAGCACGTTACGTCGCTGTCGGCGGATTCAATACAGTTTTTGGCTACAGTGTCACGGTCGGCCTTTATTATCTTTTGACTCCTCGCTTTCACATCGTCGCGATTAGCATACTAGCGAATTTTCTGGGCATCACGGTGTCGTTCGTTACATATAAGCTCTTTGTATTCAGGACGTCCGGCAGATGGCTGCATGAATATTTTCGCTCCTATTTGGTTTACGGCTCCGCTGCGGTTGTTAGCACTGGAAGTTTATGGTTTTTGGTAAACGTCTTGGGCCTCGTAATCTGGCTGGCACAAGGCATGGTGGTTATCTTAATCGTTACAATGTCATATATTGGGCACAATTTCTTCACCTTCCGGCGGGCCAAGTGACCTTAGCAGGCTGCTGAAATACTCGACGTTACGGATGGTTATTCATCAGGCGCGTCGAGTTCATTTCGCTTTTCTCTTCATTCTGAAACTGATGCGTGATTTCTCGTATTTCGAAGCTATTTTAAGCAGTTTTTAAGCCGAATTTCGACCTTTACGCCATCTGCAGATGGATTTGTCCCAGCGTGCGTATGCGCACCAAGTTGTACGCCGCCATCGTCAACACAAACATCTGATCCACTTTCTTCAAACCGCGCACCCTCACCTGACGCATCCCGCCCACCGTCTTGGCCCAGCCAAAGCCTGGCTCGATCAGCCTACGTTTTTGCTGCGAGACCGCGTAGCCCTCGCTTCGAGCAATCGCCTCCGGCACCGCCGAACGGCGCCCCGATTTGTTCTGTGCCACATGGGGCGTAACCTTCAAGGCTAGGCAAGCATCTACGAATTCCTGCGCGTAGTAGCCATTGTCAGTACCGACCGTCATCTCACGCGCCGGCTCATCCAGCGCCTGCCGGGCATTGTTCATCATGGCCTTGGCCGCTTCGCGCTCGGCATAACCGTCAGCCATCGTCACGGCTGCACTCGCCACCCAATCGTGACGGTTGTCGCTCAAGGTGTGGCCCATATAGCGTAATTCACTGGCCGTGCCGCCTTGCGATAGGCCGACCGCCTTTGACGTCAGCTTCATACATGTTGACAAACAAACCGTTCATCTTCGCCAAGGCGGCATTGGCCAGGGTGCGAATTGCCCGCAATGGGTGAGCTGCGGGTACAAAGTCTTCCAGCTTACGCAGGGTGAACAGGCTCTCGGTGAAGGTATCGGCGCCGCGCATCATTTCTCAGGGTAGTGGGTTCATCTGGATCACGTTTCAACTGGCTTATCCGCTGACTTGCTGGCGTCGGTTTTTAAATAGCCTGCTAAGGCAGTAAAGCCCATCACCTTAATTCGTCCGCCCCACAGCCTGTCTCTGTCCGACAAACAACGGTTATGGGCGGGCCCGCAACACCAGTCGGCGGGCGTACCCAGGGCTTGGGCGCGCCGCATCGGATCGGCTTCGCGGTCAGCCGCGGTGGTTCGCTTCAACCTTGAGATGCCTTCGGCACGTCGACCACCGGATCGGGGCGCCATTCGCTCCATCAATATTCTCGCTCACGTGTCCGAGCGCGCATCGCCCAGATCGAGTTGCTTGAATTCCGTCTCCGTCCAAGGCACCAGGTCGATTGCCAATGCCTCGCTCAAAAAGAGAGAGAAAACGCGAAACGCTATAAGTTTACAAGCGAAGCTTTATTTCATTGAGTGAGAAGCATTTTATCCAGCAAGGCCGGGTGCAGCGGGAGTTGCGCATAAAGGCACGTTCTTAACCGCCTCGGTATATTTATTAAAATCGATCTTATCATCTATCGCATCAACCCCATCTGCAACCGTTTTCCCTGAGTCAATAATTATATAATATTTATTTTCAAATACGGATTTATTATTTACAGAACACGGATGATTAACATCTCTTTCAATCAATACATAAACTTTATAATTCATTAAATTTCTGTAATAAGGTTTTTTGCCCCAGCTATCCGAATTCCAAAATTCGGGCATCATCCATCTCACATCCAAAACCGACGGATACATGAAATCATAAATTCCGCCTTGACCGACCAGAGGAAGCATGACCACGTTGGAAAAATCAATTCCTTTCAATTCGTGATGCAAATCAATCGTATTTTTCTGAATATAGGTATCATTATCGCAATACTGAACGATATAAACAATTCCATTTAATGAAATTAACAATGCGACAAGAATAAACAGCCACTCGGCACCAATCTTTAAATTGGTCTTTAGATACGCATCACAAAATTCTTTCAAAGAAATAAGAAAAAATAAAAACAATAATGGCAATTGAAATACATACATCTTCATGTATGTATAATTATTGGCCGCAGACTTATACAAGCCCAAACATACCGATATCACAACGAAAATAATACTTATTAAATAAATAAGATCTCTGTCATTTTTTTGTTTTTTTAAATAAAACAGCACCGGAATAAGAACAGCTATTGATTCCATACAAGCAACAGCCAAAGATAATGCGGTCCGATGAAATATCCTCGCACCAGATCCGACAGATAAATTTCTATATATATTATCGATTCCGATTATTTCGTGTGGGAAGGCCCAAAATGGTTGCGGATAACCATTCCCACCCTCCTGCGTAATTTGCTTAAATATCAATACTGCCCATTCAAAAATAAAACCACATGGCAAAACAATAACCAAACCGATGCATGCACTGACTATAACAATTATATATGGCAACCATCTAAAATTCTTTGCCACAAAAAAATCGACCAACATTAAAGCCGCGAAAAATGGAGCCAATACAAAAAAAGCAGCTTCAGCGTAGCCAAAAATAGTTGCAGAGAAAATCATTGACAGAAATGCAGTCACCTTCAAAAGCTCACGAACAGAAAATTCATGTTCGTTTTTTAATTGGCAAAAAATATATAGGATTGGAACCATCAATCCCAAGGCGTACAAATTACCGTAAAATCCCTCATACCAAATATTTATAATATTTGAATTAAAGGCAAAAGCAACTGCGCCCAAACAGGATAAAATCCAGTTCAGTTTTGAATTTCTTTTTAACCAAATAAAAATCATCCCACACATCAAAAAATATGGTAGCGCCATCGAAATAAACGCAGTTTCAAGTGATTGTTTTGAAAATGTAATTTTCGTCACTACAATTTGAAATGCAGTTAGTCCCCATCGAAAATAAAACATGAACGGCCACGACATGGTCGCATTGCTATAGCGATTTATTTCCCCAGTAGACATGCCTGAAAACTCCGGCGCTCGATGCACCGCTTGCGACCAGGTTCCTCCATCAATCAAATATTGCGACATCTTTGCATACGTGGCAAGATCGGGGCCCACACGAAAAGGGGAGGTTTGATAGCCGGCGAGCAATGTTGGAAGAATTAGAAAAATAATGAGCGGGGAAATAATTACAGAATAAATAACTATTATGGTCGTAAAATTTGATTTTATTTCAGCAAAAATAGAAGTCAATTCCAGCTTTTTTATACGATAGATAACTGCATAATTTACTATAGATAAAAACACAAGCGCGGGCACCAATAGATTCATCGACACGCTAAATCCTATGAAGTAGGATCCCATCAATGAAATTATCAACAACCCATTTATTGGCGCATATAAAAAATAATTGAATTTATCTTTTAAGATATCGGGATTAAATCCAATGTACAGTGTCAGCCCGATAAAGAACAAAAACAAGTAAGCGACAACAACGTCCCGGTATGCGGGTAACAACAATATTAAAACAGCTTGAACAATCGTCAACACATAAAAAATCGCTCCAAAAAATTTAAATTTCTCAAAAAAAATATCGATATTTTTATTAAAACAAAATTTCACCGCAGCAATCAAAAAAATAATAACTAACGCGGTCGCTATGATTGCCGTATTGCTAATTACCGAAAAAATTATTTTTAATGACAGAGGCTTGTTACCTATCTCCGCAGAAATACCCTCTATTTCTCCGACAAATGGACGCGACGCATCAAACCCACAACCAATGAGTATCTGAGACATATCCATTTCGAGCCCACTACTTGCATAGTCGGCCACCAATCGTCCATCCAGAGATGCACGCACAAAATCATTGTTCACTGCCTCTACGTCCAACACGTACCACTGCCCAGCCTTTAATGCAGTTGTCAGCGTAAGCCCTTTCAGCCCGTTCGGCAAAGCTATATCCGGGATAAGAATCGAAGCCACTGCCCCAGATATCTCCATCCGCATACCTCGATTTGCAGGTGCGGTTTGAAATAAATTGGGATATCCACTGACGCTGTCGGCTCGAAAACGGAATTTTAAATGAATGAATGCATTTTTTTTATTTTTCACTTCATTCAAACTAATAGCCGAAGTTTCTCCATATACGTAATTAGCTGCATTTTCCGTTCGCTCGTTTCCGGAATATTCTGCAAAAACCTTGTCTAAACTCACCCCTTTAAAGTTTTCCTCCATGGAATCGATTCCCACAACGGCAACCACCACCAACAAAACCCACAAAAAAATCTTTATAGAAATTTCCTTGCTCATTTATCTTCTCTAAAAATTATTGTCTTATTTTTTCGATTTCGCATGAAATTATATCGTTAGGAATATTGCCCATTTCGCTCGCTCTTCGTGATAGCGGTAGCGGCCCGGGTACATTCTCTGCGATTCCCTGACAATGCGCAAACTCAAAACATCTTCTCGCACGACAGCTAAGACCTTGATGAGCGACCTCGGTATATTAGACGCTGCGGAAGCAACAAATGTCGAGCGTTCACGCGTCCTGAACACTTGCTCAGGTACCATCAAAGGAATCGATGTTCCGGGCCAATACTAAATCACGAACTCCTGCTGAATTGTTTGCGCCGAAGTGTAGTCTGCTGTGATTTCGAAAAAACCCTTCCCTGTTGCTAGATGGCCTGGCACCAGGACTATCCGAACGGCGCTTGAAGGCTGCGGCAACCTGCTGGCAAATAGATATTTGAGCGTTACCAGCGCAATAATTCAGGCGGCTACGATTTCTCACTAGTGTTCGTCTCTAACTTGGGACAAGTCCTGGACAACTATCAAGCAGCAGCGTTATCGCTGGCGACCATTCACCGCCAGGAAATACGACTGCTGATTGGCTACCATCCATTTTACTTACTCCGGCAGCGACTTGCGGGCGCAGGCGACTTGGCCGCCACAGCCACACGTTTTGATGCACGATTTGGCAAGCGCTGGTATCGTCCTTGGGCCGCACCGATTCTATGGCTGCCACACCCGCTTGCGCTGATTTGGCCCAAGGGCTACAGGGATCGGTAGGGTTGCAATTGGAGATCTACGGCACGGAATGAAATATGCCTAGCATAAGCTACGCCGCTAAACGCATCTCGTTATACAGAAGTCAGGCCTCGTCTCGTAATGCCTGAATCGTAAAGGCGGCGTCCATGGTGCGCTGCATGCCAATCCAGAGGGTCTTGGCGCCGGGCTCGCCATCCCCCTTGCGACCGAGGAAGCCACCCAGCGAAGCAATGAGACGAATGATCTGATTGAGCGTGATGGGCGTCGTCGGTCGCGCCTTCTTCGCCAGCAAATACGCACCACGTATCTCATCGGCCTCGAAGAACAGCGCGGCATCCAGCTCGGGGCAGGTTCGGCCCAGCCGCATCAAGCGTGCAATCCGCCACGCCACCACCATGTACAACACCAGAGCCCGCTCAACCCGGTCCATTTGCGCGAGTTGCAACGCCTCCACCTTGCAGCCGTTCTTCAGCACATGAAGAACATTTCGATCTCCCACCGGGCTCGATACCAGTCGATGAGTTCGATCACGGCATCGGCGTCGCGCGCCTCG
>Ga0302176_10001392_pt1 | contig 11477 bp, 11 predicted proteins | sample I_Palsa_E1_1_FD_198787 | JGI IMG/M metagenome (GOLD analysis project Ga0302176, IMG submission 198787) | Peat permafrost microbial communities from Stordalen Mire near Abisko, Sweden - I_Palsa_E1_1 | ecosystem: Environmental > Terrestrial > Soil > Palsa > Peat permafrost | place: Sweden...
TACGTTTCTTACAGACCTGACTCCCTCGCTTTATTACCTGCTCGGCGAAAGGCCGGTGGTGAATGATCCGCTTTTTGGGCGGCCCTTGTTCACTGACACAGAGGAAGAACAAGGCTCATATTTACGAGGCTCCTACCTGCTCGTCTCTAGCTATGCTCCGGTGTACGGGCTACTGACGCACAACGGTAAACTTATCTACATCGCAGATGGGGTTAATTTTCGGGACTACGCCTACGAGTTGAACTCCGACGGCACCAGTCGGAAGATCCCTGTCTCGGACAGCCAGAGAATTAGTGCCCAGAATCAGATCCGGGAGCAGGTCAACGCTATTGCCAGATTTTATGGGCTGCATTGACACCCGAGATCCTCACTTCTGTGAGGGAGACAGGTTCTGGGCCACTTTGTTGCCAGCTGAACCTACCGTCGGCTCCTCCCTTCGCGCGCCACTCGTCTTCCTTCCTTATCTTTTGTCTACAGCCGTCTTCCGGTCGTACCGCGCAGGTCGTCGACGCAGTGAATAATGTATTGCCTATTTTCCAGCCGACCTTGACAAGCGATTAGAATCGGACGGTTCCATCCCAGATGCTCAGCCACTGTGATCGTGAAAAGGGCGCGTCCTTTTGGGCTATTGCTAACCGCTCGGCAGGGCTCTGCCGCCCTTTCGTGTTTCCTCGAGTACCATCATCGCGCGAGCGTTGCGGTCGTGAAGATTTTGCCTTTCCTTCCCGGAGCTTGGTACGCATTTTTCTCATGGGTATACGGGTGGGTCTTAACGATGACCTTGCTTCATCCTTTCCCCTCGCGTGGTAGTCGCGCTAAACCAAACTAGAAATCTCCGGTTAATGTCACAGCGGAGATGAACTTTTGCAGGTTGCCCGGCTTGCTGACATAGCAGTTCGCCTCCAGTTCGTAACTGCGACGCCTCGGACGTGCTGAAGATTGCAATCGGGATTTTCCGCAGAAAGGTGTCGGCTTTGACCTCGGCGAGCAGGGCGCGACCGTCCTTTTTGGGCAGATTCAAATCAAGAATCACGAAGTCGGGAACAAGCGCGTGGGCGTACTTTTGTTCCCGGCGCAGAAACGCAATTGCCTCCACCCCGTCGGTTATAGCGTGGTTGTTACCGGGACGGCCATTGCGCGCCCACACTTCGGCAATCAGATCTGTGTCTGCGGGGTTGTCGTCAACCAGCACAATCTCGGTGGTTCTCATGCCTTAGCTTCCTGTGCTGCGTTCGAAAATGGTTCGACGGCTGGCAATCTCCCACCTGAGGAGTTAGTTAAATAGGGAGTGGAATTCTCAACCGGGGCGATGGCTTCAGTCATCTAATCTCCCTTCTTTTTTAACCTAAACACTTCCTAGCGTGTGTGTTACCGGATAATAATAGATCTTCTTATCCCGACCGAAACCTATTGTATTGCTCAGAAATATCATGCACGCCATGGTCGAGGTGTTCAAAAGAGACCAGTCTAAAGATTATTGCCAAGCATTTACTGTCGGACGGAGTTGATCTTTAGTAAGTAAATCAAAGTGTTGTTTTGCCGGTTACGACTCTTCTTATCCGGAAACACGGGAAGACACTTTCTAGGAATGCCAAGGATGTTGACGTCGCCAGCGTGCGTATTGCGGCTGATCGCTTGTTGCTCGTTGCGACCAAGCACCGCCGTAGAGTGTTCCCTGTCGTTCTCGACGAGCGATGACACGATCCGGCGGGCATGAATCGTTACTTGCGAGCCGCACGCTCGATGTAATCCGCCAGTAGGCCTACTTCTCGATGGCAGTCAAGCGAAGATGACGGTCCTGAGATTCGCTCGCCTCGTACTTTGTTTGCGCAGCGTTGGATCCTGCGATCAGTTTCTAGCGGAGCTAAGCCAGCGCGATTGTTTTGTCTGCACGCTGCACGCTTACGCGATTGGCCTCGCACACCTCCTCAGCTGGTTGCACGTCTCAGGAGGCGATCAGGAGCACGTCACGCGACTCGCGTCTCAGCAGCCGAACAGCTTGAGAGCAATCAGGACAGCAAATGCCGTGCCCAATCTCAGCCCTAAAAGCGTTTGGTTGTCATCTTGAACCCCTCGCGAAACCCTCTGGCTGGGTCAGCTGTTGAGGTCCCTGCATAAATTCCCAGTCGTCTCAACGTCTGGGCTTCTGTGGGGAGATAGGCTGCCCGCTGGGTACTGCTCATGAGCGTGTTATCCCAATTTGACCGTACTCTTGCTGCTGAGGCCATCATAGTTACATAGGGACAGTGCGCACAGACAGGGAAGAACTAGAAACAGCAGGGGCGGTAATGAGCATCATAAAGGGCCGTTGTGTATCTAAACATGCCCTGAGTTGTCCAAGTTGAACTTCGGTGCGAATGCTCTCCCAAGATTCTGCTTACAATCAACGTATGCAGGCTGTAGCGGAACTCGATGCCGAATTAACCGAAGGTCTTGGAAAGCAGCGTGTTTTCATCGTCGGACTGGCCGGGGCGTCCGGCTGCGGTAAGTCGACGGTGGCCAAGCGCGTAGCCTCTCGTTTCAATGGGCACGTTATCTCGATGGAGGTCTACGCGCTTGAGATGAACCATCTTCCACTGGAGGAACGAGCGAAGCAGAACTACGACGCACCCTATGCAATCGACATGACGCTGCTGGAGAAACATGTCCTAGACTATTCCGCGGGCAAGCCCATCGAGGCTCCCATCTATGACTTTGCAGAGCACGTGCGCGTGAGCGACCGACGCGAACACATTCCGGCCAAGACGCTGCTGATCGTGGAAGGCATTCTGGCCTTGCATTTTGCGCAACTTCGTCAATACTTCGACCTGTCCATCTACTTAGAGGCTCCCGGCGAAGTCTGTTTCCATCGCCGAAAAGTGAGGGACATTACCGAGCGTGGGCGCTCTCTAGATTTCATCCAGTGGCAATACGAGAATGCCGTGTTACCAGCAGCGCGGCAGTACTTGCTGCCGAGCAAAGGCTTCGCCAATCTCGTGCTCAATAGCGACGCGGACATAGCAACCATGGAGAAAAGCCTCTACGACGCCATCGTGGAGAAGCTTGTTCTCGCGAGTGCGAAAGCGCTCTGCCGGAAGGAAGTAGGCTGATACATGATCGACCGTATTCGGTTCTTCACCCATCTGAGTAAGCAGATTCTTCTGATAGACCTGTCAAAGTGTTCGGCTGCCGAGGTCGAAGAGGTTCTCCGAGCACTTCCGGACGTTGTGACTGCCCGTCCGCTCGGCTCAGTCTTGGCGCTTAGCGATTTCACGGGGGCATCTTTTGACGCGGAAGGTATCCGGGTCTTCAAAGAAACCGCCGCCTTTGATAAGCCCTTTGTCAGGAAATCGGCATTCGTGGGAACAGAGAACTTTCCTCATGGACTCTCCGAGAAATTGAGTAATTTTTCACGCCGCGAATTTCCCGCTTTTAAGACCCGCGATGAGGCCCTGGCGTGGCTGGCGAAGGACTGAATAGGCGGGTCTTAGTCCAAATTGACCCCAGAGCGACAAGTTGGGGAGCCTGTCGAGGTTGCCACTGAATCCTTGCTCGTCCGATTTCGTCTGGCTTGCCGAGGGCGAGGCTACAGCCACAAATAACCCGATGAGCGCGAGTACGAGATACTTCATTTTGTTGGACGAGCAGCTCACGGAAACAGGAGTCATGATTCCGCAAACCGATACCTCAACTGCCAGCTTTGCAGGCAACTATGCCTAAGAAGAGAAGGTTCAGATGGGCTGACTTAGTTCCGGAAACCTGAAAGAGGGTTCGCGGGCCGATATCGAACTTCCCTCATAAACGCCGCGGATACGGTACAACATCGCCTGGACGCGCGTTCATCCCGGAATAGCTAGCCGCGCCGACGAGAGTATCCCCAGCCCCCGCCACCGAGCAGCAATAACACCACCAGAACAATCAGTATGGTTGACATATTTCAACCTCACTCATGCTAGAAGAAGCTGGACGGGCTTTGAGATCTTCACGCCTCCCCACTAACGCCATGATAGAAGCGGGTAAGACGGATGTCTGGTCACATTTGGTCAGTTGGTTTGAATGAAACGCCATATGCCCCGCTTCCCGCTGTGCTGCGTACATTAACCCAGCAACAAATGAGCGACCGCATTTAGTGACCTTAGTTGTCGGGACTGTGCATTCCGGACCAGCCGACTGTTCTGCCCGGACCTATATTGTATTTATCGAGGACTAAAAATCAGCATCGAAGGCCGCGGTTATGGCCTCTTTCGAAAGAAGCAGTGAAACATGACTCATATTACTTGCAATACGATAGGCAAACCCGCGAAGGCGCCCCAACCACCGGCGCTGCCGCTGATTCAGACCGGCGCCGAGACGCCACCGCTAGGCCAAGCCTGGCAATAGTTGGGTGCTGCGGAGCCTCCGTGTCCGCGCAGATCGCCAAAGCATAGGCGGCTGTTTCGTACCGGAACAATGCAAAACGCCCGGAGGAACAATGACCAGAAAATTTGATTTGATCGCAATCGGGACAGGGTCAGGTGCTTCGTCGGTGGCGTCACGCTGTCGCGAAGCAGGATGGCAGGTTGCGATCGTGGATTCGAGACCGTTCGGCGGTACCTGTGCGCTACGCGGGTGCGACCCAAAGAAAGTGCTCGTCGGAGCTGCTGAAGCCGTTGACTGGATTCGTCGAATGAGAGGAAAAGGGATTCAGGCCGCGAAGCTTAAGATTGATTGGCCCGAGTTAATGCGTTTCAAGCGTTCTTTCACAGATTCCGTTCCGACACGGCGAGAACAGGGGTTCGCGAAATCCGGCATTGCGGCGTTCCATGGTCTGGCGCGCTTCACCGCTTCAACCACAGTAAAAGTGGGGGAAGAGACGTTGGAAGGGCGGTACGTCGTTATTGCGACAGGGCAGGTGCCCGTAGATTTGGAAATTCCCGGTGCGGAACATCTTACGACAAGTGATCAGTTCCTGGAGCTGAACGAACTTCCGCGGAGGATTCTATTTATCGGCGGGGGCTATATCGCCTTTGAGTTTGCGCATGTGGCGGCACGTGCCGGATCGCAGGTCACAGTCCTACACCGTGGCTTGCGCCCACTGGCCCTTTTTGACCAGGATCTCGTTGATCAGCTCGTTGAGCGAACTCGCGAACTTGGCATTGACGTTCATCTGGGAACCGAAGCGATAGGGATCGAAAAAAGCTCCGCTCAATTGACCGTCCGGGCGTTAGCTTCTGGGAGGACGGGCGTGTTTCAGACGGATATGGTGGTGCATGCGGCGGGTCGCGTGCCCGAGATCAACGACCTTAATCTGGATGCTGCGGGGATCGAATGGGAGAAACGGGGAGTGCGGGTCAACGAATTCTTGCAAAGTGTGTCGATTCCAGCTGTGTATGCGGCGGGCGATGCCGCCGCCAGTGGAGGCTCGCCGCTAGCTCCTGTGGCAAGTTATGAAGGGCTGATCGTGGCCACAAACCTGTTAAAGGGGAACCATGAGAAAGCGAACTACCTCGGTATTCCGTCGGTCGTCTTCACGGTTCCCCCGCTCGCTGCTGTCGGTCTCAGTGAGAGCGGGGCTCGTGAGCAGAACCTTAAGTTCACGGTCAAGAAGGAGACGACCTCGACTTGGTATTCGTCTCGTCGGGTCGCTGAAACATATTCAGGATACAAAGTGCTCGTGGAAGAAGGCACGGACCATATTCTCGGTGCTCACATTCTAGGGAGTGAGGCTGGTGAAGTCATTAATCTCTTTGCGCTTGCAATCCGTTCCGGGATGCGCGCCACCGACCTGAAGCACATGATATTTGCGTATCCGACGAGTTGCTCAAATCTGCCGCGCATGCTCTAGCGAGTCTGATGAGGCGGAGCATGAGCGTAGAGTCTGCCCTGCAAGGCATTCTTCGCCGAAAAAATCAGTACAAAATAGCCGCCGTGCGTTGGGACAAGATTGAACATTGAGAAATTCGGGCATCGCTCTCAATGATGTGTCCCAAGTCCGGGTACGCCATTCCGCCGAATGAAAATCCTTCGAATCGCTAACCTGCTGGAATGGTCATACTCTTGATCTTCGAGCGCTGTTTCAAACTCTGTTTTTAAGGAAAAAGGCTGCCCGAGCGGTGAATTGATGGCTCAGAACATTTTCAGCTCGTGCGCGATCTTCCGCGTCGACTCGTATTCCACGTCATCGGCCGTGACAAATTTATGGGCACGGAGGATTCTTAGGACACGATCATCTTTGCCTTCTTTTAGTGCGAGAAGCGCACGAGTAAATTTTTCTCGCTCGGCCACCGACACATCTTTGCGAGCCACGTATACATAATCCAGATAAGGCTTGGAGGTATAAAAAACGCGCACTTTCTCGCTATCCAGTTGTCCGTTACTAATCAGAAAGTCGAAAACCGTTTCGTCGATAGCTCCAGCATCAACCGTTCCGTTGGCAACCATCGCACCGGTCGCCGGAGCGCTCCCGCTGTAGCGCAACTTGAGATCGGTTTCTGGATTGAGTCCCGCTTGCTTGAGTTCACGATAGGCCATCAGATGAGCGCTCGTCGAGTCAATATCGCCAAATGCGAATTCCTTTCCCTTCAAGTCGCTGAGCGAGTGAATCGGCGCGTCGGTGCCGGTGATGAACGCCGTGTAATAATGCAAGTCAGTGGTACGCTGGACGAGGGGGATGACTCCGTATTGGGCGTGCGCCCTGATGTACATCAGCGCGCCCAAGCAAGCGAAATCGTACGATCCATCTGCCAGATGGGCAACAGTCTCTTTGAAGGTTCCGGGAGCGGTAACGATCACAGATCGTTCCATCGCCTTCGTCAGATACGCTTGCAGGGGTGCTCTGTCCTCCTGATTAGACCCATCTATGACAAGGCCGATAGTGATTGGCCTGTCCATGCCAAAGAGCGATGTGCTAGCCAGAACCCAAATTCCGACCGACCATGCGGCGGTTCTGCTGAGCCTGAGCATAGCTTCGGGAGCATGCGCTGCAAGAAGTATTACGCAAATCCGATCCACGGAACTGTGCAAGAGTGAACAGCCGGGATTGTTTTAATCTTGATCGCTTTGATGCCGACGGTGGCATCCTGAACGCCCGCGCTATTCTGTCCGGCCGCATCTGGCGACACGAGGAAACACCTTGAGCATAGAAAACATTAAACAGGAAGTACGGGCCGAGATTTCAAGACTGCAACAGGTTCTAGCGCTGTTGGTGCCGAGACGGCCGCGTTGTATCAGTACAAAAGGTTGCAGAGACCACATCACGGCCGAGACGCCAACTATCGGCGGCAGGCAGGGAACGGATAATAGCGGCCACATGCGCACGCTGGGCGAAGATTCGAGCGGAAAAAGCAGCAGGCAACGTGTCAGGGAACAGCGGAGTCAAGCCACCGCGCAAAGTGTCTGCTTCCGTTCGCAAAAGAATTGCAACGACACAAAAGGCCCGTTGGGCGAAGATCAAGGCAGCGAAGAAGTAGCTCATCCGACAGAACGGCAATCAACATTCATGAGACGCGGGAGTGGAGCTTATGTAACTCCATCGGCACGGTTCCCATCTACCAGGCTCTGGAAAAAGTAGGAGGAAGAGCTAACCTTGGGAGTAGTTGATGCGCGTTACGCTCATCCTATCCTATGAGAGAGGATGTCAAGGAAAAAATATTCTCCCCGTCCCTCTGGAAGATTCGGGTGTGGTGACTTGCATCCAGCCCGACCTTATCCCTCGCCACATCTTTATCCTTAGAGGGGTTGTTGGTTTGTCCGCTTTGGATCGCCGCGTATTTCAGCGGCGATGCCAACCCCAGTTGCTTGTCCCAACTTAACGGTTTCATCACGCAGCGGTGCTCGACGCCGTTCGGTTACGAAACTACGCAAGCTAAGCGTTGGCTAAAGTGCCAACCATGATCCTATGTGAGGCTCGAGGCCTATAGCTTTGTTTGGTTATCCGAGGGGGCATAGGATCGACCCGGAGACTGGGTGCCACACACTTCAGCACACAGAACGCCTAATGAGCGCATAGATACTCTCCCTCGAACCAGAGCATCGCACGAACCGATGTGGCCACCACCGAGTTATGAAAACCTTGGGAGATCACCTGGGTTCTGTTTGATGCTCAAGCTGCTTGCGTTTTCAGTTGTTCGCCGTCGAAACGTTCTCCTTTCTTCCAAAGTGTCAAAGTGATGGCCGCAATCTTGCGCGCCAGGGTCAGACGAGCCATCTCCGGCTTCATCCCCTTAGCCAGCAAAGCCGCGTAGAAATCATGCAATGGTCCCGTGCTACAGCTGGCCCGATTGGCCGCACCCTTAAAGATGTCTTTCATGGCATGATTGTGATTTCGATTCAGACCACGCAGCTGCTGGGGTTTCTTGGAACGTTGCAATTGTCCACGGACAAAGCGGTATTGCGCACTGTCGTGGGTTTCAACGCCCAGCCCACTATAGGTCCAGAGTTGCCGCTTGCTGCGGAACCGGTACGGGGTTTGCATCAGTGCGATTAATAAGCCGGCTCGAATCGGACCGATGCAGGGGATCTTGCGCAACAGTTTTGTTGCTTTATGTTTCCGGCTCTCGGCCACAAACTCTTTTCGCACTTCTCGCCGCAAGGCCTGCAATCCATCCAGTTGTTGATAGAGTAGCTCCGCGCGGCGGCGCACTCCGGCTTGTGGAAGCTTGCCCAACCATTCCTCCCGATAGCGCTGGGCATAGACCTGGGTGCCGCCACAGGGAATACCCCAGCTGCGATACGCGGCCTTCAGCCGGTTCATCACCCTGGTTAAATCTTTGTTGATGGTCTGATAACTGCGCGCCAATTCGCGCAGCGTCCGCAGTCCATTTTCGCCGTGGTAGACCGGTCGCAACATGCCGGTGCGCAGCAGATCCGCCAGCTTGCGCGCATCCACCTTGTCGCTCTTGCTGCCTTCCTTTAATAAGGCATTGCGGCGCGGATTACAGACCACAACTTCCTGCACCTTCGGCTGCAGCAGATCGTAGAGCCAGGCCGCCCAGGTTCCTTCTTCCAAAGTCACACGCAACTCGCCCCGTAGACCGTAGAGAAACTCGAGAATGCTGTTGGCTTTGGTTTCGACGATGGTTTCCATGACCTGTTTCCCGCTGCCATCGAGGACGGCGATCACAATCGCTTCCTTGTGCACGTCCATTCCGATATATTTGACCTCGTGACTCATTTGAGTTGCCTCCTTGGGGGAAAGCTCATTCATGTCGACGGTTGGCTTTCCCTCAAGGTAAAGTGCCATTCTTCCGCTCGTTTGCCTATGCTCTCCTGTAGTCCTTTCCCACCGGACACACGCTTGCTGTTACTCCTCCGCGCCGCCGTAGCGGAGCGAAGCCCTGCACAGCGCAGCGCAGCGGAGGCGGCGCCACATCCAGCTTCGACCTTCTGAAGCGGGCGCTCTTTCATAATGCATCGAGTAGGTTGAGCAGGGGTCGATTACCTCTGAGAAGGAATGTCTGTCCACTGCTCGTGCTGTGCTTTAGCGTAAGGAAATGCGTGATTTGTACGTTAAATGGCAGGGGGGCAGATGTTCGCAAGTTCTGATGGCGGTATTTTTCGGCATTCTCACTACGAACTATAAGGGGGTACGACACCTCCCAAATCTGAGACGCTAATTCGTCAAGCTTTACGGAAACTCGGTGGTGCAGCTTGAATTTCGTTCTGTGCGCTGTCCCTTAAAGTTCGCGACAAGGAAGACGCGGTGGAAGTGGTGGAGGCGGCCTACTGGATGAAAGGCTGCAGCTCTCTCGGTCGGTTGCGGTATGCGGTCCTGCTGGGCATCGGTGAAAAGAAGGAGTCCGACGGCAAGAGATTAAGATGCCCCGTTAAGCGATGCGTCCAATGTCAACGCAGGATGACAACTACGTCTCAAACGATAGTGGGAACATCCGAAGGGGTTCGCCTGGGCAAATCAGCCGCCAGCATATTCGCGCCGGCGGCCTTGAAAGTGTAAAAACGACTTCGACTGTCGTCAGGATTACGGCTCCATGCCAATCGAACCGCCCCGGCACCTAAGCCTGCTTTTTCTTCTCTTGATCACGTTTCTCCTGCTCTGAGTGCGGACCCTTGGGCTGTGTGCCTTGGTTGTCGTGTTTCTGCTGCGCGGGCTGGTTTCCCGATCTCTGCTCCGAGCCGGGCTGCTGCGTATTGCTATGCTGCTGTTGGTTGCGACTTTCCTGATCTGTCATTTTTTCTCCTTCGAGGACTCTTTTATTTGTTGGATGTTTGATGGGCCTTGGCCGCTCCGACTTGAGAACAGAACGACCAATATGGTTTTTCGAATGTTGCGCCGCGACTTGTCAGCGGAAGCTAGACCGACCTTTGTAACGGTAGTTTCTTGTCTTCACGATTAAATGATAGAAGTAGCAAACACGGGTGTCTGGTCAAATTAGACCATTCCCCTACTTGCACGGACGACGTTCAGGATTGTGAGCAACGGGTCGGCTCCCCTCGTATTCTGACTGGAGAGGCTGAATATGCCGGCGAGTTTTGGCCCGACATGGGGAGATAGGCGATGAGGGCAGTGGTGCCGCATGAGTACTTCGGCGGTCCTGAGAAGCTGAAATTTGAAGAGAACGCTCCCGACCCGCAAATCAGCGGGGATCCGGTGCTGATCGCGGCGGCCCTGCGAGCAATCCAATCGACTGAAAAGCCCGTTCAGGGGCGCGGCAGAAGGATTTTCCTTTGGCGTTTCATGCGATTCTAGGCCGCGACTTGAGCCACGTCGTACAGGCGGTGGGAGCAAATGTGAAGCAATTCAAGCCCGGCGATCTACCACCAGTGGGCTTGATGGATATGGGCTTCGTCGTCAATGGCCTCTTCGCCCGCCACCTTAGGCCCCCGATCCGGTTCTTGTTCATCGGCTCGCATCTTTGCTCCGCGCTTCTTTCAGGCCCCGCCTCACGGCGAGTTTGATTTCAGTTGGGATAGAACTCAGGCGCGCCGGCTGTAGGTGGAGGGTTACCAAGCCCGCTCTTTCGATTGCGAATTGGGTTCTCATTTCCACCATGGTTGCGTTTCCGGAGGCCCCCCTATAATCCCGTACGGCCGGATTTCCCAGGTACGGTTCGGAACCTTGGCCTTTCTTCCATGGGTCTTCCCCGCTTGGAGAGGTTTAAGCGCTGGTTCGCATACGCCTCCACTTCCGTTGGTTTGCCCATAGCCTCGTTCCATTTCATGCGTCGGCGTATCGCCAGCTCTGTGTCCGGCTACCGCGCTGCCGATGAAACCACCAAGTGTCCAGAGTCCCTTTGCCCAATGTCGAAACTAATCTTCATCGGGGAGATCTAACTCGTCTCCTGCGAGGACATTACTCCTCGGTCATCGCTCCTACGGACTCATGCGCCAGTCCCAAGTGTCTCTCCCCTACTTCGGCCTTGACCTCGTTCGTGGAGTCTTCGCAGGTTGCTCCCAGCCCCTGCTGCCACCGGGACCTTCCCGACGTTATCTCTGCGAGTCCTTCCGAAGATGCTTGGGCCCTTACCACGACGGTTTGCAGGTTGCACTTGCCTGTTTCTTCC
>Ga0302176_10001396_pt1 | contig 11424 bp, 11 predicted proteins | sample I_Palsa_E1_1_FD_198787 | JGI IMG/M metagenome (GOLD analysis project Ga0302176, IMG submission 198787) | Peat permafrost microbial communities from Stordalen Mire near Abisko, Sweden - I_Palsa_E1_1 | ecosystem: Environmental > Terrestrial > Soil > Palsa > Peat permafrost | place: Sweden...
CGTGATGCGCATGCTGTTTGGGACGGATTACCGGCTGCTGATTCCGACGTCGGCGATTGGCGGGGCCATTGCGATCGTGGTGGCCGATACGCTCGCGCGCACCATCGTGGCTCCCACGCAACTTCCCGTGGGCGCGATGACGGCGCTGGCGGGCGCGCCGGTATTTATTTATCTGATGCGCCGGAGGATTCGATGAGCGCGGGCGCGGGAAGCGGCGCGTCGATGGCGCCGCAGCCGGTTCCATTTTCCGCGAGCCCGAGCTTGCGGCTGAAGGTGGAGCAGGCGAGCTATGCCTATGCCGCGACGGATCGCTCGGCGCCGAAATTCACGCTGGGCCCGGTGAGTTTCGAAGCGCAACAGCGCGAGCTGGTGGCGATTCTGGGGCCGAACGCCAGCGGAAAATCCACGCTGCTGAAATTGCTGGCGGGATTGCTGAAGCCGCTTTCGGGGCGCATCGAGATTGACGGCACGGAAGTGGGCGATCTCGATTTGCGCGTGCGGGCGCAGAAAATCGCACTGGTGGCGCAGGAGAGCGAACTTTTGTTTCCCTTGCGCGTGTGGGAGTACGTGCTGCAGGGGCGCTATCCGTACGGGCGCAGGCTGCGGTTCGAATCGGACGAGGACTGCCTGCTGGCGGGAAACGCGCTGGCGCAGGTGGGCGCGGACGGTTTCCGGGACCGCTGGATGGACCAGCTTTCGGGCGGCGAGAAGCAGCGCGTGATTCTGGCGCGAGCGCTGGCGCAGCAGCCTTCGCTGCTGCTGCTCGATGAGCCCACGCAGCATCTGGATATCGGCGGGAAGGTGGAATTGCTGCGGCGGCTGCGAAGGCTGGCGGACGAAAACCGGTACACGGTGGTGGTGATAACGCACGAGCTGAATTTGGCGGCGGAATTTTCGGATCGCATCGTGCTGCTGCATAAAGGGAAGTCCTTGCGCGTGGGCAAGCCGACGGAAGTGTACCAGCGCGAAATTCTCGAGGAAGTTTTCGAGGCGCCGCTGGAAGTGGAAATCGGGTATAGCGGGCGGCCGCGGGTGATTCTGAGCGGGAGCCACTGATTTTGCGCGCGTTCGAGTTTTGATTTTGTGCGTGCGTTACGGCATGGGCGTGTAGCTGGCCCGTGCGAGCGGCGTGGATGCAAGTGAGGCGCCGTACACAACCACAGGAGACTTCGCGGACGGGAAGACGGTGCAAAACCGTCGCCGCCGCGCGACTGTAAGGCGGAGAAGTTTCGGCGTGCGCCACTGTCCCGCGCTTTGAATTGCAGCGAGCGAGGCAATTCGAGGCTGGGATGGGAAGGCCGCGCCGGCGTTCAGCTTCGTTGGGGAACGAAATCCGACGGAGCAGGGCGAACCGCCGAGCCAGGAAACCGAGCGAAGCCTCCATCCTGATGAGCATGCGATGCGTTCGTTCGCGAGGCGCGCCGCAGGGCCCGGCAGGACAGCCTTCAACTCCCGCGCGAGAGGGAGAGGAGGACAAAATGAGAGTGCTTCGCTTTTTACTTTTTGCCACCGCAAGTTACGTTGGAATTCTGCTTTTCCCGCCGGGCATAACGCAAGCGCAGCAAACTTCCACTATCCATGGGACGCTCACGGACCCGAGCGGCACAACGGTTGCGGACGCGTCCATCGAGGCGCGGCCGCTTGACGCGGGCGGAAAAGCGGGGCGCGCGCAAAGCGACGCGGAAGGAAAGTATTCGATGGCGATTGCGCCAGGACGATATCGGGTGAGCGTGCAGCATCCGTCGTTCACGCGCGTGGAGCAGGAGTTCACGCTCGCGCCCGGGGAAGTGAAAACGTGGGACGTGAAGCTCGCGCTGGCAATCATGTCGTCAACGGTGGTGGTGACGGCATACGCCGAGGCTAGCATCACGGAGGAAACGCCGGCGCTGGTGGACGTGATCAGCAAGCAGGATATGGAGCAGCGGCAGGATGCGTGGCTCGTCACCGTGCTGGGCTCGTCGCAGGGAGCGAGTTTTGCGCGGCTCGGACCCATGGGCGGGATCACTTCATTTTTTCTGGATGGCGGGAATTATGATTACACCAAGGTGCTGATTGACGGCGTGCCGGTAAACCAGCCGGGCGGCGCGGTGGATGTTTCGAATTTCACGACGGATGGGATCGACAAGATCGAGATCGTGCACGGCGCGTCGAGCGCGCTCTATGGTTCCGACGCGATGACCGGAGTGGTGCAGATTTTTACGCACCGCGGGACGACACCGACGCCGGAACTTATTTTGACCGGCGAAGGCGGCTCGTTTGGCACGGGGCGCGGGACGGCACAACTGAGCGGGCTGCTGGGGAAGTTTGATTACTCGGGCACGGCGGCGTATTTCGACACCAACGGCCAGGGTCCGGCGGATTTCTTTCGCGATACGACGCTCAGCGGAAATTTCGGCTATAAATTTGCCGATACGGATACGCTTCGACTCTCGTTGCGCAACAGTTCGAGCGACGCGGGGCAGCCCGGGCAGACGGCGCTGCCGGGCGAAGCGGAGCCCGGGCAAACGAGCGATCTGCACAATTTTTCCGCGGGCCTGGTGTGGAATTTGCAGGCCGGCGACCACTGGCAGAATCAACTCAGCGGATACGAATCGCGTTTTCAGGACGTGGAGTATTCGCCGGATTTTCCGCCCGCGTACGTCACGAAATACAATCGCGCGGGACTCGACGACCAGGCCACGTATTCGTTCCATGACGGCAGCGTGACGGCGGGCTACATGTATGAAGTGGAGAATGGTTCGGGCGTGACGCGCCACAACCAGGCCGGCTACATGGAGGCGCGCTATCGCGTGCACAAGCGGCTGAACGCGATTGCCGGAGTGCGGGCGGAGGACAACGGATTTTTCGGAACGCGCGTGGTGCCGCGGCTGGGAGCGTCTTACGCGCTGCGCTACGGCAAGGGCTTCTGGGGCGCGACGCGGCTGCGTGTGTCCTACGGGCTTGGCATCAAGGAGCCGGAGATATTTCCACCGGGGTGCACGCCGATTCTCGATCCCGAGCGCAGCACTACGGTGGATGCGGGCGCGGATCAGTATTTCGCCTCCGATCGCTTCCACGTTTCCGCTACGTACTTCCACAACGATTTTCGCGACATCGTGAGCTTTGCCTTCGGCGGCGCGAATCCGAACTGCCCGGCGTACGGCGGAAGTTTTTTCAACACGGATCTGGCGCGCGCCGCGGGTGTGAATTCAGCGATGGAAGCGAAAGTGACGCGCTGGCTGCGGGTGACCGGCAACTACAGCTACGACGATTCGAAAGTGATCAAGTCTCCGAACGCCACGGATCCGGCGCTGGTAGCGGGCAACCGGTTGTTTCTGCGGCCGCTGCACTCCGCCAATTTGATCGCGAACGCGCACTTCCTGCGCATGAACTGGAACCTGGGAGGCTATTACGTGGGACGCCGGACGGACAGCGACTTCGATAGCTTTACCGTGGGCGGAGTGTGCACCGGTTTTTGCATCACGAGCACGCCTGCGTACGTGCGATGGGACCTGTCCAACAGCATAGATCTGGGTCACGGCGTTTCCACACTGGCCCACGTGGAGAATCTTTTCAACAACCATTATCAGGATGCGGTCGGCTATCCTGCGCTGCGGCTGAATTACCGGGTGGGCGTGCGTTACGTCTGGGGCGGGGAGCGGTGAGCGCTCACGGAGGAAGCCGAAGAGGTTTTCCGGCCTAGAGGCGGGCCGAACTCACTTTTGCTCATAACGACGAACAGAGAGCTACGGTTTACGCAAAGGCTTCGAAGGCGTCTTGGGCACGTCAGGCAAAGGACGCGTGCTGGGAGTGATATGGCGTTTGCGTTCGGTAGGATCCCAATCCTCGGAGGGAAACGTAATGCGCCAGAAGAGCGGCGAAGGCTCGACGAATTCGAGGCCGACCTCGACCTTGCCGGCATCCTTCTGGCCGACAAACGTCACCGTGCAAGCGAGCTCTTCCACCGTCCGGGGATTCACGATGGAGAGCTCTTGCCCGCGGACTACTTTCGCGGAGAGGCGCACCATACAGCCGTGCGCGTTCACCGATGCCGTGTAGGTTTCTTCCGTGAACGGCGCGTGGCCGGTTTTTGCGCGGATGACCACGGGCATAATGATTTGAACGCGAGGCGACCGCCGGCGATCCGACGGGTTCTCTCCTGCGGCGGGCACTGCCGAATCTTTTGTCTCTTTCACGAAAATCTCCCCTTCCTAAAGTGAATCGCTGCTCTTAGGACACGGCTTCTAAAAGTCCGCGAATGCTTCGCTCCCTATTTAGGGAATTTGCGACGGCGCTTGAAGGACGACGTCTTGCGCGCGCCTTTTTGTTGACCGGTGACGGCTTCGCGCGCGGCCACGCAAATTTTCGCGTCCAACTCTTCGATGTTTTCCGGGGAGGCCGCACGCCCCTCGGCAACCGCCGCAGCGGTGCGTTCGGCGGAGTGCTCCGCCACTGCTTTCATAATTTGTTCGGCGATGCGATCGCCCAAGGTGCTTACGGTTTCCTGCACCACGTCCTGAAGATTCGATTCCAGGAGCTGGCGCAGCATGGCCCGGTTTTCGGTCATGGCCGCTTCCACCACGGTCCTTAGCATCTGGCGCGCTGCATCGAGTTCGTGCTTGTTTTTCTGCTGGGGCGACGGGTGCCCGAACGTCAGAGACAGGTCATGCGGCTCAGCGGAGGGCGCCGGGATGGCGGAAACGGCATGCGCGGCGGCCGCCGGCTTGTGATCGGCTGCTTTTGATTCTTGAGCCATAGCCGGAACGGCCACGGGCAAAAGTTCGGGCTCGCCGGCTTCCGGAAACACCGGGATGATCAGCTCCTCATCATCGGGATGCGGAAACCAATCGCGGGGCGGGGATTTTATGCCCCAAACATTTCCGGGAACCTCAAATTCGAGCGCGATGTGAAAAATTTCGCGATAGGTGCGAGGCCTCTGGACCCAAACGACTCGCGCGGAAAATTTTCTGGGGCGCAATCCGGGCTCGGTGCGGGGGATCTCAATCGAGAGCTTGGAGCCCTTTGGAACGTAGTGCTTGGATTCATATTTGCAGCCATTGCAATTCACGGTTACGGTCGAAGTGAGTTCCTCGAAGGACTGATCGAGCGCGTCCGTGCCGCGGATGGTGACCGGCACGGCGTGAATCACTCGGGTGGTGCGGCGGTTTTCGGCGCTGCGTTCGTTCGACGGCGATGGCGCGGACACACGGACCTCCGGAAGGGGGAACTTTGAGATTAACATTCTGTTGCGGTTCCGTCGATTCGTCGTATGCAGTTGTGCGAAAGGGTAAAGGAGGGTGCGCATGAGGCGGGATTCCAGGGCGCAAAAGGCCGGCTGGATCGCAGACCGTTTTGGTACAGGCCTCGCGGCCGGATGCTATAATCCGTGGCTGTTTCCGAGCCAACAGAATGAGCAGAGCGACCCAGGACACGCCGAGGATTGCGCCCGAGGTGCTGGCGCGTTACGAAGCCGTAATTGGCCTGGAAGTGCACGCGCAGCTGAAGACGCAGACGAAGGCGTTTTGCGGCTGCTCGACGCGCTTCGGCGACGCGCCCAATTCCAATACCTGCCCGGTGTGCCTGGGCCTGCCCGGCGCGCTGCCGGTGCTGAACCGCCGGGCGCGCGAACTGGCCGTGCGCGCTTCGCTGGCCCTGCATTGCAAGATTCAGGAGCGCTCCGTCTTCGCGCGCAAGAATTATTTCTATCCCGACCTGCCCAAGGGCTATCAGATTTCGATGTACGAATTGCCTCTGGCGCTGGCGGGGTGGCTCGAAGTGGAACTCGAGGGCGCCACCAAGCGGATTGGAATCACCCGGCTGCACATGGAAGAAGACGCAGCGAAGAACCTGCACGAAGGATTCGCCGATTCCGATCGCTGGAGCTACATCGATTACAACCGCTGCGGCGTGCCGCTGGTGGAAATCGTGTCGGAGCCCGATATTCGTTCGGCGGCGGAAGCGTATTCATATTTGACCACGCTCAAGCAGGTGCTGGAGTACACGGAGGTAAGCGACTGCAACATGGAAGAGGGATCGCTGCGCTGCGATGCCAATGTGAGCGTGCGTTTGCGCGGCGCTCCGAAATTCGGGACCAAAGTGGAAGCGAAGAACCTGAATTCATTCCGCTATCTGGCGCACGCCCTGGAATATGAAATCGAGCGGCAAATCGGCGTGCTGGAAGCGGGCGGCAGCGTGACGCAAGAGACGCGGCTGTGGAACGTGGCCGCAGGGCGCACGGAGCCGATGCGCTCGAAGGAATTCGCGCACGATTACCGCTATTTCCCCGATCCCGACCTGCTGCCGGTTTTGGTTTCGGAGAAGCTGATCGCGGAGGTGGGCGGCGCGATGCCCGAACTTCCGGATGCGAAGCGCGCGCGATTTGCGCGGGAGTACGGCATTACGCCTTACGACGCGGGAGTTTTGACCGGGACGCGGGCGCTGGCGGATTACTTTGAAGCTGCCGTGCGCGCGGGAGCCCCGGCAAAGGCCGCGGCGAACTGGATCGCGACCGAGCTCCTGCGTTGGCTGAAAGAAGCGGGGAAAGAGATTGAGAATTGCCCGGTGGCGCCCGCGGCACTCGCGGAATTGCTGGCCAAGATGGACGGCGGCGAAATCACCGCGGCCAGCGGAAAAAAAGTGTTCGCGACTATGTTTGAGACGGGAAAAGGAGCGGCGGCGATTATCGCGGCGGAAGGCCTGGCGCAGATTTCGGACGCCGGGGCGATCGAGAAGATCGCGCGCGCGGTGGCGGCCAAGAGCCCGGACAACGTGGCGAAATATCGAAGCGGGAACGAGGGCGTGTTCAAGTTTTTCGTGGGCCAGGTGATGCGCGAGACGCGCGGCCAGGCCAATCCGCAAGTGGTGAACGAAATTCTGAAGCGAGTGCTGGCGGAGTAAGATCCTATGGCAGCTCCCGGCGCCCACCAAGGAAAAGAGGCAATGCTGAAAGAAGGCGATAAGGCTCCGGACTTCCGCGTCATCGGGGACAACGGGGAGCCCGTGGCGCTTTCGGATTATCAGGGACGCAACGTGGTCCTCTATTTTTATCCGAAAGCGAACACTCCCGGTTGAATCAGCGAAGCGTCCGAGTTTCGCGACGCCATCAAGAAGTTCGAAGAGGCAAACACGGCCATCCTGGGCTGCAGCGGGGATAGTGCGGAAGATCAGACGAAATTCAAAATCAAGCACAAGCTGAATTTTCCGCTGCTGGCGGACACGGAATTCAAGGTAATCGAGCCGTACGGCGCGCGGCGGATGAAGAGCTTCCTGGGAAAATCATTTCTGGGGATCGTGCGCATGAGTTTCTGGATCGGGCCGGACGGAAAAATCCGCAAGATCTGGGACAAAGTCACACCCAAGGGCCATGCCGCGGAAGTGCTGGCGGCGATTGAAGCGGGATGAAACTGGCCGCGCGAGTTTTTGCGGAAGTTACAACGAAACTTTGAAGCCGCCGTTTTCCTGCTCGATGAGCGCATTATCGATCAGGCGCGTTTTCCCCACCACCGCCGCCAGCAGGACCAGACACTTGCCGCGCAGATTCACTACCGGCTCGAGCGTTTCCGCATCTACGATTTCCGCGTAATCGATCGCGACACCGGGCTCGGCCTGGAGCACGCTGCGCAATTTCCCGAGGAGGCGCGCAGGGTCGCGTTCTCCCGCGGCGATTTCGTCGCGCACAGCTTCGAGCGAGCGGTAAAGCGCGGTGGCGGCGCGGCGAGAACCCTCCTGCAGATAGGCATTACGCGACGAGAGGGCCAGACCATCTGGTTCGCGCACGATCGGGCGGACGACGAGCTGAGTATCGAGGTCGAGGTCGCGCGCCATCTGGCCGAGGATGCGGGCCTGCTGCGCGTCCTTGCGGCCAAAGTAAGCAAAGCGCGGCTGCGCAATTTCGAAAAGCTTCAGCACCACGGTGGCGACGCCGCGGAAATGGCCCGGGCGCGAGCGCCCTTCGAGCCGGTCGCTCAGGCCTTCCACTACAACGGCGGTGCGAAAACCGCGGGGATACATTTCTTCGGGCGGCGGGGCGAACAAATAATTCACGCCGAGATTTTCAAGCGCGGCGCGATCGGTTTCAAATGTGCGCGGATACTTCTGCAAGTCTTCCGAGGGGCCAAACTGCATGGGATTCACGAAGATGGAAACAAGCACGGGCGAGCATTCCTGCTGGGCCGCGCGAATCAGCGAGAAATGGCCCTGGTGCAGCGCGCCCATGGTGGGAACGAGGCCCAGGATGCGCTCTTTCGAACGCGCCTCCTGCGCCACCTGCTTCATCCACGCGACGGTGCGAATTATTTCCATGAGGCTCGCGAAGTTAAAGGGCCGCGGCGATCGAGCGGGGCGCGGCCGTACGGGGAATTCGACGAAGGAGCGGTCGCGGCGTCATCCCCGGGTTTGCGCCGCGGCGCGCTCGCGGTAGAAAAAAATCAAGTCGGTCGAGATGGGCTTGGCGCCCAACTGGCGAAGCAGCGTGGCCACTTGGCCTCGATGATAGGTGCCGTGATTCACGAGGTGCTGCAGCATCTGCCCGAGCGGAGCCGACTGCGGGACACCGGCGGTGGTCTTGTGCTGGACGACGCGCTCGATATCTTCGGGCTGGAGCGCGGAGACGTAAGCAAGAAGGTTGCGTTCGATTTCAGCCCAGCGGCGGTTCACGGATTCGAGCGTGGGGAGTTCCGCCGCGGGTGGAAATTTATCCGGCGAGCGGCCGAGCCAGCGCTCGAGCCACAACCACTCCACGAGACAAATATGAGCCAGGGTGTCGCGCACGGAACGGAAGCTCGAGCCGAGGTCGCGGGTGAATTGATCTTCGCTGAGCGCGCCGCAGGCTTCGAGAGTGCGGCGATTGGCCCAGGAGTTGTAATCGTACAGCAGACGAAAATCTTCGACGTTCATGTGCGTGCTCTCCGTGAGCGCGAGTTCGCCGCGCACGCGCGCGAGGCGAACAACTTGCGTGTGCAATCAGGTGCGCTGGCGCGCGGGCAACTGCTCGCGCAATTCGGCCGGGGAATGGAACGACTCCGCGTCCGACGGGAAGTTTCCCTGGCGCACATCCTCGCAAAACTGCGCGGCCGCGCGCGAGATTTCGGCGCCCAGGTCCGCGTATTGGCGCGCGAATTTCGGCTTGTGGCCGATGGTGAGACCGAGGATATCGTTGAGCACGAGCACCTGGCCGTCGCAATCAGGCCCCGCGCCAATGCCGATGGTGGGAATGTGAAGCTTTTCGGTGATGCGCGCGCCGAGCTCGCGCGGAACGGATTCGAGCACGACGGAAAAGGCGCCGGCGGCTTCGACCGCGCGCGCATCGCGCTCGAGCTGGCGGGCGGCATCCACGGTCTTGCCCTGCACGTGAAACCCGCCCAGCGCGTGGATGGATTGCGGCGTGAGGCCGACGTGGCCCATCACCGGAATTTCGGATTCCACCAGACGGGCGATGAGCTCGAGGCGGCGCTCGCCGCCTTCGACTTTTACGGCTTCGGCTCCGCCTTCTTTCACCAGACGCACGGCGTTGCGCACGGACTCATCGAGAGCCACGTGGAAGCTGCCGTAGGGCATGTCGGCGACGAGGAGAGCACGCTTGGTGCCGCGGCGAACGGCGCGAACGTGATGCACCATTTCGTCCATGGTGACCGGCAGCGTGCTGTCATAACCGAGCACGACCATTCCGAGCGAGTCGCCCACGAGCAAAATATCCACGCCGGCATCATCGAGAAGGCGGGCGGTGGGATAGTCGTAGGCGGTGAGGCAGGTGATTTTCTGTTTTGTTTCAGGCGGGCCGGAAAGGAAACGCGATTTGCGGGACTGAATCTCGGGCACGGTGATTTTTCCGTTGCCCGTGCGCGGTGCAACACTCATGGAAACCTCCGGTGCCGCTCCCGGACTTCGGGATGCAGCCCATCCAACAAGCACATTTTACCAAATCGCGACGGCCCGGAGCAAAGGAGATTTCCGGCGCTGCCTCGATCGGGACCTATTGCGCGTCGGTGACTTTGCCCTTCACGAAAGTTACCTTGAGATCCTTGTACACGTAAATCTGCTTGGGGCCGAGATTGATGATTTTGTCCGGCTGGCCGAGGATGGCGACGACTTCGTCGGTGGTCTGGCCGATTTCAACTGTAGCTGGGGGCGCTGCCGGAGCTTGTTCCGCGGCAGGCTGCTGATTCGCGTCGGCTGGAGCCGCGCCCTGCTGCTGGTCGCCGCCCTTGTCGTCGGACTTGGCGGAATCGTCTTGCTGGACTTTGAAGACTTCGGCGACGGTCTTGAGCACGTCGTCCGTGGAGGGCGCGGCGCCCTTGTTGTAAAGAAATTTCAGCGTGCACTGGTAGCGCACATCGTTGATCGCGTCGGTGAACAAGGTGAAAACGACGCCGTCTGACTGCACGGCAATGCCGGTGACCCAGAACTTTTCGCCGGTAACGAAGTGACGCGAGGTGGTCTGGGCGGCCTGCGGCGGAGGATGGCCGATGAAGCTGCCGAATTTTTGAACGTTGTCATGCACGCCGAAGGCGCCTTCGGAAAGCTTGCCGGCTTTGTAGGTGTTCTGGGGCAATACCTGGTTGGAGGTGCTGTACATAATGATCTTGTCTTTTTGCAGGATCAGAACGGCGCCGGCGGTGACGATGTCGCTTTTGTCGTCCGTGGGCTTGGTGATGGCGTAGGTTTCTTCGAGCTTCTGCTGAAGCCCCTGCGCCGCGCTGCGCGGAGCTATCCCCAGCGACGAAAACACAATTACGGCAGCGACGAGTGACTTCCAGATTGTGCGGGGCGAGAACATCGGGTTTCCTCACGTAAAGAAGAATTTATCTTCCTGGTTCGCGCGACATCAGCTGGCGAATCTTGTTATTCATGAAATGGAACCAGGAGAGCCGGCGATTGGATTGCCGGCCCTCCCAGTTCTTAGTTCGGGGTTCGTGTTGCTGTTGCTCAATCGTTACTTATCCCGTCGTTGGCGGCCACCTGCACTTCCTTTTCCGCCGCGTCAGCCTGTTGTTGTTGCTGTTGCAAGTCAGCCTGCGCGGTGGGGTCGGGCTTTACCTGGCCGTCGGGGTTCGCTTTGGGAGTGGCGCTACCGGCAGGAGCGGCCGGCATCCCATTCTTACCCTGGTTCTTGGCCAGTTCGCCGAGACCGTCGTCAATCTGCTCGCGGAAGTGATTGTGCATGTCCTGCAGGTCTTGCACGCCAACCGCCAGCTGAGCGCCGGAAGAACAATCGTCCTTCTGGCTGGCGCTGACGATGACCTTGACGTTCTGGTTCGCGTCCGGAGTGTCGTCAATGCGCGTGAGAACGTCGCCCTGGGTCAGCGAGCATTCCGTGCCGTCGGCTTGCGCTTCGGTGAGCGTGTCAGCAACGATGAAGGTGCGGACCTTGGGATCGAGCGCCTCCGGGAGCACCTGCTCGGACGCGGGAGCGGCTTGGTCTTCTGCCGGCGCCGGGCCGTTCGTGTC
>Ga0302176_10001397_pt1 | contig 11422 bp, 4 predicted proteins | sample I_Palsa_E1_1_FD_198787 | JGI IMG/M metagenome (GOLD analysis project Ga0302176, IMG submission 198787) | Peat permafrost microbial communities from Stordalen Mire near Abisko, Sweden - I_Palsa_E1_1 | ecosystem: Environmental > Terrestrial > Soil > Palsa > Peat permafrost | place: Sweden: Abisko...
ACTGCCGGGCGAAACCCATTCCAGGTTGATGAGCTGAGCTACAAAAAACTGCGCCATCGGCTGCTGAATGTTGTACTGGGCGTCGACGCTGAACATTCCGTAAGTTCCCGGCGAATCGTTGCAACCATGCTCCATTTGCAGCGGCAAGTAGTGGAAGTAATAGACACCGTTTCCCCCGGCGGCCAGGAATGAACCGATGTAGTCGGCGAGCCATAGGCCGGAGAAGATGTCCATGTAAGTTTCGCTGGCCGCCGAGGAGAGATTTCCCTCCGTGATAAACATGGGAGTGCCCGATGGCACTCCGTCATCGCGCCAGATTTCGAGGACGTGGCTTACCAACTCAGTCTCGTCATACAGGCTGCCCCAGGGAATTCTGCAGCCGTCGTAGGGATAGTGCTCGAAGGAAAAGAACGAAAGATCCTGGATGTGGCCGTGCTGCTTGAGATAGTCGATGAAACGGGCAACCCACGATGTTTTGCCGTTGGGCGCGGGCCAGGACTCGAGATCTTCATTCAAGCCGCCCAACCCCGGCCCACCGAGCTTCAGGGTGGGATCGAGATGGTGAAGCGCGGTGGCCCATTGAATGTAGAGGGCTCCATAATCCTCGGGACCCAAGTATTGGCCCTCCATCTCTTCGCCCATCTCGATGTAAGAAATGGGATATTTGTGGTTCTCGAGATAAGCAATTTCTGCCACCGCATTCTCGGGCGTGTCGTAAACCAGCGCGATCGGGAGCATCGCTGGAAGACCGCGAGTAATGCCACTGGTGAAGAAGAGGTCGAATCCCGGCTGGGCCTGATGAGTGGTTCCCAGGTCGGAGGCTTCGTGCCAAGGGTCGACGGAAGAACAGTAAGTGGTCGTCTGCTCCTGATCCTGAGTGTGGCGCAGAATATCGTGAAACTTGCCGTCGGAGGAGGTTGATCCCAAATAGATTTCGCTGATCGCATAACCGGCGCAGGCTCGAGGATCGCCCGAGGCATGTCCCACTGCGCAGGTGTTGCTGGACTCCGTCATCAGAATTCGCACGAAACGCACGGGAAGCGGGCGAGGCTGAAGGCGCAAGACGTCGGATCCGCCGCGATCGTGCTCGATGGCTCCTCCCGGATAAGTCTGCCAGACTCCATGCGTGGGGCTGTGCATGGGATCTTCCCCGATCCAGTGCTGCACTAGAAATCGCGTGGCATGGGGTTCTGCCCACTGGATGCGAATGCTATCGACTTGCTGTATTTGAGCGAGATCAAGCACCACCCATTGCGGGTGGAGCGAATCGCTTTCTCCGGTGAAATGCTGAGTCAAGTAAGGATTGCTCTTCCAGTAAGTTTTCTCATCGCCATCGGTGATGCGGGAATAACCGGCATTGGGGGTTCCGTCATTTCGTGTGAAACCGCGGTGCGGCAGCGAATATCCGTAAGAGTGGCGAATGGGCTCGCCGGGGGCCGTCGAACCGGTAAAGTATCCTTTTTCTCCATTTTCTCCATGCTCGCTCCAGGTTCCCTGAGAATTCCAGTGCCAGGCCTCGATGGATAGCTCGGTATTGTTACGGTAGCTAACTGGCTGCCAACCGGACTCCAGGGCTCGACCTAAGTTCGGTTGAGTCAGTCCAGTATCGACGGCCTCCGCGGGAATGCGATCGACGCCGGCACCCAGCGTTTCATTGGGACGAAAATGATTGGTGGCGTGAGCTGGAGAGATATCGACCTGGATGGTCTGCGCTTCGCTGAAAGTTATGGACAACATACACGCGAGACAGCATGCGAACACCGGAACTCGTGTCTTCAAACGATTGCTCCTCGGATTACTTCCTGGACTTAGGGTGTTTCGCTGCCTGCGGAATCATCGTTGTCGTCACCGTCATTGTAATTTCTGAACTGCTCGGAGATCGTCTTGAGTAACTTTCCATCGGCGGTGTCTCCACTTAAATCCCAAATCATCACTCCGCCCAGAGCTTCCTGCCTCGCGTATTCGAGCTTTGCACCAATGGAGGTTTCGTCGTCGTAAGTCCAAAACGTGCTCCCATCAAAAAGCCAGGGCGCCATCGAGTTGGGATCGCGATAGGTGGTGAACTTTCCGAGGATAGAAACAATATGGCTATAAGGGAAGTCGTCGCGCTGCGGTTCGCCCATTTGGAACAGCCCATGGTTGACGGGCGAAACGTTATTCCATGCGTAGGCGTAAAAAGGAAGGCCGAGCAGCATTTTTGATGCCGGCACACCAGCGTCTTTATAGCCTTGAATGGTGGCAGCCACGTCTCCGCCTTTACTTATATCTCCCGGCGAACTATAGAGCGGGGCGACCAGGCCAGTCCTTCTGCTCCAAGGCCCGCCGTAGTCGTAATTCATGATGCCGACTTGATCCACGTAGAAAGAAACGATTGTCATGTCGAGATGCTGGTAGGACGCTCCGTAGTCTCCCATGGCGACGGTCAGCAGATGATCGGGCCCAGCCGCATCGAGTTGTCGGCGAAATTCCGAGAGCAAAGCAAGAAAGTTGTATTTGTCCTCTTCTGCTGGATATTCCCAATCGAGATCGATGCCGTCGAATAGACCCGGCGCGTGGATTCCGTCGCCGAAGTTCCCTTCGATAAAAGTCTGGATGCAGGACGCGACGAAGGCGAAACGATTTTCGGGATCAGCCGCCTCGGCGAACGATTTCGCACCTCCCTCCAGCGAGATCACGATCTTGATGTCAGGATACAAGCGCTTGAGTTCCTGCAACTGATGGAAGTTTCCACGAAGCGCCATCTCGGGCGTGTCAGCTGAGCCATCCACGCTGTCCGACGCCGAGAATGAATAGTTCAAATCTGCATTCGCATCTGCGATTGTGCATTCGTGGTCCGCGTCAACGTGTCCCTGCGAGTAGTTGATCTGGTCGAGCATTCCCATCGCGCCCTGAGAGACAAGATTTTTGACGAAGAACCGCTTGCGAATGCCCAATTGCGGGAAATAGCCGACCACAATCGGCTGTTCAGGAGCAGGATCGCCTTGCACGGCAGCGAATAGAGCTACACAACAAAGACTTACCGTCAGCAGGATTTTGAAAACGACTGGCGCGACACTTCCAGCGGGACTTTTACCGAACAGCATTTCCCGGACCTCCAACTGGATAGATGCGTGGAAGACGCTCTTCGACTGGAGGCATCGTCGGAAACGCCGCATGCGGCTCTTTCTGATACCAATACGCGACGGAAAAGAAATTGTCGGAGCGATGGTTGGCGTGGCCATGTTCGATCGTCGCTCGGAGAGATTTGGAGAAGGGGATCGGCGAATCCAGATGAAAGCGGTACACGGAGGAACGGCCGCCGGCAAACTCCGAGCCTTTCACAGGCGCCCCGAAAGAAGCGTAAGAGAAAGGATGATCACCAAAACCCCATGCGCCGAGAAAATAATCTTCCGATCCCGTACCGTTGATGGAAGGACGCTTTTCTCCGTCCACAAAAAACATGTCGTCCCCTTCGCCCCACCATCCGTCCTGGTTCTGAAGGATCGACATGGTTACGCCTACAAAGTGTCCTTGACCGGTTGCTTCCATCCAGATGTAGTTGTCTTGCCCATCAAGATTCTTCTTCTCGTTGACTACGGCCGCATCGTTGGCCTCCCACTGATTCGTCCAGCCCTTCGCCGGAGTCGCTTGACGGTACTGGGCGTGGAAGTACATGGTGTCGACGGGGAGGTCTTTATGCAAAGCCTGATAATCGATGTTGAAATAAAACGCGTCGACGTCATGCTTGCCTTCATTGGTCACCGTGATGCGGGCTCGCTTGCGAAAAGGCATGGGGAAAAAACAATTCAGAGCCTTATCCGACGCCACGGATAACGGAGTGGACTCGAAGAGGAAGTAGTCGCCCAGGCCGAGGCCGAAAAAATCGCCGATGGGACTTTCCACGCTGGGTAACGGCTCATCATCCCAGTACACACGAAGGACCAATGTTTTTAGATGATACTGTTCCGAAGAAGCGATGGTGATCCAGATATGGGTAATGATGGCTGGGCCTGCGTCGTCGAGTAGAGTGAGCGTTGCTCCCGGAGCAATCTTGCGGAAGTCATCATTGCCGCCGGTGCGGTCATAGCTGGATGCGCGTTTTTGTACGTAATAGTGGGGCGAGATCAAACTGGACAGTTCGGCGCTGGCACTGCCCTCCGATTGAGCCCACGCGAACGCGGACATCGCCAGGCACATCAGCCCACAAATCGAAGCGCAGGTCGACGGGCGCATCGCTCGGATGATTTTGTGATGCCTTTTCATCGTGATACTCGCGCCATGTAGACGGCGAAGGGTTCTAGCGCGATGTGATCCAAACGGCCACCTGGCTGAGGGGACGAAGTGGTCAGCAACGTTGTGGCCTGGGACGCCGAAAAGCCTTCTCCGGAGAGGTTGAAGCTGATCTGCTGGACGGTCGCGGACATATTCAGAGCCACGACCACCGCTTCATTCTTATAGCGGCGAACATACGATAGAACGTTGGGATCGTCCTGATTCAAAGCAACGTAATCACCGTTGAGCAGCGCCGGCTCATGGCGTCGAAGCGCCAGCAGATGTCTGTAAAATTGCAGAACCGAGTTGGGGTCTTCCAGTTCGCTCGCCACGTTGTGAGTTTTGTAGCTGGCGGGAACCGGCAACCACGGTTTCGCTGCGCTGAACCCGGCATTCGCTGAGGTGTTCCACTGCATCGGAGTACGCTCTCCGTCGCGGCCTTTCTCCTCGGGCCATCCGGCGACTCCGATCGGGTCCTTCACGTCTTCCTTGCGCACCGGGTCGTTGTTCTCCATGCCCAACTCTTCGCCGTAATACATGATGGGCGTGCCGCGCAGGGTGAGATACATGCCGGCCATCAATTTGGCAATCTGGTCATTGTGTTGTTTATCGCCGTAGCGGTCGTAGGAGCGCGGCATATCGTGATTGCTGATCACGTAAACCGGCCAGCCTCCGGTCGATTCAGCGTTTGCGATCTGGGATCGGAAGTCGCTTGCGGAAACCTTATTAACTGTGCAGAACATGAAATCCATGGGCATCTGAATTTCGTCGTTATGATCGCCGTAATATTCTTTCAGTTCTTCCCGGTTCGAGGTGTAGGTTTCGCCGATCAGGACGGCATCATGCTCCTCGGCCACTTTGCGCAACTTCTTCAACTCGGTGTGGACCTCCGGCAGCTTGTCGTTGTATTTGTTCTCCATGTTGGGATCGCCCAAATCATTCTTCCCCGGCAGGACAGGGTTGTCGTGAAGATTCGGATCTTCAAATAAAAGGTCGACGGCATCAAGGCGAAAGCCGGAGACTCCCCGCTCGTACCAGAAACGTGTGACGTCGAACATGGCCTTTTCTACCGCGGGATTACGCCAGTTGAGATCCGGCTGACCCACCGCAAAATAATGGTAATAGTATTGGCCGGTTCTGGGATCGAACTGCCATGCCGAGCCACCGAATCCGGAAATCCAATTGTTCGGTGGAACCCCTGGCGCCTTGCCGTCGCGCCAGATGTACCAGTCACGGTGCGCCGAAGTGCGGGATGATGCGGAGTCGAGGAACCACTTGTGCTGCGGCGAAGTGTGGTTGAGAACGAAATCCATAATGATCCGTATGTCGTGTTGCTTGGCATCGTTCGCCAGACGCTGAAAGTCTTTCAGCGTGCCGTACATGGGATCGATATCTTCGTAGTCCGAAACGTCGTAGCCGAAATCGACTTGCGGCGACGGATAACAGGGCGAAATCCAAATCGCATCCACACCCAGATCCTTCAGATAATCAAGTTTCGAGTCTATGCCGTTGAGATCCCCGATGCCGTCTCCGTTACTATCGGCAAAACTGCGCGGATAAATTTCATAGAAGACTGCGTCTTGCCACCACTGATGAGCTTGGCCCTCCGCAGGCCGCACTTGGGCTTGCGCGAAAGAAACGGACAAGCACACCAACAGGGTTATTAAAGCTCCGGCTCTAGAGTTTCCAGACATCGTGTGACCGTCCTCCATGACGTTTCCAGGGATGACATTCCCTGCGCTACTGCGCTGCAAAGCGAAATGTAACTGTGGCACGCGGATCGGTAGCCTTCGAATCGATGCCAGCGGCGTCTTTCGGAAGCTGCACCCGGACCTTCGACATCTGAGCCGTTCCCTTCTCAAGCTCAGCGCCCTCGACCGAGAGGATCTGGCGGGGATTCCACGCTGAGAGTTCATACGTCTCTCCCGCAGTGCCCGACAACTCGAGGCTCAACGAATCCCGTGCCTGCGTCCATGACTCGGCGAGCACACGCAGACCACGGCTGGTGCTCCCTAAAGCGGGAAGCTCCGCGGACTCACTGATCTCAAAGTTGTCTTTCATCTGGATTTCCACCGTGTTGCGGCTGCCGATGATCGGCAGGCTCACGGTTACGTGCTGGTCCGCTGAGTTGGTGTCGATATGGAAGTGCAGCGGCCGGCCGTTGAGTTGAACTCGCGTCACCCTCGCGCGCAAGCTTACCGCGGGGGAAAACTCCAGCAAACATTTTCCGGCTCCAGCGGACTGTACGTCTAATTCGATGCTGTCGGGCGTTCGCTGATAATTCAGATTCAGCGCGATCGGGCCAACGCGTACGTTGCTGACGGAGAAGGAGTTCCAATCCGCGGGGACGTGAGGCGCAAAATCTAAATGACAATCGGTCGCATCCGCCTGCAAGCCGAGCAGTCCACTCAACAACGGATTGACCACCATCGCGGCCGACCAGATTTGGTGAGGCGATCCGGTGGAGAGCGTCTGATAGTAATCGCCGGAAAGCACTTCGCTCACATGCCCCAAAGAGCCGTCCAGAGCCAGGAGTGCGTTGGCCCGCAGGTTCGCGTACGCAGGTAGCGCGCGGTGATAGCGATATTCGCCAACCGAAGCCCAGCCGGTGAACAGCGGCCACACCGTTCCGTGGTGATATCCGGCGGGATCGTACTTCGGGTTGTGCGCAGAAATAATCCGCATTCCCCAATCGGTTTGCTGATCGGGTCCGGCGAGTTGCTCGATCATGCTGCGCGCTCGATCTTGATCGAGCAGTTGAAACCACATTGGAACCGTGGCGAGTACGCTGGGTACGTCGATGCGATGGTGATTTAGATCGATCCCGTAACCGTAGACCTTTTGCTCAGGCGACCAGAAGGCCTTCTCCAGAAGCGGCCGTTGCTGTTCAAAGGTTTGTTCCAGCTCTTTCGCCAAGTCTGCTTTGCCCAGAAGATGAGCCAGGTGAGAAAGCGCGCGAACGGCTTCCATGCCCAACGACGCCTGGTAGAGTTCAGTTTGCACCGGATAGAGTGGTCCTCCTTCGAGCCACCCGGTGCCCACCCCAAAGTTCTGAGCCAGTCCCTGCGCGTCGTAGGTAGATCGCAGAAATCCGTAGGCGCGCCAAAGGTTGTCCCACTTCTGCTGGGCGAATCCGATATCACCACTGTGGATCACGTAATCGTTCACTGCGATGATGAATAGCGGCGTCGCATCGGCAGCGGCAAAGGCGTAGGGGGTTTTGTTGAACCAGTCCAGAAAACTTGCGCTCTGCGAGACTTCGTGCGGGATCTTGCCATCGGCCCGCTGGTACTTGCTGAGAAACTCCAAGGCAACCCGGGGAGTCGAGACGTCGCCCTCGGCATTCAACGCCAGAGAACTCCACTCCGCGTCCCGCCCAAAAAACCAATCGTAGCCCGGGCGGCGGTCGTCGCCCGAGCTGTTGTATCCGGCCACCAGGCCTTCGCCCAGAAAAGGATTTTCGACCAGGCCTTGCAGCATGCTTACCTTCGCCCACTCGTAGGCTTTTTGGATTCGTTCGTCTGGAAGTTTGAGGTGGATCGTGCGATCCAGGTAATCGCGATAGTAGCGGTCGGAGCTACGCAGCAATTCTGCATAGTCCTTGGCCAAGTGGTTGTAGAGTTGGTTCAGGGATTCACGCCCGTCGGATCGAGCGGCGATGACGACCAGTTTGGTTTCGACCCCTTTCGCCGTGGCACCCAGAAGCATCGAATCCTGTTGCGACGAAAAATAGTTGGTGGAAAGCTCTTCGGAGTATCCAACCGCCGAGGGCGAACCGACCAGAGCTTCGAATTTTCCGGATTCGTCTGCAAAGCGGAATGCATGAAGGTTTGGGTCCCACTCTTCATTGACTCCACCGAACGCGACCGGCCACTCCAGCTGAAAATCGCGATCGAAAATCGCTTCGATCTCCAGCGCTTGGGAGGTATGAACTTCAAACGCAACGATCGCGCCCGCGTCGTGCACCGGTACGAATAACGTTTCCCGAACGCAGAAAACGTCGCCTGCGTAGATGATCGTGCTCGATTCCGGATGGATGATCACGGTGCGGGCAACGGATTCTGCGGGAACAACGGCGCCCGCCAAGTGAAACCTCAGGTGAAAATCGCGGAGAATTTTTGAGGGATAGACCCACGCCTCGAGGTTTCCCTGTTCGTTTCCGAACAGCGCTGCACCTTTCCCTACCGCCGAAATAAATTCCCAGGGTCGAACCGGCCGTGAGAGTTCCATTGTTCGAGTTTGGGATTGCGCAGGCTGTTCGCCCAATCCACAAGCACCGAACAGAAGCTGGCTCGAAGCCAGGACGATTGTCGCCGCAAGCGACACACGCCGTAGAAATGACAATAAAAGGCGATTCATGAGTCGACCGGTTTCGTAATGCCCTGCGAGTATAGCCCGACTCGCAAAAGTTTTGGAAGGTTTCAATCCCAGTCCGGATGATGAGTTCTGTGCAGTTCCGTCCACGATCACGTTCATCCGGCGCCTCCGGAGCAAACTGCGCCATGAAGGGCAATCCGATTTTTCCTAGCCAAATAGCCTCTGCATGGCCTGATCTGGCCGATATGTCTGCCAAGAAATCGAATGATTGGAGTTTTTATTCTTGACAGCGAACGCCGCTTTAACGCACCATGTGGCGTTCAATTTGAAGCGATTCATGGCCTCGCTGTTGTGGAGTGTGATGGGCGCTGCACTCTGCACGCCGAACGAAGACTTCTGAAAGACACTTTTGTTTGCAAGACACCTGTTCACTTAGAAGGGCGAAGGTTATGGGCCATCCAAACGGGGATGTAAAGATGATCTCGAGGTTGATGACGGTAAGTGTCTTGCTTGTTGTTTTCTCTGCCCTCCCGTCGTTCGCACAAATTTCCGGCTCCTTCACGGGTACGGTCGTTGATAATACCGGCGCGGCGGTCGTAAGTGCGCAGGTTTCGGTCATCGATCCCAAGACTGGCTTGCATCGCAAAGCCGCGACTAACTCGGATGGTAACTATTTGATTGCCGGGCTTGACGCAGGGAGCTATAACGTCACGATCACTGCGCCAGGTTTCAGAACATTCGAAGCAAAGCACGTGATTCTCCGCGTTGGCGAAAAGCTCAGAGTGGATACTAACCTGCAGATCGGCAAGGTCACCAGCGAAGTTGTGGTGGAAGGCAGTTCGGTGGGAAAAGTCGAGACCCAATCCTCGGAGCTTGCCGGTACCATCACGAGCGACCAGATTACGCAACTGGAGTTGAACGGCCGGGACTTTGCCACCCTCGTCAAGTTGATTCCGGGGGTTAGCGATCAAACCGGGCAAGACGATGGAACGGTTGGGCCGTCAGGCAGCGTTTCCTATGCGATCAACGGCGGTCGCACTGAATTCAATAATTGGGAGATCGATGGCGGCGAAGTCCTCGACTCCGGCAGCAATGCCAACATCAATATCTACCCGAACATTGACGCGCTCGCCGAAGTTCGCGTTCTCACCTCGACCTATGGCGCGCAATACGGACGCAACGGGTCGGGCACGATCGAGGCCGTGACCAAGTCCGGCACCAATCGCTTTCACGGGGACGCTTTTGAGTTCATTCGCAACGCTGCTTTCAACGCGCACAACTACTTCGATGTTCCCGGGCAGGCGAAAACCTATTACAACAAGAACGACTTTGGTTACATCATCGGCGGGCCTATCAAGAAGGACAAACTTTTCTTCTTCTGGTCGCAGGAATTTCGACGCGAAAATGTCCCGCAAGTTTATAACAACCCCAACCTATACCTTCCGAATGCTGCCGAGCGGGCGGGAAACTTCAGTGATGTGTGTCCTGCTCCGGGCACTCCCTTCGTGAGGGCTGGGGTCGTTCCCGTGGCAACTCCCAATGGTCAGGAAGTGGTCGAGCCTAATTGTCCTGCCTTCTCTTCGCCGGGACAGGATTCGAACGGCGACAGTTATTATCTCGGCTTTCCCAACAACACGGTCCCATCGAATCTGCTGGACCCGGCCAATACCAATCCGCTGGTAGCCAATATTCCGTTGCCGAATGATGGACATGCTTTCGTGGGAACGTTCGCCGCGCCCATCAGTTGGCACGAAGAACTGATTAAAGTCGATGATCAGATCAATCCCAAGCTGCGGGCCAGTTTTCGCTTCATTCATGATTCCTGGACGCAGAATTTTCCGATTTCTCCATGGACGAACAACACCACGAATGTTCCGGCGATTGGTGGAACGTTGCAGGGTCCTGGAATCAGTATGGTGGCAAATTTAACTGCGACGATTTCTCCCTCGTTGCTCAACGAGTTTGTCTTCAGCTATGGGGCTAACCATTTGCATCTCTTCAATACGGGGAGCGCATGGAAGCGTCCCGCCAGCATGACCATGACGGGCATTTTTGAGAATGGATTTAATGGAACGATTCCGTCCTTCGCGATTAGCGGGAACGGGAACTTTAACATCGGGATCGATCCCGGTTTCTTGCCGTGGACTAACTCGAACCCGACTTACAGCTTCCACGACAATCTGACCTGGATCAAAGGGAAGCACAATTTCACCTTTGGAACCTACTTCGAGGCTATCGAAAAGAATGAGCCCGCGGAAGAGGAGCCCAACGGCAGCTTGTATCTTTTCGCGAATCCGAATACCGCCTACAACCAAACCAGCAACTCGGGAGGTCCGTTTTCCAGCACGGGAAACGGCTTCGCAGATCTTTTAGTGGGATATATCAATGCCTTCGCCCAACCCAACCAAAACTTGAAGTATTACAACCGCTACAAGGTCATGGAACCATTCGTCCAGGACGATTGGCATGCGAGCCGGCGATTGACGCTGAACCTCGGCGTAAGAATAAGCCTGTTCGGCAGCTATTACGAACGGTATGGCCGCGCTTACAACTTTGATCCGAACGCATATGTGGCGGCCAACGCACCGGTGGTGGATCCTAATACCGGGGCCCTCGATTTTGCTCCCGGACAAAGCGTCTCCAACATCACCGGCATGGTGCACTGCGGCTATAACGGGGTACACAGCAGTTGCATGTCGGGCCACTTATTCAATCCCGCTCCCCGAGTCGGCTTTGCATTTGATCCGAAGGGTGACGGAAAAACGGCGATTCGCGGAGGCTATGGAATCTTCTTCGAACACGCCAACGGCAACGATGCCAATACCGAGTCACTCGAAGGTAATCCTCCCGGCAT
>Ga0302176_10001398_pt1 | contig 11417 bp, 9 predicted proteins | sample I_Palsa_E1_1_FD_198787 | JGI IMG/M metagenome (GOLD analysis project Ga0302176, IMG submission 198787) | Peat permafrost microbial communities from Stordalen Mire near Abisko, Sweden - I_Palsa_E1_1 | ecosystem: Environmental > Terrestrial > Soil > Palsa > Peat permafrost | place: Sweden: Abisko...
TCTTCCACCGCTGCCTCAAACCCCTTGATATCCGGCTCTATGTAATCAAAAAAAACTTTTAACAGCTGCACAAGCCGATCGACGTTTGTCAGATCGAAACGGTCGATTTGGATACCACCCTGGTAAAGCACCGCCTCCCGCGTGTCTTCGAAAATGATATTGCTGAGTGGATACCCTTTGAGCTTCTTTTTCTCAATTTCAAGATTCAGGATGTCATTGGTATCCTTGGCTTCCCAGTAGGCGCGCGGAAGGCCGTTACCATCACGAATGGTTCCATCTGGCACGATTCGTTTACCCACCACCGCCAAGAGTGGAATGAATACCCATCCACGTTGCTTCGCCAATATTGTCAAAAGATTTTCGAAGGCAGTACTGACGGCGCCCTCGTGCAGAACTCGCTGGTTTTCAAATTCGTGCAGAGTGGCGTAATACTGTTCGATCGCCGGATGATCGGCTTCAATCTTCGCGCTGCGCTTTCGCTTGGCCATGTGTTAAGGAATACAAGATTATCAGCCAACGATCCGCAGGACTGTACTTTCGAAGGGCGGTAAACTTCATCGCCACCGCGCGGGAAACTGGCGCAGCGAAGCAGCGACTGGCTCTAACTGGAGAACCCAAGGGTCGCCCCCCAGAGCCTCCGTCTGCAACATTAAACGATGAAACTCTTAATACCCATTCTCTCGAAACAGCGGTCTTTTAGAGATGTCAGCGTCCATCAGACGCTTTCTCTGCTGCATGTTCGATACAGGAGTTCGCGGTTCTTGCGGACATTTTGGGCGATCTTTGCCAATAGGTGCAAGAGATAGGACTAAATGGCGGTGGAGGCAGTCCCGTGCAAACCGCTCTCTGGCCGGATTTCCCTGTATCAGGGAAATCTACAGGGAAAATTTTCATCCCGATCGGTCCCTTGGACTACGATCCCCAGTCTCGATCGCAGTTTCTGCACGTTTTAACTGAAAATAGTCCAAATAAAACAGGGAAATTAAAAAACGGAACAGGGAAAGATATTTGCCGAACAGGGAGCCAAAAATAATTAACAGGTATCTCGGGAATTCTTGTTTTAGCGATCTTCGGGAGTAACTTCAGCCCGATCGCGACTAACTCAAATCCCATGCTTATTAGATAACAATTCCTCTTCGGGTTCAACATGGACCCGGACATTCGAGATACTCGGGACGGTCTTGAGTATGACATCTTCTACCTTGGGCGCAATTGCATGTCCCTTGGCGCACGCTCAGGCTGCCGTTCACCACCACGTGCAGATCCACGTAATTCCAGGCTCGTCAACAGTCACGAAGATACTACTTTTGGAGCCTATTATATTAGGAAGGCTCCTGATAGATGCCGAGTACATTTCCACTTGGGTTACTGAAGATGGCGGTAATCTCCGGCGGCTGCATCCTTAGGCCTTGAACAATCTTGCCGCCTTTGGAAATTATGTTCTCAACGGTTGCAGCGGCGTCATCAACCATAATGTGCACCAGGAGACCAGCAGTGGCTGGCTCGCGATTTAAAACCCACGTTCCGCTCACTTAGCCGACTCCATCGTCGAAGCTTACGGTTTCGTCATCCCGGTTCCGAATAGCCCATCCAAAGACTGACTGATAAAACGCCGCCGATGCTGCAACATCTTTCGAGGGCATCTCGATGTAGCAAATTTTCCCGTTTCCGAGCGTCGGTGGCATTCGGCCCTTCCAAAATTAACAACAATGCTCTCAGACCGCTAAAGCCCACGCAAGAGCGCCCGAACTTGGAGGCTATTGACCTGGGGAGAATTGAGCTTGATTGCAATTGATCTGGAACCAGCACCAGATTATGAGCGCAGCAATGGTACCCGCGATAGTGCAATGCTGACGATATAGCAGGCCAGAGAAAGGCTCATACCGGTGAGAGGCGAACTGAAGAAATAAACTTTGCACAGCACGACAATGCCGACCAGCATTGCAAAGCCGACAGCCAGAAGAAAAGGCGACCGAAAGAGAAGTTGGTCATGAGCTAATGCGAGATAGCCGAACACCAGACCGAACAAGATTAGTCCCATGCTGTGGCTGACGTTGAAGCCCATCCAGCACCGCCACATCGTAGTTTCGTTCGTGAGAACAGGCGCGATTTCGCTCATGCGAATTTGCAACGTCGGATCACGAGGCGTGAGCAGTGGTTCCCAGAACGTGTAGACAAGGTGCACAAGTCCAAGGACGAAGCTAATACTCGCGCTCAGAAGCATGACAATTTTTGCAGCCAAAGCGCTCCTCCACTTGTCGGATCAGATGCACCATTCTTCAGAGAGCGCCGCACTTCACGGATGGCTGTGATGCGCGCTAGTTAACGTTAAGACCCTGGATTCGATCGTTTACTCCAGCTCATGACCACGAGCCCGATGGCAAGCAATGTGAGCACAAGTGGCACGAGAACCATTTCCGGAGTTCCCCATGTCGGGTTGCCTCGCAAGACAGTGATTGAAATCAAAGTCCCCAATCCGACGCTGCACGCGAGCAGGATAGCTCCGTAACGAGACCATTTGGGCACAAAGAGCAGCACCGCTCCTAAGAGATCGGCAAAACCTGTTAAATAGCGGAACCACTGCCCCAGAAGGAAAGTAAAAATCAAGTCACCGTTGTTAGCACGATATGAACCAAATCTGCAGTTGATGCGGCCGAAGTCGCCTGCCCATATAGTGAGTTTTGCGACGGCTGCCAAAAAGGGCGGTCGCTCCTGTTTTCGGAAGGCCAGTAGAACATTTGGGAGACGGCCCGATCAGTCACACTATGGCAGAACTGATTTCACAGTCTCAAGAAGACTAGTTAACGTATACGGCTTTTGAACGAAGCCAGCAATAACAAAAGCTGCTTTGCCGCTGACCGCTTGCGATTCGCTGTATCCGCTAGAAAGGATCACGGGCAATTGTGGGGCTATTGCTTTGATTTTCCATAACGCCGCCTCACCTCCCATTACAGGCATGCTCGAATCCAGAATGACGAGATCTAGCTGGTCAACGTGATCGCGTACAGATTGCACTCCAAGTTCTCCATTCTTGGCGGTCAGAGTTCGATAACCATAAAGCTCTAAGATTGTTTTTGTAATTTGCAGGACCATTGGCTCATCGTCCACTAAAAGGATCAGCCCGCCGCCATGCAGATCTTGGAATTTGTTTCGGTCCGGAATCGAAGCAGATTGTACGTCAGGAATCGCAGGAAGTACGACCTGAAATGTTGAGCCCTTCCCGATCGTGCTCGTTACGCATATATCACCGTGGTGTCCGTGAACGATGTCTTGTACAGCGGCAAGCCCAAGACCCCGGCCAGAGACTTTCGTCGTAAAAAATGGATCGAACAATTGCCTGCGAGTGTTATCATCCATTCCGCTCCCGTTGTCCTCAACTTCTAGAACCACGTAGTCTCCAGGCTTAATCTCCTTAAACAAAAATCTCAAAGCTATGTCATTTGTGGTGAGGGTCTGCATCGACGTACTTACTCGTACTTCTCCCCTCCGCTGATCTCCTATCGATTCAGCCGCGTTTATTACCAGATTCATTACAACCTGTTCCATTTGACAGGCGTCGGCTACAACACAAAGAAGTCTCTCGGGCAGTGAAAGCGTAAGTTCAACAGACTTTGGAATTGAGCTTTTGACAAGTTTGGCTATCCCTTGGACGAGCTTGGAAAAGTCAAGGGGATGCATATTTAGCACGCCCTTGCCTGCATACGCCAGCATCTGCCTTGTCAGCCCTGCCGCACGTTGGCCCGCTGAGATCACGTCTTCCAGCGCACTTCGGTTAAGACTATCTGTCGGAGTTTCGCGGAGAGCCAGTCCGGCGTTGCCTAGAATTCCCACGAGTAGATTGTTGAAATCGTGCGCAATTCCACTTGCTAATATTCCCAGGCTTTCTAGCCGAGCTCTCTGAAGAAAAAGCTGATCGAAATCCTTGCTCTTTGCGATCTCTCGCACGTTGAATTGTGCCATCTGCTTTGAACCGTTCTCACATAAATTGGCGATGATCTCCAGCCGAAGTTCGCGATGGCTTTTCTCCGACTTCACGTGAATCTCGGGAAAACGCAATGATTGTTCCATCTGAAGTCGTTCTAGAACGAGATGACCGGTTTGGAGGTGCTTCAGTGGGCTTGTCTCCCAGAACTGTCTACCTAGTAAATCAGTCCGCGATATCTCCAGCAGATCGACTAAGAATGGGCTTACATCCTCAATCATCCCATTGTTCGCGTTCACCATCATAATTCCGTCGTTCGTTGATTGGAAAAGATCGCTTTTGTAAATTTGAGTGATTTCCTTCAAAGATGCCAGAATGAAGCTCGGACCGGACTCTTGGTTTAAAAAGTTCACAGTGAGTTGAAATGCTCGCTTTTCTATATTGAGAACCGTGTGCTCCTGCGCTGACGCGCGATGTATTTCACGGGTAGTGGGCAAGTGATCCTCGAGAAATCGAACGACCTGAGGGACATGCCACTGGCGTTCAGAGAGTTCATAAATTGACAGACCAATAACTCTGGACCCAGAGAGACTGAAAGTTTCGAAGAAGTACCGGTTCGCGCCGACTACACAAAGAGCGTGGTCAAGGAGGATCAGTGATTCTGGAATTGACTCCACAATGGCTTCCGAATCCCCACATATACGCATAAACCCTCCTTCAAGGCCGCACAACCGATATTGCCGAAGTGAAACCAAGGCAATAGGATGCTGCTTGAAACGACCCGCAGGCTGGTCACTATCGCACACTAAGATATCGCCAGACTTGTTTAAAGCGCAAGTTTTTAGGACCTGCCGACTTACATTCAATTTCTAACTATGTTTGCCACCTGCTATCTCGAGGTCACACGCGTATGTAACTAGATCAAAAATATTATCTAGCCAAGCAAACGCGCGACTTGAGTAGTGAAAAACCGCTCCGACGTTACTGTTCGCGAGCGTTCGGCAAATGTTGTCGATTAAGTAACTAGACTGTTTATACCTTGGTTGATCTTTGATCGAAATATTCGGCGGAAGACTTCTGTGAGGCCTCTGCGAAATGCCATTCAAATGTAGACTTTATGGATTGAGCTAAAGGGTGCCCCACTCCCTGGCGACAAAATAATATCCAGCGAGCCAGCCGTGCGACTTCCTGGATCAGCCCTTGCTTAGTAATAACTCTGCGAACGTTCCGCCTATGACCTCGCCTGAGGGCTTCGATTCGGCAATAATCACATTCACTCATCCAGCATGGCGGAGAGCGATTTCGTGTTGACGCGGATTCTGCCTCTGTAATCGATGAAACCCAGTTTGCGAAACTCGTTCATGAACTTACTAGTACGGGACCGAGTTGTGCCAATCATGTCGGCTAACGTTTCTTGAGTTACTTCTGGGATCAAAGCCACCGCGTGGCCTGGCTTCGCGGTTTCAGCCATGAGCAGGAGAATTCTCGCCAGCCGCCTCCTACTTGAATTGGAGAGGAGATCGACGTTATCCGCCTGAGAACGCACACTTTGGGCAAGGAGAGATGCTATGAAAAGCTGAAAAAAGCTACTTTCATGTCTCAGCAGTCGGAGCACTTCTTTTCTATCGATTTTCACGGCTGTGGAATGTACAACCGCGGTTGCATTTGCCAATCGACTTCCGCGTTCGGCCGCACAGGCTTCCGCTCCAAAAAACTGTTTGGCGGAAATCATAGCCACGGTTATTTCCTTTCCGCTATTCGAGACGACGGTTAATTTCGCTCGACCGGTCAGCAGGTAGAAAACATCACTCGCAAAGGCTCCTTGATGAAAGAAGGACTCTTTTTCCTTAAGGTCCACGAGGCGGTATGTCACTCCAGAGTGGGCGAGAAATGCGAGAGGGCTAGGGGGCGAGCTTGTAGCAGGTGAGGTTTGGCATCCGTATAGGCGCTGGACGTGTTCTGGCATAGCTGTAGGATTATCGACCGAGAGAAAGATTGCACTGGCTGGCCGGACGGCGGCATTCTTTAAGATCATCTTCTAAGTATGTGGGCGAGTGGCGTGCATTGCCAAACTATATTGTGACCAGATGTCGCATTGCATTCTAGTTACTAACTCTCTAGTCAACATGTAGCTACAACTTACAAGGCAGAAAAGGTTAAATATGCTGCAATTTGGAGATATGGAAATGTAAGTGAGCAAAAAGGCTCAGACGAATGGCATTACCGGTGGATACGGTCACCTCTAGCGAAGCCCTAAAAAACATTACGGGGCACCGGCGATTCGGAGGAACAGGGTGACAGTCATGCACAAATTTAGCGGTAGCAAGCTATGGTTTATGGTTCTCCTCGTATTACTGGTAGGTGGAGGCTGCTGCGGTTCAGGCACTACGGGCTTGACTGCGCCTACGGTGACATCCGTGACCCCGGCTGCAGCAAGCAACACGACCTGCCCGAATGGAACCGTCACCGTCACCTTTGACGAGGGCATGACTCCCAATTCGATCAATGCAACTACTTTTACTCTAACGAGTGCCTCGTCAGGACCCGTAGCTGGGCTGATCACCTACGACGCCTCCTCGAATACAGCTACCTTTACGCCGGGCGCTCTCCTGCTTGCCGGGGTCAGTTACACCGCGACTATCACAACCGGTGTAATCGATTTATTTGGAAATCATCTGGCCGCCAACTATGTTTGGAGCTTCACCACTGCGGCCAACGGATGCAATCCGCCGCCGACGATCACCAGCGTTACACCACCCAACGGAGCCAACGGGATTTGCCCGGACGCTGCAGTCACCGCGGTCTTCAGCCAGGCGATGATGGTCTCGTCCATCAATGCGGCTACATTTACTTTGACGGGGCCCGGAGGGACACCAGTCACGGGACAAGTGACCTTTGATACCGCTACGACGACTGCGACATTTACGCCTGGCAGCCCTCTGTCCGTGAATACTGTTTACAAAGCCACGATCACCACGGGAGTGCTCGATATCTTCGGCAATCCTTTGGCGAAGGCCTATTCCTGGACATTCACCACGGCTGCAAACGGATGCAATCCGCCACCGACAGTAGTGTCTGTCACGCCTCCAAATGGCTCGACCGGAGTTTGCAACAGCAAGGCGGTCACTGCCGTTTTCAGCGAGACGATGAATGCGTCAACCATCACCAACACCACATTCACTTTGACCGCTCCGGGCGCTGTGGCAGTTGCGGGGGTAGTGACTTATGACGCCACAACCAGTACCGCGACATTTACTCCAACGAGTCCACTCGCGCTCAGCACCTTATATACGGCGACGATCACTACGGGAGTGAAAGACCAGTTTGGAAATCAGCTGGCCGCAAACTATGTCTGGAGCTTCACGACATCCGCGAACACCTGCATTCCCCCGACTGTAATCAGCGTGACTCCTCCGAACGGATCCAATCTGAATTGTCCGAACAAAGTATTGACTGCAACATTTAGTGAGGCGATGAATCCATCAACCATCGATGCGGAAACGTTCCTGCTGGCTACGTCCGGCGGTGTATCCGTATCCGGCACAGTCAGCTATGACTCTTCTACGAACATGGCTATCTTTGCACCTACTGCAGCGCTGGCATTAAGCACCAAGTACGTTGCAACCATAACTACGGGGGCGAAGAACCTCGCCGGTGATGCGTTGGCGGCTAACTATACCTGGACGTTCACCACAGGAGCATCGACCTGCGTTCCCGCAGCGCCGCCGATCTCCGTTACGCCGCCCAATGGTTCGGCAGGCGTGTGTCCGAATACTGTCATCGCCGCGACGTTTACTGAGGCTATGACCCCATCGACCCTGAATGCCACCACCTTTACTGTGACTGCCCCAGATAACGTCGCAGTCGCAGGAGCGGTCACGGCCGATGTCACCGACAAGGTATTCACCTTTACTCCGGCTGCCAGCCTGGCCCTCAGCACTACCTACACCGTAACGATTACAACTGGTGCGGAAGATGCTACCGGTGATGCACTCGCCAGCAATTATGTCTGGACGTTCACTACTGCCGCGACGGCCTGTAATCCTCCTACTGCACCCGAAGTGATCGATGTAACACCGCCGAATGGCTCAATCGGAGTATGTCTCAACTCTCTGATAACCGCCACTTTCAATGAGCCCATGAATCCGTCTACCATCAACCTCACAACGTTTACGCTTTCGCCTGCAATAGCAGGTGCAGTAACTCTGGACTCGACAGGACGGATTGCTACATTCACGGGCACCGGCGATCTCGCCGTCAGCACGACATACACCGCCACTATAACTACGGGAGCCATGGATCTGAATGGCGTGCCGCTGGCTGCTAAGTACACCTGGAGCTTTACCACTGCGGCACAGGCTTGTCAGGTACCCATTCAACTCGGAACAGCCGGATTGTTCGAGATCCTGGCTGGCACCACGGTGACGAGTACCGGCGGAACGATAATTACCGGTGGCAATCTGGGATTGAGTCCCGGATCGGCGGTTACCGGCTTCCCTCCAGGACAGCTTATCTCGCCAGCTGTGATGTACCTCACGGATCCGGTCGCGGCCCAGGCTGAGCTGGATTTGACGGTCGCATATAACGATGCAGCTGGTCTGGCAGGTGGCGCAGTGCTACCAGGTAATTTGGCTGGGCTGACTCTGTACCCGGGTCTTTACACCAGTGCGACGACCGTCATGTTGTCCAACGGAAACGTCACGCTCGACGCTCAAGGTAATTCGAATGCCGTCTTCATCTTCCAGGTCGGGAGCGCGCTTACGACTATAGGTGGGACGCAAGTCATTCTTGCCGGCGGCGCTCAAGCTAAGAACGTCTTCTGGCAAGTTGGAAGCTCGGCGACTCTGGGTACGACTTCTGTCTTCCAAGGCACGATCATGGCACTCACGTCGATCACCCTGGATGATGGCGCCGTCCTGAATGGGCGTGCACTCGCAATCAACGGTGCGGTCACATTGGACAACAACGCAGTATCAGCCCCGCAGTAAACATCAGGTCAACGGGGCCGGCTGGCGCTGGCCCCTGCGATTTGTTTGAGCAGCGCTTGCAAGATCAGCACGCTTTGGAGGATTTCAGTATGCCGTCGAACTCGTGGAACCATCTCATTCGCATCTCGCTCGCCGCGCTCATCTGCGGATTCGGCGTGTGCGCATCCGCCCAGGTCCTGTCTCCTGCTAACTCTGACGAGCTGATCACACCTAAGGTGGAGTTGTTTGGCGGCTACTCTTATTTCGATCCAGGCACCGCTCTTCACGGCATACTTCCCGGCGGGACACTGCCGTTTTCCGAATGCCTGTGCTCCATTCCACGCGGGGCCGGAGCAAGTGCCACTTACAACTTCAATCGCTGGCTCGGACTCACCCTCGATACGAGCGGTCATTGGAGTCCCCACGCGTCAACATTGTCTGCCAGCATCAGCAACTCTGCGTTTTACTCCTTGTCCTTAGGACCTACATTTACATTTCGGACGCGTCACCTCTCGCCGTTTCTAGAAGGGCTGGCAGGCGGGCAGCGCCTTACCCCTGAGATATTCCATCCCGATGACAGTTTCGGCTTCCTGGCCGGCGGCGGTTTGGACTGGAACCTGGGACGGCATTTCGCGATTCGCGTCGCGCAGGCAGATTATGTGTTCTCAAATCATCAATTCGGTCCCAGCTCAATCGTGCAGGCCACGGATATTCGCGGCCTGCGTCTGCAAAGCGGCGTGGTCTTCATGTTCGGCGGCGCTCGCCCAGTGACCACTGTTCATGAGGTCCCTGCGGCGCCGGTCGTCGCTGCACCGCTCCCTGCGAAATCGCTCGCACCTCTCGCCATTACCTGCTCGGCCGTCCCTGCAATGGTCGGCCCTGGGGAAACGTCCACAATTTCGGCGCGTGTCGTGAGTGCCGACGACCGGCCGGTAACGTACTCATACATCTCGAGCACAGGCTCAGTTACTGGAACAGGGTCGACAGTTACGCTCACTACAGCGGGCGCATCTCCTGGCGAAGTCAGAATTACATGTGCAGGAACGGACGACGCCGGACAGACCGCCACCCACAATACTGCCGTGACCATCACGGCACCGGTAGCGGTAACAAAGCCCACGACCAGCAGTCTCTGCTCCATCACGTTCGATCGAGACACCGCTCGTCCGGCGCGCGTCAATAATGAAGCCAAAGCTTGCCTGGATGAAATCGCACTCAGTTTGCAGCAACACTCTGATGCGACCCTCGCCATCGTGGGAACGTCCGCTGGAAGCGGAGGGAACGCACTTGCGTCTCAACGGGCAGCCAATACGAAGGCCTACCTGGTAACCGAAAAGGGCGTCGATCCGTCACGAATCGAACTGTTCACGGGAACTGAGCCCCAGAATGTGGCCTCATCGACTCTTATCCCGCCTGGCGCTTCATTTGATAACACAAGCCTCACACTGGTGAGAAGCGGCGCAACGAAAGCTCGCCGCCATGACAGCGGCCCCACACAATAGAGGGGGTACGTGATTTGACAAAGGGTCGATACTGAAGACGATCTGGCTGTGAAGTTAGGGATGCTTTGAGCCTTTAAATTAGAAGTGAAACGGTGGGCCGGAGGCAAGGCCCTGGCGTCCTCGTGCCGGGTAAGTCCGGCCTGAAAAATAATACTCCAAGCTACGGCTACTGAAGATCGCGGCGCTTTAGCTGTGACACCAATTCTTCCAGCATCTTCCGGTGTTCGGATGCAAAAAACGATTCTGGCGTCTGAATGGGCACATTCTGATGCAAAGAAAGCAACTCGTCGTATTGATCGGGACAAATCTCGCGAACAACTCCAGAGAGATGAGACAGGCGCTTACTCAGATCCGCGATCATCTGTTCGTGCAACGGCAGCATTTCTAAAATTGAAAGCAGAATCTTACGTTCTAAACCGACACTCATTGCTCTTCTTTCCCGCGCGTGTATCAGATGCGCGCCTTACGTGTGAAATGGTGGAATATCCTCGTTTGCCCTAATGCGTAAAATTAATCTAACGCCATGCTGATCAAGTGATGCGCGCGATCGAAGCTCATGACCATCACTCTGTTTAAATCTAGAACTTATCCCCAGGCGCTTTCATTGTGAAATTGAGCCCTTTCATACTTGTAGACTAGCGTTAATTTATCACAGCGGGCAAGCTCTTCTCCATATGTCATCCATCGACCTGATGACGACGGGATCGATGTGTATATTCCACTTAGATATACCGTGAGATAGCGATAATGCGCCATTCTCCGGGGTCGCACAATTGGCTAGCTAGTTATTTATATATACATAACTAACTAACTTAGAAAAGCCATTAAAACTTACTCGGCCATCTACTGAATGAGTGATGTCTAAAATTGCGTACGCATATATGTAACACGCATAGCACTAACGGCCAATAGACAACTTCGCTATTAGGTAATACAACAGTTAAATAAGTTATGTGGCGAACTGGTCTAAATAAGTTTATAGTTAAACTGTTGATGATTGTTAGAGTAACTGATCGATAGTAAGTG
>Ga0302176_10001413_pt1 | contig 11313 bp, 8 predicted proteins | sample I_Palsa_E1_1_FD_198787 | JGI IMG/M metagenome (GOLD analysis project Ga0302176, IMG submission 198787) | Peat permafrost microbial communities from Stordalen Mire near Abisko, Sweden - I_Palsa_E1_1 | ecosystem: Environmental > Terrestrial > Soil > Palsa > Peat permafrost | place: Sweden: Abisko...
GCCTTCCGCCGCCCAATAGTCCACCATGCGCTTGGCATCGTCCGGGCCGGTGAGTTCGTGCATCTGCGCGAAAATCGTTGGCGCGCCTTCCAGATACGGCGCTGTCGCATCGATGCTTGGTCCCGGCATCAGGTTCGCATCTATGCGGCTCTTCACTTTCAGGTCGGTGTAGGGCTCCAGGCTTCCGGTCGTGCGCATGGTGGTTACGCCAGCCGCTAGATAGAGTCGCGGCGCGGTGTAGGGGATCTCCATCACAAACAATCCTGGCTCGCCGAGTCTTCCTCCTGCACGTTGCACCGCGGCCGAGTCCGTGTAGTAAAGATGGTCATGCATTCCAACGATGCCAGGGATGACGGTATAGCCGGGGCGGTCCAGTTGTTGTGCGCCTTGCGGGATTTGGACCGAGGCAGCCGGCCCAATGGACTGTATCCTGCCGTTGGCGATGATCACCGCTTGGTCTTCCCTCGCAGCAGCACCGGTTCCATCGATTACTCGCACGTGATTTAGAACAAAAACCGGCGCATCAATACTGATGAAGTCCGCGACATCAACCGCCTTCGGCGTTTGTGCAACCGCGACCGCGGCAATGAACAACGCACTAAACAAAAATAGAAAACGCATCCGTACACCTCGTAGGTCCTGCCGGTTAGAATCAGTAAGGCGCCGCAATTCTACTCCAGAGTTTCTCGAACTGGAACGGCAGGACTTGGAGACGGGTGAGCTGTCAATCTACCGCTCCAACTAAGCAGTTACACGGAGGACCAGAGCGGTGATGTCATCGTGCTGGCGCGCATAGCCGACAAAATTGTTGACGTCCGTCATTACGCGCGCGAGCATGTCTGCAGCGGTCGCTGGAATTGGCCGCACGCAGGGAAGAAGCCGCGCTTCGCTATATTCTTCTCCGGTTTCATTCACCGCTTCCACCACGCCGTCGGTGAAAATAAAAAGCAAATCGCCAGGCTGAAGCTGCGTGCGTCCCGACGGATAAGGAACTTCGTTTTCGGTGAAGAGCGGAGTCCCCAGGGGTGGGCCACCGATCGAAAGCCGCTCGACCTCGCCCGACGCGCGGCGCAAGATCGGATCGTTATGCCCGCAGTTCACGTAGGACATCTCCCGGGTCTCAACATTTATTTCCGCGAGGAAGGCCGTAGTAAAGCGGAGGCCTTCAAGACTGTGTGCTCGGGCGTAACGTTCGAGGCCCGCTACAATCTCATCAAGCGAAGCGGGTGTTGCCGCAAGCGCTCTCAGGCTCGCCTGGAATGTCGCCATCAACAGCGCCGCTGGCACGCTTTTCCCTGCGACGTCGGCCACCGCGATAAGTAATGGTGCGCTGCTCGCGCCGCTCGCCGGCAACGGCCGCAAAAACGCGTCGTAATAATCGCCCGCGACTGTGTTTTGAGGGCGCGTGGCGAACGCAATATCTACGCCCGCAATAATCGGAGGCTGCGCGGGAACAAGCCACTGCTGAATCTCGCGCGCGATTTCGAGATCGCGCTTCATGGTTACTCGATCAGCTAGTTCGAGAGCGAGCAGCAGAAATAAAATCACGGCGCCCAGCCAGACGAAGTCAAAGTTTTCGTTGTGAATAACCAGAAGGATTATCGCGGCGATCAGAAGCACGCGTCGTGCGGGCGACAGCTTCATCAACATGGCCAGGAACAAACCCCAAGCTATACGCCAAAAACGCTTGAATTTTGATTTCTCCTGGTCGATGGCCTCCCGATCCACATCTTTTGAATAAAAGCCGTACGTAGCTGTGGCTTCGGACTTGAATTGTCCCCAGAGTTGGATGACTTTCAGACCTTCGGTCACGCGGGCCCAAAAATCGCGCAAGCTGTGGAACGCGCCCGTTGAACGCTTTTCGGGATTAGAGGTTGTGACCACGAGAGCGGTGATTATAAGACAGGAAACCCATTGCGCCGCATTTGTTCCGTCGAGGAGTCAGCCGCTCGTGAGCTAGAGAAATCAGTCGGAGTCGTCGCGAGTCGTGAGCGAGCCGCCGAATTGTACTTTCGAAAATCCGAAACGGTCGCGAAGACGATCGGTGGTGCGGGCGAGCCGTTCAAGCTTTTCACGGCGCCCCGGATCAAGAAGTTCCATTTGGCCGGACGCGCCCGAGAATGAAGAGAGTTCGACACCGACAAGCCGCAGTTTCGCGGTTCCGTCCCAAGCGCTCGAAAAAAGATCCCGGACCGCGCGGAGAAAGACAGCGTCGAGATCGGAAGGCTCGCTGAGGGTATGGCCACGAGTAATCGTCGTGAAATCGGCGTAGCGCAGCGTAACAGTGATCGTGCGAGCATGAAGGTTGGCTTCGCGCAGACGTTTTGCGGCCTTCTGACAGAGATGGCTTAGAGTGGACTCAAGAATCTCGCGGTCTTTAGTGTCATGGCCGAAAGTTTGATTGTGGGAAATCGATTTTGGCTCGGCGTCAACGAAAAATTCGAAGGAATCAATTCCGCGCGCTTTGCGATAAAGCGCATGACCCCATTTCCCGAAAACTTCTTCGAGACGCTGAAGCGTGACCTGCTGAAGTTGCGCAATGGTTTCGACCCCAAGGCTCTTCAGCGCAGCCTCCGTCACTTTTCCAATGCCTGGAATCCTTCGCACGGACAGCGACGCGAGAAAGGCGGGCTCGCTTCCTGGCGGAACCCAAACCAGACCGCGCGGCTTGGCCTGTTCACTCGCGACTTTTGCGACAAGGCGCGTTGCCGCCAAACCGCCCGAACAGGGCAACGCAGTTGTTGACGTGATTTCGAGCAAGAGTTTGTGCGCTGCGCCAAGGTGCGGACCATGGAGGCGTTCGGTGCCGGCAAGATCCAGATACGCTTCGTCAATCGAAGCCATTTCCACCGTTGGTGAATATTTTGCGAGAATCGTCGCGACGCGATCGCTCCAGCGGCCGTAGAGTTCATGGTGCCCGTCGAGGAACACAGCGTGCGGGCAAAGTTTTGCGGCCGTGAGCAGGGCCATCGCGGAGTGAACGCCGGAGCGGCGCGCTTCGTAGCTCGCGGACGTCACAACGCCGCGCTGGTCGCGTTGCCCACCGACGATCACCGCCAGGCCGCGCAATTCGGGGCGCGCCAGCAGTTCAACGGAAACAAAAAACGCGTCCATGTCGATGTGAAGAATGGAAGCAGCGGAGTCCGCGGCAGGCGCTGATGCGTCGTGCTTCGCGCGAAAATGGGCCAGCTGCGGCATATCGTTGAAATGGACGAGAGTAGATTCTACGCCAAAACAGCTGTTGCGTTTTGTCAGATGCGGTCGGCAGCGGCCACGCGTGGAATCCCTGCGAGATCATTCGTGAAGGTAACGTCGGTCCAGCACTTCCCTGCCGCGAGGATCGTGTGTACATATTCTGCTGAGTTATAACCAAGCTCAAGGACCAGAATCCCACCAGAGCGAAGCAGTGCGCCGGCTTGTTCGATCAGCCGCGCATAAATCTCCACGCCCGTAGGACCGCCGAAAAGAGCCTCACGAGGTTCGTGGTCGCGCACCTCGCGCTGCAGTTGAGCAGATTCGTTGTACCCAACATAGGGTGGATTGCTCACGATGAGATCGAAGGGCGGTGGCAAGGGGCTGGTGGTGAGTGCCGATCGAAGGAGTGGCGCAAGCAAATCCGCTTGAACGAAATTGATGCGTTCAGCGAGGGCATGGCGGGTGGCGTTTCGACGCGCAACCTCAAGGGCGGCCTCGGAAATATCCGTGGCAAAAACGTCGGCGTGGGGCAATTCGTAGGCCAGCGAAATGGCAAGACAGCCCGAACCCGTGCCGACATCGGCAACGAGCAACCTTTCACGCGGCAAGCCCGTATCCATATGGATTTTCAACCCGCGCGGGCCAAGCCGGGCCAAAGCAACCTCCATCACGTGCTCGGTCTCCGGCCGTGGGATCAGCACCGCGGGCGCTACTTCGAATTCGAGGCCCCAAAATTCTTGTTTGCCGGTGAGGTATTGCGTGGGCTCTCCGGCCGCGCGACGTGCGATCAGCGAGAAATATTTTTCGGCGTCAGCAGTTTCGAGCAACGCTTCAGGATGCGTGTAGAGCCAAGTGCGATCGCGCCCGAGTGCGTGCATTAGAAGAAGCTCCGCAGCAAGCGTGTGCGACGGCACCCGCGACGCGCGTAAAGTCGCCATGCCTTCCTTCAATGCCCGGCGGATATCGATCGCCCGTTCGCTCACGTTTGAAGTCGGCGGGAATCCGGAAACAGATTCCCGGCTCCTGGCATTTGATACTTCGGGGAGATTGGTGCCATTGCTACCGGAATCTCGCATGATTAGGCTTCCACTAGCTCCTGCTTCAGCCGCTCGGATTCGTAATGAGTCGAAAGCGCGTCAACGATAGGCCCAAGTTTCCCTTCCATCACCAGATCGAGCTGGTGCAGAGTCAAGCCGATCCGATGGTCGGTGACGCGATTCTGCGGAAAATTGTAGGTGCGGATCTTTTCGGAGCGGTCGCCAGTTTTGATCTGGCCACGGCGTTCGGCGGCAATTGCTTCGTGCTGCTTGGATTGTTCCATTTCGTAGAGGCGGGCGCGCAAGACGCGCATAGCCTTCGCGCGATTTTTGATTTGCGATTTTTCATCTTGCTGCGACACGACCAGACCGCTGGGAATATGCGTGATGCGAACGGCGGAATACGTGGTGTTCACGGATTGTCCGCCAGGGCCGGAAGAGCAAAACGTGTCGATGCGGAGGTCTTTCGCTTCGATTTTGATGTCGATGTCATCGGCTTCGGGCAGCACAGCAACGGTAGCAGCGGAAGTGTGAATGCGCCCTTGTTGTTCGGTCGCCGGGACGCGCTGCACGCGATGTACTCCGCTTTCGTACTTCAGCTTGGAATAGACTTTGTTTCCCTGAATTGCGGCCACAACTTCTTTCATTCCGCCGATAGAGGACGCCGAGCTTTCGAGAATTTCTACTTTCCAATTCTGCGATTCGGCGTAGCGTGAGTACATGCGGAAGAGCTCGGCGGCGAAAAGTGAAGCTTCGTCTCCGCCAGTGCCGGCGCGGATTTCTACGATGACGTTTTTGTCGTCATTAGGATCGCGCGGGAGCAGCAGAAATTTCAGTTCGCGCTCAACGATTACGCTGCGAGTCTCAAGTTCGTGTTCTTCGTCGTGCGCCATCTGCTTCATTTCGGTGTCGTCGGTTTCCACGAGCAATTGTTTTGCGCCCTGCAAGCCTTTCTGAATTTCCTTCCATTCGCGGTACTTCGCCACCATCTGGGCCATATCCGCATGTGTTTTGGCGAGCTTCTGGAAGCGCGCCGAATCGTTGTGCACTTCGGGCGAAGAGAGTTGCTGCGTCAATTCTTCATAGCGCGATTCGATGTTATCGAGTTTTTCGAACAGAGTTAAATTTGCCATGCCATGCCTCGCAATGCGTAAACCCTAGTTTGTGGTGGTAATTCTTGAATGCCGGCGTGAAAGATTTTCAGCCTGCAGCGAGCGGGCGAAAGAGGAAAACGCTAATAAAAGAAGGCCAACATAGTGTTCATTCCGATGTCAAGAATAGTCCCGATTGCGTGGTGAGTCAAACCGAATGCAACGCGGTGCCACCTAGGCGTCTCGATGGTTTGGCGCTCGGCAGCAGTTCTCGCGTGCTCGGAGTTTGAGCACCGCGCGTAGATCCGACGGACGGGTTTCGTGGCGCATAGCCTGGAATCGTAGCCCGGCTCCGAGGAGAGGCTACGATTACATCGTGTCCGGCGTCACGAAGCGCCGCGAGAGGAGTCAGTTAGTTTGCGCCGATCGCTTGGCCGTAAATTCACGGCTGAACTTCCCGCCGCCCATGGTGCCTGTCATCGTGTCGCCGGTCAACGTTGCCTTGCACGCGATCTTCCTCGTATTGCCGTCAGGACCCTGGCGCTCCTCTGTCCAGGAAATCGTGTTGCCGGAGACGACGGCGTCAGAGGCATTCTCGCCACGCCGCGTCTTGTGGCTGACTTTAAATTTTTCGCCGTCCTGCGTGATGGTCAGCGACTGCGCGCCACCTCGCCCGCCGCGGTTTCCGCCTGCTCCACCTTGATCGCCATCTTGACCACCGCCTTGCCCACCGCCCGTCACAGTCATTTCCCACGTGCCGACAAAACTGGCATCCTGCGGCGCGGCCTTGAGGACCGTTACGGACAGCAGCAGCAACGCGAAGACATGGAGCACTGCAAGACCCATTCTGAACTTCTGCATAGCGAATTCTCCTTTGTGTCTACCTTGTTCCCCGAATCCCTTCGGTGGGCGCAAATAGGGCGCTCTTCAAAGGTGTTCTGGCAGCGGCCAGCTGATTGTAATTCAGTCTGAGTGGGCGGGCGGTTCCAAAAGTTTTGCGGCGAAAGACCAATCCCGCCAGTGTGCTAGTATCCTGACCTTCCGGCTCGATTTAGCCGTCGGACTAGACCCAGGGGGCGCTTGCGGGGAGCTCGCTATTTTTCGATTTTGGTCCTGGTGATGGCGCTGAGCATCACCCATACGGAGGCTCAAATGCAAACAGGCCACAGTACAGCAGCATCGACTCCGCAGGACGGGTATGCCGAGGTGAACGGCGTCCGGCTGCATTACGTGGAGCAGGGCAAAGGGCCGCTGATTTTGTTTCTGCATGGGTTTCCCGAATTTTGGCATGCCTGGAAAGTTCTGCTGCCTGAATTTGCCAAGGACCACCATGCGGTCGCGGTGGACATGCGCGGCTACAACCTTTCGTCGATGCCGGAGGCGGTGGACGCCTACCAGGTACCGATTCTCGTGGAGGATGTCCGAGCGCTCGCGGAGAAGTTAGGCGCGAAAAAATTCGTGCTGGTTGGCCATGATTGGGGTGGCGTGATTGCCTGGGCGTTCGCTGCGGCGCATCCGGAAATGTTGGAGAAGCTGGTGATCGTCAATGCGCCGCATCCAGTGGTCTTCGCACGTGAATTAGCGAGCAATCCTGACCAGCAGAAGGCTTCTGCATACTTCAACCTTTTCACGTCCCCGGTTGCGGAGGCAACGCTCACCCAGAATGATTTTGCCCTGCTTCAACAGAGCGTCCTGGCAACATGGGCGAACGAGGAAGATCGCCAGAAATACGTGGAATCCTGGAGAAAGGGACTGACCGGCGGCTTGAACTATTATCGCGCTGCGAACTTGAGGTCACCTGTGGGCGGAGAAAAATGTTGATGCGAGCCGCGCGATGATTCCGAAGAATCCGGTCATCACCGTGCCTACGCTGGTGATCTGGGGTCTGAAAGATACGGCTCTTCTGCAAGGGAATCTGGATGGCCTGGACCAGTACGTGAAGACGTTGAAGATTGAGCGCGTGCCGGAAGGAAGCCACTGGGTCGTGCACGAACAACCCGCCACAGTGATCCGAGCGATAAGATTTTTCCTACAATAAGGGCAGCTCCTCGTCAAATTAGTCCGGAGCTTAATGTCCGCCCGGCGCCCCTCCCGGCTTGAACTTCCGAATAAGAAAAACCAGCGGAACTCCCATCAGGACAAACCATCCAAGCGCAGTAAAGCAATCGTTGAACGCGAGAAACGAAGCTTGCCTTTGAAGGAGGCTAAAAGCCTCTGCCTGAGCGTGTACAGCCGCATCCGGATGCGAGAAACCGTGCGCGGAGAAATAATTGGTGAGTTTGGCGAGGAACTGCCGGTAGTGCTGGTCAAATAGACTTGCGTGCGCCACCAACACGCTCTGATGATACTGCGTTCGACGCGCCAGTACCGTGGTGACGAAAGCTATCCCAAAACTGCCTCCTTGATTGCGGAAGAGATTGGTAAGGCTGGAAGCCTTGTTATTTTTGTTGCTGGGCAAATTGGAATACGCAAGTTGGCTGACGGGTACGAATAGCGTGGCAATTCCCAGCCCTTGCAGCGCTCGCGCCAAAGCTTCATGACGGTAGTCGGTCGTCAATGTATAGCTGGCGAAAAGCCACATGGCCAACCCGAAAACAAAAAACCCGAAACCGATCAGCCGTTTCACACCGAGTTTTGGAAGAATTCTTACCACCACGGGCGCGAGAATTACGATTACAAATGCGCCGGGTCCAAGGACTAGTCCTGCGTCGGTCGCCGAATAGCCGTAGAGCCGCTGCATCATCTGAGGAATAAGTACGGTGGATCCATAAAGCGTAAATCCGAACATGAAGTAGAAAATATTCGCCAGCGCGAAATTTCTGTCGGCCAGCAGACGGATTTCCACCACGGGATCGGGATGGTGCCACTCCCACACAACGGCGAACAGAAGCGCCACCATCGAGATGGTGAAGAAAATTACGATGAAGTGGCTTTCAAACCAATCTTCGGTTTGTCCGCGATCGAGCACGACTTCGAGGCAAGCGAAAGCCATGGCCACGGAGAAAATTCCCCATCCATCGATTTTCAACTTTCCGTCCTTGCGTGCTGCCTCCACTTCGCGTTTGAATGCCGGCGGATCAGACACCACGCGGCTGGTCAGGATCAATGAAATGATGCCTATGGGAATGTTGATGAAAAAAACCCATCGCCAACTCCAGTGGTCGGTGATCCAGCCGCCCAACGGCGGACCGATCGCGGGTGCAGTCACAATCGCCATGCTATAGAGGGCGAACGCTGCGGCGCGCTTGGCCGCTGGGAAAGTATCGACGAGTATGGCCTGTTCCACCGGAGCCAATCCTCCTCCGCCGACTCCTTGTAAGACGCGAAAAAAAATCAAGGCGCCCAGACTCGGAGCGAAACCACAAAGCAGAGAGCTCACGGTGAAGATTGTTACGCAAATCATGTAGTAACGTTTGCGTCCGAAGAGTCTGCTCAGCCACGCTGAAAGTGGCAAAACGACGGCGTTTGACACGAGGTAGCTGGTCAGAACCCAAGTGCTTTCATCCGTACTGACGGCGAGCCCGCCAGCGATATGAGGGAGGGCGACGTTGGCAATCGCCGTATCCAGAAGTTCCATGAATGTCGCCAGAGTCACGGTGATGGCGATAAACCACGGATTAATGCCCACTCTTGGGAGGGAAAGATTCAAGGAGGCGGTCGGTGTAAGCGTCTCGCTCATGAATGCTCTAGCCGCTTAGATGCAAAAGAGACCGTTCGGTCTCAGATAGGGTATAATGGTTTTTCGTGAAAGACCAGCCGATCTCACGGCTGGTCGCCAGGAGACAGAGGTGACCAAGGGTGAGCAAACCAGAGGCGACATCGTCCGGAAATCGGCGCCGCTTTTCAACCAAAAGGGCTATGAGGGCACTTCGCTTTCTGACCTGATGGAAGCGACGGGACTCCAGAAAGGCGGAATCTACCGCCACTTCTCGAGCAAAGAAGAACTAGCCACCGAGGCCTTCGACTATTCCTGGGAAAAAGCCGTCAGCGGAAGGCTGGACGGAGTCGCGGAAGTCGCGAACTGCGTGAACCGTTTGAAGAAGATGATCGACAATTTTGTTGAGCTGCGTGCGGGATTGGTGCCCGGTGGCTGCCCGCTCATGAACACGGCAATCGAAGCAGACGACGGAAACCCAGCCCTGCGGGCGCGCGCCAAGAAGGCATTGCAGAACTGGACGGTGCGGCTGTCCAAGATCACCTCAGAAGGAATTGAGAAACAACAGATCGATCACCGTGTCGACCCGCTAAAACTATCCCAATTAATCATCGGCTCCCTGGAAGGCGCGTTACTGATCAGCCGTCTGCAAAGGAATGACGAGCCCCTCCGCGCCGCTAAACAACACCTGAGTGAATACCTCGAAAACACTGTTCGCGCGCTCCCCGCTACTGCCGGTAAGCCGCCCACATATCATCGATGAAGGTGTACTGAGGAAACTCGCCCTGCAGCCAAAATCGCGTCTGGCCTTGGCGCTCCCAATTCGCGCTGTAGTCAAACCCGGTTTGAGCCTTGATCTGCGCAATCGCCTGCGTATCGTCTTCAGTCATCCAGCGATCGACGTAATCGAAAAACGGTGGATAGTTCCATACATTCTCCGCCTGCATGAGATGAACGGTGAGCGCCTCTCCGACCCATGACACAGAAGTACAGCATCGCCGATAAGCCTCTCCGAGCTGCTCGTCTCCATTTATCAGCGGCCAACTCGAAGGCTGGAGTTGTTCGTACGGCCCGTACAGACCTGCGCTCACGGGCGTGCCGTCAGTGGTCACTCCGTAGTGGCCGCCATAGATCACCGTGGCGCCCTGCCAGGCTTGCTGAAACGATCCAGCAGGAGGAATTTTGTCAACGTAAACGGTCTGCATGTCTTCGCCGAACTGGTTCGGAAACGTGGCTGAAACATTCTTCATGCCGTCATTGTTCAACAGAATTCCGGCGAAAATGATGGGTAACTTCCGGCCGCTGCGGTGTCCTCCGAAAGCGGGCCATCCGTATCCCGTCTGAACGCAGCCGTACAAGTCGATGCCGTACTGCACAAAATAGTTCGTAAGGTTCACTTTCTGATCCGCCGGAAAGTTCAGCATCAAAAGAAGCGACGCATACGAATCGGCAAACGCGATGTGCTGCCCGTAACTCGGCATGTACTCTCCGGGCGCGTCGAACAGGAACGGATCCGTATCGATCCATGGTCTTCGGTACCACGTTTCGAATTGCGAAAGCGGGGGTGTGCCGGGCGGATTTGGAGGCGCCAGCGAAGGCAGCAAATTTCTCTGCAGCGAATTCGCGTGATAGATCGTTTGGGCGCGGTCGCAATAGGACGGCCGGAATGCATCGGCGCTCGGCGTCGCGGAAAGCACAGTGAGAACCGATACAGTAGCAACGGGACTTACGCTCATGTCCGTCGAGCGCATAACTTCCGGCAGCGAATGAATCTGAGCCACGCTGATCGAGGATACCAGCGAGTCTCCCGCCTTCAGGCTGATCGGCGGATAAACACGCACGGTAGGATCAAACCAAAACGATTCGTCTGTGCCGTCGTTAAGCCGGGAATCGAAGCCGCTTTTGCTGTTCGATGTCGGCAGGTTTTTTACCGAGCCGTTTTCGTACGGCGTCGCTGTAGTGGGAGCAGGATCGATCGCGGTAATCGTCACCGGCCCGACGACGTAGTAGTCGCCATTCACAAACTGGCCCACCGGGACCGCTTGGCTAAACGTCCAGGTGATGCCGTCTTTGCTGATCGAAGAAGCCGTTCCCGCTGGCGGAGGTGGCGGGGGAGGAGGAGGCGCCGCCGTGACTGTCACTGCCATTTGCGCTGACTTGGATGTGTCAGCCGCGCTTGTTGCATTGACTGAAAAGGTTCCAGCGTTTTTTCCCGCAGTGTAGTCGCCTGTGGACGAGATCGTTCCGCCCGTCGCAGACCATGTAACCATAGTATTTGTGGTTCCTGTAACCGTCGCAGAGAACTGTTGCTGCGCGCCTGCCGCTACGGAGTAAG
>Ga0302176_10001417_pt1 | contig 11277 bp, 9 predicted proteins | sample I_Palsa_E1_1_FD_198787 | JGI IMG/M metagenome (GOLD analysis project Ga0302176, IMG submission 198787) | Peat permafrost microbial communities from Stordalen Mire near Abisko, Sweden - I_Palsa_E1_1 | ecosystem: Environmental > Terrestrial > Soil > Palsa > Peat permafrost | place: Sweden: Abisko...
CCGTCGTGGTTGCCCTACTGCTGGCGATGGTGGTAAAGGCCTATGAGAAGAGCGGTTCGGTCTCTCCTTCTGACCTGCGCACCATGCGCGGATAAGCATGACCGGCCCACTTCCAGCGTTACCAGTAGTCTTACCCCTGCTCGGCGCGGGGTTGCTGGCGGCCTTGCGCAAATGGCTGAGCCGCGCCGCGGCAGATAGCATCAGTATCGCCGTTGCCGCAGGTACACTCATCTCCTCATTTCTGCTGCTCAGCCACGCCCTGCAGCACACCCGGGTTTATTGGTTCGGAAACTGGTATCCTCGCGGTTCCGTGGTTCTTGGTATTACGTTCGTCGTCGACCCCGTGGCGGCGGGACTTAGCTCGCTGGCCTGCCTGCTGGTATTGCTAGCGCTGGTCTTTTCCTGGCGCTTTGTCGATGCGGGAGCAAACCATTACCACCCGCTGATGCTGGTGTTTCTGGCTGCCATGGATGGTTTTGTACTCACCGGCGATCTGTTCAACATGTTCGTATTCTTCGAGCTGATGAGCACGGCGGCATTCGCCCTATGCGGCCTTAAGACGCAGGAGCCTGCGCCTCTGCAGGGTTCCTTCAATTTTGCTGTAACCAATACGGTCGCGGCTTTTCTGGGGCTTACCGGGATTGCTTTGCTGTACGCGGTGACCGGAGCGCTGAACATGGCCCAGATCGGGTTGGCGCTCGGCTCTCGCCACGATCCTCTCGTGCTTTTCGCCTTTACCTTGCTGACCTGCGGGTTTTTTGTCAAGGCCGCCATTGCTCCCTTCCACTTCTGGCTGCCAGATGCTCACGCGGTCGCACCCACACCGGTGTGCGTCCTCTTCTCCGGCCTTATGGTAGAGCTCGGGCTGTATGCGGTGGTTCGGCTCAAATCAGTGATTTTCCAGGAGACCTTCGCGTCGAGTGAGACGCATCTTCGCTATATTCTGTTGGCGTTCGGCGGGATCACGGTTTTGATCGGGGGCGTGATGTGTTACGCCGAACACCATCTGAAACGCCTGCTCGCCTTCTCTACAATCTGCCACGCAGGTCTCATGCTGGCGATTTTCGCCATCCAGGGCCCGCTGGCCATCGCTGCCATGCTCATCTACCTGGTGGCGCACGCCTTCACCAAGTCATCGCTGTTTTTCGTAAGCGGCATCGTTCTCCATCGCTTGCGATCAATGAGCGAACACCTGCTCTTCGGCAAAGGGCGCTCACTCCGCTGGACTGCAGCGTTGTGGTTTCTGGGTGGCATCGGCCTGGCTGCAAGCCCTGGCTTCAGTACTATGCTCGCCGAAGCGGGAACTTCAAGTGCCGCACAGCAAGTGGGCCTTCATGGGCTCTCATGGCTTTTTATGTTTGCCGGGGTGATGACGTCTGCTGCTGTCTTTAGGGTGGGCATGCACACCTTTGCCGGCTGGGGTGACGCGCCGCTCACAGACCGCAGTGCGCAAGTGGACGAGCTGCCGGAGACGGACGCCCAAGACCAAAAAATCTTCTGGTACCACTTCGTTCCGCCTCTCCTTTGTATTGTTTTCGCCGTAGCCCTGACCTTCATTCCCAGCTGGCAGTATGGGGTGCGTGAGGCCGCGGCACGCATGTATAACCAGGCGGCCTATCTGAACACGGTCTATACCGGGTATTCCGTTCCGCTCCAGGCCCCTCCGTCATGGCGTAATGAAATTCCAGGAGCGGCGCTTCGCGGAACAATCGCGGTGCTGCTGGCGCTCGCCTTGGCCTGTACTTCGGTGTTTCGCGGAAAACTTGCCCGATCTTTGCGCATCGGCGCATTCCTTGAAGGCCCCCTCACCATCTTGCGCTCGGTGCAGAGCGGGCATCCCGGCGATTACGTTTTGTGGCTAACTGTAGGACTCGCCATATTCGGTTCCGCAAGCTTATTTCTTCTCCGTTGAGAGCTTTTTGCTAAGTAGGAACATGTCACTAACGAGGCCGTGCCCCGGGTGCATCTGTACGGCGCGCGTAGCTGGGGCGGGAAGCCTCTCTCAGACGGATTGCGCTACAGTTTCAGCAATCGCAGATCGTGCGATTGCTAGAAATTCGTTAGCGATCAAGCTCGCACCGCCGATCAGGGCGCCGTCAACGCCCGGCCGACTGAGCAGCGCGGCCGCGTCATCGGGTACTACGCTGCCTCCGTACTGGATGGAGACTGCATCCGCAGCTGCCTTTCCGAAAATCTGCCCGAACCGCGCCCGTAGCACGGCGTGTGCTTCCTGGGCTTGCTGCGGAGTGGCGTGGTGTTGGACATTGCCGATCGCCCAGACCGGCTCGTAGGCAATGCTGACGCGGCGTAGGGTGTCGCTCTGCACATTCGCCAATCCCAAACCGAGCTGGCGGTCGAGCAGCGCTTCCATCTGGCCAGCCTTCCGCTCATCCAAGGTCTCGCCAACGCACAGGATGACATCGAGTCCAGCAGCCAGGGCGACCTTTACCTTTCTGTTGATGAACGCGTCGGACTCGCCCAGTTTGTGCCGGCGCTCGCTGTGTCCCAGGATGACGCACTTGCAGCCGAGATCGAGGAGCATCGTTGGGCTGACCTCGCCGGTGAATGCGCCCGCCTCTTCGGGATACATGTTTTGCGCCCCGAGCACGACGCGAGTGCCCTTGAGGATATCCCCAACCAAAGCGAGATAAGGAAAAGGCGGGCAAAGAATGACGCGGACGCCTTCTTCATTCCTCAATCCGTCGACAATTGCCTGGGCCAATTGCCTGGCAACGGAGGAGGTGGTGTGCATCTTCCAGTTGCCGACAATGGTTTTTTGTTGGACGCCGTCCGTCTTCATGAGGCCACCGCGTGGACTAAGGACGGAAGTTCAGGCAAGGCGCCAGGGCGATGGGTGCTCTCCAGCACGGAGTCGTATTGGCCCAGCCGTGCAGAACGATCGCACTTCGCTCGATGGTAGAGGGCCTCCTGGGCTGCCACGACGTTGTGCCGATCGCCATGCCATATCTGCAAGGCCGGCTCCTGGATGGCGCGACCGTAGGAAAACGCCAGCGCCCAGGGAAGTCGCGTCTTGAATCGGACATTCATGGCATTGAGACGGGCCGAGGCAAGTTCCCCGGACTGTCCGCCAGATAGGAACGCAACCCCCGGGACCGCAGCGGGCACTGCACGCAGCAGGCACTCGACGGTCGCATCGGCTATCTCATCGACATTCTCCTGCGTGGCACAAGTCGACCCAGGCAGGACCATGTTGGGTTTCAGGATCAATCCTTCCAGTCTTACCCGTTGCGAGTAGAGTTCGCGGAAGAGGGTACGCAGCACCTGCTCGGTCACTTCGCCACACGTGTCCAGTGTGTGCGCGCCTTCCATGAGCACCTCCGGTTCGACAACCGGGACCAGCCCGGCTTCCTGGCAGAGCGCCGCATACCGGGCCAGCGCGTGAGCATTGGCCTCAATGCACCCTTGGCTGGGAAGGCCATCGCCGATAGCAAGCACCGCCCGCCACTTGGCGAAGCGCGCGCCCATCTGCGCATATTCAACGAGACGTGCGCGCAGCCCGTCAAGGCCCTCAGTGATTTTCTCTCCAGGAAATGCCGGCATCGGCTTTGCCCCGGCATCGACCTTGATGCCGGGAATGATGCCGAGATCTGCGAGGGCTTTGGCGAACGGAGTGCCATCGTCCTTACGCTGCCGAATGGTTTCGTCGTAGAGAATGGCGCCACTGATTGACTCAGCAAGACCCGGCGTGTTGACGATCAACTCCCGATATTGGCGACGAGTCTCGGGGTTCTGGGGAATCCCCCATTGGGCGAAGCGTTTGTTGCAAGTCCCAGTGCTTTCGTCGATCGCCAGCAGCCCTTTTCCGTTGGCGACCATCTCGTTTGCAGTGCTTGCGAGACCTTTGATATTCACTTGGTGTCACTCCATTTCCAGTTCCGAATTTCCGTCCTATCTTCATCGTGCTGGCCTATGTGACGATTGTGCGCGATCAGGCGGTGACGGCCACAGGCCGCCCCGCCACTAGCAACCACTTCCGCGCCTCCGCCGCGTTGGCTTGATCGAAATATCGAATCGTCGCTTTCGTAAATGGCTTGTAGAACGTCATCATGTCGTGCTCCCACCTCTTATCCCCGACTACCGCGAGCCGTTCGATATCGGCAAAGTGTTTAACGTCGAGCTTGATTTCGTCCCACAGCGCGCCAGCTTCCCAGCCATGGAAATCGGTCAATTCGAACAGCAGGCACAATTTTCCGTGTTCCCGGATGAGTCGATCGAGTTCGGGTACACAGCGCTCGTAATCCGCCTTTACCAACTTCCCGGTGACCTGAACGGCGACTAACTTCCCACCGTTTTCTTCTTTGATTTGAATGGGCATCTTGAACTCCTTGAATTCGAATCAGTTGCCTTTTTGCGTTCCGCCTTGACCCCATTTCCAGTTCCGAATTTCCGGCATGTCCTGGCCGTGAGCGTTGATGTAGTGTTTGTGCTCGATGAGTTTGTCCTGCATGTTCTGCTTCAGATAGGCGCCTTTAGAGCCCAGATTTGGAACGCGATCCACCACGTCCTGCACCAGGTGGAAACGGTCAAGGTCGTTCTGCACGCGCATGTCGAAGGGCGTCGTGATCGTGCCTTCTTCCTTGTAGCCGCGGACATGCAGATTGTGGTTCGTCCGCCTATAGGTCAGCCGGTGGATGAGCCACGGATAGCCGTGAAAACCAAACACAATGTGCTTGTCTTTGGTGAAGAGCGAATCGTACTCCAATTCAGTGAGGCCGTGGGGATGCTCTGTGGAGGGCTGCAGCTTCATTAGATCGACAACGTTGATGACCCGAATTTTCAGCTCGGGCAGATGCTGGCGAAGGATGGAGACGGCAGCGAGGATCTCCAGCGTGGGTGTGTCGCCGCAGCAGGCCATGACTACATCCGGCTCGCTCCCCTGGTCGTTGCTGGCCCATTGCCAGATGCCGAGGCCTTCGGTGCAGTGGACGACAGCCTCATCCATGGTTAGCCATTGGGGCAGCGCGTGCTTTCCCGCAACCACCACGTTGACATAATTTCGGCTTCGCAGGCAGTGATCGAACACAGACAAAAGGCAGTTGGCGTCGGCCGGCAGGTAACAGCGCACGATGTCGGCCTTTTTGTTGATCACGTGATCAAGGAAGCCGGGATCCTGGTGCGTGAAACCGTTGTGGTCCTGCTGCCAGACGTGCGAGGCAAGGAGGTAGTTCAGCGACGAAATCTCACGCCGCCAAGGCAGTTCATTGCATACCTTGAGCCATTTGGCGTGCTGGCTGAACATCGAATCGATGATGCGAATGAAGGCTTCATAGCTGTTGAAGAGCCCGTGCCTTCCCGTCAGCAGGTAGCCTTCCAGCCAGCCTTCGCACTGGTTCTCGCTGAGCATCGAATCGAGTACTTGGCCTTGCGGCGCAAGGAACTCGTCATTGCCAAATTCTCGCGCGTCCCACTGGCGATTCGTCACTTCGAAGACGGCCTGCAGGAGATTTGAGACGGTCTCATCCGGTCCGAAGATACGGAAATTCCGTTTATCCTGATTCAACTTGGCCACGTCACGCAGGAAGGAACCCAGCACCAGCGTGTCTTCGATCTGAATCGCTCCGGGCGAAACCACCTTGACCGCGTGGTCGTGGAAGTCGGGCATGCGCAGGTCATGAAGCAAGAGTCCGCCGTTGGCGTGGGGATTGGCGCCCATGCGACGGTCACCCTTCGGCGCTAACTCGGCGAGCTCCGCAATGAGCCGGCCATTCTCATCGAACAATTCCTCGGCCTTGTAGCTTTTCATCCAGTTCTCGAGCAGCTTGACGTGGTCGGGATGGGCGCCATCAACCAGAAGCGGTACCTGGTGGGCGCGAAAGGTTCCCTCGATCTGCAGTCCATCGACAAACTTTGGCCCGGTCCAACCCTTGGGCGACTTGAGCACGATCATCGGCCAGCGGGGCCGCGTGACGTCGTGATTGCTCCGTGCATTTTTTTGGAACTGCTGAATATCCTCGACCGCCTTATCGATCGTGGCAGCCATCAGTTGATGCATCTTCTCCGGCTCATCGCCTTCTACGAAGTACGGGGTCCAGCCGCAGCCGCGAAGGAACTGGTCCAATTCGTCGTGTTCGATGCGGGCAAGTACGGTTGGATTGCTGATCTTGTAGCCGTTCAAGTGCAGGATCGGCAGTACCGCTCCGTCGGTGATGGGGTCGAGAAACTTATTCGACTGCCAAGCGGTGGCCAGCGATCCGGTCTCCGCCTCGCCGTCGCCGATGACGCAGGCGACAATCAGGCCGGGATTGTCGAAGGCCGCCCCAAAGGCGTGGCTGAGAGAGTATCCCAATTCGCCGCCCTCGTGAATCGAACCAGGCGTGGTCGGCGCGACATGGCTGGAAATGCCTCCTGGGAAGGAGAACTGCTTGAACAGCAGCTTGAGGCCGGCTTCATCCTGGCTTACGTTGGGATAGACTTCGCTCCAGGTGCCTTCGAGGTAGACGTTGCCCACAATAGCGGGGCCTCCGTGGCCCGGGCCGGCGATGTAGAACATATCCAGGTCATACTTCTTGATGGCCCTGTTCAGGTGAACATAGATAAAGTTCTGGCCCGGCGTCGTGCCCCAGTGGGAGACCACCAGCGGTTTGACGTGCGCTAGAGTCAGCGGTTCTTTCAGCAGTGGATTTTCATAAAGGTAGATCTGGCCGACCGAAACATAATTGGCGGCGCGCCAGTAGGCATTCATCTTGCGAAGCTGCTCCGGCGTGAGGGTGTTGGTGCTTTTGAGGGACTCTTCCCGACTCAAGTCTTCGGGCGTCTCGTGAAGCAGATCCTGAATAAGCATGGGGTGGTTTCTCCTGGGTGCGACTGAGGTTTCAGAGCTGTGTAACTACTTCGGCGGTCATTCGGTCAACGCCGGATTGAGTTCTTTGTTCGGTGTCTTGGATGTCCCCGCCGTCCGTCTGTAATCCGAAAGAGGCCAGCTTGGCGCTAGTGGATTTGTAGTCCTTGTGCAGGATGCCTCGCATCCCCAAACCTTCTGCAATCTTGATGAACATTGCTGTGTTGTCCATAAAGACGACTTGCTCAGCCGGCGTCTGGGCAAGGTCAAGCGCAAGACGAAAGATATCGACATCTGGCTTGCGCATGCGAACAAAGCAGGAAGAAATGAAGGTATCCGCCAACTGGTCCAGCTTGAACGTGCGAATGCGGTGCGCATTGACCGCGCGCGATTCATTGCTAACCACAACGATCTTCAGATTATGCCTGTGCTTGAGTTGAGTGATGAGTTCGATCATCCTGGGGAAAGGCTTCGATTGAGCGAACATGAAGTCACGAAACTGGTCTCGCGTGAATGTTCGCTTTTCATAAAAGACCACCCAGCCAAGGTATTCTTGAAAGGTGAGCTTTCCTTCTTCGTGGGTCTCGAAAACCAGGCGATGCCGCTCATCCATCTCTGCCCAATTCAGATTGAAGTTCCTGGCCGCTCGTTTGCGCGCCAGATGGTCCCACCCATTGGTAAGCAGGACCCCGCCGACATCCAAAAACAGCGTAGTAACCGGCAACGCTCGTTTCATTGAACCTCCGGCAGGCGCAGACTCTATCTCTGACACGGTTGGTCTTTCGGAAAATTTCGATACGCGAGGCTAGAGTGCGACGCAGCGATGCCACGAAGGAACCCTGGCGCCCACCCGGCTGCGGTTCGCAACCCGGGAAGCGGTTCGCACTGCTAACAGTATTCAGCAAACCCGATCCAAAAGATGAGCAGTTTAGCTCAAGGCTGAAAGAGGGTTAAGGCTGCATTGCACACGCCGGTCTTCCATCGCAAACTCGCCAGCATGACACTTTCAAATACTTTTCGGCCTGCGGACGATTTCCACGGAACAACTCGCATGTCGAGCTACAAATTCTGCTGCACTGCCAAGCAAGAAACGCCGAATGCCTCCTTGCCCATGCGAGGCTACTACGATCAGGTCGGCGCCCCATTTCATGGCAGCGTCGATGATGCTCTCTCTCACATCTCCCAGCTCGACGGCGGTGTCGGCCTTGAAGCCGGCACCACGTAACTCCCTCGCAATGCGATCAACCAGCGCGTGGGCCAGCTTTCCCTCGCCTTCCATCTCAGGAGCGTAGCCGGCGTCCATTTCGGGAACAGCCGGACCGGCCTGTTCCAACACGCGCAAGACCAGGACCTCTGTAGTCTCAGATCGAAACTGCTTCACAATAGCCCGTACTAAATCTCCGGAGAACTCTGAATCGTCAACTCCCATTAAGACTTTCATGACTCCTCTTCCTAAACAGGCAATGGCCATAAGGGCAAGCAGGCTCGATCATTCTCCTGTTGCTCAGGAGGCTCTCGTTACACTACGAGCTGAGGAGCCGCTGAGGGAGCAAGGACGGAAACTTTGCTTTAGTGTCTACTATGGTTTCAGTACGTCGCGCTGGTTCACCGAGCCACCTCGAAAGAAACGGTGGCGCACCATGTCTCGGCCAAGCAGAAACATCATCACTACCAACAGGACTAGAAAGAGGAATTTTACAGTTCCCAGCCAGGGTGAGTTTCGTCCCGCAGGGCCCGTCATGTTGGAATTAGATCCCATTTGAACTGCTTCTCCTCCCTGCTGGCGAAAAGTACCGGGCACGCCAGGGTGGTCGTGCCCTCAGCTCCACAACAGCCGTCCTTCAACTACATGCCCATGGCTTTACCTGAATATGCGTGAAGCTCATGTATAAGATCCTTGGCAGAAGCCGGAACCTGGACTTGGCCGTCCAAGATCTCATGTCTATCGACGTTGGCTCCATATAAGGCCTGATCGCCACTCTTGTCTGCCTGAACCACCGCCCCATCCAGACTGACCCCGGCAAAGACGCCTTTGCTGCGGGAATAGGAAAGGATCTCGGCGTTCAGCTTCAGGTCCGTGCCCGCTGCGGCGTTCCGGCCCACGGGGCCTGCCGCCACAGAAGCATCCGCTCCAAGCTTGAACTTGTCACTCAAAAGGCTATGCAAAGCGCGATCATTCATAAAAAGCATGACGAGGTCCGTGGAAGAGCCCCCAATCTGGTATCCCACGCTTCCTCCATCAATAGCTACGAACATCGGAGCACTCCATCCGTGGGCCGTGCGACAGATTGCCACTCCGCGACCGTAACTTCCTCCAAAAATGAAGGCGAACTTTTTATCTCCTGGGATGATGGCAACACACTTAGCTGATTCCAGGAGGTCGTGTGGGATCCCTTGATCTGGCGTGTCCATTATTTGCTTGAAGACCTGGGCAGCCTTTTCGGTACGGGCAACATCGTCCTCGCGGTCGGATGCCAGCGCTAGCGGAGCCGCGACCAGCAGAATTGTTGAGAAGATCAGAAGATGCTTCAACATAAATTTGTCCTCTTCCCCTGTGAATGTCCTTGTTTGAGCTCGCTCGCCTCCACTTCATTTATCAAAACGGGAGCGTAGAGCGGGCCTGATCTGCGGTTATTAGACTGCTTCGGTTTCGAGTGCCGAAAGTTTACGTGTCCGTGCTTCGCAGAGCTACACCCTCAATCTCAGACAGAGTTCCAGCACGACAAAACCAGCGATTGTTCGGCACTCCCGGCACACGCGAATCCTTTTCAGTGGTAGATGCCACTTAACTCATCTTAAGCGCGCAAATTAGTTGTGCGCTGTCCACAATTGACCAGATTTGTTACACATTTCGTTTAATAGTGGAGGTCGAGGCTAATTTGGGTCGTTATCGACGCGCGATGACGGCCGAATTGAGGTGTAACCTAGGCTCACCCGGCTCGTACGCTGTCGTGGGGCTGACATTCTTGATCTCAATTCAGAACGTCAACGATACTGCTATTACCTGCGCGAGGGCCGGATCGTGAGCAGTTGCTTTCCCGGTCGGGACTGGCTGTTCTCCACGAGAACATAGCCGCTTATTTGTTCTCCAAACAAGTTACCTCAGAGCATCCAACGCGCTAGTAAGTATCAGGTCGTGACAACGAACAGAGGAATTCACCATGTGCGCAACCGCAGTTGAACCCATCAACCCGCAATCTAAGCAACCTCGCAGCACTACGCGTTCGGTCCCACCATCGATAGCTCACCGGCTACGGTGGATTGTATTTGCGGCATTCGCGGCCGTGATTCTTGTGACGGTGATTCTGGGCCTGGTCCAGAAATGGCTTTGGATGCGAGAGCTGAACTACTCCGGGATTTTCTGGACTCTACTCTCGATCAAGTGGGTAATGTTTGGTGTGGCCGCAGTTTCTGCGTTTCTCTTTCTGTGGATCAACCTCCGCATCGCAGCGAGGGCGATTGGGGATCTCGTAAGAGAGAGGCCCTCTCGTAAGGTTGTCGAAGCCTCCGAGGATGCCGCCAGAAGAATCAATATAGATCTCACCTCCAGGCTGGTTCTGTTCGTGATGGATGTAGCGGCAATTTTCGCATCTGTCGTCTTTGCCATCAGTATCTCCGCGCAATGGGATACGTACCTTCGGTTTCGTTACGGTGGATCATTCGGCGTCGCCGACCCACTCTTCAAGGTCGATCTTGGTTTCTACTTCTTTCGACTCCCCTTTTACGAGCTCCTGCAGGGGAGCCTCATCTTTCTGACCGTGGCTGCTCTCGCCATCGTGAGTGGTTTTGTTCTCCTCGAGTTGCAACAGTCCAACCTCAACAATAACTTCAGGATTCGGCCCAATACCGCACGGCATCTGGCGGTGCTACTTTTCATTCTGTCTGCGACGTTCGGATGGGGCTTCTATCTGGATCACTATGAACTGGTTTATTCGACGCTTGGCGTCGTTTATGGGGCGGGCTATACCGCTGCGCACGTAACCAGGATCGTGCTTTGGGGAATGGTCGGCGTGTCAGCCCTGGCCTGTGGGCTCATCGCACTTACGGCTTTCCGTCCACGAGCCAAATTACTGGCCGCAGGAATTGGCATCTACGGTGTGCTGTATGTTCTGGGTGTTCTGGCGCTGCCGCAGCTGGTTCAGGCATTCGTCGTTCAACCCAGCGAGCTGAGCCGTGAGACACCCTATTTAAAAGACTATATAGAGTTCACGCGAAACGCTTATAAGCTCAACGTGATTCAGGAAACCGCATATCCAGCTCTTACGGACCTGACTCCGGACGTGATCGCGAGGAATCAGGACACAGTCCAGAACATTCGTCTCTGGGATTCGCGTCCATTGTTGCAAACGTATCAGCAGACGCAGGCGATTCGCCTTTACTACCAGTTCTATAACGTCGATACCGATCGTTACCATCTGGCAGATGGCTATCACCAGGTGATGCTTTCAACCAGGGAGCTAGCCGCGGAGCTTCCGACA
>Ga0302176_10001420_pt1 | contig 11269 bp, 15 predicted proteins | sample I_Palsa_E1_1_FD_198787 | JGI IMG/M metagenome (GOLD analysis project Ga0302176, IMG submission 198787) | Peat permafrost microbial communities from Stordalen Mire near Abisko, Sweden - I_Palsa_E1_1 | ecosystem: Environmental > Terrestrial > Soil > Palsa > Peat permafrost | place: Sweden...
AAAGCTCTAGCTAAGCTTGGCTCGGGATTGCCACATAAACGAGGTTCCTCGAAACGCTTGGCAGCGACGAGGAGAAATCTGCAGACAGGTGCACTGCGTGAAATTGCGAAATTGACAAGAATGCATAGGCAGACGAAGAAGGGAACTCTTGGCGCCGCTCTGACCAGTCAGATAAAAAAACGCCCGGAAAGAGAGCGTCCCGCGAGCTTCTTCTTTGCGACATGAACCGTGGAAAACCTTCAAAACCGACACATTTTCTTACACACTTTCACGTCTTGTACAATACAAACTATTTATTATCATAACTATACTGGCAGACGCAGCGGACTCAAAATCCGCCGACCTTCGGGTCTTGGGGATTCGACTCCCCCTCCCGGCACCAATCCCAACCCATTCACCCATGGTCAGTTAGGAATCACCGCTGCCGTCATGTCGGTCGTGATGTCGCTGGCTCTGCTTGGTCGAAATACAGCTTCAAGTGCCACCCTCTCGGAAGCTGAAGTTGGCCGCGAAGGCCATCGCGTTTAACTCGGTGGATGTCCATCAGCTCATTCATCCTCCCGGGTGAAGAACCTTATGCAGGCTCATATCGTCGCCATCGCCGCTCTTCAAACCAAAGAAGACAATCGTCGACAAAACCGTCAAAATGCCGAGAGCGATGAGGGCCTTATGGATTCCATGGATCATTTGGGTCGGATCGGAGTGCGTACTGGGAACGAAAAACGCTGTGGCTAGCCCTGCCGCCGCCACACCGAAGCTGATCGACATCTGCTGCGCGGTGCTTGCGATGGAACTGGCGCTGCTGGCGTCTTCTTCAGTTATGTCAGCGAATACCAGCGTGTTCATGCTCGTATATTGCAGCGACGTGAACGCTCCATAAAGGAAAGCCTGCAGCACGATGGCCCAAACCGGCGTTCGCAGACCGATCGTTGCAAACACCAACAGAAGGACACCGAGAATGACAGTGTTGGAGATGAGGACACCGCGATATCCGATACGGCTCAAAAGTCGTGGCATGATCGCTTTCATACTCATCGATGCGATTGCCTGGGGCATGACGAGCAGACCGGACTGGATGGGGGTGAAACCCAGGCCTACCTGATAGAGGAGCGGCAGGAGAAATGGCACTCCGCCTATTCCAAGACGAGTGAAGAAGCTCCCGCTTACGGCGGCGCGGAACGTGCGAATGTTGAATAGCCTGAGCTTCAGCAAAGGGAACGGAAGACTCCTCCCGTGGATTCCGTATCCTGCAAGCAAGCCAAGGGACAAAACCAACAGCGCTGCCATCTCTGCCGCGCTCAGCGTGTGCTCGCCAAATATCTCCAGCACATAAGACAGTAATGCGACCCCAGAACCGAAGAGGATGAGCCCAACGACGTCGAGTGGAGGTGTTTGCTCTTCACGGTAGTCCGGCAAATGCAGATAAACGAGGACCAAACCCGCGACTCCAATTGGAATATTAATGAAGAAAATGACGCGCCAGTGAAGAAATCCGACGATAAGGCCCCCGGCGATCGGTCCAAGCATCGGCGCCACCAATGCCGGTACAGAAACGAAGCTCATGGTGCGCAACAGATCTGACTTGGCAAACGTTCGCACCAAAGTGAGCCGGCCTACCGGCACCATCATCGCGCCGCCGCAACCCTGCAGGATGCGACAAGCGACCAGCACGTGGACGTTGCTCGATATTCCGCACAAAAAGGACCCGAGCGTGAATAGACCGATCGCGGATGCGAATACGCGGCGGGTTCCGAACCGGTCTGCCATCCAGCCACTGATTGGGATGAAGACCGCTAGGCTTAACGTATAGCTCGCCAGCACCGCCTTCATGCTGAGGGGAGCAACGCCGAGGGCGGAAGAGATGGCGGGAACGGCCGTGTTGAGAATCGTCGTATCGAGCGACTCCATGAAAAAGGCGACTGCAACCAGCCACGGTAGGAGCCGTGTGGAGACATCTGAGGGATCGGATGAAGATGGAGGAGCGATCAATGGGCCGGTATGGTTCATCGAAAGGAAACCGCGCGAGGCTTGTCCACCTCGAACATGTTAGCTGATGTGTCCGATCTCTCGGACTGAGACGAGAGAGAGCGCGGGAGGCGCATCGGGCACATGGACACTCGCCCAGAGGAGGCATATCCCCCGCCAAGCCAAGAATATTACCTGCTGGACTCCCGGCAAGGCACGAAACGCTACCTCAGCCTAAACGAGTTTGGGCCATGGCGCGGGCTGGAAATCGCCTCCGGCCTGTGGGAAACTGTCTTGATGGCAAAGATAAGAACTGGTCAGATCGTAGTGCCGGATGGGCTGGTCGGCGTGTACAGGGTTGTGTCCCTTTCCCTGGACGGACAAACGGCGGATATTGAGAAGTTCGATGTATCGAGGCAGAAGTCACTCGGCGACCCTGTTCGCTCGGTTGCGATTGACAAGCTGACCGCTTACAAGGAAGACCCCAGCCAAGCCGCCGCTAGGATCGTGAGGGAAGCCACGACTGAAGACTAGCCAAACCGCTGCCCGGATCGCGAGAGCGGCTACCGAAGAATAGCCGTCGGTTTGTTGGGCTGACGGCATTTTGAGTGGCGAAGGTCGGCAATGAGCAACAGTGGCGAACAGGTGCAGAAGCTTGTTGAAGGCAGGGGTCTATCCACAATGTTTCTCAAGCCCGGTATCTGGCAAACTCTTTTCCTCTCCTCTTGACGCCGACCTTCGGAAAGAAAAGAATCATCTTCCAACGTCTTGCAGGATTCGCTGTGAAGACCCCACGGAGAGGAACCCCGTCTTTGTCCGCCAAGGATCAGCTCCAAAAGTTCACTCTGATGAGGGCTCGGATGACGAAACGAAAAATTCCAGGACTGTTCTCTATCGCGATGCTTGTCCTGGCCATTGGCATGCCGAATGCTTATATTCGAGATTGTCATGCTGAGTGAGTTTCAGCATCGTATCGCAGCAGGAACGAGCTGTCGGCGCCTAAACGGTTGCCATCGACCGGGACGCAGTCGTACAATCGGACGCCTCAAAGATACTGTACCTGTCCGAACGCGAGGGGGTTCATCATGCGTCATTGCATCGCTTTAATCGCTCTCTGCGTGGTTGGCTCGACCGCAGCTTGGGCGGCGTGTACGTCAGCCGAAGAGAAACAGATTGCCGACGTGAGAAGCTCCTGGCTGTCAAACTGGAACACGAACCAACTCGATAACGTGATGAAGCTGTATGCGACTGACGCAACGTACCTGCCTTCAGATGGAAGCCGGGTCTCGGGACAAAGTGAGATTCGAGCTTATATGAAGAATCTGATTGGGTCGAAGGATTCGGTGAAGAGCGTCGCGCTCGACTGTTCCGGCGCCATGGTCTATGACAGCGGTACCTATACGGCGGTTGGCAGTGACGGCAAACTCGTTGAGGGCAGCTATCTCGTGGTCCTCAAGCGTCAGAATGGCAAATGGCTGGTTGTGCAACATGCTTCGACCACCAAGCCCTGACCTAGCACGATTCAGAGAACCAAAATCACCAGCCTGCCATCCCCTGCGCTGACTGCGCCGCTTTGTTCAGCCCTTCAGTTTCGCCCACCTTGCCCGTTGCGCCGCAGCGATCTTTCTCCGCACCGATGCGGACACAGTGCGTTTGGGTTTGTCACTCACCTTCACCGGGCTACTCGACTTCCGCTTTGCCCGTCTCGCTTTCTGCGCGGGGGTGATATTTCGACGATCAGCAGCCGACACCGTTAACTTCTTCGTTTGGCCCCCAGAGATGTACGTTTTCCCGAAAGCCGTCAGAGCTGCGGTCACCCTGTGCAGTTCGTTCAGAAGCCTTGTGTGCTCTTTCTTCAACACTTGGACAACAGACACGTTTCTCATCATTGACTCCCCGTCGGTTGGGGATCATAGCAGATTTGCGATCCGCTCCCTTGAGCGTCGCCTTTCTATACCGAGTTACTGCCCCGACGATCGGCCTTTTGCCCATGCGCAGTGCCCCTTTGTTACCTGTGCGCTGGGACGGCCTTGTCATACCCTCGAAAAGCGATGACTCCCCCAATGGATTTCTTTCAGCCCCTTGGACGACTTGATCCTCGTTACCCTGTGAACCTGCCTGTCTCGGTTAAGCTCGCTCACAAGGAAATGCATGCCCAATCCGAGAACATCAGTCTCGGCGGCATTCTGCTGTCTAGCGCATTTCTGATCCCGAAAGATTCCGTCGTAGAAGTGGCTGTTGGAGTTGCTCCCCCTGCTCGACCCGGCACGCTTTTGAGCGCACGTGGCAAGGTGGTTCGGGCGCAGCCGAAGGCCACTGGCGGGTTCGCAGTGGCAATCCAGTTAGACCATTCTTTCAAGTTTGAGCTCAGCCAGGAAGAACATGCCACAACGACAGACGAGGGTCGCCCATATTGTGAACCTGTCAGCGAAGACGAACGAACCAATGGCAGCACGAATACAGACGGGACCAAGCTCACCGCTAAACAATCGGAGGACTGGGAGTACTACAAGCGCTGGTATTCCAGTAACCGGTGGGAAGGGGACGAGAGTCGGCGACTGGCATGGCACGATCTTTGCAGGAAATATTCTGAACTTCAAAACCGAGGTGTGCCAGAATCCTGATTGTGGATTCTCCCGTGCTCGGTGAAGGTTAACCAGTCACCGTGGAAGGTTCAAAACCTTTAAAAACGACTTAAGGCGCCGACATCACAGCCGTACACCGTAATAGACCGGATCGAGGAACGCTTTCGGTAGATTTGGCGTGCACTGCAATAACACTCGGGGCTCACAATCGCGGCAATACCGGTCTGATTGTTTCTTTTTCTCATTCGCCGGAAACGTGACCTTCACCCCACCAACCAGCGCAAATACCGCTTTTCATCGCGATCTTTTTTGTTGTCATGCCGCCTCTAATAAAATTGGTGCCCCGCTTTCGAGCAGGATGTAATACGGCGCTCCGATTTCAAGAGGTCAGTACGCCGATAAGTCGTACAGCGTGAGTAATCTGGGAATCAACGAACGGCCCATGCCGGGGCGCATCGCCCGCCGCACCACTCACTTGCAGTCTTGCTGGTGCCCACTTGTTGGGAAAGACGGACGCTGAGAACTCTGGGCCGAGCATTTCGCGCCAACCCAAGAGTTCAGTTTTGCACCTTGGCCGTAAGCGGGACATTTCTGATCCCAGCTCGGGTTTTCGACTCTCGGACTCGAATCGAATCGTTTGCGAAATGAATTGCGTCCCACATCAAAGCCAATGCCTCGCGGTGGGACCGCATCGCAGTTTCAAGAATCAAGGTTACGAGCGCACGGAGGAAGGGAGGCGCAACAGCCAGAATCTTCTCCTCTTCCTTGGGCAGTTTCAGAATTATTTTCGGACCGAGCGGTTTTGACCAGTCTGGACCAATCCGAGAACGGTAACATTTTAGACGTTGAACAACCTGCCCGTTCACAGGGTCGGGGATTGCACTATCCGGGTCGGACTATTGAAGACGAACAGTGTCAGAAGGTCGGCGGAGGGTATACGGGCATTGAAGCTCAGATTTTTACTGTTTCTCTGAGGGGAGCCAACATTTATCTACGCCGATCCAGAGTCCAACATCATGGAACCCAGAGGAAGCGTGACCGAAAAAGCGGAGAAGGATACCTCGAAGTTCGACTGGGTAACTGAGCGTTCCTCCTGCGCTCTGCCGAAGGTATTCAAGGCACTCAGATTACAAGTTGACGAGGACGTTACGACTCGCAATGCCCTGCGCCCCAATAACTCTCCGTATAAGTTTTCGGTGGCTGAGAATGGCGACGATTTTACAGCCGTTCTGGAAGCGAAAGGTGTGAAGAGGTCAGTAATTTTCAGCCTCTCCGAGCACGCGATTCTAGTGCGAGATGAGAAGGGCGATCCCATGTTTGAGGTGAACGCGACCTTCAGTGACCAGGGCGAGTGCAGGCTGAAAGTGAATGGGGAAGAGCGCGCCCTCTGGCAGGTGCGACGGATGGCTCTTGAAGAGCTGATGTTTCGAGGCTTTTAGGCTTGCACGATCCCGTGCCCCAAACCGGACAATGGCTCAAGTCGGTCGTGCGACGCTACTTCAACTACTACGCGGTACCGGACAACCTCGCAAGTCTGGGTGTGTTTCGGGATCGGGTGCTGGCGCTCTTGGTGGCCAACGATTGGTCGCTGGAGCCAGAAACGCCGGACCTCATGGACGCGCTTCCTGGTTTTGGCTCAGCGATGGTTTTCTCAACCGCGAGCGCTCCATCCTTTCCTGATGCTCGCTTCGCCGCCAGTCATCCGAGATAAGAAGCCGGATGCGCGAATCAGCGCCCGTCCGGGTCTGTACGGCGGCAACCAGTGATGGCTTTCCTACCGCGATCGTCGACAAGCGTAAAATCAGTTGCTTTCGGGTGTGGCGGCCACAGACTGTTCGCGTCTCCAGATAGACAATCCCGGTGCTCCAAGAGCCAACGCGCCTAGCCTGCTCGTCCTCGTCATGACTCTTTTCTTTGCCGTCTCCTTAGCCGTCTTCCACTGACGGTCATGGCATGACATTCTGGCCTCACAACCGCAAGCACTTTCGTAATGTGGTGGCCTCATCTGAACATCCCAAAACCGGCCCCGATCCTCGATAGTAGTATGTGGAACTCGTCTGGAAGGCGGGATCATCCGATCCTCGCTACCTACGCGTTCTTGCACGGACGCGCTTGCTTGCGAGGGATCTGTTCGGTCCATGATCAAAATGATCCAGACTACGCGCCGAACCCTCAACTCGCGATGGGGGAGTCTAGTAGCACATCCGAAATTGACCTTTGTATTTGGTTTTCTCGCGACGGCCATCGCCGTCTTGGCTGCTGTCTCCTGGTTTCAAAGGAATCAGGTCGACGAAGATCGCTCGGCCCAGGTAATCCTCAATCAAATTGCAACTCTTACGCGAGAGATCAACAATCTTACGTGGACGGCCTTGCAAGAGCAGAACCTGACCCCCCAGGCGGAATACGAGATGTGGGCGGCAAGACAGGCACTGCCTACAGCAGTGCTGGCCGCACACCTTCATGCATATCACACCTCTGCCGTAGAGAAAGTATGGCCCGTGTTGGACAACTACATTATGTCGGCCGGGCGGCAGTGGATCCTAATTCAAATTGGGGACTTTGATGAGGCAAAGCAGGTAGATTTCCAGAAGGTCAGCCCCCAGTTCGACTTGATGCAGCACCAAGTGCAGATTGCCATTGAAACCGAGGACAAATGGGCCCAAGGTGCGGCGCTGAGAGCTAGAAACGAAATGCTGGCGGCCGCGATATTGGCAGCGACCGCCATTCTGATATTTTTTCTCCGGCTCCAGAGACAAGAGCACATCAGCCAGTTGGAAGAGACCGAACGCAACGCCCTTCGCGAGAGTCAAGAGCGCTTCCGCGCTCTCACCGAGCAGTCAACCGACATCATTCTTATCGCCGATCCCGCTGGCCAAATCAAGTACGCTAGTCCTTCCGTTCATACAGTCTTAGCGGTGCATGGAGATAGTCTCGTGGGAAAGAACATGAGCGACCTACTACATCCCGACGATTTCGCGAAGACCATGAGCACAGGTCCACGATCGCTAGCGGGTGGCCAGAATCCGATGGTGGAGTTCCGGCTACGGCATGCCGACCTAAGGTGGCTCGATTTCGAGTGTGTTGTTCGAAACTTTGCGCAGCACAAGAATATCGGCGGCATTGTCTACAATGCCCGAGATATCACAGAACGAAAACATGCTCAGGAAAAGCTGGTTTTTAACGCCACCCACGATGCGCTCACCGGCCTACCAAACCGGACCTTGTTTCTGGGACGTTTGCAAAGCGTCGTGGATCGGATGAAAAGGCACCCACACGAGGCCGCTGCCGTCCTCTTCATTGATATCGACGACTTCAAGGTCGTCAACGACTGCTACGGCCACGCAACCGGGGACCTTCTGATCAAAGAAGTGAGCGACAGACTACGGGCATGTCTGCGCAGTGACGGCACAATCGCCAGGATGGGTGGGGATGAGTTTACGGTTCTGGTGGAGGAGGTTACGGATCCGAGCGATGCTATCCGGGTAGCCGAGAGAATCCAGACTTCCTTTGCTCGGCCGTTCCTACTCGAGGGACTTGAGGTCTTCAAGAGCGCGTCAATTGGCATCGCGCTGACATCAGAAGAGACATCTGCGGAGGCGGTGCTTCAGAATGCCGATATCGCTATGTACCGTGCGAAAGACCAGGGCAAGGCTTGCAGTGAGCTCTTTGACCGCATGATGCACGAGCAAGTCATGAGTCGACTTCTTCTCGAAGCCAAGCTGAGATATGCTCTGCAGAATGAAGAACTCACACTTCACTACCAGCCGATCGTCGCGGTAGATACGGGGGCAGTACAGGGCTTCGAGGCCCTCTTGCGGTGGCAGCCCTCGGGATTGAATCCGATCCCACCAAGCACTTTTGTCCCGGTAGCAGAACAGTGCGGCCTGATTGTTCCTATTAGTGTTTGGGTCTTAAAGACGGCGTGTTTAGAGGCGGCGAGCTGGCGAGAGCGCTATCCTGCTGACCCGCCTTTATATGTCAGCATCAACATCAGTTCAAAACATTTCTCGCACGCCGGTTTTATTGGGCACGTCAAAGATACACTCGAAGAGAGTGCGGTTGATCCCCAGTGCATAACCATCGAGCTCACCGAGAGTTTGGCCATGAACGACGTTGCGGCGACCGGCCAAACAATGTCGCAGCTACGGGACCTGGGAGTGAAGCTGAGTATCGACGATTTTGGCACTGGATATTCGTCTCTGAGCTATCTCCGTCGTTTTCCGGTCGACACCCTAAAAATCGATCAGTCATTCGTCAAGACGATGGATGCGGAAAACTATGCCATCGTTAAGACAATCGTCGGGCTGGCGCGTAATCTAGACCTTAAAGTGGTCGCCGAAGGGGTGGAAACAACTGACCAACACCAACTGTTGGCGTTGGCCGGCTGTGGGTCGGCCCAGGGATACTTGTTTGCGGAACCCATGCCGGCAAAAAGTGTTGGCGCTTTCATTGAGTCCAACCGGCGAAACTCCGGACAAACCAAACCGATAGGCTTGGCACGCTCGGCCGGGGGACTCTGATACTTCAGGGAGAGACGATTCCCTATGGGCGCTTTCCACGGGGAGATCATGGCAGATCGGATCATGGGCACGTTTGGTTCCCGCTCAGGCAGCTAGTCCGGGAGTTCGATTCGGTCGGAGTGCTTCCGATCGCGCTCGTGCTCTTCCCCCAAGACTTTTTCGAGCCACTTTGCTTGCCTTGCTGCAACCCAATGATCTGCCCATCTGGGGTTGTGGCCGATGAAAAACGCCTCGCCGCAACCGTCACACCTGAGCGTTCCCATCTCCTGGAAGCCTGTTGTCTTCTCGCGGCTACTCTTTTTTATCGCCACCGCACGCATGCTTTGATTTTAGATTAGTCGGCAATTCTTTGGGCAAGCAACATCCCTTCTCCTCTGTCAGAGGCTAAGTCAGAGACTGTGGTAAAACTGTAGTAGCTCCATGTTGAAAATGCGGCAGATCGGTCCGCCCACACTCTACGATAGCCCGAAACCAAAGCGCGGATCCGTCCGCTAGCTTGCGGAACTGAGATTCCTCCGGGAAGCGTCGACAGCCTCATCGTGACAGGAAATGGAATTCCGCGCTAAGGACAGCCGGTGCAGACCGGGGTCCTCGCGGCGTAATATCCAAACGACACTTGTCCTGACGGTGTCGGCGGTGTCGTCGGAGCCACCGAGTTCACGAGGTCTGTTTCGACGAAGAATCCGTGGCCGGGGTCGATGTAGTAGTAATCCACCGCAATTTGGGGAGTGAACGCCAAGCTGCTCACGGTAGCGTTGTTCGTCCCGACGAGAGTGCCTGGGAAAGGACCGGTGGCTGTCGGTGCAGAGAAGGTGCCGGTGAACGGCTGTTCCTGAGTGGCACCAAAATCAAGATTGACGTCGGTAATGCCGGACGAAGACGCCGGCGTGGTCGTTGAGTTCACATGCAACTGAGCCGTCCCGTCGTTTTCGCTGGCAGCGGAAAGTTCTTGGGTGAAGCTAAACCCATAATCGCCATTGAAGGCCGCGGTCGCAGTTGATTGCGGGTAGGCTATTCCCGCTCCTACCGGCTCACCGGCACTACCATACCTGCCTTTACCGTTGAGAACTTCGGAGCAGCACCGATCGTATTCCTCACCGAGCGCAATGAGGGCGAGCTCAACACTCTGACCAACGCCACTCCGGATCAGCTGCAACAGGCCTTCTCCGGCGCTAACTGCGACGCCAGCGCCTTCGGTCTGCCGGCCGGAGGAATCAATATCTTCCTCATGGAGCCCATCGCAGGCCTGTCGAACGTGGTGGAAGCCACCGTGCTTCGTGGTCCCAGTGGAAGCACGCAAGTTCCAATTCCGCCTGTGACCAGACCTTAACCCGTAACTGGATCCGATCCGTTTCACCGAACACGAAGGGCGGGCTATCTCATCGGCTCGCCCTTCTCATTGAATCGTGTTGATCGAGTACACGACAAAATTCGAAATCTTCTGAGGAATAGGATGTCCGGTCTTCTGTCTTCCAACTTCATAAGAGCACTCACTGTCGGAATCGGCCTTCTGTTCTTGGTGCCCACCGGCGCCACTCAACTCAGCTCGGAACTTCTACGTGCGGCCAAGCCAGCGGACGACCGCTTTGTGGGGGTTCACGAGAACTGGACCTCGCCCGCGCTAGCCGGCAGCCATCTGGTACCCGTGCGTCCGATCAGCTTTCTTACGGACAATCCTCGCTATACCGTGGAACTGCTGCAGCTGCAGTGGCGGCAGGGGGATCCGATCGACCTGTATGTCATGAAGCCGAAGGGAGTCAAAAGGCCGCCAGTCATCTTGTATCTTTATGGTTATCCCACCGAAACAGAACTCTTCAGGCGAAATGACTACCAGGAGCTCGTGACCCGGGACGGCTGTGCCGCTGTGGGCTTCGTGTCCGCGCTCACCGGGCACCGCTACCATGACCGTCCGATGAAGCAGTGGTTCCTGAGCGAATTGCAGGAGAGCCTCGCCACCTCGGCGCACGATGTGCAGATGGTGCTGGATTATCTCGCTTCTCGCGACGATCTCGACATGAGCCGGGTGGGGATGTTCGCGCAAGGCTCGGGAGCGAGCATCGCAATCCTGAGCTCAGCCGTCGATCCCCGAATCAAGGTTCTCGAAGCGCTCGATCCTTGGGGCGATTGGCCAATATGGATGGCAACTTCTCCCTTCGTGCCTGCCGACGAACGGGCTGACTACGTGAAGCCGGAATTCCT
>Ga0302176_10001437_pt1 | contig 11161 bp, 9 predicted proteins | sample I_Palsa_E1_1_FD_198787 | JGI IMG/M metagenome (GOLD analysis project Ga0302176, IMG submission 198787) | Peat permafrost microbial communities from Stordalen Mire near Abisko, Sweden - I_Palsa_E1_1 | ecosystem: Environmental > Terrestrial > Soil > Palsa > Peat permafrost | place: Sweden: Abisko...
TTTTCAACGTCTTGGCGGCGGTAGCCAGCGTGACAGCGTTGCGCAGACAAAGGTCAGAACTCGAAGTGCGGATCAGTTGCAGAGTGCCGACTTGATAGTCGATCAGGACAAGCGCGCTGTTTTCCGGCGTGAACTGCCCCTTCATTGTGTAGCCGTTCTTTGTATCAGACATGAATTTCTCCTTTACTCAGACCTTGCCATGAATGTGGATGGCGCTCTGTTCCTTTTGGCTCACGCGAGCTGAATTATTTTGGGCTTGTTAAATCGGAGAGGTGCAACTCCCGGATAGGAACACCGGCACGCCCACCGCGGCGGGCAGGCTCTGCGACGTCCAGGAGCGCGACTTCTTGACGAGCTTGTCCGGAGCTTGATTGATTCTGTGCATCAACCTTGCGGCCGTTGTGCAGCTTCAGGGTTTCGTCCAGCCAGTCGAAAACGACTTGATCTTTGTAGGAGAGCTCGCCGGATTGGCAATGATTTTCGGCCCCGTCTTCAGTGTGGAATGCGGCAAGCTTTTTCGGAACCTGCAACGCATCATAAATTAGCTGCGGCTGGCCGGGCAAAAACATGTCCGCATCGGCTTTTAAAACGAGGCAGGGACACTGAATCTGTCCGACGATGCCTTCCATCGTGTACCGCTTTGTTTTCCTCACGAAATCGATGAAACTCGAAACCCCGAAAGTCCAGACTCCATTTGCCACTATCCAGCGCAGGCCCGTGTTGTTCTGCATGGACTTGAAGATGATTTCCTCGAAGGTCACTGAATCGCCCGCGTCCAGAGCGGCAATCGCTTCCTTCGGTAGGAGGGCCCGAAATGCTCGATAGACGTCATACACGCCGTCGAAGAAGATAGCTGCGCGAAATCTATGCTCGAACGCGACGGTGCGCGCGCACCAAAAGCCGCCCAGACTCATGCCCTGGAGTGCGAGATTATCGGCGTCCACATCCGGACGAGTGAGGACATAGTCGACTGCGGGGGTGACTACTTTCTCCCAGTCGTAGCGGAAGGGGAGCTTCTGTTCGCGAAGCGGAGCTCCCTGGCCAGGGCCGTCGAAGGTCAGGCAGTTATAGCCCCGCCGTACGGCTGCGGCGGCGCCCATGTAGAAAAGCTCCTCGAGACTCGAGTCAAATCCGCCAAAGAAGATAAGTGTGGGACGCGGCTTGCCGGAATTGTCGACCTTGTAAAAATACCCGGGCAACGTGGTGCCTTCATAGGGAATTTGCACCGGCTCCCAAGTTGGGCCGGTCAGCCTGGCCGCCTCTGCATAAGCTTTTTGCGATGCCCTGGACGTTGATAGAATGCGCGGGTCCGCAGGATTACCATGGAGATAGAACTCCGCTGTGCGAAAGTAGGTGGAGGCACGCAGGTAGGATTCGCGAGCGCTTACTAGGTGGCCCGCGGCCAAACTGGCATCAGCGCGTGACAGAATTCGACGCGCCAGCTTGTCCCATTCTGTGAACCAACTTTCCTCGACACCTTCCTTGATCAGTCCTGCGGTAGCAATCATTTCGCCCAGATCTGAGCCGCCGTAGTACATGAAGCCAAGATTGCGAACGAACTCGAATGCAAAAGATCCATCGTTTGGAAATGCAACTTTCATCTTTCCCTCCGCGGTATGGGCTTCATTGTTTTCTTCGTCATCGTATTTACGTTCACCGCAGATCGCCCACGCCGATCCAGTTTTTAAATGGAATACGAAGTACTTTCACATGCCGGTCTTTCGAAAGCTGTGCTCAAGTGCACACATACGGAACTGACAAGGCGGTGTACGAGGGCGGGTGCTGTGACAACTAGGAGCGCGGATTCTTGGCAGGCTTGTTCGGAGCTTGATTGATTTTGCGTACTGGTTTTGCGAATCGCCGAGCCGACGGTGAAGCGCTCGGCGGAGTACGCGGAGTGTCCACGCGAAGTGCGTCGCGCTCGAATGGCTGGTCGTGGAGCACCACATTGAGCAGGGACTTGTTCACGCGGATGCGGCCGTTGTACTCGATGAAGCCGAGTTTGCGGAAACGGTTCATAAAGCCGCTCACCCGGGAGCGGGTTGCGCCGATCATCTCCGCGAGGGTCTCTTGCGTAATATCCGGCAGGAGCGTCTGAGGCTCGGTGGCTTTGCCGAATTCGGCCATAAGCAACAGGACCCGCGCCAAGCGTTTCTCACTCGAATTGAAAAGCTGGTCCACAAGATCGGCTTGAGTGCGCATGCTGCGGGCGAGCAAAAAGGCGAGGAAGAGGTCGGAGAAGTCACGCTCCTCATGGATCACGCGAATGGTCTCCTTTCTGTCTATCTTCAGCGCCGTGCAGGCGGTGATCGCGATTGCGGTCGCCATGCGATTGCCTACGATCGCCCCGACGGCTTCTTCGCCGATGAAGTCGCCCGGAGCCAGGAGCGCGATGGTCGCTTCTTTGCCGCTATTCGAGACGACAGCTAGCTTCGCGCTGCCTTTTTGAAGATAGAACACGGAGTCGGCGAGATTTCCTTGGAGGAAAAACGTCTCCTTGGCTTTCAGTTGAACGAGTTTTTTCCCCAGTCCGGCGTTGAGCAGGAAGGCGTGAGGATCGAATGCCGGTCGCTTCGAATCAGTCATGCGCTAGCCGCCTATGGAACCCTGGGTTCGTCTGTGAATTTGTTTCATTCCTGTCCGGCACAAAGTGTGGCATGTAATATGCTTGGCCGAACGACTTTGATACACCCTTTGGCGCAAAACGGGATTGCATCAACGCAATACTGTGGTACGGTCAACGGCGACGGCGGCCATTTCTTTTTCCAGCTTCACGGGGCAGCAATGAGACCAATCGATGAATGACTTCGATCTGAACGATGTCCGTACGTTTGTTGCGATTGCGCAGGCAGGAACGTTGACAGCTGCGGCTACCGAGCTACAGGTTCCTACTTCTACAGTGAGCCGGGCGTTGACCCGGCTTGAAAAACACCTTGGTCTGCTTCTGGTGCGGCGCAGTTCCAGAGGTCTGGTGATGACCGACTCGGGGAAGGAGTACTTGCAATCGTGCAGACGCGCGTTGCGGACTCTTAAGGATGGCGGCGAGTTGCTGGAAGGACGCCGCGCGAGCCCAAGCGGGCTTATTAAGGTGGCTTGTCCCGTCACCATGGGCAGCGAAGTGTTCGCGCCTTTGCTGAAGAAATTTCTCGGACGCTACCCGGATCTGCGCGTTGAGATCCAACCTTTCGCACCGGGCTGGGATCAAGAGCCCAGGGAAGACGTGGACGTTTTCTTCAAATTGCGTGCTCCGAAGGATTCGTTGCAGCGTGTGCGGCCATATCCGGGGACCGTTCGGGGACTTTTCGCAAGCCCCAGCTACATCCGGGCATCAGGTAACCCGGCTGTTCCGGATGACCTCGCCGCTCACATCTGCGTCGGTACCGGAGTATGGAAGCTGAACCGAGGCAGAAAGACCGCGACTCCGAGCATCCTTTTTCGAGTGGATTCCGGCGATCCAAAGGTTGGTCTAAAGCTCGCCATCAACGGATTTGGGATTACCATGCTGCCCCTATGGATGGCAAAAAGTCCGGACGTTCGCAACGCTTTGACGCCCGTTCTGCCTCAGTGGACGCCTGAACCTCTCACCCTATGCGCACTTTTCTCCGGCCCATCACGCCTGACGCCTAAAGTCCAAGTGCTGCTGGATTTTCTCGACGAATACATCGGGACCGATCGGGACCCCAGGCTCAAAAAGGAACTCGCGAAGGGGTGTTTCACAGACCGAATGCTTCCGCCCATGCTCGGGCACCCAACCAGGCACTGACTTCTGCTCAGTCCAGCGCAAATCGTGAGTACTACACTCGCGGTAGCGGTCGCAGTGTCCGGTTGAATTTCTGTCGGTTATGCGACAAGACTTTTGCTTGTAGATGGCTGGGATCACTCGATCCCTCCAAAACTCACCCAGTTCGTAAAGTAAGGAGCTTCAAATGCTCACCATTGACAACGCCTGCAACACCTCGAAGATGAAGCTGCAATCAGGGACCTTGCTGCACGATTTGCTGATGCTGCGACACGGGCAGATTACGAAACCATCAGATCTCTTTTCACCCCCGACGCGGTCTTTACAATTGGCGAACCTTTCGCGGTCACCTGTAAGGGGATCTGCTGGGCGACGGCGGCAGTATGGAGTGTGCCGAGGGCCAGAATCGGACTGGCTACGCCGGCCTTTTCAGGGCCGCGCTCTACCAATGAGCTACCTCGGCACGGGAACGATTTATGATTCTACGGAAAAGCGACGACGCTGAAAAGGGAAAACGGTCTTCTTCGAGTGAGAAAGCGGAAGGAAGTAGGGACTGAAACGGCGGGTCCGCGATCTTAGGGCACCATTGACTTGGCGTTGGGCCGCTACCTCACCGAATCGTCAAACTCCTTCATCCAATCTTTTTTCTTCAGTACCTCACGAGCTTTCGCGCCATCCGGAGGGCCGACAATGCCGTCCTTCTCCATCAGGTCAATCAGACGAGCGGCGCGTCCATAACCAACGCGCAGGCGACGTTGCAGAGTGGAAGTGGATGCGCGCCCCATCTCGCAAACTACGCGGACGGCCTCTTGATAGAGGTCGTCGTCAACTTCCTCTCCGCCACCCTCGGCTCCCGAGCCACCGCTGAACGCATCATCTTTAGGAGGCTTCAGCAACTCTTCGTTGTAAATGGCTTTGGCCTGGTCGCGCCAGAAATCGCAAACCGCCCCGACTTCCGATTCGTGCACGTACGGCCCGTGAATGCGGTGCAGCCTGGACGAACCCGCGGGCAGATACAGCATGTCGCCCTTGCCGAGCAGCGATTCCGAACCGTTGGTATCGAGAATCGTGCGCGAGTCAACTTTGCTAGCCACGCGGAAAGAAATGCGGGCGGGAAAATTCGCTTTAATCAATCCAGTTATTACGTCCACTGACGGCCGCTGGGTGGCGAGAATCAAGTGGATGCCGACTGCGCGCGCCATCTGGGCCAAGCGAGTGATGGATTCTTCCACACCGTTTGTGTCCACCATCATGAGGTCAGCCAACTCATCGATGACAATCACGAGGTAGGGAAGCGGCTTGTGCTCTTCTTCATCCACATTGTCGAAGAGCGAAAGCGATTGGCCCTTCTCGAACGTGCGGTTGTACTGCTCGATGTTGCGCACTCCGCGCTGGGCTAAGAGCTTCAGACGGCGCTCCATCTCGCGCGTGGCGTTGCGCATCACGTTGGCGGCGACTTTCGGGTCGGTTACCACCGGAGTGAACAAATGGGGAATGTCGGCGTATAGGCCGAGTTCTAGCTGCTTCGGGTCAATCAGTACAAGCTTGAGCTCGTCCGGCGTGGCCTTGTACAGCATGCCCATCAGCAGGGAATTGATGAAGACGCTCTTGCCGGTTCCGGTTGATCCGGCGATCAGCAAGTGAGGCATTTGCGTCAAATCGCCCGCGCGGATTCGGCCAATTAAATCTTTTCCAAACGGAAGCGTGAGCTTGGAAGGGGAGTGGCTGAATTCCGGCGACTCTACCACGTCGCGCAAAGCGATCGTTTCGCGATGCACGTTTGGAACTTCTATTCCGACCGTGGATTTCCCCGGGATGCGCTCAATGAGAATCGATTCCGCTTTGAGCGCAAGGCACAGATCATCGCCCAGGCCTGTAATGCGGCTGTACTTGATTCCGGCCTCGGGCTTCAATTCGAATGTGGTGACTACGGGACCGGGATTGATCTGTGTAATGCGTCCGGCGACGTCGAATTCGGCGCACTTCTGTTCGATTGCGCGCGCGCATTCCTTCAATTCGCTTTCGTCCATCTTCTGGCCGCGTTCGGCCATCTGGAGCAGCGAAGAGGGTGGAAGCCTGTAACTGGTTTTCCCGCGAGAAATTTTCGGATCCGGGCCGGTTTTCTTAGGCGGGGCGACCTTCTCCAGCTCATGAAACTTAATCACAGCAGTCGCACGGCGAGAGTCTTTCACTCCGTCGTCTGGGTCTTCGTCTTCTTCATGCGCATCCGCTGCGGCTGGTAATTCCTTCGCCGAGACTCGCTGCGGGGCAACGGACGGGCGGCCGGCGATCTTGATTTCCTCTACGCGCTTTCTCAAGCGTGACGATTCGCGCTCTTCGCGCCACTCGGTGACGCGAGCCATCCACTTGCCGAGAACGCCATCCGGTGTCATGGGCGCCTTGAGCCAATGTGCAGCGGCCCGCAGCGAAAAACTTGTGGCCAGGAATAACGACGTCAGGATGAGAACAACAGAAACCAAGTTGGCGCCCACAGGATTCAGGGCCGCGCGCAGTCCTTCGGCGAGAACGCTTCCGAGCAAGCCTCCTGGAGGCAAAACACCCCGCACCTGCGGCATGTGCATCAGGGTCATCTCAGCCGAGAGAGAAAACAGCAGCATTGTGGCGCCCACAAGCTTTGCTGCCGGGGCTTCGATTAACTGGCTGCGAAACCAGCGCATGGCCACGATGAACATGCCCACCGGAAACAAGAACGCACTAAAGCCGCAGAATTGAAAGAAAAGATCGGCCATATGCGCTCCGACCGGCCCGATCCAATTCCTTGCCGGACCTGCTCCGGGTGGAGGCGCGGAAACGTTAAAGGATACGTCGTGCGGAGAATAGGAAAGCAGGCTCAGCGCAAGAAGAAATGCGAGGCTAAGGCCGACAAATCCGACAAGCTCATTGATACGTTTATTTTCTGTAGGCGACAGGATGCGCACAAGCTTCCCCTTTACATTGAAAAGCCGGGCCGTGGTCGATTCGAAGCGATCAACTTCGATCTCGCTGGACGGCACAGTTTACCTCGGGAGCAGTTGCGATACCGAGGTGCAAACAACGGGGAAGGCTCACGCGCAAGACCTGGACGGCGCGGGCGCGATCGCGCGGAGCCCAGTCGGAGGAACGCGAGCAACTGAATGACTATACCAAACGGGATTGGGTAGTTAATAAAAATTTTCAAGGTGCGTGTCTGCAAATACGGTACGAGGGGGCAGGACTATCCGAGCTTCCTCGGTTTTTAAGCCGGAGAGAGAATCGTTTTCGACATCGCAAAGGCGTCGCGACCGGGATAGTAATCCTTGCGGATACCCAGGGAACGATATCCGTGCTTCTGCCAGAAGGCGATCGCAGAATCGTTGTCCGTTGCGGTCTCAAGCCTCACTTCGCGCACACCATTGGCTGCTAGCCTGCATTCCACCTCGCGAAGGAGAGCCGAGCCCATTCCGGACCTTCGAAATTGTCCGAGCACATCGATGGTTACGATGTAACCGCGTCCATCCTGATTTGCACTTATGCAAAATCCTGCCACGGCGTTTGACGCGGCCGCCACAACGCACCCGGCGCCGGAAAAGCGAAGGTAGGCGCGCAGGTCTCGTCTCGAATAGGCGATGTCCGCCGGGTAACAGGCCTGATCGATTTCGTACAACGCATCGAAATCCGCAGGTTCGTAGTCGCGCAACGTAAATTCCACAGCGGAGACTATACTTCCAAAATCACCGGAAGGATCAACGGGCGCTTCGAAGTCTGTTTGTTGAGGAACCGCTTCAAATCCTGGCGAATCTTTTCTTTGATTACATTCCAATCCGTCTTTTCTTCTTGAGTGGACTGCTCCACGGTGCGCAGAATCACTTCGCGCGCCTGGGCTAGAAGTTCAGCGCCATCTTCGTTGGGTAAAAAGCCGCGCGTTACGATTTCTGGACCCGTTTCCATTCGGCCGGTATGCTTGTCGATCGCGATGATGGGCACCACCACGCCATCTTCGGCCAAGTGACGGCGGTCGCGAATCACTACATCTTCGATCTCTTCGAGCGATCCGGAATCGACGCATACGCGTCCGGCCGTTACCGGTTCGCGTTTGCGTGCGCCGCCGTCGGCGGTGAATTCGATAGGCTGGCCGCTTTCGATGAGGAAAATTTCTGAGCCTACTGCGCCCAGTTGTTCGGCTAACGCAGCATGGCGAAACAGCTGGCGGTACTCGCCGTGAACCGGGATGAAATATTTGGGCTTGACGAGTTGCAGCAGGATCTTCATTTCTTCCTGGCTGGCATGGCCCGACACGTGGATGGGTGCCGAGCGGCCGCCCTCGTAATACACGAGGACGCGACGGCGGAAGAGGTGGTCAATCATGCGAAAAATATTCTTCTCGTTGCCGGGAATAATTCGAGCGGACAAAATCACGGTATCGTTCTCCGCGATGTTCATCAGGCGATGATTGTCCACGGCGATGCGCGAAAGCGCGGAAAGCGGTTCTGCCTGAGTTCCGCTGGCTAAGACGACGAGCTTCTGCGGATCGTAACCCTTGATATCCTGCGGGCGAACGACGCTGCCGTCGGGGATACGCAGCTTGCCGAGTCCATGGGCGATTTCGATATTGTCCACCATGCTGCGCCCGACAAACCCGACCTTCCGGCCCACCATTCGCGCGATGTCGATCACTTGTTGAATGCGATGCACGGAGCTGGAGAAGCAGGAGACCACAACTTTTTTCGGCGCTGCGCGAAATAATTCTTCCAGCCGCACAATTACGGCGCGCTCGGACGGCGTGAATCCGGGGCGCTCGACGTTGGTGCTGTCACTGAAAAGCGCCAGCACTCCTTCCTGGCCGTAGCGCGCGAAGGCGTGCAAGTCGAAGGGCTTTCCGTCCACCGGAGTGGGATCGATCTTGAAGTCGCCGGTGTGAATGATGACGCCGACCGGCGTGCGCACAGCAAGAGCGACGCAATCAACGGTGCTGTGCGTCACGTGCAGATATTCAATCGAGAATGGGCCTATGACTGTGGTATCGCCCGCAGCTACTTCGTTCAGCTTCGCGGTTTCCAGCAGGCCATGCTCTTCCAGTTTTTTCTTGACGATGGCCAGAGTAAATTGCGTTCCGTAAATCGGGACGTTCAGATCCGCGAGAATGTAAGGAATCGAGCCGATGTGGTCTTCGTGCGCGTGCGTGAGCACGATGGCCTTGACCATGCGCTTGTTTTGCTTCAGGTAGGTGGTGTCAGGAATTACGATGTCCACGCCGAGCAATTCCTGCTCGGGGAACATCAATCCTGCGTCGATCACGATAATTTCATCGCCGAAGCGCAGGGCCATCATGTTCATGCCGAATTCGCCCAGTCCGCCTAGCGGAATGGCCCACAGTGATGTTTGGCTCAATTTGTTCCGGCTTTCTCGCTCAGTTTGCGCGGCGGGATAGTTGCTCTTTTTTTCTTCAAGGAACTTGTAATCGTATCATACTGACAAGGTTGAGGTGATGAGAGGCAGAGCTGACTCGATCGAACTTTGCCGCTAATCCGACCTGCCACCGGCGAACAATCTTGCAATCGCTACCAGCACAATCGCGCCTACGGTGGCGGCCGCGAGGCTGCCCCAGAATCCGAACGCGACGATACCCAGCCTTTCAAAAATCCAACCGCCGATCACGGCGCCCACAAGTCCTAGTATGACGTCGACTACGCAACCGAACCCGCGCCCGCGAGCTACCGTGCCCGCCAGCCATCCGGCAATTAATCCAATGAGCAGCCACCAGAATATGGAATGCGTTTCCACGTAAACGACGACATCACGTTGGGATACCGAATGTTGCAGTCCCGCAAACCACGCGGCCATACCGGTCATGCGCAGAGCTCCTTTATCAAGACTGACAGAATATATACCCTAGGGATTTATAAACAAGCTTTGCCGCGAGAAAGTCGGCTGCGTGGTAGCCCGGGCGCGGCGCAAGTTCGGCCACATCCATGGCGACGATTTTCTTGTGGTCCGCGACTGCACGCACTAATGATGTGACCTGGTGCCAGTCCAACCCTCCGGGTTCGGGCGTAACGGTGGAGGGGACAATAGAGGAATCGAAACCGTCCAGATTAATCGTCAGATAAACGCGAGGTCCCAGATCCTCGAGAACTTTCGCGATCCACGTCTTCAACGGAGCGCGGACGATGTCTTTGGCCCAATAAATTTTAGTGCGCAACTGAGGAATCGCTTTCGCTTCGGCCTCCGAAAGGGCGCGTACGCCTACCTGGACGACTGGACAAATTTCGACGACGCGCCGCATGGCGCAAGCGTGGCTTGCTGGATTGCCCTGATACTCGTCGCGCATTTCCGCGTGCGCGCCGATGTGCAGGACGCAGAGATCCTTGTATTTCCGCGTGGTCGCTGAGACCAGAGGCGGCGTCAGCGCATGCTCGCCGCCGAGCGCGACTGGAAATTTGTTATCGTCGAGGAGCGATAGTTGTGCGGTGAAAAGCTCGCTGACCACCTCGCTCAAAGTGCCGTCCTGTGTATCAATGGGAGGCTGAGTGGCGATGCCGATTTCCTTGTACGGTTCGAGCTGCAATTCCTCGTCGTACAGTTCCATGTGCCGGCTCGCGGCAATGATCGCGGCCGGCCCGTTGCGCGTTCCGCGTTCGTAGGTGGTGGTCCGCTCGAGAGGTACCGGAAAAATTACGGCGCGTGAAGTTTCATAAGTAGAGTGTTCTTCAGGCAGGCCGCCGAAATTGTCCGGTGGCATGGGAGTGTATCGTGACATAATGCGCTCGCGCTCCTTGGACTAATTGGAAATTTTTCTTTTGCGCTGGCCTCATTTGTAATATCAATGAAGCGCACAACGAGACAATTCAATGTTTCCGAAACTCTTGGGAGCATACATTACCTGCGAGGGCTGTGAATGACAAAGAAAAAGGGCGTGACGGGGCGGACACTGCACGACCCGATCGAAGATCATCTCACGCCGATTTTCCCGCTCGACCTGCAACGCATCCGCACGATTGATGACATGGTTCGCGCCATGGGGCAAACAGCCTATACCGCGCGGCAGATCGGCGACGCCGCGGACGTGCTGGAGGCCATGGCTCGCGATAAAGAGTGCTTCATCGTAATGACTCTTTCGGGCGCGCTCACCGTAGGCAAAATGGGTTTGGTTTTCTGCGACTTGGTTGAGTCCGGAATCGTGAAAGCAATTGTTTCCACCGGCGCGTTGATGGCTCACGGCCTGGTGGAAGCCACCGGGCGCTCTCATTTTCGCTATGACGAAAAAATGGGAGACAACGAACTTTTTCTGGCGGGTTACAACCGGGTTTACGATTCACTCGAGCCGGAAGTAAATCTGGATGCCGTGGAAGTGGTGGTGGACCACGTTCTCCAGCGCTGGGATCCCGAAGAAACCGTTTGCAGTTGGACCTTGAATCGCCGCATAGGTGAATATTTGCAACAACA
>Ga0302176_10001439_pt1 | contig 11152 bp, 10 predicted proteins | sample I_Palsa_E1_1_FD_198787 | JGI IMG/M metagenome (GOLD analysis project Ga0302176, IMG submission 198787) | Peat permafrost microbial communities from Stordalen Mire near Abisko, Sweden - I_Palsa_E1_1 | ecosystem: Environmental > Terrestrial > Soil > Palsa > Peat permafrost | place: Sweden...
GCCACGGGCTGCCCCGCGAAATCCTTGGGGTCGGCTTTCAGTCGCTCGAGCAGCTTCTTGTGCGCATCATCGGAAAGGGGCAAGTTCACGCGAACGGGCCAATATTCGCGCCCAACTCTGCGAAACAGATCCTGAAGCTGATCGCGCAGGGAAGTTTGGCGCGCCGCGATCATCTCCGCGATCAGCAGGCACGCCAGGATGCCGTCTTTCTCCGGCAGGTGGCCGCGTATGGTCATTCCCGCGCTTTCTTCGCCGCCGATTGCGATTTTGTCGTCACGCAGGAACGGCCCGACGTACTTGAATCCCACGGGGCTCTCATAAATTTGCACGCCGTACAATTTTGCGACCCCGTCCAGGAGGTGCGAGGTGGCCACGCTGCGTGCAGCGCCCAGTTTCTTTCCACGCGTCTCCAGCAAATAATCGAACGCGAGGCCGAGAATGTGATTCGGGTCGATAAATGAGCCGTCGCGGTCGAGAATTCCAAATCGGTCGGCGTCGCCGTCGGTCGCAAGTCCCGCCAAAGCTTTTTTCTCGAGTACAGTTTTCTTAAGCAGCCCGAGATTTTCTTCCGACGGGTCCGGGCCTTTACCTTCGAACAAGACATCGCGGTTCGCGCGGATTTCGGTAATCGCAATCCCGTCTTCTTTCAGGATACGGTCGAGCCATCCGGCGCCGCAGCCGTGCACCGCGTCGCAAACAAAATTGCCTTTGGCTTTCGCCAGCACATCGAACCGAATCATCTTCTTCAGTTGCGCGAAATACGCTTCGCGCGGATGAATCGGCTCGAATTTATCTTCGATCTCGTGGTACGGAGTGTCGTCCTCCGGCAGCGCAGCCGCGCGCTTCTCGATGTCGTTCGTCGTCTCAACGGACGCCGGCCCGCCCTCGGGGCCCGAATATTTCAGCCCGTTATAGTCCCAGGGATTGTGGCTCGCCGTGATATTCACGCCGCCCGCAAGTTTGTTGAAAATAATCGCGTGGGCAATCACCGGAGTCGGCGTCGCTTCCTGGCAGAGCAGGATCCGGCAACCATGCGCCTTCATGACCTCCGCCGAAGCGAGCGCAAATTCGGGAGAGAAGAACCGCATGTCGTAGCCGACGACCACTGTCGGCGATTTCGTTTCCGCGAGCACATGCTCCGCCACCGCAGCGGACGCGCGACGCACTCCCGCAAACGTGAAGTCGTCGGCGATCACGCCGCGCCAACCTGAAGTCCCGAAATGAATCGCTTGGTTCGTCACGGACGGCTATTGTATCTTGGCCTTCAAGCCGCAAACACACAACATTCAAGATGATGCGCGGCGTACTAGTAAAGTCACAGAGAATTTCGAGATGACCGGCAAAATCGTAGTCCTTGTCACGTGCAGTTCGGCAAAGGAAGCCCGGAAGATCGCCCGCGCCGTGGTCGAACAGCGACTCGCTGCTTGCGCGAACATAGTCACAGCTCCCGTGCACTCAATTTACCGCTGGAAGGGAAGAGTAGAGTCCGCCAAGGAATTCCTGCTCATCATCAAGACGACCCGAGGTCGTTTCGCCAAATTGAAAGCCGAGGTAAAGCGTCTGCACACCTACGAAGTCCCCGAAATAATCGCCCTGCCCATCGCATCCGGCGCGACAAACTACCTCAACTGGATTTCCGAATCCGTCGGCCCACCCCGAGGAGCAAATAAGAAAACTCTCGTTAAAGTTCAGCATCCGATTAGCCCATGAATCCGGCGTTAGCTACAGTCGTTTGACGCGGGTTTTTTCTAAATTTTGGGATCACTCGATTTCGGCAGCGGGACTGCCCGGAGGTATCGCTGGTCGGCGACAGCCAACCAGGAGCCCCCGGGAGAGAAGGAGAAATTTTCGAATTGGCTCTTTACCTTCAAATTAAAAATTGGCGTTGGATTGGGCGGTGCCCAAATGTAGATTTCCGAGGTTTCCGGCCCCATGTCCAACTGCCTCCAAAGCCATGCTTGCGGATCGAGAACGAAGATACAGCCTACACGGGCGCCGTCTGAAGACTGGACCAATGGCCCACCACCTGAAATGGCTATGTCATGTTTCTGGAAAGAATACGACATGATTCGGGTTCCGTCCGTCGTGGAAACCGTGAAAATGAACCCCTTCGCATCGTCAAGTGCTTCCAATCCCGCCATAAGATGGTCAGAAAGGAACACGAAGTCTGTGGCAGAGTCCATCAAGTGGCGCCAGGTGCCCTGGAAAGTCCGAATATAAAACTCATGCTCTTGGTTTGTCACTGGTAGGGAGCTTGGCTTCGCGGAAGGCATTGCACCTAACATCTGCTCGTCTGAAATCGCGACGATCGCGGGGTCTGACCGGCGCTGGGTGCCTTCGAACCGCTCCTCAAGAGTATTAGCATCCAAGACCTTGTAGCGAGTCATGTCACCATCGGACAGACTTACCAGGACAGTATTCCTAGCCGGTGAGATCAACGCAGTCCACACGTGACCCTGTGAGTTTGTGAGCTCGGGCGGCAGGTCAAGCTCGTTCAGTTGCTTGCCTTCCGGTGAGAAAAGCAGAAGGGTTTCGCCGTTCTTCTCTCCGGGGCCCTGGTAGTTGTGAAGATCCAATATAAAGTTCCCTTTGGAGGAGGCGAACAAATCAAACTCTAGATCGGCGGTCCACGGTCCACCTCTAGCCAGCAGCTTTCCATTATTCGCATCAAACAACAGAAGGGCATAGTTCCAACGTGTCTTAGCATACTCCCGGCCAGGCGGCCCTATCTGTGAGCCAGGGGCGAGGTTGTTCATGACGAGTGCCACCACATTCTCGGAGGCGGCAACCTTAGAACTTGACATGTAATGGCGTCCGTCTGTTTCTTCGCGGAGGTGAAAACCATATGAGACGAGATCTATTGACCAGTGTGGACCGCGTGGCCCCGGTAACAGTATCGGAGCGAAAAGGAGTGCTATCGAAGCTAGCGTCAAGATTCTGCGGATCGCCTTACGCTTCATTCATGTGCACCTAGTTTAGGGAACAGGTTGTTTCGAGATTCTCAGTCAGAACGTCGGCTATTCGCAAGTTTACATCATTGCCGGGGTCAGCTTCTCACACATCGGCTAATCGGAAACGGACCCACTTCCAATCCCAATCCCAATCCATATTGCGGCGGCAAGATGTTGCCGGATGTCGCTAGACTTTGGCCAGCGCCTGATCCAGATCCGCAATCAGGTCTTCCACATCCTCAATCCCAACCGAAAGCCGGATCAGCCCTTGCGTAATCCCGATTTCCTTCTGCTTCTCGACCGGTATGGAAGCATGCGTCATCAGTGCTGGAAGCGAAATCAGCGTCTCGACCCCACCCAGGCTTTCGGCTAGAGAGCAAAGTTTTACATGATTCAAAACCGCCTTGGCGGCATCGAGTGAGCCCAGGTCAAAGGACAGCATGCCGCCAAATCCCGTCTGTTGCCTTTTAGCAACTTCATGTTGTGGATGAGACGCCAGCCCCGGGTAAATCACCCGTTTCACTTTCTTGTGAGACTCCAAGAACTTCGCCACCGCCATGCCATTCAAGTTGTGCCGGTCCATGCGCACCGCAAGCGTCTTGAGCCCCCGCGAAACCAAAAAGCAATCCATCGGCGCGAGCCCCGCTCCAGCCGACCGCTGCACGAAATATATTTTTTCGGCGTCTTCGGGACGCATCAGTACCACCGCTCCGCCAATGCAATCACTGTGCCCGTTCAAATATTTCGTCATCGAATGGACGACGATGTGCGCCCCCAGCGCGATAGGTTGTTGAAAATAAGGACTAAGAAAAGTGTTGTCCACTACAAGCGTCAGATTTCTTTCGCGCGACAGCCTTGCCACCGCAGCCAAGTCAGTGACTATCATCGTAGGATTCGTAGGCGTCTCGACGTACATCATTTTTGTGTTCGGTTTGATCGCCGCCTTTACTTTTTCAAGGCAGGAAGTGTCCACGTAGCTGAATTCCATGCCAAACTGCACCAGCAATTGCGTCGTCAGCCGAAAAACTCCGCCGTAAACCGCCTGGGACAATATCGCGTGGTCGCCGGGACGCAAAAGCCGGAAGACCGAATCAATCGCCGCCATTCCCGAAGTGAACACATACGCGGCGTGGCCTCCTTCCAATTTTGTAATCGTGCGCTCCAGCGCTTTGCGATTGGGATGGTTCGTCCGCGCATAGTCGTAGCCCTTGCTTTTTCCCATCTCCTCAATCACATACGTGGACGTCTGGTAGATTGGCTTTACGATCGCGCCGGTTAAAGCGTCAGGCTCCTGGCCCACATGAATCGCGTCGGTGGAAAAACCCATCACTTGCCTCCTATCGGAATAATCATCATACGTCAGAGCACTTAAACTCCACAGCTTCAACGAGAACTCCGTCACTGAGTCAGTGAAGCCATTATGGATTGCAGTTTTTTAGAACTTGAGAGCGACTGGCTCTTGCTGTAAAAGAAAGGTGCCATGAATTCCACTTCGAGCCGCCGGCAATTTTCGTCCGGTTTCTTATCGCTGACAGTGTTTGCGGCACTCTTGAGCATTGCCCCCTCGTCGCACGCTCAATCTGCTAATCAAGAGCAACCTGCGGCTAAGGATCAGCCGGCTACCCAGAACCAGCAAGCCCCGCCGGACAAGCCCAACAAAAAGGATAAAAAGTCGTCCGAGCCCGCCACGGTAAAACTGAGAATCGAGGTTGTAGCGGCGGCCGACGGAAAGCCTATTGGAAATGCTAGCGTCTATGTCCGATTCAATGAATCGGGTGGCCTCTTCCACCACGACAAACTGGCTGAGCTGAATTTCAAGACGAACCAGGACGGTTCGGCGAAAGTTCCCGAGATTCCCCAAGGAAGGATTGAGATACAGGTCGTTGCTAAAGGCTGGCACACATTTGGACAGTGGTACGACGTCGATACCGACGAGCAAACAATTCAAATCAAGCTCGCCCCACCGCCTCACTGGTACTAGGATTGCCTCAGTCGAACGAAAAATTTTCCTGATTTGACAAAATGCCTGCAAAAACTTTTCACTCTGGCTCGAACTGAAGTGAAAAAGTTGAAGATCAGCTGGAAATTATTTCATCCGAAAAAAAAACTGCACAGAAATAGTGCAAAGTGAAGTAAGCCTTTGCCAGACGCTCGATTTCCGGTGTTGCGGCGTTCTTTTCCACATGGTTTTCAACAGAACTGTTGAAAACTTTTACACTTCCTTAACATTTCTATCGTTCTCTTCAGATGAATGGCTTTTGAATTGCTTTCTCCGGGAATTTCAATTTTCACCTTGGCATCGCAGAATCTCCGGCTCTCCTACGCCCGCAACTAGCTTTGTCGTTCGTTGCCCCATGATATGATTATCTTTCCGCTTCGCATATGCTTCCAGCTAAATGAAACAACTCATCCTGAACGCAGACGATTTCGGAATGACGCGAGGCGTAAACGAAGGAATCATTCGCGCTCATCGCGACGGCGTCCTCACCAGCGCCACCTTAATGGCCAACGGCGCGGAATTCGATGATGCCGTGTCGCGCGCCAAATCAAATCCAAAATTGGGAGTTGGATGTCACTTAGTGCTGGTCGGGGGGCCGGCGATCGCTCCGCGAGACAAAATCTCTTCTTTGGTGGACGCGAACGGAAATCTGCCGGAGTCTTTGGCAGGACTAGTAGCGCGATTGAGCTCCGGATTCATTCGGATGAAGGCCATCGAGCGGGAATTGCGCGCCCAAATCGAAAAGATCCGCTCCGCGGGAATCGAACCGACCCATCTCGACACGCACAAGCACACTCACGCGCATCCCAAAGTGATGGAGGCCGTCGGTCGCGTGGCCAAAGAACTTGGAATCACGCGGATACGCAAGCCCATGGAGAATCTTCGAGATTCCTGGGAGACGACTCGCCATGAAAGCTCGGGCCGCACCAAGGAGTTGATCGCTGCCGCGGCAGCTCGCGCCGTCACGCCATGGTTTCAGACCATCGCACGCAAGTACGGTTTGCGTTCACCTGACCATTTTCTTGGGTTGGCCATGACGGGAGGACTGGGCCCCGCTGCTCTCCGTCGCATGATTGACACACTTTCCGACGGCAGCACCGAGATTATGCTTCATCCAGGCATCTGCGATACCGACTTGGCGAACTCCGGCTCCCGACTCCAGGACCAACGAGAAACCGAATTGCAGGGGCTGCTCGATCCCGGTGTTAGAAGTGCACTAACCGAAAGGGACATTCGCCTAATTAGCTATCGGGAGTTACACTAACAAAATGCCGGCGAGCCAAGGCGTGCCACCTCGATACTCGATCGTCGTCCCTTTTCACGACGAGCAGGATAGCGTCCGAGAGCTACATCGGCGGCTAAGCGAAGTAATGACTGGACGCTATGATCCGGTTGAATTTGTGTATGTGGACGACCAAAGCTCGGACGCCACACCCCAAATACTCGCAGCTATCGCCGAGGAAGACCCGCGCGTGGCCGTCCTTCGGCTAAAACGGAACTACGGGCAAACGACCGCGCTGGCGGCAGGGTTCGACTTTGCATCCGGCGACATCGTCGTTTCGATGGACGGCGACTTGCAGCACGACCCCGCGGACATCCCCACCCTGCTCGACACCCTCGAAGCTACTCATTGCGACATCGTCAGCGGCTGGCGCCAGAAGCGCGTGGACAATTTCATAATGCGCCGCCTGCCCTCGCGAATCGCCAACTGGATGATGAGCAAGCTTTCCGGCGTGGACATCCACGATTTTGGAACCACGTTCAAAGTCTATCGTCGCGAGATAATTAAGGACATTCCACTTTATGGCGAGATGCACAGGTTTATTCCCGCGCTTGCTGCGTGGAACGGCGCCAAAATCGTGGAAGTGCCCATCCGAAATATCGTGCGTCCCGGAGGCAAGTCACATTACGGAATTTCGCGGACGTTACGGGTATTCTTTGACATCATAACCATCCGTTTTCTAATGCGGTACATGACGCGGCCTCTGCACTTTTTCGGTCCTCCAGGCATGCTGGGAATGTTCTTGGGCGCGGCGATTCTGGTGGTCCTCCTCGTTCAGAAGATCGTCTGGGGCGTCTCCATCTTCGTTCAGCACGGACCCCTTCTTGTTTTGGGAATGATGTTATGTCTATTTGGGGTTCAGCTGCTTGCCGTCGGGCTGGTGGGTGAGTTGCTCATGCGCACGCACTTCGAATCCCGCGAGAACCCGGTCTATCGCCTGGAGCGCGTCTTCGGGGCATCGCGCGCGCCCGAAGCACCCGCCCACGCCGGTAAAAATGCGCTTGCGGCCAAGCCGGTGAGTCGTTAGAGTACGGCCTATATGCCAGGCGATGGCATAAAAATTCCAGTAAGGAAAATCCTATGCGCAAAGTCGTCTTCCTAAGTTCTGCGGTGCTCGTTGTGGCCGCTTTGGTTTTCGCTGGGGGCGATCCTTGGAAATCAAAACCTTATCAGCAGTGGGACGCGAAGGACGTCCAGAGAGTACTTGAAGATTCTCCGTGGTCAAAAATAATCCAGGTCGAGGCTACTTGGAAGACCGGCAAGGACAATTCAGGCAACGATGCGAGCGGACCAGCGGTTGCCACAAACCAGCAGGCGCCTGCGGGTGGAGGCGGAGGAAACGGAAAAGTAATGGGCGGATCAGCGCCTGGTGCGGTCAGCGCTCCTGTCGCCGGAGCCGGAGATTCCGGGAACTCATCCGGATCAGCATCATTTCTTATACGCTGGGTATCATCCAAAACGGTCGAGAAGGCTGTGTACCGCAAAGCGGAACTGGCTGGGCAGATGAAACCGGAAGACGCCGAAAAAGAGCTGGCAAAACAGCTTGATGTTTATGAACTCGTGGTCTTTGGGCCGGACATGAAACCGTTCCAATCGGCGGACGAGGATACGCTCAAGACCGACGGCTATTTAATCGAAAAGAAAACCAAGCAGAAAATTTCGCCAATGAAAGTTGAAATCACCCGGGCGCAGGATGGAACAAAAGTACAAGCCGTGGGGTTCATTTTCCTAAGGAAGGCGGCCAATGGCGAGCCAACCATCGCGGACGACGAAAAAAGCGTCGATTTCATTTGTTCCGTGAACGGGGCAAAAATTCACACGACCTTCGACATTTCAAAGATGCAAGATACGCAGGGACGCGATCTCTGAGCTAAATGAGAATATAATCTCTACCCTTCGAGGAGATTTCATGAAAATTTCTTGGCGTCACACGGTGACCGCAACGCTGCTTGCTGTGGTGGCGACGGCTGCGAGTGCCCAAATGGGCCACTTTTCGGCCCCGCACGTCAGTGGGTTTTGGAATCCCGTCATGGGCGCAGGAGCGGAGTACCAAATCCAACCCGCGAAGGGCGATAAGTCGAATATCCAAATTACAATCGTCGGCAAAGAGGCTGTCGAGGGAAAAGATGCATATTGGTACGAGATGTCTTTTGATCGCGCAAACGGCCAGATGATGGTCTTCAAGCAATTGATGGTGCTGAACGGCGCCGATACCCAAATCTCACGCATGATCATGCAAATGCCCGGCCGTCCCCCGATGGAGATGCCCACGCAAATGATGCATCAGGATCGCGCGCCGCAAACCGCCGACGTTCGGACCGGCGGCGAGGATTTGGGGAGCGACACCATCACCGTCCCCGCCGGCACTTTCACCTGCCAGCATTACAAAACGAAAAGCGGCGGCGAAGTTTGGATCTCGCCGAAGGTTTCTCCTTACGGCTTGGTGAAGTCCAAATCGAACGACACAACCATGGAGCTGACCAAGCTCATCACCGGGGCGAAGGACCAGATTACCGGCACGCCGCAGCCGTTTAATCCTCAGATGATGATGCAACAGCAGCAACAGCCCCAGTAAGCGTGATGTCGAAGCGCTAGCTTTTTCAGAAATTGTAAAGAGGCGTCCCGATGCCCTCGGGACGCCTCTTAGTTTTTTTACAATGGTTTTGGTTTTCGAAGCGTGCATTTCTCGGAGCTTATTGTCCATGCGCACCGCCGAAGAAAAATTCTATCGTGCGCGGATTACCAGCCGCGACGAGTTCTCCCCCGGACTATGGAAGATTCATCTCAATCCCGGCGGGGAATTCCAATTTGTGGCCGGGCAGTTCGCCACTCTCGGCGTGCAGACCTCGCAAAAACTTATTGAACGGGCTTACTCCATAGTCTCTTCGCCCTACGAACGCGAGCTCGAGTTGTTCATCGAGCTTGTTCCCGCGGGCGAGCTGACCCCGCTGTTGCACGCACTTCCGGTGGGTGCCTATGTTTCCCTGCGCAAAGCTGCCAAGGGCCGCTTCACGCTGGATTTGAAGAGCGGTCACAAAAATCACCTCTTGCTCAGCACGGTTACGGGTGTAGCTCCGTATATCTCTTACATGCGCACGCTTTACAAAGATTGGAGCGATAACCGTTTTCCCAACGACATTCATCTTTACTTGATTAACGCGGCAAGCCGCTCCTGGGAATTTGGGTATCACGAGGAACTTGAGCTGTTGGCATCAAAAGTACCGTGGCTCACTTATATTCCAACCGTTAGCCGTCCGTACGAAGACACCCAATGGCGCGGCGAGATAGGCCGAGTGGAAGACCTCATCCGCAAATACAAGGACCAGTGGAAACTGGCGGGTTCGGACACAACAGGTTATCTCTGCGGTAATCCGCAAATGATAGAACTCGGGAAGGGCATTTTGTTCCGCTGCGGATTTGCGAAAGAATCCCTGAAAGAAGAAGTGTATTGGATTCCACCGAAGACTCTCCGGCGCTAACGGGCGTGCAAGGGGCCTTGCCGCGCCCGCCAGTGACGGATTCCCGCTGCGGCCTCGCTTTAGATCGAGGGAGCCGAAGCAGCAAGCTGTTCAACAGTGCTCGAAATCGCGCGGATGGGCGTGGAGACGTGCACAGTTTCGTCTTTTTCTTCCACATCTACCACGATCGATCCACCTTCTTTCGCCACGCGCACGTGTTCGCCGGGCTCTTTCACTTCCACCAAGGTCACATCGTCACTCTCACGCAACTGGTCCAGCGCTGCGCGAATCGTCGGCATCCAGGGCTGAATCTGGGCGGCGGCGTGGGATAACTCTCTCCGCGGCGCAAACCGCATGCCGATCGGCACCAGCATCGCCGGGGCGATCACGTGCACGTGATGCACTTCCGGATGGCGCTCCACAACTTTCACTTCGACCATTCCGTCGCTGCAGAGTAGTCCCACGCCCGCCACCGCTGTTCCCACGATTCCCAAAGCAACTTTCCCGAGCAGGATCATAAATCACCTCCGCCAGAATCTTGTCCGGCTACTCTGAACCGTTTTTCGAGTCAACCCAGATGCGCACGTGTTGCGACGCGTCCTCCACAGTAATCAGGAGCGCATCGCCGGCATCGCTCAGCGCCCGAATCGCCGCAGAAACATCAAGCTCGTTATCCTTGGCGGTGGAAAGCAGCGCATCGACCACCTTCATCGGAACCGTGACGTCTACCTTTTCGCCTTTCGCTCCATCGCGAACGTGAATCACGATATTTCCATTTGATTTTGCTACCCGCACGTCTTGATCTTTTTCCTTCACGGTCACGAACTCATTGTCCGGAGCGGTACGCACCGCGTCCAGGAGTGCGCGAATATCCACGTCGTTCATTTCCGCGGAGCCGATGCTCACATGCCCGTTGTGCAAATTACCTTTGTTCACAGTCGGAAGAATCTTTTCGGCCATCGAGAGCGGCACATTCACGTTCACACTTTCGCCTTTCGTCGCGTCCTCCACCCTCACGTGCAAATATCGCTCACCTGGCCCGGCCAGGGCTGCCGGAGCGGTTGCGACCGCTGACAGAACGCAGAACATCACGACCCCGCATAGTTGTTTTCTCATTTTTGGGAAGCCTCCCGTTCTCTTCCTGGTCATATGTACGGAGTGGCCCCTGCAAATGTTCCGTGATTTTTCCGCGAGATTGGGTTGGCAGACTGCAGCGGCGTTTGGGGCGTAGCCGTCCGACGGTATTACTTGCGTTGTAGCTTGAAATAAACAGCGGCCAGCGGGGGGACGCGAATCTTCAAAGAATAAGGACGGCCATTCCACGGCACCGGCTCGGCGGACACTCCGCCGGAATTCCCGTTGTCGCTGCCTTCGTAGTACGCCGAATCGGTGTTCAGGATCTCGCCGTAGAAACCGGCTTCAGGCACGCCCACGCGATAATTCTCGCGCACCACAGGCGTAA
>Ga0302176_10001445_pt1 | contig 11101 bp, 10 predicted proteins | sample I_Palsa_E1_1_FD_198787 | JGI IMG/M metagenome (GOLD analysis project Ga0302176, IMG submission 198787) | Peat permafrost microbial communities from Stordalen Mire near Abisko, Sweden - I_Palsa_E1_1 | ecosystem: Environmental > Terrestrial > Soil > Palsa > Peat permafrost | place: Sweden...
ATGATCTGTCGGGTTCGAAAGCGCCATCACCACGGGACGCTCGTTGATGCGCGACATACTCTCGATAACCTTCTGAGTGAAGAGGCCGCCAACGGTGCTGACGCCAATAATGGTTGTCGGCTTAATGCTCTCGATCGCCGCGACAAAATCGCGAGTCGGTGCATGTGGGTGAGCGTACGGTGTCTGGAAGTCGAATAGGTCTTTTCGGCTGTCTTCCAACAATCCGTTGACGTCGAACATGTGTACCTTCGACTGAGCTTCGGCAAGCGTCATGCCCTGCTGCGACGTCGCGGAGCAAATCAGGTCGGCGAGACCAATGCCGGCTGAGCCCGCCCCGAGAAACAGGTATTTCTCATCCGTCAGCTTTGTGCCCTTCAGCTTGGCCGCATTGATCATGCCCGCTAGTACGATTCCCGCCGTGCCCTGTACATCATCGTTGTAGATACAGTACTTCTCGCGGTAACGCTTGAGCAGGCGAATGGCGTCGGAACCGGTCCAATCCTCGAAGTGGATGCAACACTTCGGGAATACCTCCTGCACCGCTTCGACGAACTCGTCGACAAAGGAATACAGTTCCTCCGTGGACGGACGCGTCTTGCGCATCCCCAGGTACAGGGGATCGCGAAGGTACTGTTCGTTGTTCGTGCCAGCGTCAAGGTACATGGGCAGCAGATATTGCGGTGGCACCCCCGCGCAGGCGGTGTACAGTTGCAGTTTCCCTATGGGAATACCGGCGCCGTTTGCGCCGAGGTCTCCGAGTCCCAGGATTCGGCCACCGTCGGTCACGCAGATGAACCGAACGTCTTTCTCCGGCCAGTTTTTCAGAACATCCTTCACTCTGCCGCGCCGCGTCATCGAGAGGTACATGCCCCGGGCTTGCCGATAGATGTGTCCGAACTGGAGGCATGCCTCGCCGATCGTCGGGTCATAGACGATTGGTAGAAAGCGCACGGGGTCCGACATGACGTGCGGTAAAACAGGGTTTCATCGTGATCGAGCAGGTTGACCAGATAAATATAGCGGTCAAGATCCGTATGCTTCTGACTGAGCTGCAACAAAACGCGCTGCAACTGCAAGTCCTCGGTTTCTGTCGCGTCTGGTACCAGACCCACGAGGCCGAGCGCCTGCTTTTCAGGTTCGGTGAACGAAGTCGATTTGTTCACGTTTGGATCCTGAAGCACTTCGATTCCGTGTTTTGATGTGGTTGACATAATTACTACTCCTTTACAGTTTGTTGGTTCGGAAATGAAATCACGCCCGCGGTGATCGTTGTGTTTCGGTTATCACTCCATACCTCACCTAAGGGGACCGCCAGAGCGGCAAGCATGACTGGCATGGCCAGTGCCGCGAGTTGTAAATGGACTTCAAGGAACGCGCCCGCGGCTCCGCCGATCACGAATCCGGCGACACACGGGAAGATCGCCTTGGTGCGGTGTCGGGCTTGTGCCAGTTCGTTCAATTCGCCCCTTCTGCGGACGAGGGTTGCCAGATCGACCGCTAGCTGCGTGGTATTTGTGGTCAACACGGCGGTTGAGGGCGAACCGGGCAACGCAAGCTTTACGAGAGCGCCCTGCGTCGCCATTGCCGCGACACCCAACATGCCCGCCGCTATCGCTAGAGCGCTGCCGGGGTCTGCGAAGGGGCCACACGCAATTCCCAATCCAAGGAAACCTCCGAGGAACGCCAGCTGCAGGATGAGCAATGTGCGCCGCGACGCACGAAGGTCGCGAGGCGTTCCGACCGCTAGCGTCACCGCACCCAAGACGGCAACAAAAACGGGCACCGACAGCAGCGGCCCGGCTTGGTTAAAGCCGCCGGTAACATAATGCGCCGCCAGCACCACGAGGTTCCCGGTGATGTGCGCAGTAAACAGTCCGCCGAGCGCAAGAAAACCGATCACGTCGACCGCGCCGGCTGTGGTGCTTAGAACCGTCGGCAATAGCCAGTTGATACTCATAGGCATGGGCAGCTTTCTTACGACATCGGGAAGGCACGCGACGCGCCAATCTCGCTAGGCCTGCGAAAACAATTGGATGCCCCAGCCCACGGCGCTAAACTTACATAGGCGCCGTGTAGTGCCATTGGACATCCTGTTCGAATTTCGACTCTAGGGGAATCGCGTCCAGAGGTCTCGATTAGGCCGCAGCTAACGAAAGCCCAAGGCCCAGTGCCGGTAAGAGAAACCAGAAGGAGGCAGTTCACCAATCCTACGGCGTGCATAACTTCTTCTCCTTAGAGTTCCAACTTGGTTCTAAATCCGACGACGACAGCGCGTCCCCCCCGGCCTCCTACGTTGTCGTAGAACTGGACTACCGGCTGTATCAGCAGTGAACGAATTAGAAAGAGTGAGTTGATCTCAACCCCCCGTTCGTCCTTCCAGGGAGGAGCGCCTGGCGACAAAAACTGCGAGCTAAGGCCGTTTTGGACATAGCCTATCGATATGGTGTTGTGAATCGGCAGGGACAGGGGCTCGTTGAATCGAAGGCCGGCGGTCATCAGCCGGTTGTTACGATTGACATCTGACGGACTCCAATCCAGGGCGAAGGTCGCATCCAGTCCCTTTGCTTCCCTGGGGTCGTTGCGCCAGAGAGCCTGGCTGGCCATCCAATACAACAAGTAATCTCCAGACCGTGACCGGCCGTTAGCCGGGTTATTGAAGGTCTCCGGGTTGTAGGCTGCTCCGAACTGATAGAGTCCCGAGTAGCCTTTTCGGGTGTCCACGTTGTCGAACGCCCTCACGGAGGAAGCGTTCTTGCCGGGGCTGAAGCCGATCTCAGAGACATTCATCGCAGTTCCTCGAAACTGCGGAACAAAGCCCGTGGGGTTGTGCGAGAACGGAGCGTGCTCGGCCGCGAGCACCATCGACTTCACGTACATATGGCGCAGCGGAGAAACTCGAATCTCGGCCGCCGGCGTGGATGGAGGATCGAACGATTCGAAAGTATTAGACACGTTGCCCAATGCGTATCCCATCGGCTCGAAGATAAAGGACGCCGCATAATGCTGGGCTCCGTAGAAATCCTGGCCTGCAAATTGGCCGGCGCGGACGACAATTTGGTCGTGCCGCCAGCGTTTCTCAAGCCACCAGGAATCCAGACGAAACGTCTGCTGGCTGGACATGCCGCTGGGGCTGGCGATCAAGCCCAGACGTTCGCCCAGGTTCCCACCCCCTTGCCACAGGCCGGTGGCATGGAAGTACGTGCCATCCCAATGGAGCAGCGCGCCGAGGTCAATGTCCACGGTTGCGCGGACACGGTTCCAAATCTCGAACTGCGAGGGCGGACCGCTTTTAGATCCCCATAAAGAGTCGCTGATGTATTGGACATCGAGGTTAACGCCTATCTCGCCCAACTGGCCTCGGAGTCCGCCCCAATCCCCTAAGAGATAGCCTCGATCCTGTTCGGTCGTTTCGTGACGATCGGCGCCGCCAAGAGTTTCTTGCTCGGCGGTCTGAGAGCATGCTGATCCCGCGATCACGAGGAGGCCGGTCATGAGGACGGGAACAACCTTCAGCATGGGAGTTTCTGATGACAAGGCGCGGTAACGTTGGGGCTTGGCCGGGCTGTCACTCCGTCTTTGCCACATACGGCTCCACCATTTTGCTGGGGTCGACAACACGGTCAAATTCCTGCTCTGTAACAAAGTCCAGTTTTAAAGCCGCGGCTTTGAGCGTCAGGTCGTTGTCCAAAGCGTAGTGAGCGATCTTCGATGCCTTGTCATAACCGATAACCGGTGAGAGCGCCGTCACCAGCATCAACGAACGTTCCACATACTCGCTGATCTTCTTCAGGTTGGGTTTGGTCCCTTCGATCAGGAACTTGCGAAAATTCGTGACTCCATCGGTCATGATCGCGATGGCATGGGTGATATTAAAGATGATTAGGGGCTTGTAAACGTTCATCTCCAGATACCCGCCGGCCCCGCCAAACCCTACCGCTACGTCGTCGGCCATTACCTGAACAGCGATCATAGTCAGCGCTTCACATTGGGTCGGATTGACTTTTCCGGGCATGATCGAGGAGCCCGGCTCATTTTCCGGTAATACCAACTCGGCGAATCCAGCGCGAGGGCCACACGACATCAGGCGGATGTCATTGGCGATCTTATATAAAGAAACCGCCAGAGTTCGAAGAGTGCCAGAAAGATGAACCAGGGCGTCGTGCGCGCCTTGCACAGTGAATTTGTTGGGCGCTGTTGCAAATGGCAGACCGGTAAGCTTCGCGATCTCGATCGCCGCTGCTTCGGCAAAGCCTGGCGCTGAGTTGAGACCAGTTCCGACCGCCGTGCCACCCAGCGCTAAGCGGTATACTCCCGGAAGCGCCGACTCGATCCTTTCCAGATTGTCCATCAACATGCCGACGTAACCCGACCATTCTTGGCCCAACGTCAGCGGCGTCGCATCCTGCATGTGGGTGCGGCCGATCTTTACAATGCCATTCCACTCCTGCGCCTTGTTATTGACAGCGTCGCGCAGGGCTGTCACGGCTGGAATCAGGCGTTGCTTGACATTCACTGCGGCTGCGATATACATGGCCGACGGAAACGTATCATTCGAGGACTGAGCCATGTTCACGTGATCGTTCGGATGCACTGGCGTTTTACTTCCGAGCGGCGTGCCGGCGAGCTGGCAGCAGCGATTAGAGATGACTTCGTTCACGTTCATGTTGAACTGGGTACCGCTGCCTGTCATCCAAACATGCAGTGGGAACATGTCGTGATGCTGACCAGCGAGAATTTCGTCGCAGGTCTGAACGATCAGTTTGTACTGCTGGTCGCCCAGTCGCTTACTGTTGTGGTTGGCAATCGCGGCGCCCTTTTTCAAGACCGCATACGACGCGATCATCTCGCGTGGAATCAGATCCTTGCCAATGCTGAAATGTTCCAGGGAACGTTGGGTCTGTGCACCCCAAAGCTTTTCGGTAGGCACTTCAACGACACCAAGGCTGTCCGATTCCTTTCGAAAACCTTGAATTGTGATTTCCTCGCCGGTTGTTATAGTCACGATGTTGTCCTTCCTTGAAAGTCTTCGCAGCAAGGCGACCTTGCGTGCCATTGAGTAAGCACAAACGGTTCCACTCTTCCGGATTCCGGAAGTTTGCGTTCCCGCGGTGGTACAATAAGACTTCTCTGGCAAACAGGTTGTCGCCACCGCATTTAATGGGACGAAGTGATGCGCATCTGTCGAACACGAAGTCCAAGGACGCTACACCCGCTATCCGGTTTGAGTTGGTCTCGGGCGCGACATTCATTTGAATTGGCGGGGAACAACCGTTGGCGAATCGCGGGTGCGATCACCGGCGACAGCGGTGGTCGGTAATCCTGCGAAATGGATTGTCCGGTGGTCGTTGTATCTTTGCCGCTAAGCGTGGGGAAGTGACTGATCCTGCCTGAGGCGCGTGCGTACCTGCGGGAAGGCCAACCTGTCCCTGCATAGATCCGAGCTTTGCTTTTCCGCTTCGTCCATCAGGATGGGCGGCCTCCATTTCAAATGGTCGTGGACCCCTGCTCTGCCTTTGCGATCTCAAAACGGATAAGTAGAAGGCGGCGAGCACCCCGCCCAGCAGCGGATCCGGACACGGCGGCGACTCGACAGCCCGCGGTTTGCTTTAAAGAGATACAGGACATGGGCGATTCGGAAGCCAGTTTTCGCAACCAGAGCCATTTTCGCGGGACGGTGGGCGAGATGAAGGGGCGCGGCGCTATTTTCTCAGAAATGATGGCTGGAATCGGTCACTACCAAAGAGAGCCTCGCGTAGTCGATCTCGAATGGCAGTTGACCAAAGAGCGCGAGCATCACAGGAGCCAATATCTTGGTCGTTAGCCTTGTGTCCAAGCAAAGCGGATATCAGATCCTGGGTTAACAGCGATCACGGCGAGATGCGTCGGTTCCAGAACTGCCCACATCAAGAACAATGTGGTCCAGCGGGGTGAATGTGTGACGCGCAATGAAGAGCAGGGCTGCTTCATACTGGCTGCGCAAAAACAAAAACTCTTGCCATTGCGCCTCTTTGATGGATGCCGGCTTCAACGCCATTCCTGCTAACGAGAAGTGAGCCAACACGGCTTCGTACTTTTCCCTCGATGGACGTGTTGTTCCCTGCTCACTAGCCGGGCTGGTTCGCCCGAGCGCGTCGGCGATCGCCAACAGCGCACGTGTACCCGTCCGGACGCAAATCCTAGCAGCTTCCACATCTTGATTCTCGAACGACGAAGTCGCAAGAGCACCGGCATCAAGCACTGCGGCCGCAGCTACGACCCACGACTGGCCACTCTGCACCGAAGGCGACATGCTTAGCATCGGTAATACCGAGTGCGTGTCGCCGAGCATACGGAACCAATCTTCCCAAGCTTCCCATACATCTCTCATATTGTCTGCAAGGCCCGTTTGTTGGCACCATTCGAGTATTCTCGCTCCGTTTGGCTGATCGCCAACGCGAACATACAGCCATGCCGTCTTATCCTCCCGCGCCCGGATCACCGCCTGGTAGCCGGGAATGAAAGTAAAGAGAAAGACCACGATGCCGAGCCCTAGTGCGCCTTCCGGAACCGCAAGCCACTGCCCCGCGATAGTGGTTGGGGTCGCAAAGCCAAGAGTATTTAGGGCCGATCCAGAGGCGAGCAATGCCTGGTGCCAAGTGTCCACGGCTCGAGTTCCCCAGTACAAGAGAGTGAAGGCCGCCATCGCTCCCAGGAAATACACGACAGTCAGCGAGAGCATGTAGACGGGAAAAAACCAAAGCAGGACGGGATGCGTGGTTCGAGTGTCACGGTTGACTCCAAGTCGCAGGTCCACCACTGCGTATATTGCACGACACGTGACCTTGGCAAAGAAGTCCCGGGAGTGGCGATTCATCAACGCGATTCGAACCATGGATCGCAGAATCAAAAAGAGAAGCCACACTCCTAAAATCGCTATGAAAACGTGTGCCAATGTGGACTCCGGGGAGCAACTGATCTACGCTCAGCCCTGCAGCGCTTGCTGTAGCGTCCTTTCACGCTGCCTCAGGTACCTCGTGAGTATTAGCATGGAGCTTTCTCGTTGAGTTCGATTGATCAGCTTTTTCCTGACAACTTATACAGAATTCGGCCCAAGGGACTGCCTTCAAACGCTTTGGAGAGATGGGCTCTTCGCAGCGCAAACAGAAACCGTACGAACCATCATCTAAGCGCTCCATTGCCGAGCGAAGTTGACGAGTCAGAGCGGCTCCGCGATGGAGATTCTGCATCGCAATTTCTCGCTCCGCGGCTTGCTGGGTCATATCAATGGGATCCGCGACTTGCTGGATTCGAATCGAGTCACGTAATCCGGTGGTTGCGACAGCCTCGTTAATTTGTGATTTCAACACTTGTCGAAATAATTCAAGATTGCTCTGCATGACGGTTTCCTTTTCTTCCAAGAAGCGACCCGGAAGAGGTCGACGCGCTCTTCTGAACTGCAAATCGCATGCCAAATCACCGGCGCTTGCAGAATCAGGAGAACCAGCAGTTCCGGACGACGCACTTAGTGGGGGGCGAGTAGCCACGCTCGGAATTGCGCGTCAACGTGGAGAAACGAGATCCTCATCTTCGACGATCGCCCGACGCTGCATTCCGTACATCCGGCTGACATGGCCAACCGCCTTGGCAGAACTCTCGAGTCGTCCCTCTCGCTATATTGCAGTCTCATTCCGCACGAGGGGAGCAGTCGGCAATCCCGCATTGGGCGCCGTCAACATCTCTCAGTCGAACGTGATAACCCAGCGCCGGCTGCGCTCGTACATCAGATATTAATTTCGGTCTCGCCGTTCTAAGCGCGGCCGTCCCGAGTCTCATAATCTTCGGCTCAAAAGAGGCATCCTCGACCGTTCAGTCTCATCTCGAATTGCGGTGAGGAACCTCTAGGTTTTGGTAGCGCACCGTGACACTGGAGTCGAATCATGGACACCTACATCGGGAAGGAACTCATTCAAGGTCAACACGCTGCGAAGAAAACGCGCTTGGGCGGGTTGGCGCCGGGATTGCTTTCCTTGTTCCCAGGAAATACAGCATGCCGACGCTCACAGTTGCAATACCTTCGTCGCTCGATGCAGCAGCCCGGGATACCGCGGGACAGCGCGGGACTTCACTGGACGCTATTGTCAGCGAAGCGCTGGGCGAATATCTCAACTCGCAGCGCCATCGCATGTACCAGATCTCTACTTCGGCTGCTCTGGTAGGAGGTGCCGACACGGGCGCCGTCTGTGCCCGCATTCTGCTCGAACATGGCGATTTCGGGCTCGGTACTTTCGAGAACCTGGACGGCGAGATGGTTATTTTGGACGGGGCAATCTACCAGGTCCGGGGCGATGGAAGCGTGAAACATCGCGAAAACGATTTTCAAATCCCTTTCGCAGTGGTGACTCGCTTCCAGGCGGAGGCGGCCTTTGAATCAGAAGCGGTCCGCTGTTTGAAGGATCTTGAACTGGCTTGCGATCCCCATCGCGAAACGGCCAATCTCTTCTATGCTTTGAAAATCGACGGCACCTTCGAAACGGTGCACGCCCGCGCGGTGAGTGGGATTGCGCCGGGGACAAGGCTGGTGGAAGCTGCCAAGAAGCAAAAGGAATTTCACTTCAGCAATATCGAAGGTACTCTCGTATGCCTCTGGTCTCCGAGCTATTCGAGCGCATTCAATGTGCCGGGATATCACTTCCACTTCATCTCGAAAGATCGCACCCGAGGTGGTCACGTATTGGACTGCAGCGCCAAAACCTTGCGCGTTGGTCTGCAGATGCTTTGCGAATATGACGTGCGCTTGCCTGATCAGGGATCGTTTCTAACCACCGACCTCAGCAACGATCCGGCCGCAACTCTTGCAAAGGTCGAATAAATCAAGCCGAAAGGATCAAAAGGATGAATTACGAAACTAAAGCTACGAATGGCACCGCGGTGGCAGTCGAGACACGCGAAGCGCAAAGAGCCATGACCGGGGCCGACATAGTTGTGGAGACGCTGGAGGCGCGAGGTACTAAACATGTATTCGGCGTCTCCGGAGCAAAGATCGATAAGATCTATGACCGCCTGCTCGATTCCAGCATTCAGACCGTGGTCTGCCGTCATGAGCAGAACGCAGCTTTTATCGCTGGCGGCATAGGGCGCTTGACGGGAAAGGCCGGTGTCGCGCTGGTAACCTCAGGTCCGGGCGTCTCGAATCTAGTTACTGGTTTGGCCACCGCGAATTCAGAGGGCGACCCGATCGTCGCCTTAGGAGGCGCTGTGGCTGTGGCCGATCGCCTCAAGTCACTGCATCAGACTTTGGATTCGGTGGGCTTGTGCAAGCCGGTCACGAAGTATTCCGCGGAGATCGATTCTCCTGCGGCTACCGCGGAAGTGCTTTCGGCGGCATTTCGCGCGGCTGAGTCCAACCGTCCTGGAGCGGCCTTCGTCAGTCTTCCCATTGACGTAGTGAGCGGCGAAGCACAGTGCAGGCCGATCCAGCTTTCTGCCTTCGCCGAGCAGGGCCGCGCGGCCGAGCGGTCTCTCCAGGAGGCTGCTCGTCTCATCAACTCCGCAAAGTCTCCTGTGATCTTCCTGGGATTGATGGCGAGCAAGCCAAAGTGTACTGTTGCGATTCGCACTCTGCTGAGCGCAACGACGCTGCCGGTGGTCGGAACATTTCAGGCAGCCGGCGCCATTTCGCGAGAGATGTTTCCCTATTACGGCGGCCGCGTGGGACAGCTAGCCAACCAACCCGCGGATGCTTTGCTCGATTCAGGCGACGTCGTCATCACGATTGGATACGACGCGGTTGAGTACTGGCCGTCCCTTTGGAACAAAGGCAGGAACCGGGAGATCGTCCATATCGACGTAACTCCGGCAAATATCGAAAACGACTATTCTCCCGCCGTCGAGCTTATTGGAAGCATTGAAGAGACACTCGCCGCGTTGTCGGCGCTGGTCCATCGCCCTACGCTTGCTCCGGTGTCAGCCGATTTGCTGCAATTGATCGCACATGACAGAGAACGGTTGATGGTCGAGGCGGCCGCAAAGTCCGGCGTTCCGATTCACCCAATGCGCCTGATCAGCGAACTTCAGAAGATATTGACGCCTGATGTCACGGTCTGTTCGGACATGGGAACGGTCAGCATGTATCTGTGCCGCTACCTGTTCAGCTTTCGTGCGCGACAGTTCCTCATCAGCAATGGCCAACAGACGCTCGGAACAGCGTTGCCCTGGGCCATCGCTGCGTCCCTCGTCCGCCCGCACGAAAAGGTGCTCTCCATATCGGGGGACGGCGGTTTCTTATTCTCGGCGAATGAGCTCGAGACCGCAGTCCGGTTGCGCTCTCACATTGTTCATATGATCTGGATCGATGGCAGCTACGATATGGTCGCCGCGCAGGAACAAATTAAGTATCGCCGCACCTCGGGCATTACGCTTGGCCCTGTCGACTACGTAAAGTACGCCGACGCCTTCGGCGCAACCGGCTTCCAGATTCAACACCCGGACGAAATAGCACCAACGCTGCACAAGGCTTTCGACACGCCAGGTCCCGTGCTCGTCGGGGTGCATGTCGACTATCGCGACAGCGTAAAGCTGTTCGAAGTTGCGCACCAAGGCAGCATTCAGTGATTTAACGATCAGCGCTTATGACATTAACAAGACAAAAGGAGTTCCAACATGAAAACCATGACTCTCGAAACTAACGGCAACCCTGAACTACTGACGCCCAAGAAGATCCCCGCGCGGGCGCGCAAGCTCGCCTCGGAGGCGATCGGAATCGACAGTCACATCGACACGGTTCAACGCGTGTTGGTGATGGGGGAAGACCTGGGCAAACGCTGGGACGTAGGTCACGTGGACATTCCACGGCTTCGTGAGGGCGGAACGCACGCGCCGTTCTTCGCATTGTGGGTTCCCGTGTATTTTCCTGGGGCGGAGGCGGTACGCCGGACGCTGGACCTGCGCGATGCGATGCAATCGATGCTGGACGCACACCAGGACGAGATGGAACTGGCGACCACGGCGTTCGATATCAGGCGGATCGTGAAGGCGGGCAAGATCGCGGTGTTTCTGACGGTCGAGGGCGGCCACACAATCGACGACGATCTGCGGGTGCTTCGGATGTATTACCAACTGGGCG
>Ga0302176_10001446_pt1 | contig 11100 bp, 11 predicted proteins | sample I_Palsa_E1_1_FD_198787 | JGI IMG/M metagenome (GOLD analysis project Ga0302176, IMG submission 198787) | Peat permafrost microbial communities from Stordalen Mire near Abisko, Sweden - I_Palsa_E1_1 | ecosystem: Environmental > Terrestrial > Soil > Palsa > Peat permafrost | place: Sweden...
TTTCGCTCGCGCTCACTCCCGGTTTCCTGCGTTCGGAAGCCATGCTCGACCGCATGGGCCTGACCGAAGCCAACTGGAAAGAAAAAACGCTGGCGAAAACGAAGACCAAGGCGGGGAGCCAGAATTCCGCGGACCAGAACGACGCGCCCGACGATTTCATGTTTTCGGAATCGCCGCGTTACGTGGGCCGCGCGGTCGTTGCGCTCGCGGCTGATCCCGACGCGATGAAAAAAACCGGCCGCGTCTTCAGTTCCTGGGGGCTCAGCCGCGAGTACGGTTTCACCGACCTCGACGGCACGCAGCCGCACTGGGGCGATCACGCCACCGAAAAATACGGCGCGTACAAAATCTGCGACGACGAATTCTATTCCTACTGGACTCCCGGCCTGATCGAGCGAATTTTCCCGGACTGGTTCTGATCGGCTTCGCTTCGCAGGGCCGCTTGCGTCCGAGGCGGCCGCGGGCGTACTATCAGCCGGCCAGATAACCGCGGTAAATTCTGGAACATCAAACTTCACTTGCAACTGAATTGGAGGAAACAAATGCGAATTAAAGTAGTTGCGTCTGTAGCGGCGTTGCTGTTTCTCGCCGGGCTCGCGGTCACGTCCTCGGTGCGCGCCGCCGACGATCCTAGCAACGGAACCTGGAAGCTCAACCTGGCGAAGTCCAAGCTCGCCACCGCGCCGAAGAGCATGACCACGACGATTAAAGTCGAGAACGGCACCGAAACGTACACCGCCGAAGGCACGGACGCTTCCGGCAAAGCTACGAGCGGGTCTTTCACCGCCAAGCTGGATGGGACGGACGCGCCGGTCACCGGAAACCCGTATGGCGACACGATTTCGATCAAGCATCCGTCGCCCAACCGCTTTATCGCCACAGTCAAGAAGGACGGCAAGGTGACCGTGACGGTGCACGTCGTCATTTCGGCCGACGGCAAGACGCGCACGGCGACGTACTCGGGTAAAACCGCCGAGGGCAAGGCCGTCAGCGACGTGTACGTGTACGACAAGCAGTAGCTTTTCGCCATCGGGAGCCGGCCGACGACGCAAGCGCGTCGCGCCGGCTCTTTTTTTTTGCATCGCAGGGCCAAGATGCGCCGCCGTTTTTGTGTACAATTTGTGGCTTTCTGAGTATCGATTAGAAAGTTTTCGGTGCTTTGTTTTGTGTGAGTTACGGAGATTTCTATTCGAAGTCACTATCGATTAGAAATGCCGGTGGAATGGGTGCAAGGCGGCTCACAGTCGACAGTTGACAGTTAACAGTTGAAAGCCAACTGCGAGTGCCCATTTTTCCTGAGCGCTTACGCGGGGGCGCTGCGGAATTCGCGGCGAAGGTAGGCACCAACGCCACGAGGCTCTTACGCGGGGGCGCCGCGGAATTCCGCGGCGGTGGTGCGAAGCGGGATCGCGGTGCGAATCTTAGGCGTGCGGGCGTTAATCCGCTCGGTGCGGCGGCGGTGGTGTTGGCGGGCCGTAGGCCGCGAAGCACGTTTGTGGCGGGCGACACGGATCCCGCGTTGCATTTCGCTCCACACCGCGCGTCGTCCATGTCGCGTCCTCTCCTGGGCCGAATAGCGCCCCGACTGACGCTAGCAGAATTTGAAAATGAAATCTATTCGTAGAAATACGGACAGGAGTAAGTGCAAGAAAAGGGGGGAGAAGCAGTGGCTAGTGGCGAGTGGGGCGAAAAGTACATCCCCCACCTGGGTTGCGGATGACAATGCTCTGGGCAGGATGGCGCGTTACTCGGCGCTCGGGTGCCTGCGTGCCAGCAGGGCATCCACCGAAAACACATTCTTGTCGCGGAAGGCGAGGAGCGCCGCATAGACCGCGGCGTAAATCAACTGCAGGCCGGCGGCGTTCCAATCCTGCTGTAGCGTGGAACCAAACGTGAGGGCGATGATCACGAGCGCGCCGGCACAGAGCGCAAAGCGCGTCGCCGCGCCCAACAGGACGAGAAAGCCAATGGCAGCCTCCACCCAGGGCAGAACGTGCGCGAAGGCGCTGACCATGCCGGAGGGAAGGGGAGTGGCATGGAACTGCTGCACCAGCACCGCGGCAAATTTATCAGCGCCGGCCAGGATGCGGCTGAGTCCGTGGAAGAAAATATTCGCGCCGAGCGTGGCGCGGAGGAAAAGGTAGCCCAGGGCCGCGTCCTGGTTAGACGTGCGAGCCTGCCGGGGATCCATGGCGCCTCCCATGGCTGAGTGTACCGCGATTTGCGCTTTCGTTTTCCGGACTAAGGAATAACGTATCGGCGATCCCGCGGACATGCTATGAAAGCGAGGCGTCCGGGCCGAGTGGATTAAGAATTTTCCTGGGCTTGCGCCGGAAGGGCGCCGCGTAATTCGCGGCGAAGGATGTAAGTACACACCAGAGCCAAGTCACAACATCGAGACAGCGGGAAGCCCGCTGTCGTTCCCGGCGATCCCGCCCACATGCAACGGAAAGCAAGCCGTGCGGCTCCACGGACTAAAGAATTTTCCCGGGCTTACGCCGAAAGGGCGCCGCATAATTCGCGGCGAAGGAAGTGGGACACGCCAGATCAGGTCAACAGCAAGACGCCGACCTAAAGGTCGCCGCTACGAAACCTAAAGAGCATCCTTCGCCGCGAATTGTGCGGCACCGTCGTTCGCGTCTCGCGAAGGATGTAAGTGCGCGCGAGATCCAGGCTAACAGGCGAGGGCCGGGACGTGCGCGATGGCGTCCCGGCCGTTAGGCGCTGCGGCTAGTTGTCGAAGACCTTCTCGACTTGGCCGATTTTCTTTTGGATTTTGCCGGCCACCTTTTCGTCCTGGCCCTCTTCTTCGAGGTTGGGATTCTTGGTGGCGCGCCCGACCTTTTCCTTTACCTTGCCCTTCACTTCGTGGAACTTGCCTTGTGCCTGGTCCTTGGTGCTGTCTTTCATGATGGCCTCCGGGATTAGAGATTTATCAGACCCTTAAACGTGCACTGCGCCGAGCAGGTACAAAACCAGTACGATCAGAAGAACCGTGCCGAGGATGCCGAGCCCGCCGCCCGTTCCCCATCGGGAATAGCCGTAATATCCGCCGCCTCCGCCAAAGAGCAGAACCAAGAGGATGATGAGCAGTAGCATCGTGAGTCTCCTTTTCGATCAGCGAGTCAGGGCGCCGGTTTGCGCTTCTGCGCAATGGCTGCGACGCCTTGCTGGAAGCCGCTGTGCCCATCGCGGCTTCGCAGAGGAACCCTACCTTTGCGGTCGAATTCAGGCCATACATTGAACAACGTAGATTGTTGGGGGGTGTGCGGTAGGCGCGAGGCGAGTGACGAGTGGCGAGTGGCTAGTGACGATGTGGGCGAGAGGTCGCCACTACGACTCGCCACTTACGACTGTTGCTTACTGACTTTTCGTGGATTTGCCTTCCATTACTGTTACCCAGTCGGCGCCTTCGGGTTGCATCTCGTACTTGAAGGTGCACAACGCCGGGGAGACTTCCTTTACGGTGAAGCGGTTGGTCACTTTTTTGTCGCCCATTTTTGAGGTGCCGACGAGCGTCCAGGTGTCTCCCTTCACCGGGCCCTCGGAATACGTCGCTATCCCCGCGCCGTTGAAGTCATAGTTCGTGTACACCTTTTCGTCCGCGTTGTATCCCATCACGGAGAGTTCGGTCGAATTGCCCATCGCGCCGGTCCATTCCGCGCGCGACACGACGAAGTAGCCGCCAGCGAGCCACTCCTCGTGGACCTTGCCGATGACCTTCCCCGCGGGACCAAATCCCGGCTTGAATTCAAATTCCGTAGTCCAATTGCCCACCCAGTAGTCCATGCGCTTCACTTCCGGGGATGGTGTGGGCGTCGGTGGCGAATTTTGCGCCCCGACCGCTGCCGCAAGAACCAACACGACGAGAATGACAACTGCTGATCCTCGCTTCATTGAGTTTCCTCCGTTGCCCACCGAGTGTACCGCATTAAGCGTCCGATTGGCTTGCGTGGGAGGTCGCCCAGTCGCCGGTGCCCCTGAACTTAGTAGTGAACTATCGCTGTGGTACTATTGTAAGAGTGATGGTCGCTCCCGACGACTTGGTACCAGAAGCGAATCAACCGACTGTTCACCCAGCGACGCCTCCCGAGCAGCCTCAGGACGCTATTGTCGAAAAACTGAGTAGTGGCAAACGTAGAAAGTTTGCAAGATTCGTTGTCGCGGCCCTCAGCAGCATCCCGTGGATCGGTGGCGTATTCAGCGCGGCAGCCAGCTTCAGCGCCGAAAAAGATCAAGAGGGATTTAATGAACTTGAGGCGCTTTGGCTAAAGGGACACGAGGAAAAAATTAAGGAACTCGGCGAAACATTGACTGACATATTCACCAGATTGGAAAACTTTGGCGACGAAATCCAAGACAGGATCGAATCGCCAGAATATTTGGCCCTGGTTCAGAAGTGCTTTCGCTCGTGGGACGCGGCTGACACCAATGAAAAGAAGCAGATGCTCAAGAACCTCATTACGAACGCCGGCGCGATAAAACTGTGTCCAGACGACCTAGTGCGGCTTTTCATAAATTGGATCGACCAATATCATGAGACACACTTCCGCGTAATTAAGGAGATTTACAGAAATCCTCGGATTACAAGAGGACAGGTGTGGGATACGATCGGCGGCCAGCGACCGCGCGAAGATTCAGCCGAGGCTGACTTATTCAGATACTTGGTTCGCGACCTCAGCGTGGGCGGTGTTATTCGACAGGAGCGAGGCACCGATTCTGACGGCAGATTCATTAAGAAGGACACGAGGGGAACGTCTCATGAAACCGCGAGCCGCGTGATGGAATCTGCTTTTGAGGATACGAAACCTTACGTTCTGACGGCTCTCGGCAAGCAATTTGTGCACTACGTCATGGAGGACGTAGTTCGCCAAGTTAGCGGGCAGGAATCCTAACGAACGTTCCTGGATTAATTGCGCCGACTTAGCTCGCTGTACGCCATAGCTGTCATTCTTCCACCTTCTCCCAGTAGACCGTCACTGAGTGGACTAGCGCGCGGCGTTGCTCCTCGCCGAACACTTCGGTGCGTTTCTTGTACCGACAGCCCTTGTTGCCTATAGGAGCGAATAAGAAGTCGCAGTCCCTAGGTCTCTTTTCAATCGTGACGCTTTTGAACTCGATATTGTAACTGGATGAATACCACACCTTATCCGTCCACCGATCCAACTTAGAACCAGACCAACTCTCTAGAAGAAAAACGAGGAAGGCGAGCCACAAGAGCGCGGAAAAATCACTTCTGGACTTTAGCGTTGAAAGTATCTCGTTCAGCGTAGCGTGAACATCTTCGAGATCGCTAACCGCCCTTTCGTCGTTGTCGTAGTCATCGCCCATACTCTACCCCGAGGTCGTATGAGGTCACCGAGCCGATGGATAAGTGAGCCGCTAGCTGTCTTCTAGCTGCTGTGCTCGATCAGAAAATGGATTTTTTTTAGAAAGAGACGGGCCCGTGATTCACCTTTTTTTAAAAAAACGGGGACCAAAGCCGCCGCTAGCACCACGAAAGCTGCGATGAGGTTGACAATTGCTGAAGGATCTACATGCACGGTTTACTTGTAGCGTACGTTTTTGTAAATGTCAACACGGCCCGACGCGAACCGCAAGACCCGCTTTCGGAGTGTCGAATCTTACAGTATTTCTTTAGGTTTGTTCCTGGACAACTTCTCAAGGGCCACGCGAGTTGTCGGCTGTCCGACGGCGAAAATCTCGAAAGCACTTGAGCCCAGAGCCCGATAGTTCAGTTCACAGTGGACAGTATAGAAAGGCAGTTCACGGGCTACAGTATAGAAGGGCAGTTCACGGTCTACAGTTTAGAGTTAACAGTAAAGGCCAAGAAAAGGCGCCACTGCTTCGCGAGATGCCTCCCGTACTATCCGAAGACTGGAATATGCTTGACGTTGTGAGCGCTGGAATGTAGCTTCTCCGTGCTTCCGTAGATTGCTGCGCAGATCCTGAACGGGGAAGGGCTGACACTTGCCATACATGATGCGACACCTGACGGCGCGACGCGCGCCATATTTTTGCCTGGCGCTGATACTAATTGGCGTGCCGTTTCTGCGGGCGCGGCCTGCTGGCGACGCGCCGGCGGAATTTAACGTTCGCGAGCACTACACGAAGTACGAGTTCCGCATCCCGATGCGCGACGGCAAGCTGCTCTTTACCTCGGTGTACGTCCCGAAGGACCAATCGCGCGCTTATCCATTTTTGGTGCAGCGCACGCCCTATAGCGTGGGGCCCTACGGCGTGGACAATTATCGGAAGTCGCTGGGGCCTTCGGACGAATTCCAGCGCGCGGGGTACATCTTCGTTTTTCAGGACGTGCGCGGACGCTACATGTCGGAAGGCGCGTTCCTGGAAATGCGGCCGCACATTGACGACAAAAAATCGAAGAACGACGTGGACGACAGCAGCGACATGTACGACACGGTGGACTGGCTGCTGAAGAATGTCCCCAACAATAACGGCAAGGTGGGCATCTGGGGCATTTCGTATCCCGGGTTTTACACTTCGGCGAGCATCATCGATTCGCATCCGGCGATCAAGGCCGCTTCGCCCGAAGCGCCCATGACCAACCTCTTTTTCGGCGATGACGCGTATCACGGCGGCGCGTTCATGCTGAACGCGAACTTCGGGTTCTACGTTTTCTTCCGGCCGCAGCAGAATCCCACGCTGCCGCAGCGCGGGGAAGGGCGGTTCGATTACGGCACGCAGGACGGCTACGAGTTCTTCCTGCGCATGGGGCCGATCGGGAACGCCGCAGGGCTCGCCTTCAAGAACGACCCCAATTGGCTGTGGAACGATCAGGTGGCGCACGATACCTACGACGATTACTGGAAGGCGCGCAACCTCGCGCCGCACATGAAGAATGTTCATTGCGCGGTTCTGACAGTTGGCGGCTGGTACGATGCCGAGGATTTGCAGGGGCCGTTTTCGACTTACGCCGCGATCGGGAAGTACAACCCGGATATCCCGTACAACGGGCTCGTCGTGGGGCCCTGGGTGCACGGCGGATGGTCGCGGTACGACGGCAGCCGGCTCGGGAGCGTGACGTTTGGGTCGAAGACGGGGGAGTTCTATCGGCAGCATATCATTTTTCCATTCTTCGAGTATTACTTGAAGGGCGAGAGCGACGGTGGCGGCGGGAAACTTCCCGGGGCGTTTGTCGTGGAAACGGGGACGAACGTGTGGCAGAAATATTCGAGCTGGCCGCCGAAGAATTCGGTGAGTTCCACACTTTATTTTCGCGAGAATGGCGGGCTCTCGTTTGATGCGCCGGGCGGCGACGCGAAAAATTTCGACGAATATGTGAGCGATCCGAACAAGCCGGTTCCTTACGTGGGCTACGTTGCGCTGGATGTGCCGCAGGAATATATGGTCGCGGACCAGCGGTTTGCGGCGGCGCGTCCGGATGTGCTGGTGTACCAGACCGAGCCGCTAGAGCGTGACGTTACGATTGTGGGCCCGATTTCGCCGAAGCTTTTTGTTTCGACATCTGGCACTGACTCCGATTTTGTGGTGAAGCTGATTGATGTTTTCCCGAATGAATACCCTGATGAGGGTGCCGCTGGTGCTGGCGGTGCGGCCGCGAATGCGATGCCGAATGACGTGCCGCCGCCTGCGGTGAAGATGGCGGGGTACGAGCAGCTGGTTCGCGGGGAGCCCATGCGCGGGAAATTCCGGAAGAGCTTTGAGAAGCCGGAGGCGTTCACGCCGGGGAAAATCGAGGAAGTGGATTTCAGCATGCCGGACATCAATCATACTTTCCGGCGCGGGCATCGGATTATGGTGCAAGTGCAGAGCTCGTGGTTCCCGCTGGTGGACCGCAACCCACAGACGTTTGTAAATATTCCGGATGCGAAGCCGCAGGATTTTCAGAAGGCGACGGAGCGGGTGTATCGAGGACCGGGGCAGGCGTCAGGGATCGCAGTTCAAGTGTTGCATTAAGAAGCGGATTGTTTTTCTCCGGATGAGTTCGGCTGGGAATTCCTCAACTTTTTCCTGAGTTGTCGGCGCGACGACCGCGCGGTCAATAATAAACCTGCGCGCGCGGGGCGGGCTTGATCAAGCGCGCGAGCAGCATACCGAGGAGGAACCCTCCCACGTGGGCCCACCAGGCGACTCCTCCGAGATTCGCGGCGCGCGGATTATTGAGCGAGCCGAGGCCGCTCAAGAATTGCACCACGAACCATAATCCGATGAACGCGAGGGCGGGGATGCGCGCGGTGAACCAGATGATGAAGAGCGGAATGAGGGTCAAAATCTGCGAGGCGGGGAAGTAGATGATATAAGCGCCGAGGACGCCGGAGATGGCGCCGCTGGCTCCGATGGAAGGAAGCGTGGAGCCCCAGGAAAAAGAGGTTTGCGCGACGCTCGAACCGATGCCGCAGACCAGATAGAAGATTAGATAGGGAACGGGGCCCATGCGGTCTTCGACGTTGGCGCCGAAAATCCACAGGAACCACATGTTGCCGATGATGTGCATCCAGCCGCCGTGGAGAAACATGCAGGTGAAGAACGGGATGAGCGCCTGGGCCAGGGTGTAACGGTGACCGGCGAGGGCCAGGCTGATTTTTGCGGGAACCAGGCCATAGGTGCGAATGAAGGCTTCGGCCGCAGACGGCGGCAGGGAAATCTGATGAAGGAAAACAGCCACGTTAATGGCGATGAGGATGAGCGTGACGAAGGGGACGGAACGCCGCGGCGTCATGTCCTTCAATGGGATCATGCGGGGATTCTCTCGGCGGTTTCAAGTGATGGTTTAGATGTGAACAACGGCGCGGCGCGGTGTCTGGTCCTGGCCGAATCCGCGACGTGCTGTGATTTTTTCAGGCGAGCCATTGGAAGGAACACTGTAACCGAGGCGCGGAAATTTTCAAGGCGGATATGCGCGAGAAACTCGTTTAGCAATTGCGTGCGATGGCCCGCTGTGATAAAAAATTTTGTTCCGCATAGTGCGGCCGACACTCGTGATTGATTGCACTATCACTTTAGATGTCGGCCGGCCGACGCCGATGCCAGTCCACGAATCCGAAGCCATTGTGCTGCAAAGTTATCCGCTGGGTGAGGCGGACCGGCTGGTCAGCTTTTTGTCGCGGAGCATGGGGCGCGTGCGCGGAGTGGCGGCGGGAGCGCGGCGAACGAAAAGCAGGTTCGGCTCGACACTGGAGCGGCTTTCCTACGTGCGCGTATGGTATTACGAGCGCGAGAACCGCGAACTGGTGCGCATCAACCAGTGCGAACTGATTGAGTCGTTTCTCGACGCCTTTCGCGATTACGATTCGGGCGTGGCGCTGGCGATTCTGAGCGAAGTGACGGAGACGGTGCTGCCGGACCGGGAAGCGTCGGATGCGAATTTCCGGCTGCTTTTGCTGACGGCGCAGACGGTGAAACGGACGGGCCGGTCGGAACTGCCGCTGGCATACTTCGCGCTTTGGACGGTGAAACTGGGCGGCTGGCTGCCCTCGCTCGAGGCGTGCGCGCACTGCGCGAAACGGTTCAGCGCGGAGCCATCCAAAGGCGAAGCAGCGTTTTTTTCGCGCAACGCCTCGGCGATTTTCTGCGCCAAGTGCCGCAAGCCGGGGATGCGCGAGCTCTCGGCGGCGGCTCTGGGCGCGACGCGGAAAATGCTGGCCGAACGGCTCGACCGGCTGGATGAGAAAGCAATTTCTCAGGTCGCCGCGCGCGAGGTAACCGATGTTATGCTCGACGTGATCGAACATCAAATTGACCGCAAGCTGAAGGCGCGGGAACTTCTGGAGTCATTGGCGTGAAAACGCAAGCTCGGAGCGCGAGGGGTGGGAGAACTGCCGCAAAATTTGCGGCGAAGCCCAAGGGGCTCACGTTTCAGGATCTTCTACTAACACTTGAAGAATTCTGGACGCGACGCGATTGCATTCTGCAGCAGCCCTACGACGTGGAAGTGGGCGCGGGGACGATGCATCCGGAAACTTTTTTGCGCGTGCTGGGGCCGGAGCCGTATCGAGTGGTTTACGCGCAACCGAGCCGGCGCCCGGCGGATGGGCGCTACGGCGAAAATCCGAACCGCTTGTACAAGCACACGCAACTTCAAGTGATACTCAAACCTGCACCGGCCGATGTGCAGGACCTGTATCTCGCGAGCCTGGCTGCGGTGGGCATAAATCTGAAGGAACACGACGTACGGTTTGAGGAGGATAACTGGGAATCGCCCACGCTGGGCGCGTGGGGAATCGGCTGGCAGGTGCTGCTGGACGGACTAGAGATTACGCAGTTCACCTACTTCCAGCAGAGCGGCGGAATCAACCTCGATCCGATTTCGGTGGAAATCACGTACGGGCTGGACCGCATCGCGGCTTACTTGCAGGGCGTGGACAATGTTTTCGACGTGCGCTGGTCGAACAGCATGACCTACCGGCAAGTGCGGCTGATGGAGGAGCAGCAATTTTCGGCTTACAGTTTCGACCATGCCGATGCGGTGTCCACGCGGAAGCAATTCGATTTGATTGAGGCAGAGGCGGCGAGGCTGCTTGCGGCATTTGCGTCGCTGAAGGGAGAGGCGCGAAAGCGGTTTCCGGTGTTGCAGGCGTACGACCTGTGCCTGAAGTGTTCGCACCTTTTCAATCTGCTCGATGCGCGCGGAGCGATTTCGGTGACGGAGCGCGCGGCGATGATCGGGCGGGTGCGAAAGCTGGCGACGCGAGTGGCGGCGGCGTATCTGGAGCAAACGACGTCTGCAAGCAAGCCTGCGACTGAGAATACCGCCGAGGTGCGGGCATGAAATCGGGCGGCGACTTTCTTTTGGAAATTGGGTGCGAGGAAATTCCGGCCGGGATGATCTTGAAGGCGTCGAAGGAACTTAAAGCGATACTTGCGAAACACTTGTCGGCGGCGAGGCTGGTCGACGAGCCGACAATTCAAGAATCGATTGAAACTTTCGGAGCGCCCCGGCGATTGGTGGCCATCGTTCGCGGGATGCGTTTGCGGCAGGAAGATGTGACGCGCGAGGTGACCGGTCCGCCGAAGTCGGTGGCCTACGACGATATGGGCGAGCCGACGCGCGCGGCGATGTCCTTCGCGGAAAAGCAGGGCATCGCCGTCTCGAAGCTCTCCATCGTGAACACTCCC
>Ga0302176_10001448_pt1 | contig 11088 bp, 7 predicted proteins | sample I_Palsa_E1_1_FD_198787 | JGI IMG/M metagenome (GOLD analysis project Ga0302176, IMG submission 198787) | Peat permafrost microbial communities from Stordalen Mire near Abisko, Sweden - I_Palsa_E1_1 | ecosystem: Environmental > Terrestrial > Soil > Palsa > Peat permafrost | place: Sweden: Abisko...
TTCTGGTGGAGTCATCGCTGCTTGCTGCGTCGGGGGGCCTTGTGGGCGTGGGACTTGCGCTCGCCATTGCGGGCCTGGTGCGTGCTGCCACTCCGATTCCGATTGCGACTCCGATTTTTGCGATCGTCATCTCGCTGGTGCTATCCACTGCGGTTGGATTGTTTTTTGGAATTTATCCCGCGATGCGAGCTGCGCGGCTGGACCCGATCGAAGCTTTGCGCGCGGAGAATTAGGAACTTACCATGCAGCAGGATTTCAAAGAGAATCTTCGACTCGCTTTTGACACTGTGCGCACGCACAAGCTGCGCAGTTTTCTTGCCATTCTTGGTGTGATGATTGGAGTCTCTCTGATCATTCTTGTGGTGGGCCTGGTGGAAGGCTTTCGCCAGACGATTCAGGACGAGATTACGGCGCAGGGAATCGATACGGCTTTTGTTTCACGCTTCGATCAGGGGCCCCAAAACGGTCACAGGCCGAAAGATGAGAAGCTCCGGAAGCCGTTGACGCTGGAAGACGCTATCGCAATCCGCGAACTTTGCCCCGCGATCAAGCAGATCGCCGTTTCAGCGTTTCAGTGGCAACTGACCCATACGGCGCGCTACCAGAAAAACGAAGTAGAAGGGACAGACTTTCGCGGAACTTTTCCGGCCTATCTGGAAGTTTATTCAAACGCGACGATGAAGGCGGGCCGGTTCTTCACGGAGGCGGAAAACGAGCACCGTGAAAATGTCGTGGTGATCGGCGAAAATGTTGCGAAAGCATTCTTTCCGACAATAAATGACGCGCTAGGAAAAGAGATTCTAGTAGATGGTTCAACCTATTTAGTTGTCGGTGTATTTGAAAAGCCCTCGGGCGGCTTCGGCACCAATGATGAGGACCGCCGGACCGTGATTCCCTACTACACGTTTATGAAGTTGTATCCGTCGAGCTTCGAACTGGGATACCGATTTCTGGCTTATTCCGGCAAGCTGGACGCCGCCGTGGACCAGTTGCGCGAAGTGTTGCGCCGGCGCCGGAACGTCGCCTACAGCGCGCCCGACAATTTCTCGATTCAAACCCAAGTGGAAGTCGTACACAAATTCAACGACATCATCGGCGGCGTAGTTCTGGCCGTCATAGTTCTCAGCTCCATCGGGTTATTGATCGGCGGTATGGGTGTGATGAACATCATGCTCGTTTCTGTTACCGAGCGGACGCGCGAGATCGGCGTGCGCAAGGCTATTGGCGCGCGCAGCCGAGATATCACCTGGCAGTTTCTCTTCGAGGCCATGACGCTAACCGGCACCGGCGGCCTGATCGGGATTCTCGTCGGCAGCGGTATCGTGTTATTGGTGCCCATGGTCAGCCCGCTGAAAGCGATTGTCCCGGCGTGGGCTGTGATTATTGGATTTACGGTTTCCGTCAGTATCGGCCTGATTTTTGGAGTCTGGCCTGCGACTAAGGCGGCGCGGCTCAATCCGGTTGAAGCTCTTCGTTACGAATAGTAGTTCAGCGCGGTGACCGCTTCGCAGGTTTATCCAGAATTACCGAGCTCTTAGGGTCGAGCTGCGCTTTTCCATCCGGACCGAAAATATAAGCAACTCCAGCCGGGTCGAGCGGGACGCCGGAGAGGATTCCGCTTTCATACAATTCTCTTGTCGTGGCCGGGTAGCGGCCGTTCCGTTGGCGGTAATCCTCAGCGTATTTGTCGAGTGCCAAAAGGTCCTGTTGGGCCTGCAAGGATTGAAGGTGCTGATAGGCGTTATTCTTAACGGCCGGATCCTGCGCCGTTTCGAAGATTTCCGACCAGATTGCCGTAGAGGCAGCAAATGAATCGCCCTTCGCCGCGACTTCCGCGGCCATCATTTTCATCAATACCGGAGCATCCGGCTTCTTGCTCGCCTCCAAATAAGCTGCAGAGGCTTTCTCATAGTCTTTCAGATACCAGTAGTAGAGAAAGCCCAGATCGGCGTCCAACTGCCAGTCGTCGGGATTTGCGGCGACACCCCGTTCCACAAGTTCAGCGGCGAGGTCTGCACGGCCGGCTCCTACCGCGGGCTCGGAGAGAAAAATTGCGCCGAATCGATAAGCGATGACGAGTTTCGGGTCTAGGGTAGTGGTGATGTCGAGAAGCGGCCACAGTAGATCGAACTTCTTGCCCGGAATCACGACCATGGTTCCGTAATACTGGACGGCGCGCGTCCAGTAAATATCCGCGAGCAACGAATCGTACCCCAGGCTCAGCTTTTTCAAGAGCGGGGCAGAGCGTACCAAGAGCTCCTCTTTTTGCAGTGCAATCGTTCGCGTTTCAACGTCAATACGAGTTTGCAGCCACACAATCGCGACGAACAATACGGGGATAGCGATGAGGGCAAAGCCTAGCGAGCGAGTGTGGCTTTGGCCGCTCATTTTAAATTACGCCCGGAAAAGACTGCGGAGGCCCCTATCAGCACCACGGCAACATAAAAAGCCGTATAAGCCGTATTTTGCCAAATCAAGGAAACCGGAATCGATTCACCATGAGCCGCCGCCGTGATCGCATTGAAATTATGAAAGTTCGGCAGCACATAATAGATGGCTCGAGCGGCGGCCTGCATCGCCGGATTTTGGGTTAATATCCCGATATCGCGAATATCCTTAGAGAAAATACCGGCTACGTAAATCGCCAGCGTGAACAGTGTGGAAAGCATGGGGCTCGAAAAACATGAGAAAAAGAGCGCGAGCGCGGTTACCAGCGCCAGTTCAAGCAGGATGAAATAAACGGCTACCAGGATCGATACGTCGGCGCGCAGAAAATTCCGACTGACGTAGAAAAGAGCGGCGGCAAGTCCCAGAGTCATCAACGCGGTGTTCACGGTCAGGGTGAGCAGCAACCCTCCAAATTTTCCAACCAGAAATTCCCATCGGCGCACAGGTTTTGAGAGCAAGGTGTACAGGGTGCGCTTCTCTATTTCCTTCGAGACAAGTCCGACGCCGATAAAAATCGCCATGATCAGTCCGAAAATCGAAATGGCTGAAAGGCCGAGGTTGATTATGACGAGCCGCTCGATACCAATCGAAATTCCACCGACCAGGATCGAAGCGCTGATCATCATGAGGGCGAAGAAAATCAAGTTGTAGAGCACGCGATCGCGCACAGCTTCGCGAAAGGTGTTGATAGCGACGACGCTTGGTATCGTGCTCATCGCGCACTCCCCCCGGTTGGATGGGAAGCAGTCTTGTCGCGGGCTACCAGCTTCATGAAATAGTCTTCGAGTGTCGGCCGCAGCGGCGTAACGGAAAGAATCCGCGCCTCGCAATTCCGCAGTTGTTCCAAGGCGGAGTAGAGCTGTTCCTCCTGGACTTCTACGCGATAGCGCTCGCCGATTCTTGTGGCATGTGGGGCAAGCGCAGCTGGCAGTGAGGACCCGACGCGCATTTCAAAGAAGATTTCCATTCCATATACTTCCATCGAAACAATTTCTCCGGGCGCGCCGACACCCTGCAATTTTCCGCCGAGCAGCACAGCCACTCTGTCGCACAACATTTCCGCGTCCGAGAGAATGTGAGTAGAAAAGAAAACGGTTCGTCCCTGGCTTTTGAGGTCGAGAATAATATTGCGTACTTCGCGACGCCCGACCGGATCGAGGCCCGACATCGGCTCGTCCAAGAAAACAACTTGCGGATCGTGGATGATGGCCTGCGCAATGCCCACGCGCTGCAGCATGCCCTTCGAGAATTTTCGGAGCTGAACGTCGCCCGCATCCGCTAATCCCACATGTTCCAAGAAGCGTGTTACGCGTTGGCGCCGCTCAACCGCCGGGTAACCGAAAAGCCGCGCATAGTAATCCAATAACTCTCGCGCGGTAAGGTAATCATAGAAATATGGCTGCTCGGGGAGGTATCCGATTTCGCGATGCATCCGCACATCGTCGATCGAGCGCCCGCGAACCCGCGCCGTTCCCGCGGTAGGAAAGATCAGGTTCATCAGGAGCTTTAGCGTGGTGGTTTTTCCCGCACCGTTCGGCCCCAGAAACCCGAAGGCTTCGCCTTCCTGGACTTGAAGGGTCAAGTGGTCGAGTGACCGACGCATCCGCTTGCGCCAGAACCCAACGGCGTAGTCCTTGGTGAGTCCTTCGATCTCGATTGCTGGTGTACCCATGACCTTCTCATTCTAATTTTTTTTCAACTCGGCGGTTCATGTCAATCCCCAGGTGTTGCTTCGAAGAACACAGGCAACTGCGGCACTTTTCCTGTGAAATGTGGTTGCCAAGACTTGAAAGAAAGGAGTTAGTTCCCCGAAGGCGTCAGTTTGTCGGCGTTGCGGAGCTCCGGGAAACGCCAGGCCCAAATAGCGGTGACGATCAAAGTGCCGATTCCGCCCAAGACGACGGCCGGGACTGTTCCAAACCAACTCGCCGTTAGCCCTGACTCGAATTCACCCAATTGGTTGGATGCTCCAATGAACATCATGTCCACGGCGTTCACGCGTCCGCGCATTTGGTCCGGCGTCATCAGTTGGACCAAAGTTGCCCGAATCACCACGCTGACCATATCCGTCGCACCCACAAGCATCAGAGCCAGCAAAGATACAATCAGGTTTCGCGAGATTCCGAAGATTATCGTAAACACGCCGAAGCCGCTTACACACCAAAGCATGGTGGCACCTACGCGGCGTTTAAGCGGACGATACGCCAACAAAACTGCCATCGCCGCCGCACCGACCGCCGGAGCAGTTCGAAGCAATCCCAGCCCCCATGGGCCGGTGTGAAGAATCTCTCGCGCGTACGCCGGCAATAGCGCTACGGCCCCTCCCAACAACATGGCAAAAAGATCCAGGGAGATCGAGCCCAGCACTATTTTTCGCTGCCATATATAACGAAGCCCGGCAAGGACGGTGGAGATGTTGATCGGTTCCCGCACTCGCGCTTTTACGTTTAGCCGAATCAATGTGGTGAAAATCACCGCGGTTACAGCCGACGCAACGGCCGTTGCGTAAACGGCCGAGGGTCCGCGAAACGCTGCATACACGATGCCGCCGATCGAAGGTCCCAGGATCGTGGCGGCCTGGAATATAGTTGAGTGCCAGGCCACCGCATTCGGGAAATGTTCTTCTGAAACCAATTGCGGTAGCAATGCGCGGCTCACCGGCCCATTAAATGAGCGGACCACGCCGAGCAGAACCAGCACCGCATAAATCGACCTTACCGACGGTTCGCCCCGATGGGTAGCGAAGAGCAGTAGCCCGGAGCATGTTGCGAAACCCGCGTAACACAAAATAAGCAGGTTGCGGCGATTAAACCGGTCTGCCACGTGGCCTGAAACAAGAAACAAAAGAATTCCCGGCAGGAATTGGCAAAGTCCAACGAGGCCCAGGGCGAAGGTGCTATGTGTGAGCTCATAAATTTGCCAGCCCACCGCGACGGATTGCATTTCCAGCGATGCGACTACGAAAAATCGCGCCAACTCGTAAAAGGAAAACGCTGGATAGGTGAATGCTATTCGCCCATCAGATTTTGAATCGTGCGATCCAGCCATTGGCAGGACTTGCGCTCCTCGTAGCGATGAGGCCGGCAAGTATAACCTGAGCAGTGCGGCGGTAGTTCCATCAAGAGAAGAGAAAAGCGTTCAAGGATTATTTTGTTTGCCTACAAACTCAAGAAGGAATGGGAAATGAGGGAAATCAAATGATTTCAGAGCCGAAAGAAATTCTCACGGAAGGGAAAACGTAAAACGGAGAATGGTTGCTAACGGCACAGACAACACCACCAGTAGATACTTTCGACAACTCGTTCGGAACATTTTGTGGTTGGTTGTCGATTTTTTCTTGACAAGTTTTCCACAACCCACGATACTGCCGAATCAGACCCGGGGGAAAATTGATTCGGTGACGACGAACTTCCTGGCATCGATCAACAGAGTAGCGGGCTGGTAACACCGACAATTTAGAGCAGAACAAGACCCTACTTCGCACCGCGCATCTGGTTTATTGGCGCGGCTTAGCTAGGCTTTTCTAAATTTTCGGTACGAAAGGCGCGATGGGAGGTATTTCGCCGGCCGTGCGCTCATATTTCCCCCATGTTTCGTCTATTTCTCGATAGACACAACGACACCCTGGACTCGGTGTTTGGGAGTAGAATGGTTTTCTCTCCCGCACCGCAGCCCAGCCAACGTAAAGCGGCTTCACGGCCGGCGCGGAGACAGAGATGGCGGAAATGAGAATGACCCTGCAAGGCAAATCCGAAACTGATCAAGTTACCCGACGTGCCTCCGGCCTGGAATTCCAGCGCCGCTTCACCGACGGGAAAATATCTCCCTACGACAAGGTTGAGTGGGAGCGCCGTCCCGCAATCATCGGCAATGATAAAGGCCAGGTAATTTTCCGGCAGGACAACGTAGAAGTCCCGAAATCGTGGTCGCAGACAGCGACAAATATTGTCGCTTCGAAGTATTTTCACGGGAAGCCGAACTCGCCTGAGCGCGAAACTTCGGTGCGGCAATTGATCAGCCGCGTGGTGGAGACGATCGTTCGCTGGGGCGAGGAAGGCGGATATTTCGCAACTCCGGAATCCAAGAACATTTTTCGCGATGAACTCGCCCACTTGCTGGTCGAGCAAAAAATGGCATTCAATTCGCCGGTGTGGTTCAACGTCGGGGTTCAGGCTAAGCCGCAATGCTCGGCATGCTTCATCAACTCCGTCCAGGACAATATGGACTCGATCATGAACCTGGCGAAGACCGAGGGCATGCTGTTCAAATGGGGTTCTGGTACTGGAACGAACTTCTCGTCGTTGCGCGGCAGCCACGAATCGCTTTCCGGTGGCGGGATCGCTTCCGGCCCTGTGAGCTTTATGAAAGGCTTTGATGCCTTCGCCGGCGTGATCAAGAGCGGCGGCAAGACGCGCCGCGCCGCCAAAATGGTGATTCTAAACGTGGATCATCCCGACATCATGGAGTTCATCGAGTCCAAGATGAAGGAAGAGCGCAAGGCGCAAGTTTTGATCGAGCAGGGTTACGATCCTGCGATTGACGGCGAAGCGTATTCTTCTGTCTTTTTTCAGAATGCGAACCACTCCGTGCGCGTCACCGACGATTTTATGCGCGCGGTAGAGGAAGACCGCGACTGGTGGACACGCAACGTCAATGACGGCAAGGCAGTAGAACAGTTTCGCGCTCGAGACCTGCTCCACGAGATGGCCAAGTCTGCCTGGAAGTGCGGCGACCCAGGGATGCAATACGATACGACCATCAACCGCTGGCACACTTGCAAGGCCACGGATCGCATTCATGCCTCTAACCCGTGCTCCGAGTACATGTTCCTGGACGATACAGCGTGCAATCTGGCGTCGCTGAACCTCTTGAAATTTCTGGGCTCGACTGGCCAGTTCGATACGGAAGGATTTAGCCACGCAGTGGACCTAACGATTACGGCGCAGGAAATCCTGGTGGACAATGCAAGCTATCCGAGCGAGAAAATCGCGCGTAACTCGCACGATTTTCGCCCGCTAGGCATCGGCTATGCGAATCTCGGCGCGCTGCTGATGTCGCTGGCTATGCCTTACGATTCCGATCGAGGACGGGACTTCTGCGGCGCGATTACAGCTCTGATGACCGGCGAGGCCTACGCGCAGTCGGCGCGCATTGCCGAGCGCATGGGACCGTTCGGCGGTTACCTGCGGAATCGCGAAGCTATGATTGACGTAATTCGCATGCACCGCGATTCTCTGAGGCCGATCAAGGAAGAGCACGTGCAACCGTCCTTACTGCATGCGGCGCAGAAGTCGTGGGACGATGCGCTCGAACTGGGCGAGAAGTTCGGCTACAAGAATTCTCAAGTTTCCGTTTTGGCTCCAACCGGGACGATTGGCTTCATGATGGATTGCGATACTACCGGAATCGAACCCGACCTTGCACTTGTGAAGCAGAAGCGGCTGGTTGGCGGCGGCGTAATCAAAATCGTGAACAACACCGTTCCTCAGTCGCTGATGAATCTGGGTTATCCGCCGGAGCAAGTGGCGCAAATCGTAGATTTTATCGATGCGAATGGGGCAATCGAGGGCGCGCCGGGGCTAAAACCGGAGCACCTAGCGGTGTTTGACTGCTCGCTGGCCACCCCGGGAGGCCGCTCGATTTCCTGGAAAGGTCACCTACAGATGATGGCTGCTGCGCAGCCATTTCTTTCCGGTGCGATCAGCAAGACTATTAACATGCCGGAAGAGTCCACGGTGGAAGACATCATGGAAGCTTATGGTGAGTCCTGGAAATTCGGACTCAAGGCCGTGGCCATCTATCGCGACAATTCGAAGGGATCGCAGCCGTTATCCGTTTCGGGCAAGAAAAAAGAAGAGAAGCCCCCGACGGCAGCCGCGGCAGCGACGGTGGAAATTCCCGTTGCCAAGGTAGAGGTTCCTTCGCACGAGCAGCAGGAACTCTTCGACCGTACCAGACGCCGTAAGCTACCTAACGAGCGCAGCTCCATCACGCACAAGTTTTCGATTGGCGGTCACGAAGGCTACCTCACTGTAGGGAAGTATGACGACGGTACCGCGGGCGAGATCTTCATCAAGATGGCTAAGGAAGGGTCCACGCTCTCAGGCATCATGGACGCTTTCGCCCTATCCGTTTCCGTCGCGCTGCAGTACGGGGTCCCGCTTCGCGCTTTGGTTGATAAATTCGTGAACTCGCGCTTCGAACCGTCTGGCTATACCGGCAATCCGAGAATTCGATATGCGAAGTCCGTGGTGGACTACATCGGGCGTTGGCTGGGCGGCAAATTCATTTCGTCAGACTATCTAGATGGCGAGGCTGCCGTAGCGGATCCGGCGGCTCCCGTCACAACGGTCACAACGGAAGCAAAGGCCCCGGCGCCGGTTACAGTAATGAAAGTGCCGGAACCCGAAGCGTCCATCCGTCCGCGCGCCGCCATTGATGACGCGCCGTCATGCTCTGAGTGCGGTATGTTGATGACGCCGAACGGAAGCTGCTACAAGTGCTCTAACTGCGGCAGTACTTCAGGATGCAGCTAAATCGGCGAAATAGCGAAAACCAATGCAGTGGAAATAAAAAAGGGGACTCCGTCGAGTCCCCTTTGCTCTACCCCTAGTTCCGGTTTCGGCGCGGCGAAACCGGCCCACCCCGGGATAAGAGACAGCCGATTTCTCTAGTTGCACGTGGATTGCCACGAGCTTTAGTGTCGACAGGAATACCTCTTAGGTTGGCGCGACAAGACTTACGGCGAAAGACTACGGTTTCTCTTCCTAAATTGTGCGGACATCTCCGCTTTCTGAAAAGCTTCAGCGTGTTTTCTACGTTCTTTGGAAGGCTCAGATCTAATTACCGGCAAGCTTATAGCGCCCGGGAGCTAGGATTGCGATACCGCAGTGCGACGCAGTCGTTTCCAAAGCCAGCGCGCGGGCACAAAGAGAACAAATCCCCACAACAGCACGGTCGGCAAGGACTGTAGCGCCCAGACGCCGAATCCAATCACGCTTTCGATCACTGATCGATAACCTTCCACCGCTGCATTCCGCAGCCGCCAGGTTGTGGAGGGAGGCGCGCTTTGCAAGCTCGCCTTATATTCCTCCTGCACCGAAAGCTCGACGGTGGCGAAATCAACCCGCGTTTGCAGCGACCGCTGATCCGCTTCCATTTGTTCGATGTCGCCGCGGACTCGCGCGATTTCCTGCTCAGTTGCGAGGATGTCCTTTACTTGTCCCGTATGGTTGCGAAGAACGTCCAGCAGTCTTTGCTCGGTGGCGCGAGCGTTCTTCATCCGGGCCGCGCGATCGGTAAACTCCTTGGTCACTTCCTCGCCCGACTGCGATTCCTGTTCAACGTGCCCCAGTTGCTTCAGCTCCGCTATGGCTGACTCGAGCTGCGCCGATGGTATTCGCAGCGTGGCTGTTAGGGCGCGTGCGGCGTCCTGCGGCGACGTCGAATTCAAGCTTGCAATATATCCATTGTGGCGTTGCGCAATCGCCTTCACGCTCGCTTCCACCGGCCCGAAATCCTTCACGATCAAAGACACGGACGCGGTTCGGGCGATCATAGGCTGAGTCTGATGCGGCGCTGGCTGGACGGCCCGGGAAGCCTCCGGATTAACTTCCAGACTCTCGCTCAGTTGTGCCCGTTCTCTGTATAACGCTGCCGCCATTTGCGTCGCGTCCGCGGAGGGCGCCGGAGCCATCACCTGTTTCGATTCTGCGGCCGATTGAAGTGTGTCGGAGTAGGATCGCGCTTCCGACAGTGTTTGCATGTGTGAATTCGAGTGACGGATAGCGAAAACTAAAACGAGGAGCGCGATCGCCACCGTACTTGCGGCTGCCCATGCCCAACGGCGACTTAGAGGTCCAAGCCTTCCGTCCAGCCACGCAACAATGCCTGACGGCGTTCTTGCTTTTGCCGATGGATGACTTGCCCTGGCTGCGTCCAGGTTTCTCGTCAAGGTTGCAGGCGCGGGTTCCACGCTCCAATTTGAAAGATGAGTCGAGACCTCGCGCATCTGCTCCGCTAGTGCTGCGCATTCCGCGCATTCGCGCAAGTGCGCTGCAACGTCTGCAGCGCGATTGGCGGAGAGTTCACCGTCGAGATAGGCCATCACCTCTTCTTGATAGAAAGGATGAGTGGATGAAGTCATTGCCGCCCTCCCAAATTTCCCGGCGTGGTTGCCAGGATTTCGCGTAAGGCCATTCGCGCCCGGAACAATCGCGATCTGACGGTGTTTACCGGCGCACGCAATATTTTCGCGATTTCCTCGTAGCTCAATTCTTCGAACTCGCGCAGCAACAAGACTTCCCGTTCGGCGGCCTCGAGCCGTTCCACAGCTTGCCTCACGCAAATCACGTTTTCCGGATTTGTTCCTGATAGGTCCGAAATCTCATCTGGCGCGGAGTCCCTGCGAGTTGAATCGAGAACGGATTTGCGTCTATGCGCCGAGAGAATGTTGAAAGCGATTCCAAAGAGATAGGCTCGAAATGTCGCGCGAGGCTCGTACCTTTGGGCCGCCCGCAGCACGGCGAGAAAAGTCTCCTGGGCCAATTCCTCGGCCTGCGCGGCGTCGTACATGCGGCGCCGGAAAAATCCGTAGACTCGCTCGCGGTAGCGCAAGAAGAGTTCGGTGAAGGCTTCATC
>Ga0302176_10001449_pt1 | contig 11062 bp, 8 predicted proteins | sample I_Palsa_E1_1_FD_198787 | JGI IMG/M metagenome (GOLD analysis project Ga0302176, IMG submission 198787) | Peat permafrost microbial communities from Stordalen Mire near Abisko, Sweden - I_Palsa_E1_1 | ecosystem: Environmental > Terrestrial > Soil > Palsa > Peat permafrost | place: Sweden: Abisko...
CGGCCGCGCAATATCGTTTCCTCAGCCGAGTGCGTGAGCACTTCCCTGCTAGGCACGGCCGCACTCGGAATAAAACTGTTGATAAGCGCGCGGGATGGCGCGAATTAAATCGGAGGCCATGAGCGGGGCCTCGGCGAAATCGGCATAAGCGATGTCTCCGGCGAGTCCGTGCAGATAGACGCCGAATGCGAGAGCCCTGGCCCAATCATCCGCGCCGAACTGCGCGGTCAATCCCGCCAGCATCCCGGTGAGGACGTCGCCCGTTCCGCCGGTGCCCATGCCGGGATTTCCCGTGGAATTGATGAAGGCTTGGTCGCTGGGCGCGGCGACGATGGTGTGGTGGCCTTTCAGGATTACGTACGCGTTCCACTCCGCCGCGGATTTCAGCGCGAGGTCGAGGCGCCGCGCTTGGACGTCCTGCGCCGTGCCGCCTACGAGCCTCGCCATTTCGCCCGGATGTGGAGTCAGCGCGAGCGGAGCGTGCAGCGGGCTGGGGTTCTTCCGCATTTCGCCCGCTCGCCCCGCAAATGCATTCAAGCCGTCGGCATCGAGTATGAGCGGAACCGAGCTTCGCTGATTCACGACCGTGCGAACAAATTTCTGCGTTTCGTCCTGCGTCGAAAGGCCCGGACCCATCGCCAGCGCGCGTTTGCCTTTCAGCAGCGCGTCGAAGCGCCCCTGCTCGAGGCCGCGCAGCGAAATGGTGCCCGCGCTGGTGGACGCGAGCGGCTCCGTCATTATTTCCGGCGTGTGCGCCGCGATAATCGGCAGCACGTCCGCGGGCGTGGCCACGGTAACCAGGCCCGCACCCGCTCGCAAGGCAGCCCACGAAGCCAAAACCGCCGCGCCGCTTTTGCCCACCGAGCCCGCCACGATCAACGCGTGGCCGTAGTTGCCCTTGTTGGCGTCCGCTTTCCGGGGCAGCGCAAATTGCGCAAATTCCCGAGACTCGGACCAGCGCAGATTGCCTTTGCCAATCTCCTCGACCAATGCAGGCGGCGAGCCAATATCAGAAACGGAGAGATCGCCCACGAAGTTACTCGCCTGGCCCAGAAACATCCCGGCCTTTGGCGCGGTGAACGTGACCGTGCAATTCGCTTGCACCGCCGGCCCCGGAATTTCTCCCGTGTCCGCCGGGAGGCCCGAAGGAATATCCACCGCCACCACGCTCTGGCCGGGGCGTCGTGCGTTCACTTCGCGAATCACTTCTGCCAGCAGGCCCTCCACCGGGCCTCGCACTCCGGTGCCCAGGAGCGCATCAACAATGATTTCAGCATTGACTACCAGAGAGCTCGCGGACTTCCAATCGGCGGAATTCCGAATTACGCGCAACGCGCCGGAGGCGTCCTGCCAGCGTTTGCGATTCGTTGCCGCATCTCCCTGGAGGTCTTCCGCGGCCGCGAAAAGCAAGACCACCGGCTTGGCCCCCATTTCCTGCAAGAGCCGCGCGACGACGAATCCATCTCCGCCGTTATTCCCTTTGCCGCACAGCACCACGATGCGCCGCTGCGCGAAATTCGGGAACCGCTTGACGATAAAGCCGGCCACGCTCTGGCCTGCGCGTTCCATCAGGGTGAGGCTCGGAACGCCGTGGCGCTCAGTGGTGAGCAGGTCCACCTGTTTCATTTCCGCGGCTGTGAGGATTTTCATCGCTGGAATCTCGTTGGCATTCTCGGCTGTGAGAAATACACAGATCTAAAGCATCCAACCGCCGCTTACGTTGAGTACCTGGCCGGTAATGAAGTCGGCGCCTTCGGAGGCAAAGAATTTCACCGCGGTAGCCACGTCTTCCGACGAGGGCGGCCGCCCAATCGGCGAACGCGAATCACGCATGCGGCGCGCCTCGTCCGCGGTGAGTTCCCTTTCGTCGATGTTCGAGGGATTAATAACGTTGACGGTGATGCCGTGCTTGGCTTCCTCGATGGCAAGCGAGCGCGAAAATGAAACCACCGCCGCTTTGGCCGCGGCGTACGCCGAAATTGTTCCCTGGCCGAAGCTGCGCTCCGCTCCGGCAGCTCCCAGGTTTATGATGCGCCCAAAATGGCCGCGCCGCATGGCTGGCAGAACGGCCTTGCTGGCATAAAACACGCTGAAAAGGTTCGAGGCCACGATTTCCTTCCATTCCTCCGCGGAGGTCTCCGCCACCGGCTTCCAGTTGAATTCGCCGACGTTATTCACCAGAATGTCCAGCCGCCCGAAGCGCTCGATCACCTTTTCCACCAGAAATTGCACTTTCTGCGAATCAGACGAATCCGCTTCGACCGCGAAGCATTCCGCGCCTTCGGCCTGCAATTGCCGCAGCGCGCTCTGCGCCGCGGCCTTGTTCGAGCGGTAAGAAATCGCGATGCGCACGCCTTCGCGCGCGAGCCCTTGCGCGATGCCTTTGCCGATGCCGCGCGTGCCGCCGGTGATGAGAGCCGTTCGCTCGTTCAAGGACATGCCGGAAACCGCCTCCCGATGAGCCGTTAGTATAATGAAATCGCCGCCACGGCCCTAGGCTGCCGCGCTCGCATCCGCACGCTACTCCATATGGGCCACGACCACGGTGATGTCGTCCGCTTGCTCGGCCGTGCCGGCCCATTGTTCGGCGGCGGCGATCAAATTCTCGGCCAGCCGCTGTGGCGGAAGGTTGGTCTGGCGAAGAATTTCCGCGCGCAAGCGCTGCCGCCCGTATTCCTCGCCGTAAACATTCTCCGGCTCGGTGAGTCCGTCGCTGAAGGCCACCAGCAAGCTGCCGGGTTCCACTTTGATCGTGCCCTGGGTGAACGGAAATTCCTCGAATAGCCCGACCACCGTCCCGCCCTCTTCGAGCTCCTGCACTTTTCCGTCGCACACAAAGAAAGGCGCCAGATGCCCGGCGTTGGTGTAGGTCAGCGTGTGGGCTTCCTCGTCATACACCGCGTAAAAAAACGTGGCGTAGCGGTCGTCCGAGGTATTGCGGAAGAGATGCCGGTTCAATTTTTCGACCAGCTCGGCCGTACCGCCCTTGCCATCAAGCATGGCCGTGCTGCGCAGGGCCGCTTGCAGGCTGGCCATAAGCAACGCGGCAAAAATTCCCTTTCCGCTGATGTCGGCCAGCGCGATGCCTAGCCGGTTCGGCCCCAGGCGAATGAAGTCATAATAATCGCCGCTGACCACGCGCGCGGGACGGCAGATGGCGGCCAGCTGAAGGCCCGGAAGTTGCGGCAGCGAATGCGGGAAGAGCTGCGTCTGCACTTCGCGCGCGATGACAATTTCATTTTCCAGGCGCTGCCGCTTGCGCTGCTCTTCGATCAATTCCGAAATCGAAGTTGTCATTTCGTTGAACGACTCGCCGAGCGCCCCCAGTTGATCGCGTTGATGCACGCGCACGCGTTTCGCAAAATCGCCTCGGCGCACGTGCAGGGTGGCCTCGTAAAGGTCGCCGATCGCGCGCGTAATCGTGCGCGTCAGCACCACACCCGTGGCAAGCGCGGCAATCTCCAGCAACAAGAACACGGCGCCGACGATCAAAAGAACCGTGACGAGAAGCGGACCTACCGCGCCCACGGTATTAAACAAGCGGCTGTTGAGCGCGGAGGGACGCAGTGAGAATGACGCCAGCACCGGAACCTTATCCGCCCCTTTTCCAGGCTCCATGTAAGTGGCTTCAAAAACGGAGAGCCCGGTAACTCTCATGTCGATGATACTGGCCGCAGCCGCAAGCGACCTTTTGGCACTGGAAATCTGCTGCCCCGGAACGTAGGTATGTTCGGAGTCCTGATAGGTCAAGGTGGCGCTCGTTTTTGGCCCGGTCGCCGGCTTCCACAGAATCACTTGTATCGGTCCGAGGTCCGAGGTCAGAGCATCCAGGGTTGCCGGGGTCAAAGGCGCGGCCACCACCAGCGTAAACGCCTGCGCGTTCTCGTCCCGGTTTTCGGCCGCCGCGAACCACAGCTTCCCCTCGTACTCCACGAGTCCCGCAAAGTGGTGCCCGCCTCCCGCGGCCAAAAGGTGCTGGCCGCGATTCAAATGCACGCGCAGCCCCGGCCATTTATCTTCGTCCCCCGCAATCAAATTCGCGACGTTGGGATGTTTCAAAATTGACTCATCCACCGCGGCGCTTCCCGCGCTGGTCTCGCGTTCAATTTCGCTCGAAATGGCCTCCGTTTCGGCAGACACCAGGCTGATGCGGTCCTGCAGGTCATCGTGCAGAAGGTGCGCGCCGAGTTCTAGGTAAAGCAAATAGGACGCCACGCCGACCATGGTCAAAAGCAGAATCACCGGGACCACGGCAATGAAAACGTAGGCCACGATCAAACGGTTGCGCAGTGGCCACATCACCTTGGTGCGGAACCAGGGCACCATGCGGATGATCAGGTAAATCACGGCGAGGAAGGCGAAAAAGCCAAACAGCGCGGAGAAAGGCACCAAAGTTCCCAGCGTCGCCAGCAGGCGGACGCCCGCATACATCAGCAAAAGCGCGATGGCGATGCGATCCAGCGGCGAAGTTCGCCGGAGCGAGACGAGCAAGCGGCGCGGAGAAAGTGGAGGCAAATTTCCGGATCCCGAGGTTCAGTATATCGTGGCGGACGAAAGATGTAGGCCGGAAAACTGCAGCCGCGGCATCGGTCGCCGATTGCGCTGCCAATTTCTGCTAAACGCCAAATCCTAGAGCGCGCTGCGGTCGTTTCTTTGCACCCGGCTGTGATGGCGGCTATACGTGAAATAAACCACCAGACCGATAATCAGCCAGATAATCAGACGCGCCCAGTTAACCCAGCCCAGCTTGTACATCATGTAGCCGTTGAAGAGGATGCCCAGCACCGGAACAAGCGGAACCCACGGCGTGCGGAACGGACGCGCTTGCTCGGGATTCGTCCTGCGCAATACCATGATGGAAATGCACACGATGATGAAAGCGAAGATGGTGCCGATGTTGACCATCTCCCCGATGATGTTAATCGGAGTGATGCTGCCGATGATCGCGGCGATGAGTCCGACCAAAATCGTATTCTTGTAGGGTGTGCGATATTTGGGATGAATCGCCGCGAAGAATTTGCGGGGCAGCAGGCCGTCGTTGGCCATGGAATACAGCACGCGCGTCTGTCCCAATAGCATGACCAGCATCACGCTGGTGAGCCCGGCGAGCGCGCCCGCCGTAATAAGGTAGGACGCTTTCACCAAGCCGCGATCGAGGAAGGCGACCGACAGCGGCGCTTCGATGTTGATCTCCTTCCACGGCACCATGCCGGTGAGGACTGCAGCTACTAAAATATAAAGAATGGTGCACAAAATGAGCGAGGCGATGATGCCGATGGGCAAATCGCGCTGCGGGTTCTTCGCTTCCTGCGCGGTGGTGGATACCGCGTCGAAACCGATATAGGCGAAAAATATGTAGGCGGCCCCCCTGCCGATTCCGCTGAATCCCATGGGGGCGAAAGTGCCCCAGTCGTGTCCCCAGTTCGAGGAACTCACGTAATGCATTCCCAGAAGAATCACGAAGAGCACCACGCCGACCTTGATGATTACGATCGTGGCGTTGAAATTGGCGCTCTCCTTAATCCCGATTACCAGGACCGCCGTGATGATCAGCGCGATCAGAAATGCCGGAAGGTTAAATCCGATTTCGACGCCAAACAGCGTGGGCGCGGCCACCAGATCGTGCGCGCGCTGGAGCAGCTCCGGAGGCTGCGCCGCGATGATGTCGCCCACTCGCGCCAGGAAGGATTGGCTGCCCAGGACCAGAGACGGGTCCGAGGCGTGCGCCATTTGCCGCGCGATAACGTTTTCCGCGGTTACCAGCGCGGTCCAGTGGTCGTAGGCTAGCCACAGGGGCATCTTCAGATGAAAAATCTGGAGAAACTCGATGAAATGATTGGACCAGCCGGACGAAACCGTGCTCGCGCCCATGGCGTATTCGAGCGTCAAGTCCCATCCGATGATCCACGCGATTAATTCTCCCAGCGCCGCATAAGCGTAGGTGTAGGCGCTGCCCGCAAGAGGGATCAAGGCCGCGAATTCGGCGTAGCACAAACCCGCGAACGCGCAACCCAGCCCGGATATGACGAAGGAAAGCATCAGGCCCGGGCCGGCATAATGCGCGCCGAGGCCGGATAGCACGAAGATGCCCGCGCCGATGACTGCGCCCACTCCCAGCGCCGTCAACGAGACGGGACCGAGTGTGCGCTTCAGCGTATGCTCGCCCGTGTCTTTCGCTTCGTTCAGCAGCCAATCCATCGGCTTCTTCTTGAACAGCGGATTGCCCATTCGCAATCTCCTCCTCAAAAATCGGCGTGCTCTTGCGGCGTACTTTTGCTGCGGCCGGCGCTTGCTCTATTCCGGCTGCGGCTTCCCTCGCCCGGCCTGCTTCCATAGCCAATACACTGGAACGCCCAGCAAAACAATAATCAGCCCGGGCCAAGTGTACTGCGGCTTGTAGCGCAGCAACTGTATTTCGATAAAAACCGCCATCACCAGATACAGCGCCGGCAGAACCGGATAGCCGAACGCGCGATAGGGGCGTTCCATGTCCGGCCGCTTCCAGCGAAGAATAAATAGCCCGCTCAGCGTAAGGATATAGAAAATCAACACCGCAAAAATCAAAAAATCGAGCAATTGGCCGTACGTTCCGGAGAGACAAAGAAACGAGGCCCAGATGCACTGCACGAAGAGCGCCGCGCCGGGTGCGTGGAAGCGGTTTACTTTTCCGGCGGACTCGAAGAACAGGCGGTCTTTGGCCATGGCGTAATAAATCCGCGCGCCGGAGAGAATCAAACCGTTGTTGCAGCCGAAGCCTGAAATCAAAATGGCCACGGCCATCACGATGGCCCCCGTAGGCCCAAAGATCACTTCCGCCACCGCCGTCGCCACGCGCCCGCCGGACGCAAATTCGATTCCGCGCGCCAGCGCCGTGGCCCCATGCGGATCGCCCGAAATCGGCAGCACGCGCAAGTAGGCCACATTCGCGAGCGTGTAGAGCGCAATCACCAGGCCCGCGCCCAGCGCAAGAGACAGCGGCAGATTGCGGCTGGGATTCTTCACTTCCGCCGCCGTGAAGGTGATGTTGTTCCAGGCGTCGGCGGAGAATAGAGAGCCGACCATGGCCACGCCGATGAGCGTCAGCGTTCCAATGGTCCACACCGGCTGATCGGGCGGATACGGATGCATCACCCACAGCCCGGCATTGCGCCAGAAACCGGTGAAATTCGCCGCGCGCGCCACTTCGGTCGAAAACCAGAAACCAAGCAGCACTAGCGCCGCAAGCGAACTCACCTTGGCCACGGTAAAAACATTCTGCACGATTTTGCCCACGCGCAATCCGCGCGTATTGATCCAGGTGAGAAGAACGATGGAAGCGATAGCCAGCAGGTTCTGCCGATTAATCCCCACGTTGTAGGGACCGAGCGATCCGAACCACATTTGCCAGGGGCCAAAGGTCCCGATTTTCCAGATCCAATCGGAGGCGGAAAACCACGGCACCATCACCGCCGTGAATTTCGCAAACGCAATGGCCACGGCCGCGATCGTGGCGGTCTGAATCACGAGCAGCATGGTCCAGCCGTAGAGAAAGCCCCACAGCGGCCCGAGCGACTCGCGCAGATAAACGTACTGCCCTCCGGCGTGCGGCATGGCCGCGGCAAGTTCGCCGTAACTCAGCGCGCCGATGAGCGTCATCACGCCGGTCACCAGCCACACCGTAATCAGCAGGCCGGGGCTCTTCACCTGGTGCGCGATGTCCGCGGATACGATAAAAATGCCGGAGCCGATCATCGAGCCGGCCACGATCATGGTCGAATCGAACAAGCCGAGCCCCTTTACCAACTCCTTGGGCTTGCCTGCTTCCGCCGCTCCGATTGACTGCGCCTGCTCTGCCATCCGTGTGCCTTTAGCTGCCGCCGCGCTGCGCATTTCGCACGCGCTCTGCAATCGCCAGATACTCGCGCGCTCGCGCCGCCGGATCGCGCGCCGACATCAAATCGCCGATGACGGCAACCGAGTCCGCTCCGGCCGCGTAAACTTCACCCGCGGACTCTACTGTGATGCCGCCTATGGCTACAAGCGGTTTTCCGGTGATTTTGCGGGCCGCGCGCAGGAACTCGATTCCGACCACGGGGTCGGGGTTTTCTTTTGTGCTGGTCGGAAAGATGGGACCCACGGCTATATAATCCGCCGAAGTGCGCCCGGCAGCGCGCAATTGCTCCAGGTTGTGTGTCGAAACCCCTACCCACAACGACTTCCCGCATACGCGCCGCGCATCTTCCACCGGCAGGTCTTCCTGCCCCACGTGCACGCCGCCCGCGCCCGCCATCGCCGCGATATCGGCGCGATCATTCACAATCACACGCACCCCGCGCGGACCCAGGCGAGCGACGAGGCTCGCAGAAACATCGAATATTTTCCGCGCGGTGCCGCGTTTATCGCGATATTGAACGAGCTGGACGCCCGCGTCGGCCAGTCGTTCGGCAAGCGACATGACGGACTCGGTTGAAAGGTTTGGCCCGGCGTCGAGGATGGCGTAAAGAGCTGGGAACAACGGAAGTCTCCGTGCTAGCCGCTCCTACTTCGTCTCGGCCGCAGCCATGCGCTCGAGGAAATGCGTGTCGAACTTCCCGGCCACGAACTCGGGGTTCGCCAGAATCTTCTTGTGCAACGGAATGGTTGTCTTCACGCCTTCGACCACAAAGCCGTCGAGCCCGCGCTGCATTCGAGCGATGGCCTCCGCGCGATCCTGGCCGTGCGCGATGATTTTGGCGATCAGGGAGTCGTAGTACGGCGGAATCACCGCGTCTGAATAGCAGGCGGTGTCCACCCGAATTCCCGGGCCGCCCGGAACGCGAAAGGCGGTCACTCGCCCCGCCGAAGGCGTGAACGTGTCCGGATCTTCGGCATTGATGCGGCACTCAATCGCGTGGCCTCGAAACTCGACAGCTGCCGGCAGCACGTCCGTAAGCTTCTCGCCCGCCGCCACGCGAATCTGCGATTTCACCAAATCCACGCTGGTGACCATCTCCGTCACCGGATGCTCCACCTGGATGCGCGCGTTCATCTCGATGAAATATAGTTTTCCGGAAGCTTCGCGCAGGAATTCCACCGTGCCCGCGCTCGAATATCCGATTTTGGCGAGCGCGTCCACCACCTGCTTGCCCAGGTTCTGCCGCGTGGCGGCGTCCATCACCACCGAAGGCGATTCCTCCAGCACTTTCTGATGCCGCCGCTGCAGCGAGCATTCGCGTTCGCCGAGATGCACCACATTCCCATGCTTATCGCCCAGCACTTGAAATTCAATGTGCCGCGGCCGCTCGATCAGCTTCTCCATGTAAACGTTGGGGCTGCCGAAAGCCTGCTCCGCTTCCGAGCGCGCGGTGCGGAATGCCGGAATCAGCTCGCGCGCGTGGCGCACCACGCGCATGCCGCGCCCGCCTCCGCCTTCGGCCGCCTTGATCATCACCGGATAGCCGATATCGCGTGCGATTTTCTTGGCCGCCTCTTCGTCCGGAATCGCTCCGGCGCTGCCCGGAATAATCGGCAAGCCCGCGGCCGCCATGGCTTCCTTGGCTTTGTCTTTTTCTCCCATCAGCCGGATGACTTCGGGCGTGGGCCCGATGAAGGTGATGTGAGAGGCTTCGCATACCTCGGCGAAGTTTGCGTTCTCCGAAAGAAATCCGTATCCCGGATGAATCGCGTCCACGTTCGCGATTTCCGCGGCGCTGATTACCTGCGGGATGTTGAGGTAGCTTTCCGTGCTGCGCGGCGGCCCGATGCAAATGGCCTCGTCCGCGAAGCGAACGTGCAGGGAGTTCCGGTCGGCTTCGGAATACACCGCCACCGTCCGAATGCCGAGTTCCCGGCAGGCAGAGAGAATTCGCAGCGCGATTTCGCCGCGGTTGGCTATCAGGATTTTTCGGAACATTTCGCGTCTGAAGTAGTAGCTGGAATGCCGCGCGCGGATTTATTTTTTCCGGTGCGTGCGGATGCCAAAGAGCGGCTCCCCATATTCCACCGGCTGCCCATTCTCCACAAAAACCCGCGCCACTTCCCCGGCCACGTCCGATTCAATTTCGTTCATCAGCTTCATGGCTTCGATGATGCAAAGAGTCTGGCCCGCGTCCACCTTGGAGCCCACGGTCACGAACGGCTCGGATCCGGGCGTGGCGGCGGAATAGAACGTCCCCACAATCGGCGATTTCACGGTGTGCACGTCCTCGGAATGGCCCGCCTCTGCAGAGGCTGCGCCCCGAGCGCCCGGCGCGGCGGCCGCCGAAGCGTGCCCCGCTTCCGCGTGCGCCACAGGCCCCGCGCCGGCCACCACGATATCCGGCGGCGCAGACACCGCCCGGCTGAAACTGTGCGGCTGCGAGAACGGCTTGCGCAGGCGGACATGAAAATCCCCGCGCGCGTACTCAAACTCCTCCAGCCCATGCTTCTCCATGAACGCGAGAAGGCGCTCTACTTCCGGCAAATCCACGTCGCCGGTGCGTTTTCCTGCTGAGGATTCTGGCTTCTGCTTTTTGGCCATTTAGAGTTCTAGAAATTCCCTGGATGCGCTGGTCAAATCCACAGCGCCTTTGGAAGTAACCACTACATCGTCCTCGATCCGTATGCCGCCGAGCCCTGCGATATAAACTCCCGGCTCGACCGTCACCACCATGCCCTCTTCCAGCACCGTCTCGTCGCCGCGTCCCAGCCGGGGCATCTCGTGAACCTCGATTCCCAGACCGTGGCCCGTGCTGTGCGTGAAGTATTGGGCCAGCCGATGGCCTTTCAGGGCCCGCCGTGCCGCCCCATCCACTACCTCGGCCTTTACCCCCGGCCGGATTGCCGCCTTGGCCGCTTCCTGGGCTTCCAGCACTGCCATGTAAGCCCGCCGCACTTTGTCCCCGGCGCGGCCGATGAAAACCGTGCGCGTCAGGTCGCTGCAATAACCGCGAAGTATAGCACCGTGGTCTAGGACGACCAACTCGTTTTTCCTGAGCGGTTTGCGCGTCGGCCGAGCATGGGCCCAGGCGGACCTGGCCCCGGAGGCTACGATAGTCTCAAACGAAGGCCCGCTGCCGCCCTTCTGCTTGATAGCGTATTCGATCTCCGCCGCCAGCTCCAACTC
>Ga0302176_10001455_pt1 | contig 11041 bp, 13 predicted proteins | sample I_Palsa_E1_1_FD_198787 | JGI IMG/M metagenome (GOLD analysis project Ga0302176, IMG submission 198787) | Peat permafrost microbial communities from Stordalen Mire near Abisko, Sweden - I_Palsa_E1_1 | ecosystem: Environmental > Terrestrial > Soil > Palsa > Peat permafrost | place: Sweden...
CCCATTGCGAGGGCGCACCGACGTGCGCCCTCGCAGAGGTGGTTTTGCTTTAGTTGATGGTGACCGTCACCGCACTGGAATGACTCAGAGCGCCGGAGGTCCCGGTCACCATTACAGTGGTCCGGGACGCTGACGTTGACGGATTGTTTGAGGTGCGCGACGTACCGCCGCATCCTAAGGAGAACAGCGAGACGAACAACGCCAAACCAAGCAAGCTCATCCCCACGATGCTCTTCCGCGCACACGATTTCCGCTTGCGGGTCGTGATAAGCGTTCCGAACAGTCCCAAACCAGGCATGAGGGCTACCATGCTGAGCCGGCCGTAACCGGTAGGCGGCGGGGTCGAGGCAGCGGAGATGGTCAACGTCGAGGACGCGGTGCTCGAACCAGGAGAGATGGTTGAAGGGCTTAGAGAACAGGTCAATCCGCTGGGCGCAGAACAGGTGAGCGTAATCTGACTATTGAATCCTCCCACCGCGGCGGCGCTGACCATGAGCGTAGCCGAACCGCCCTGGCTGACGGTTGTGCTGGAAGAGGAAAGATTCAAAGAGAATCCGCTTCCAGCTGCAGTCGCGGGTGCCAGGCTGGCGAACACGGCCGTTGCACTTCCTCCCGCCGGGAAATTCGGTTGCCCGGCGCTGGCTCCAGCGGTTATGTAGAGAGTGCCAGCAACGCCTGGAGTATTATTGGCACCCCCACCTCCGCCAAATACCATATCCCACATGCCGGGGTTGACCAGCACCTTGCCGGACGAGTCGGAGAGCTGACCCTGAAACTTCCCGGTCGTGTCGAATGCGCTAATGGTGCCATCACCAAAATTGGAGACGAGGATATCGCCGGCGAACGTTCCGAAGCTAGCCGGAGCCTGCACCACGCCCCAAGGGGCGTTCAGCTTATTCGTGGCGCCGGCGGCGACGAAAGTGCTCACGAAGTTGCCAGTTGTATCGAAGATATCCACCTGCCCAGCGCCGACGCCGGGAAAAGCATCATGCTTGGGAGTATCTTGCATCGCATACGCGACATAGATCTGGTTACCAAGGACGTGGATGCCGTGGGGAGCGAAACCCGCGGGAAGGTTCGGATCGGTGAAGGTGCCGCCCAACGAAGTGAGGGTGTAGTTCGAATCGTAGACGTCTACCTTACCGCTGTTGAAGTTGGCCGCCAACAGGTTGGTACCCAGCAAGGCGAGACCTTTGTAAACTGCACCGCTGGCAGAATTGTCTTTACCGATGATTGCGGTGTTGCTCGAACCGTTCCAGTAAACGACGAGGCCGTCCTCGGTGTCGAAAATGAACGAGCCGCCGCTGAAGTAGGATCCGCTGGCATTGGCCACGGTTCCCGTCGGGCAACCGGGACTGCAATTGCCGTTTGGATTGCCTGTAGCCCCGGGTATGGTGACCACCAACCCGGCGTCTTTATTACCATTTTGGTCATAGAGCGTGGAGACGCCGCTGTTATTGTCGGCGATCCAGAAATCTTGCCCGGGAAGAACCGAGATTCCCCAGGGGTTCAAGAGTTGAGTGTCTGTGGTGGTGGCTACGCCGGTAACATTGGAAACCAGGTTGGTCTGCGAATAGCCGGCCTGCTGTGCCCACAACCCTGACGGAATCGTCAACGCCATGAGCAAACCGAATAACAAGAGTGCTTTTTTCATTTTTTCTCCTTGACTTTCTTTATGATTTGTACGACGTTGCCGAATACCGTTGTTTCCTTTTCTACCGTGAAGCTGTTGCTGGGGGATAGGGGAAGTTCAGGCACACTGATGCAATTCCTATTCCTGAACTCCCCATCACAACCGTATGAAAGCCGATGTTCTGCTCGACTTAGTTGCCTCCAGACGAGGACACAGCAGAGTGGTCCTTTTTCTGGGCTAGCGTGACCATCGCCCGTGGTACCGCGAAGGTATAAACGCCTCCCGGTGTCTCAGCCTTGCTCAGAAAGTACTTGTCCCCTACATGCTCGAAGCTAAGCTTTGGCTGCTCAGCAGGAGTTCCATCGACAGCCATAGGGAGCACAAACGCGCTATTGCCGTAGCTTGCAATTGCTATGTCTGAAGATGTGTCAACACTAGAGAGACGGCCAACACTGTATGTTCCCGCAGGCAGTGTCGTGCCTCCAGCGATGAACTCAAACGGAATGTTCACCCGAACTCCCTCGGTGTCCTGAGCGCGGGCACTTATGCCCAGCCCAAGCAGGCAAGTCAGAGTAAGTACAGCTATCAAATATGATTTCTTCATGATTTCTCCTATCGAAATGGTGTTACGTGTTCATCAGTGATAACTGCGCTCGTGAGACTTTATTCCACAAGTTCTGTCCTTAGCCTCATGTATCAACTGTTTTCACAACGTATGGGAGTTAGACGCGGCAATTGAGGGCGAGATACGGACGGGATGTCATTTGATTGTCAACTTGTTGTCACGATCTCGCACACTTGTGGCAGTAACATCACTGCGATGATAGAAACGAAGAGTGGTGCGTCGATGACTGCTGTTGTTCTTGACAGTGCATGGAGTGACGCAAGACGACGAGCGGAGCATTTCTAAGATATCGAGTGAACCAGACACTCATATGAGGCGGAGAATATCTGTGGGGGACGGACAGGCCCTCAACTGGGGACCAGTCGAGAATCGACATCTTCGCTGGGGGCCTGTCCATTGCTGGGGGAGCGACAACTTTTGTAATCGACAATGCTGTCGTGCTTACATTTGGTCGAAAAAGCCGCGGAGCCTCGAACGACACGAGGCTCCCCGTCACCTCCGACCGCTATAACATTCGAGGTTACTGTTGAACCTCGAATACGACGCCGCATCCGCCGGGAAGGGTGCCGGCACAACCCGTCTTGTTGAAGTTGAAGTCTCCGGCATTCGATGCCGTACCAAAGACATTCCCGTTGGCATCCACGGCCACGCGGTCGTCCAAAGGATTGGCTCCGTCGCTCGTACCGAAGAAGGCATACAGAATCGTCTCCGTCCAAGAGCTGCCGCTGGCATTGGGCGTCAGCTTGTAGACAGTGCCGCAGCCGGTATCCACAAACCCACCGGTGCAGACAGTAGTGGTGCCACCGCCACCTTGCACTGCGCCGTACAGATTCCCGGCGTCGTCGATGGTGAGGCCGTTAAATGGATGAACTCCATCGGTACAGCATGGACCCCCGAAATTGTGGACGATGCTTTCCTTAACTTTGCCATCGCCCTCGGGCGTTAGTTTGAAAACCAATCCCTCCAAAGTCGGTCCGCCGTTCACCGCCGTCCCATACAGGTTTCCTTCCTGGTCGATGACCAAATTGGTGAACGGATTGAAGCCGGTGGTGTTGTCCGAGAAGCTGAACTGCGTGCTCTCTTTCCAGGTTCCATTCGCTTCCGGAGTTAGTTCGAACACCGTGCCGCAGTCACCCGCGCCACCATTTTGGTCGCCGCAGGTCGACGAGTGTCCATTTCCGCCCGCATACGTCGCGCCCCAAAGGTTGCCGGCCCGGTCGAACACTAGCCCTCCCGAAGGCTCCTGGCCGTCTGTGTTCTCCCCCCTGAAGTGATGGATCGTGGTCTCCGTCCACTTGCCGTTCACCTTGCTCAACTTATAGACCGTGCCACAACCGTTTTGGCACAGCGGGGTGTTCGCGCCGCCTCCACCGCCGAAGGTGGCGCCGTAGAGGTTACCCGCTTGGTCAAATATCAAATAGCTACTGGGGCCGCATCCACTGACACCGCCGAAGTTGTGCAAGATGGTTTCCGTCCACTTTTCGCCCGTGGTGGTTGGTGGCGATAGTTCATAGGCGATGCCGCAGCCACTAGTACCGCCCTGAGTGGTGGTCCCATATAGGTTGCCCGCCGCGTCGAAAACCACGTCGGATTGCGGGTTTCCACCGTCGCCCTTTGCCTGCGAAAAAGCGTGGATCGTTTGGAAAGTAAAGCCGCCACTCGCGTCCGGTGTCAACTTGAAAACTGTACCGTCCCCGAACTCGGGGGAACCGCCCAGGTCGGTCGAGCCATAAAGATTTCCATTCGCGTCGAAGGTGAGTCCGCTAAATGGAATGCTGCCGTCGCTGCCGTTGACAAAAGTATGTAACACGGTCTCTTGACCTGCGCACAGGGAACCGACCGCAAGCCCCATCGCTACTGCCGCCATTGTTAACCCTTTGCCCATTGCGGCGGTCCAACACCTTCCGTAGTTCATTTTGTAATTCCTCCTTTCAAAAATGAATTTAACTGCTGACCTGATAACTGCACTCGTGACGCTTTATTCCACAAGTAAGTCCTGCACTCCAAATTGCCGAAGGCTTGTTGACAATGCGTGTAGGCTAGACACGGCAGCCAGCGAGGAGATGCGGATGGGATGTAACTTAATTGTCGATTCCTGGTTGAGATCTCGTGAACACGTAGCGCGAACATCGCGGGGAGAGGAGAATGACTGCGTCCGCACAGGCTGGCGATATCACTCCGAATCAAACGTGGTTGAGGCAACGATCAACATTCTCGGTGGTTGCCCCGAGTCGCCGCATGCATCTCAGGTTCGGCAACATCGATCGAGTGAGTCCTCTCCATCGCGTTGCGCAAGCACTCGGCAAAGAGGCCAAGAATCCGGCCTGTCGGTCTGCCTGAAGGGAATAACTGCGCTCGCGCCAAGTGTGTCTGCTTGCTGAAGTACCTGTTCAGGCCCTCGCGAAGCTGCAGCCGAGCGCGCCACAGCCGCGATTTCACTGCCGTCTCAGTTACATTCAGCACCTCTACTGTCTGATCGATGGTGAGTCCTTCGATATCCCGCAACACAAAGACCGTCCGCAAGATTGGGTTCAGCTCTTCTAGGCACTTGATCAGGATGTCTCGTAATTCAGATGCCCAGTAGCGCTGTTCCGGATTGGGAGCCCAGTCGGCGACCTCCTTTGGCAGGAAGTCTCCCTCGGCCTCAAAATCCTCCTCCAGGGACATCTCTTTAGCGCTGCGCTGCTTACGTAGCTTCATCAGTGACTGGTTCACAGTGATGCGAAAGAGCCAGGTTGAGAATTTAGAATCCTCGCGGAATGCGGACAGGTTTTGGTAGGCCTTCAAAAATGCTTCCTGAACTGCATCTTGCGAATCTTCCCGGTTGTGCGTGATGCTTTGGGCAATTCGGAGAAGTTTGCGATCGTATCGGCTTACGAGTTGCTCGAAAGCGGCAACACTCCCATTCTTGGCGGCGTGGACAAGATCCAGGTCTGCCACTTCCCTCACTGCGAATTGTGCCGAGTCTATAGTCATATTCGTGCACTTGGCGCGGCAACGCGTTGTTCCCTAACGCGCTGCCCGCGCCTTCTGGGAGTCTGAGGTCACTGCACCACGACTTTGCCCGTCATTTTCGGATGTACCGAGCAGTAGTAAGAATACGTACCCGCCTTGGTGAACGTGTAGGAAAACTTTTCGTCCGTATCCATCACCTTCGACTTGAACACGCCATCTGTGCTCACGGCCGTATGAGGAATGTCGTCAACGTTTGTCCAGGTAACAGTCGTCCCGACGGGCACGGTGATCGTCTGCGGCCCGAAGACGAAATTATCGATTTTCACCGCCGCTGCTGGCGCGGAAGGTTCGGCATTCGCAGTGACGCGAGAAGACAATGCCAGCAGCATCATCGCAATCAGTACCGGCGCCGCCACGCCCGAAATCCAAGGCTTGTTCTTTGTCATGATATTTTCCTCTCTAAATCTCGATATGCGATATTTACTGCACGTTTCCTTTGCTACTGATCAGATACTGAGTTAGCCGCCTAGCGGAGAATCAACCACCGCGAGGCTGTGACCGCTCACCAGATAGTTCACATCAGTGATACCCAACACCCGCTGCAACTGGTCGGCCGGCACCTTCATCGGTCCGGCTGAGGGAGCGGTTCCCGGCGCAGGTTGAGGGAAAGCCGTCGACATTGCAGTGTGGAACGAAACCTTGCCTTCCACCTTCTGCATGATCTGGTGGATATGTCCGTTTAACACCGTCACTGAACCGAAACGCTTGACGTAAGACAGGGCTTGTTCGCTGTCGTCGGTTCCCCAGCCCCAATCCGGATAGATGGTCCACAATGGAATGTGGGCGAAGAGCACAATCGGAGTGCTGGCAGGGCGGCCCTTGAGATCGTTCTCCAGCCACTCCAGCTGTTCGTTGCCGAGCGAGCCCATGCCTCCAGCTTTCAAATTGGCGACATTCACGAGACCAACGAAATGAACGCCCTTGTGATCGAAGCTCGACCACCCCGTGCCTTTTGTGCCTTTTCCATAGCGCTGGAGATATTCGTCGCCGTTGTCGGTCAGCATGTCGTGCTCGCCCGGCACAAAGAAGATCTGTTTCGCGGACGCTCCTTTTAGCACCTGGTCCAGAGTGTCGAACTCACTCGGCTTCGAGAGCTGACTCAGATCGCCGGTGTGAATGATGAAATCCGGCGGGTGAGGCATGGCGTTGATCTTGTTGATTGCCGTCTGCAGAGTGGCGGTAACGTCGGGATTCGCCGGTTTGTTGAAGCCGATGTGGCTGTCGCTGATCTGCACAAAGGTGAAGTCCGCGCCTTTGCCGGTGTCTTTGCCGTAGCCTTTGGCGAAGGCCCGAGACACAGGGACTCCTCCGCTCATAGTCCAGACCAGTCCTGTGCCAGCCCAAGCCATGCACTTCAGGAATCCGCGACGATCGACTCCGTCGTTATTGAGATCTTGCAACTTCTGGTCGATAAGATCTTGCTTCTTGTCTGGCATTTGCCCTCCGTAGTTCGTAACGTTCTGAGTTGATAACTGAGGCGGTGTATTTTTATTCCCGAAAAAATCGGAAGCGAACAAGAACTTTCTGCCGTAGCACCGGACGAGATCGTTCCCTGAAAAGTCGAAGGAAAGTGGACAGAGAAATGTCTCGATAAAAGAAACATTTTTCAGTCCCGGTTTGCCGGTTTACGGACTGGAAGCTGATACCCCTCGGGCATTTAACCTGGTAGGCTTACGCCGCTGAGAAAGCCACCCAAATGCCCGGTCACCGCAACGACGGCGACTGCCAGAAGTTCACCCGCCAGTCGATAATTCGGCAGATATACCGTCCCCCGCCGAGCGCGGAAATGCAACCACCACACCAGCCAGATCATCAACGTAGAAACGCACGCGAGAATGAGGTGCAGTAATAGGATGCCCTTCAGTTTCTGTCCCTCGAGTTGGAACTGCCACGCGAGTAGCCCAGTAGCGAGAACCGGAACGGTCGAAATCGCCGCCACCAGCAGGTTGTAGTATGCCGCGTCCGCGAGACCACGCCGCTTCGTCCATTGCGCGATAAAATCGAACGCTACCGCCGTGATGAACAGCGCGATTGGAAAATGGATAAGCACGACATGTTGAGCATGCTTGGCCAAGAATACCGTCTTAGGGTCGAAAGGATTAACCATCGCCATTGCCTCTTCCTAGATTTGCCCCATGCCTTCATTCCGATCTGAATTCGTGCGAGCAGCAAAAATCCCCACCCCCGCGCAAAAGGAGAGGACCAATCGCGAGGGTGAGGCTCGCACACGCTACGGTAAGTAGTAGCGGAACGAAGCGAAGATCATTGCATCCAGCCCGTGCGGCTCTCCGCCCACCCCCGACCAGGTGTTGCGGTCTACGTAGGAAAACTGCGGTCCCACTGGATAGCGGCTTTGCACTTGTTCGACCAAATGCTGGATCTGTTGTTGTTGAGCCTCGATTGCCTTCTGCATTTCTGCCAAACGAACGGCCACGGCCTCGGAACTGGACTTCTTGCTCTTCGTGCTGCCCGGTGGGTTACGCCCCTGCCCAGCGGCGAAAGTGCTAGTCACCAAGCACACGGCCAATGCCACTCCCACTTGTCTCATGTATATCTCTCTGAATTTTGAGTTGCATGAGTTTCAGTGGAGATAACAGACTTTCTGATCGTTTATTCCAGGCTGGCCTAAAGAACGTTCTCCAGCCGGGGTTCTATTGGCTTAGACGTGAATCGCGGGCTGCGGCGACCCTGGCTGGACGGGACTAACTCCGCCCGCAACCCGCGAACTCGTTATTGCCCTGTCTCTCGTGAAGGGGACGCGTGAGCCTGTGACTCCTCGGGCGCGCTGCCCTCTACGCGCAGAAGCATCGCGCTGCCCTTACCGAGCGTCACAGCATTGCCGTTCGAGGCCAGAATGACTTCACCAAGCGGCTCGGTGCTTCCGGAATGGAGAATTGTCAGGTCACCCAATCCGTATGCCCCGCGGGCATTTACGGAGAAGACCCAAAACGCTTGGGGACGGGCATTGTCATCGATCGTGCCCCCGCTTGGGGTGCCCGAATCCTGATCCACATAGGCGAGCACGCCTTGGCGGGTATATGTCCCCACGACCTGCGATGCCACCATTACAGGCTCACCTTCGCCGTAAGAAATTTGGTCGCCTCCGATTTCAATCGTGTTGTCGGCATACTCGCTCGACGTGAGCTCGGGCGTGGCGGCAGATACTGCAGAGCTTGACGCTATCGCGCGCAGGGTGGTGGTAATCGGGATGGTCAGGTTGCCAAGTCGGACCTGATCCAGTTGAAATGAGATTTTTGATTCGTCAGATCCTTTTCCTGGAGTGGTGGCTTCGACGACATGGCCTGTCACCTTGGATCCTTTACGTAGCGTTTCTCCCTTGCCTAGCGGCACGTCCTGCATGACCGTCGCGATTATGGTAGCCCCGCTTCCGCTCTTATCCGAGCGCACAGCAGAATTCAGGCTGACGGGAACAATGGTGCCCACCGGAATCGGTTCTGCAGAGCTTGTGTTCTGCTGTTGGGCGGGCCGATACTCTTGTTTCAGATCCTCTCCTGTTCCGGCATGCAGGTACATCGGCAGCATGCACAGCCCCAAACCAAGCATTCTAAGATTGTTTTTCATATTGTTACTCCTTAAAGGAATTTGCTAAAGAGCGCGTGGTTCTTCCGCACCAGCATTTCCTCGGCGACTCCATTTCGCTCTCTGACTCGTTGTGTAGAACCGACGAGAAGAGGTTTTATTCCCACAGGAATTTGTGCGGGCGGCAAGACCATACTCGTTTCTCACGCGCTGACAACGGCGGCGATGCTGGAATCGCTCACAGGGACTGCGACATTGTGGCGGAAGGAACGAGGGATGTGGGGATGCAGGAGCAGTTGGTTGGCGGGAGATCCTAAGGTCAGGCTCTCCCACCGGAACAAAGCAGGAGACTAACCACCGTACAAACTGACAGTGTCGACGTACATTGTATCTTTTTCACCCTTCACCGGTCTGCATTTCATCTTAGCTTTCTTACTAGCGAGCCCCTTCACCTTGTCCTGGTTCGCGATCTTGAAACTCCTGCCCTGATCGTCCACCAAGACAACATCTCCACTTTTGTCTGCACAGTTCTGATCACAGGCCGCATGATCCGGACAGATCTTCGTAGAGGAAGCAAGTGCAGCTCTTTCGCATGCGGAAAGAGCCATTCAGTTGGCTCGTGCAACCCAGGAAAGGTGCGACAGAGTCTTAACGGTAGGTCACTCGCCTCTGTGTGACCAATCATGGATCTCAACGTTAATGACCATACGCTTGTCTCTCTACCCGAAGCTGCGCGTAAGGTTCATGGGCCAATTCCCGAGCGAACTGGTCCGGAGCGTTGTTGTCGGCGAGCTTAACTTTGCACTCGGGACGGCGCCTTCCGCGAACACCGACATCACGGTAGTGCCTTTTGCGCAGGCACCGCTATATGCTGCTATGCCCGAGAATCATCCGGCCGCAGAGAACGGCAGCATCGAGCTTCAAGCTCTCGCGGAAGACGAATGGATATTGTTTCCAAAGAGGTTACATCCAGTGGTCCATGACGCCGTCATGGAGTTGGCCCGCCGAGATGGAATCACGCCAAAGTGCGTTCACGCAGCGGTGACAGCAGAACAGGCAGTTCAGTTAGTCTCCGAACAAGTAGGTGTGGGAATCATTTCAAAGCCTCATCCTTTGGCATTCCGAGCCAAGGGCGTGATCTTGAAGCCATTCTCCGAAAAGTCGTTGTGGTTCCAGACCTGCGTAATAATGAGGAAAGACGACGATTCGAGACTGACAAATCACTTTGTGAGGTCCTTTCTTCGCAAATTCACACTGCCTCTGCACGCCGGATGTCAAATGGAACTGTCACTCTCCGCGTAGAATCCCTAAGCTGGTTCCACTTTCCTGTTTGCGACCATGTGTCCAAGATGAAGCGGAACTGAGATACGCTGGAGAAGATGTCCGGCGAACAATGACTACGGCATCCTGATCGCTCTCGTCACGTATGTTATGCCGTCAGCCTTCCCACTTCGTTCGGCCATAGAGCGCACTAATAACTGACAATAAGTCACGGTACACATCCTGCTTGTGAATGAGAGCATCGACGGCCATCAAAGGATCGTTCGGGTGCGAGGGAAAGACGCCTTGGGAGAGCCCTACAACCTTTACGGGTGCACACCTACATAGAATTATGGCCGGAATAACAAGATTGACTAAAGGTATATCAAGATCCACAAGCACGAGATCCGGTTGGTGATTGACCACTAACTCGATCGTCTCTTCAAAGTTGGCGGCCCGGCCAATCAGATCGACGACGCTATGCAACTCAAGCAGCGCCAATATAGTGTTTATACACTCGACCGAGCCGTCAGCCAGTATCACCCTCAACCGGGAGTCTTCTCTCGTGCAGGAAAACCTGCCGAGTGGATCGACTTGATCTGCTGCGCCTTTCATATGCCTACCTCCTTATTGCTCTTTGCGACCTTAACGTAAGTGTGATGCCCCGTCAGTAAAGTATTTGCAAGCTGTGAGTAAAGATTTGTCACACTCCTTCTCCCAGACCGAGCGAGACGCAGTCATCTCGAAACAAAGCGAAGGTTTCAAAGTCAATTTCCTACCCATCCGAACCGAATAGGCTCTCGGCCCCCGATCGACAAATACTCAACTAAACTCAAAACGAGTCTTTACGCATAAGAGTCATTGCGTGCGGGCCAATACACGATAACTCCATTCACCATGAATGGGTCGACACTCCTCTTGCGCAGGTCAGACTCAACGCAAGCAATTTTCATTACTCCTTGTTTGTG
>Ga0302176_10001462_pt1 | contig 10979 bp, 8 predicted proteins | sample I_Palsa_E1_1_FD_198787 | JGI IMG/M metagenome (GOLD analysis project Ga0302176, IMG submission 198787) | Peat permafrost microbial communities from Stordalen Mire near Abisko, Sweden - I_Palsa_E1_1 | ecosystem: Environmental > Terrestrial > Soil > Palsa > Peat permafrost | place: Sweden: Abisko...
AATCGCCCCGGCATGGTGAAGACCGTGAAGTCTGCCGGCTCGGAGTCGGGTACCTCATGCCAATGGAGAGGAGCGGATACACGAGCGTCGGGCAATGGCCGCACGGAATAGGCAGAGCAGGTGGTGCGATCTTTTGCGTTCTGGTTGTAGTCGAGGAACACCCCGTGACGCTCCTCTTTCCACCATTTTGAACTGGCCAACGCGGGCACCCGGCGCTCGACTGCGCGGGAGAGCGCCAGCGCCGCGCGGCGCACTTCACTAAAGGTCCAACGCGGTTCGATACGCACATTCACGTGCATTCCGCGTGAGCCGCTGGTCTTTGCCCAACCGCGCAGGCCAAGCTCTTCGAGCAGGGCTTTCACCTCCAGCGCGACCTGCCGCACATCGGACCAGCCCACGCCCGGACCCGGGTCGAGATCGACTCGTAACTCGTCCGGGTGATCGAGATCCGCCGAGCGCACCGGATGCGGGTGGAGCTCCAGACAGCCCAGGTTCACGATCCATGCCAGCCCGGCAGCATCATCCACCACCAGCTCCTCCGCCGTTCGGCCGGAAGGAAACGAAAGTGTGATTGTTCGCAGCCACGATGGACGATCAGTGGGCGCGCGCTTTTGATAAAACGCCTCGGCCTCGGCGCCGTTCACAAAGCGTTTGAGCACGATGGGACGATCCTGAATTCCCTTGAGAGCCCCCGGCGCGACGGATAGGTAATAACGGACAAGATCGAGTTTCGACAGCTTGGCCTGCCGGGAAAAATAGAGCTTGCTGGGGTGGGTCACGCGGACTTCGCGCCCGTCGATGGATAGCACCTCTGGGGCTTCTTCCTTGCTCACGAAAACAGGCTACACGAAACCATCGCCCTGCCGCTCAGCCGAGAAACTTAGAGCGTTCCAACTCTGTCGGCAATGGGCAAACTTCATAACGGCCGGTGAGCCGGTAACGGTTGCGGGCGAAGAGTGCATAGGCTGCATTGCGGAGAAAGGCAGGCACCGCCCGCAGCAAATATCCGAGAACGCGAAAACGGCCGCCCAGCAGCAACAGCAAATTCACTGTTACGTCAGATTGCGCCAACAGTCGCTCGTGATCCGAGCCGTAATCAAGCACCAGGTAGACGCTGTTGCTCCTGAGCATTGCCTCGTGGTCGATGCCATGCCGGCTCAGAATGACCGTTGCCAAGGGAGATTGCTGGGGTACGAAGCGGAAGCGATCGGCATGATCGCGCCGAAGCACTCCTTGCACTGCGCGGTTGCATAGGCCGCACAAGCCGTCGAAGAGCATCAACGTGCGGCCGTGCGCCTGCTCGCTGAGTACACTTTCGTTTATAGGTGCGCTTACGGCCATATTTTCCCCGCTGCCATATTACCTTGTAAATCGCGAGATAAAAGACGCCACAGTACCCTAGCGATCGTGACATTCGCGGTTACCATTGTCCTCAACCAAATGGTTGATTATGAGCGCTTTGCTCCTTCCAGCTCGAAAATCGTCGCGTAGACACGCACATACGCTTCCACCATCGTTGCGATCGAGAACCGCTCCCCGACTCGTCTTCTGCAAGCGATGTCCTGAAGGGATGGCACCGCTTCGAGCGCCTTCACGGCCCCGGCAACGTCGTTCACCAGAAATCCCGTTACGCCATGCTGGATCACCTCGCTGCAAGAGCCAAGATCCATCGCGATCACTCCAACCCCGGCCGCGTTGGCCTCGGCCAGCACCAGCCCAAAGCGTTCCGGGATGGTGTTCAGGTGAAGCAGCGCGAAAGCCTCAGCGAAAAGGGCATTCTTCTCCTCCACGCCCACCGGGCCCAGGTAACGGATTTGATCGTCCAGGTGCGGCTGAATCTTTTCCTCAAAGTACGATGCATCCTGCAAGATGCCGGCGATGAGCAACCGGCGGCCACTTTGGCGGGCAGTTTCGATCGCCAGGTGTACACCCTTGTCTGGATGAATGCGGCCGATAAAGATGAGAGCATCTCCTCCCGTTTTGCGCAGCGGGTAGAGTGCGAGGTCGATTCCGTTGTAGACCGTCGCCAGGTAATTGAGGCCCGGAGCACGGTCGGAATCGCTGATGGAAACGAAATATCCGTCGCGGTACTTTTCGTAGACGGGCATGATCCGGGGGGAAGAGAAGCCGTGGATCGTGGTCAGAACCGGCGTCTTCACCAGCCGCGTATACGCCAGCGCCATAAAGTCATAGTGGCTGTGGATGAGGTCAAACTCCTGGGCGTGTTCAAAGACCTCGGAGATGTGCAGGTATTCGGCTACTTTGGGATCGATCGACCGGTCCTCTTCATAACCCCTGGCGACGACCGCATGCAGGTGAGCGCGGGTGAGCGAATCGCCGGTGGCGAAAAGGGTCACATCCCAGCCCAGGTGAACCAGGCCTTCCGCTATGTTGCCGGCCACCGTTTCCCAGGCGCCATATTGGCGTGGGGGCGTTCGCCAGGCCACGGGTGACAAGATAGCGACTCTTTTGTTCGAGCCCATTTTTTAAGACATGGCCGCCAACACATCGTCCAGGGCAACGGTGGCGAATCCAGTGGCCAGATCGGCGAGCCCGTAAGGAATGATCAGCTGGCCCTGATGCAACATGGCGCCGCAGGAATAAACCACATTGGGCACGTAGCCTTCGCGCTCGCTAGGCTCCGGCGTCATGATGGGTTCGCGCAGCCGGCCGAGGACTTTCGAGGGATCTTCCAGATCGAGCAGGAAGGCTCCAATGCAGTACTGGCGCATCGGCCCTACTCCGTGGCTCAACACCAGCCAACCTTCCTTGGTCTCAATGGGCGATCCACAGTTGCCGATCTGCACCAACTCCCAGGGAAACTCCGGCTTGAGTAGCAGCCGGCGTTCATTCCAGAAGTGAACATTGTCGGAACGCATGAGGAAGATGTTCTCGTTGTCCTGGCGCGAAATCATGGCGTACGCCCCATGCACCTTCCGCGGAAAGAGCGCCATCCCCTTGTTCTCCGCTTGCGAGCCGTTCAGAGAAATGAACCGGAAGCGGAGAAAGTCAGAAGTCTCGAGTAGTTCCGGCACGATGACCCTGCCGTCGTAGGCAGTAAAGGTCGCAAAGTAAATATGCTCGCCATTGTCGTGTTGGAAGCGTACAAACCGGGCGTCCTCAATGCCGTTGCGCTGCGAGGGAGTGGAGGGGAAGATGATCCGCTCAGAAAGATCCTGCTCGGGCTCAAACTGGACCTCGTAATTGGAGCGGGCCAGCATCCAGATGCTGCTTGCCAGGACCTGATTGTCCCCCGCTTCTCCATGGCTTTGACCGGAGTTTTCGAGCTCCGCAGCCAGGGCGTCCCTCAAGGCCGACTGACTAAACGAATCGCCCAGCCTTTCCAGAACCCGGCCGGAAAACCCACTTTCTACGCCCAGTTCCCAGAGTTTTCGCTTGAACAGGGGTCCTTCATAAATGGTGTTGGCGATCTGGCGTGGCTCGGTAAGTAAGTTGCAGGCTGGATCCACCTCAATGCGAAGATCGCGATGGATGATTCCGCTGCGAAAGGTAATCGAAGAGATGTGACCCTCGCCGGTAGCGCGCAAGCTGATGACAAAGCGCACAGCACCCGCCGGCACCCCGGTCTGGTCAGGGTGCTCGACCATCGATGGGCTGAACAGGGCCGCCGATTCGAGCGAGTATTCCGACAAAAAGTAGGATCCGATCAGAAGCCGGCGCTGCTCGGAGATCACCGCGTTTGCCGGCATGAGTTCCCGTAGCTGTTCGAAGCGATTCAGGAACCGCAGCCACAAGTAAAGGTGGCGCCGGGAAAAGTCTGTCGTAACCTGCTCCAGCAACAGGCCAACCATCGGATCCGGAATGGCCAGCACTCTGTCGATGATCCCCTTCATTCGTTGCGCATTTCCGGGGTCAAATCGACGCAGAAGAACGCGTGACGGATCTGGTCGCAGAACAGTCTTTGAACGCTTCAGGGGAATTGCCAGTGCAGTCCCATTGCCCATCGGGGGTCCCATTTCTCGTGATGTTGCTGTTCATGGTGCGTGCTGTTACAAAACTTGTGTCAAGGCACAACTTTAGCCGAGCCGTAATTGATTGCGACTACGTCGGGCTTTAGCTTCTGAGGCAAAGAAGGGTAATTCTCGCTAGTGACGGGCTGCCTGAAGCTGGTCAGCATGTTCTGTGCCTGCCGCATCTCCACCAGCGAAAGCAGAAAAGCCAGCGTGGACTCGGCTCCCTGGTTCCCATTGGCCCGGTCCACATGCAATCCATCGCGGCAGCCTCCGGTCTCGGGGACGTAGAGCTCAAGTCCGAGATCGTTGCCCCCAATGAACCAGTCAAAGGCGTGTTCGGCCTGTTCGTACCAGCGCAGATCCCCGGTAGCCCGATGGGCTTCGAGACACGCGGCGACCGTGGCTTGGGCCTCAATCGGCTGCTGATCGAAATTGGCACGCGCGCCGCCCCGGTGATAGAAGCCGTTGCTGCCGATCGGCCGCAAATAACCCTGGGTGGTGGTTTGCTGCTCGGTGAGCCAGCGCAGGGTTTCGAGGCCGCGTGTCAGCACCGCTTCCTGCCCCGTGGCCCGGCCGCTCACAATCAACGCGTGGGACAGTCTTGCGTTGTCATAGGAGAGCTCTTCCTCAAACCAGTGCCAATCGGCGTGGGCATGCCGATCGTAGAGCTCCATCAATTTCGCCGTCAATGTCTCACGCACCAGGTTCACCTGGCTGTCGCCGCCGAGCCGGCGCAGGTACTCGTGAATGCCCAGCAGCCCAAAGGCCCACGCGCGGGGCGAGCTGAACTCGGTCAGCACTGGGAGCGCTCGCGCGAAAAGCTGGCCCGACATCATTTGAAAATTGCTCAGCTGCGACCGGCCAACTCCCACACCCAGCGCCCAAAGTGCGCGGCCCTGGCTGTCTTCCGATCCTTGTTCGTCCAGCCAGCGGCGGTCGAAGCTCATGTGGTTGTGAAATCGTCCGGTTGCAGGATCGAAGGCATGATGCAGGAAGGCGGCGCTGGTGGTGGCCAGGTTCCTCTCTACTTCCGAATCGTCGGCAAGTTCCGCCATCAGCACCGCGAGAATAAAGGCGCGGGCATTGTCGTCGGTGCAGTAGCCCTCGCTGAAATTGGGCACACTGAAGATCGCATGCTGGAAGACGCCGGTGGAGTCCGTCATGCGGGAGAGGTGGGTCAGCTTCAGTTCCGGCAGTTCCCGGTGCTTCTGGTCGAGGGTCTTGATGGCCAGAGACTTTCGCGACAAAGGAGCGCCTTCGAGGCGAGCCAGCTCAAAGCTGTGCATATAGAGTTGGGCTACGTTCGACCAGATCATCTCCCGCCCTAGCCGGTACGCATTGGTACGCATGGCATTGCGCCGAGAGTCGTCACGCAAGAGGCCAAGAATCTGCTCGGCAATCGCTGTGGCATCGGCGAATGGCGCCAGCGCGCCGCGGCCGTCCGCCAGCAGATCTGCCGCGTGCCAATAGGGTGTCGAGACCACCGCTTTGCCTGAGCCGAACGCAAACGAGAGCGTGCCCGAGGTGATCTGCGCCGGGTTGAGGTAAGGAGTGATGTAGAGATCCGCGGCCCCCATAAATTCCTTCAGGTTTTCCGGGCTCACGAACTGGTTAAAGAAAATAACGTGCTTCCCCAGTTTGTTCTTGGTGGCGAGAATCTCCAGGCTAAGGCGGTAGGCTTCTCCATGCCTGCGGAGTTCATTGGGGTGGGTGGCTCCGAGCACGATGTACACCACATCGGGGAACTCCGCCAGAACGGCAGGCAGGGCATTGAGCACATACTCGATGCCCTTATTGGGCGAGAGCAAGCCGAAAGTGAGCAGAACGGTGCGGCCTTCCACCTGGAATTGATCTTTGAAGTAGGTTGGATCCACGAACCCCACATCGGGGATACCATGCGGGATCAGATCTATCTTGTTCATCGGCGCCTGGTAGATATCGTGCAGCATCTGTCGTCCGCGATCGGCCATGACCACCAGCCGGGTGGAGAGGGCGATGAGTTCTTCCATCACTCGCCGCTGGTCCGGCTTGGGTTCGCGCAGGATGGTATGCAAGGTGGTGACTACGGGCATTTTCAACTCCCGCAGCATGGCCAGGATGTGACCGCCGACCGGGCCGCCGAATATGCCGAACTCATGCTGCAGGCAAACCACATCCACATCGCTGATGTTGAGGAAATCCGCAGCCCGCAGGTAAGAGGGCAGATCCTGTTCTTCGATCTCGAAGCGCACGACTTCCGGATAGTCGTATCCGGCCTCTATGTCGTTGACCGAGACGCAGAGACACTGGCTTTGCGGATAGGCGTTTTGGACCGCTGACAGCAGATCGGTGGTGAAGGTGGCGATGCCGCACTTGCGCGGAAGGTGGTCCCCCACAAAGGCTATTTTGCGGATCTTTGCTGTTTCGTTGAAGGGTAATCCGTTTGCCACCATAGGCGGGACCTCTTCCGTCATTCGAATGTTGCCCATACGCTGAATTGCGTAGAGGAAATGAGGGGTGGCTCTCGAGGAGACGTTATACCTATGATAACAGTCTCCGGTAACCTGGAAGCGATTGGAGTATCCGAGGGTGAACTAGCCGTCATTCCAGGAGCCGCGCAGGGCATTGGCCGGCCTAAGACTTTTGCCCCGCCACGAATCCGGGTGTTCGTCTTAGGGCAGGGTCGGATTTACTCTACTAACCGCAGAACCTTCTCCACCTGGGCTCGCAGCTCCGCTACTTCCTGGCGCAACGCCGCGACTTCTGCTCCGAGGGGATTTGAGCGTGTTTCCACCATGCTCGGGGCCACCTCTGTTACCTCGCCAGACAAAAGATGGGCGTAGCGGGCTTCCTTGGTGCCGGGCTGACGGGGCAGCACCATCACCAGCGGCGGATCGCGCTGCATCAGCCGTTGCAGCGTCGATTGCACGTCGCTGAGCTCCTCGAAGCGGTGCATGCGCTCCGTCCTTCCCCGCAGCTCGCCGGGGGTTTGCGGTCCGCGCAGCAACAGAACGCACATCACCGCTATTTCTCCACGGGTGAAGTTGAACACTTCCTGCATGTGGTGCTCATACTTGGCGACGCGGCTTTCGGTGCCCCTGGCAGCCCCGGCCAGCCTGTCGTCTTCCAGTCTGTGGAGTGCTTGCCGGATCTCGTCCTCGTCGAGGTTGGTGACCGGCTCGCGGTTATTCTTCTGGTTGCAGGCGTTGGCCAGTGCGTTCATCGAGAGTGGATAGTACTCAGGCGTGGTAATTTCTTTTTCTACCAGCGATCCAAGCACGCGAGCGGCAACAGGGGAGAGTTCGATCGTCACGGCAACGATTCTACCTTGATGTAGTAAAGGTCCGTAGGGACTTCGAACTGATCTTTCGTCAGGGATGTTGGCATGGTTTGCCAAACGGCCGTGGGATGAATTTTCTTCCCCCCTGCAAGCACCGGCATGGCGAACGCTGGATCATCCGCTTGCCACCGGTAACGAACGCTCCCCGGGCTCCAGTGCAACTCCAGAACCGGAAGCGCGGCGTGGTGTAAGTACTGATCGAAGATCGGTGTCAAATTCATTTGCGTCTGTTGGTTGAAATACTGCACCACGTCTTCGGTCATGATGTTCTGATATTTGAAGTGCTGGTAGAAGTCATGCAGCAACGCCCACCAGCGTGGGTCGTCGTCGATCACGCTGCGCAAGGTATTGAGGAACAGTGCGCCCTTGAAGTACTGGTCTTCGGGAGGCGTGCTGTTCACGCCACGCTCAGAAACAATCGGCTGCAGATTTCTTACCTTGGGCTTCAATCCATTGAGGTACTTCAACGCGTCGGCGCGTCCCCAGCGTGATTCGACGTACAGGCTTTCGAGATAGGTGGCCCAACCCTCGTGGATCCACATATCTGACCGGTCAGCGGCAGTGATGCTGTTGCCAAACCATTCATGCGCGCTCTCGTGGATGATAATGAAATCAAAGCGCATGCTGATGCCGGTATTGGTCCAGTCGCGGCCCAGGTAGCCATTGGCGAAACGGTTGCCATAAGTGATCGCGGTCTGATGCTCCATCCCGGAATAGGGAACTTCGATCAGCTTGTAGCCGTCTGCCGGGAAAGGATAATCCCCGAAGTAGTGGCCGAAGATCTGGAGCATTTGCCTGGCCTGGGTAAATTGACCTTCTGCCTTCTGCTGGTCTGCGGGTAAAACGTAAAAGTCGGCTCCCGGCCCGTCGGAGAAATGCACATAGTTCCCGATATTCATGGAGACGTCGTAGTTGTTAATGGGGTAGTGAACCATCCAATCCCAGCGGGTGTAGCCGTCGCCCAGGTCGGTTGTGCCCATGAACTTTCCGTTCGAGACATCGACCAGCCCGTTGGGAATGGATACGCTGATCTGCATGCTCTCTACTTCATCGCGCCACTGATCCTTATTCGGCCACCAGACGCTGGCGCCCGTCTCCTCGCATGCGGTGTAGATCCAGGGATGGCCGGCAGGATCTTTGCTGAAAGTGATGGCGCCAAATCGACCCGTTTCTACAGGATGACCCGAGTAGTAGAAGTCGATGGAATTCTCACTGCCTGCTTTCAAAGTCTGTGGGAAGTTGATGAAGACTGCGCCTGCTTCGCGGCGGTAGCGGAGCCGAACCCCCTCGAAAAGAATTTTGTCGATGTGGAGCGCAGGATGCAGATCGAGTTGGATGCGCTTGCCATCCTTAAGCATTCTGAAGCGAATCGTGTTCTTGCCTTGAAGATATTGTTTATCAGGGTCGACGCGGACATCCAGGTGGTAGGACAGCAAATCATTATTGGCGCGATAGGGTCCGTAGGCACCGCGCAGGATTTCGGCTCTGGTGGCTCCGTTGGCCGGTGAGACCAGCAGTGCGACAAGGAACGGTAATAGTCGCAGTGGCGAGATGCCAAATCTATGGGCGATCAACCACGGACTCGCAACGCGGCCACGGTCAGGCCGTCATCGGTGACCCGGTCGTCCGTATAAGTGCTCATAAAAGAGTAATTTACCGTCACCTTTCCCATCGAGCAAGACCGCAAAGGGGGCAAGAGCGATAGACTGAAGATCCATGACTCTGCTGCTTACCCAGATGGCGATCATCCTGTTGATCACCGTAACCTGTGGGTGGATCGCGCTTAAAGTCGGCCAGGCCCGTGTGATCGGTGAGATCATTGGCGGAATCCTCATCGGGCCGTCGGTGTTCGGGCGCCTGGCGCCGCACCTTTCCGCCCATATTTTCCCTGTTAGTTCTTTTGGTCCCTTTGAAACACTTTCTACCGTCGGGCTGGTTTTGTTCCTGTTCCTGATAGGAATGGAGCTCGACTACGAGCAGCTCTATCGTCAACGAGTGACGGCGCTTATAGCCAGCGGAATGAGCATCCTGTTGCCGTTTGCGATGGGGGCTGTGCTGTCGCACTCTCTGCGCATCCGCTTTGCACCCCACGGAATCGGCAGTATTCCGTTTGTGCTGTTTCTGGGCATTGCGATGAGTATCACCGCGTTTCCGGTGTTGGCACGCATCCTTGAGGAGCGCAATCTCCAGGGGACCGCGCTGGGGACTACGGCCATTCTGTGCGCGGCAGTGGATGACGTGGTGGCCTGGATCCTGTTGGCCTTTGCCCTGGCGCTCATCGGCGGTAAGGATGCGCCTTCTTCCCTGGTGTTTCGCCTTGGCGGCCTGGTGGTCTATCTGTTTCTTATGGTTGCGGTCCTTCGCCCTCTTGCGGCGTTCCTTGTACGGAGACGCCCCAAGCAGGAACTGAGCCTGGAGTTGTTGGGCGTGGTGGTAGCGGCCGCACTGCTTTCGGCGGCGGCCACGGATAAAATCGGGGTCCATCCCCTGTTTGGGGCCTTTCTCGCCGGCGTCTGCTTTCCCCGGGTCCCACACTGGCAGCTTGTTCTGCGGGAACGGCTCGACATGCTGGTTTCGGTGCTGTTGCTTCCGCTGTTTTTTGCTTTGACCGGCATGCGTACGCGGTTGGATTTGCTGAACGATACCTCCATGTGGCTTTGGGCGGCAGTCGTTCTGCTGGCTGCGGTCTTCGGCAAGGTGGGGGGCGCCGCGCTGGCCGGTCGATGGACCGGACAATCCTGGAGAGATGCTCTTGCCCTGGGAGCTCTTCTGAATACTCGCGGCCTGGTCGAGTTGATCGTGCTCAACATCGCTTACACCGTAGGGGCCTTCACACCTACGCTCTTCACCATGCTGGTCGTCATGGCCCTGGTCACGACGATGCTCACTACGCCGGTCCTCAGCCTGTTGGGCATCCGTGGCACAGCAAAGAAACAAACGGGTTCGGTTCCGGTCTCTGCGAGATAGGGAACTCTGGGGATGGAATGGGGCGGGGCCGCCACCAGGGCTAAAGCCCTCATTTTAGATACCGGATCGTTTTCCGCGGGCTTGAAAGCCCGCTCCCCCGGACTAAAGTCCGGGGCTACACCACGGATTTGAAGGATAGACTCCAGGGATCTGCAGAACAGGCTGCGGGAAAATTCTAGTATTGCGACGAAGGCAGCCTTCATGGGCTAAGAGCCCTTGCATTTAGATACCGGAGCATTTCTGCGGGCTTGAAAGCCCGTTCCCCGGACTAAAGTCCGGGGCTACACCACGGATTGGGACCGTTAAGACTAAAGTGCCATGCGCAACAGGCCGCGGGAAAATTTTAGGACTGCGATGAAAGCAGCCTTCAGGGGCTAAAAAGCCCCTGAACATTTTCAAGAACCGTCACGACTAGAGTTATGCCCAAATACGAAACAGCGTTGTTCCGCTTTGGAAGTGCGCGTTAGCCAGCGAAGATTTTGTCCGGTCGGATCAACGCACAAGTCTAACCCGCGCCACGCCCGGACCTTGAACGCACAGCTTAACCGGTGTGCGGTGTAGCCCCGGACTTTAGTCCGGGGGAGCGGGCTTTTAAGCCCGCGGAAAACGCTCCGGTACCTAAATTGAGGGCTTTAGCCCTGGTGGCGGCGGGTCCAACTCCATCACAAGAGACGCCGACGACCACGCAAACAGCTCCGGTTTTCCCCGGACTAAAGTCC
>Ga0302176_10001467_pt1 | contig 10950 bp, 9 predicted proteins | sample I_Palsa_E1_1_FD_198787 | JGI IMG/M metagenome (GOLD analysis project Ga0302176, IMG submission 198787) | Peat permafrost microbial communities from Stordalen Mire near Abisko, Sweden - I_Palsa_E1_1 | ecosystem: Environmental > Terrestrial > Soil > Palsa > Peat permafrost | place: Sweden: Abisko...
GTCGAATTCCTCTTTCTGAAATTCCGCACATCCCGCAGTTCGCGAATCGACCACCCGGCAGAATCTTCGGCCGAGCCTTTGGATGCTGCAACGAAATGGTTGTTGGCCGGCGGCGGAGTGATCACGCTGCTGATCGGCATCACCGCCGTGGTTGCGCCTCCCAGCATGTGGGACGCCATGGACTATCACCTGCCCCGCATGGTCATGTGGATGAGCAATCACAGCGTGAGATTTTACCCAACGCCGGATTACGTCCAACTGATTTGGGGGCCGTGGGCTGAGTACGCAATGATGCACACGTACTTGCTCTGGGGCAGCGACCGGTTCGTCAACATGGTTCAGTTTTTCAGCGTGACGGGTTGTTTGATCGGCGTCTCGCTGATAGCGAAATCCTTGGGTGCCAGTCCGCGGGGACAAGCTCTCGCTGCGGTGGTCTGCGTAACCATCCCCGAAGGCGTTCTTGAAGCTTCGGGCCCGATGAATACGTATGTACTGGCATTTTGGATGACTGCAACCGTCGTTTTTCTGCTGAGTTGGAACGAGGATCCCAGTTGGTTCAATCTGGTTTGCGCTGGACTGTCGGCGGGCCTGGCGATTTTTACGAAGGGAACGGCCTATGCTTATCTCCCTTTCTTGGTTCTGGCATGTTGGTGGATGGGCTCTTCCTCTGCGCGGATCAAATATCTAAAACGCGCCGTGCCACTCCTCTTGCTGGTTGTCGCCGTTAACGTTCCTCAATATGTTCGCTGTTACGAGCTGACGGGTTCGCCGCTCGGTGTGCCATTGCCTGACGGCGGAACGCGTGTACACCAAACCGTAGATCGAATTAACTTGAGGGGAACGTTGGCGAACGTGCTGCGGAATGCTTCTCTCCAATTGGGCACGCCCAGCCAGCGCGTCAATTTGCAAATCGAACAGGCATTCCGTTGGAGCATCCGGGCAATCGGCGCCGATCCGGACGATCCGGAGATGATCTGGTTGAAAGGGGGCCCGTTTCGCGTCAATCACACGTCGCTAAGCGAAATTAGTGCGAGCAACCCGCTGCATTTCTTCCTCTTAATGATCGCGATCGGCCTTGCCTTCTGGAAACGCCAGGGAGCAACGAGTCGCAGCGAACTATGGTATGCACTGGGCCTGATCGGGGCGTTCTTTCTTTTTTCCGCATTGGTACAGTGGCAGCTTTGGTCCAGCCGCCACGAATTACCATTATTTGTGCTGGGCGCAGCCTTGGTCGGACTGAGCCTCGATCAACGGTTTCCACGGTGGGTTGGAACGGCGATCGGAGTTCTGTTGCTCATCTTTGCGCTGCCTTTTGCGCTGACCAATCATCACCGTTCGTTGATGCGATGGAGCCACGGAGACGAGGTCTATCAACCGCGCTCCTTTCTGTATTTTACCGACACGCATGAAGCTCTGGCTCCGACCTTTATTGCCGCGGCTTACGCGGTGAACAAACTCGATTGCGCGAACATCGCTTTCGACTCATACGTCGCTCCGTCGGATGCGGGCCACGATGCCCGGTCGTTCTTCGTATATCCGCTGATGGCGATGACTCATGCCGACGGGCTAAGGCGCAGCGTCTGGTACAGCGGTGTGAACAACTTGACGAGCCGGTACGCGGAACGAGAGCGGCACCCTGCGCCCTGCGCGGTGATCTGCTTGGATTGTGCGAGCGTCCCGGCAAAATGGGACGAATACCGCAGCGTGGGCGGACGAGCGTCCGTGTTTGACTACGTTGTGGTGTTCAGCGCGGCAGGCCAAATGCCGAACGACGGGTCGAGAATCGAGGCCCGTTGAGAAACGGAAGCTCGCTTCATGGTTGGCGAGAACGCCCGTTCTTGAGTACGAGTTACGACGATTTGCGGAGGCGATCGAGAAGCGCAAAAAGAATCACGCCGAAACCTGCGGTGACCAGGGAATCTACAAAGAGATGAATGGTGAACAAGGGCGCGGAATGGTTCAGCAGAACGCGTTGAGTGAGCGCCAGGATGGCCTGGTGGAAGTGAAAGAATAGAAAGATGAGACCGAAGCGGCTAAGGGGATGCTCGGTATCAATTCTTGCACCAACCGACGAAGCCAGATAGCCGACGATGGTTTTGGCAATGCCGTACATGCCAATCGGATTGTCGTGGCTGAGAGCATCCTGCAATATGCCGATGCCTGCCCCGAGAAATAATCCCGATACCGGATTGCGCCGGCTTACTCCGAAATAAATAGTCACCAGTAGCGGAAGATCTACCAGTTCGGACCAGCGTCCATATTTGTGAAGGAAAGTTTGAAACACAAGCGCGAGCAAGCAGGTCCCCAGAACGGTGCCGCCGTAAAACTTGTGCACCTCGATGTTCGGTTCCGAGTGCCCGCCGATATTCATTAGGTATGCCATTTTATTGTTGAGGGACCGCCGGCTTTGCCTTTGGAGCCTCGTTCGCCGGAGCGGCTGATTGAACGTGCGCCGCAGGCGGCTTAAATTTATTCGGATCGGTGACAATTCCAGCGGTTTTTGGCGCAGGAGCCGATGATTGCGGGGGTTGCGCTCCATCACGAGCTGCGCCAGCCGCTTCGGAACTCTCGTCCGACTTTTTCGGGGCGAGTTCCTGTAGTGAGAGCAGCACGATTACATCTTCCAGGCGGTCCAGCCGCGCGGCGGGCTGCACCGAGATAACTTGAAACGGGTTTCCCGGCTTTGTGGCTCCGACGGTACCAATCAGCAAGTCCTTGGGGAAAATGCGGTCTTCACCGGAGGTGACGATGACGTCTCCGGGCTGAAGCTTCTCTTCGTTAATTACGTATTCCATGTGCGGCTCGGGATCGCCGCTGCCTCTGACCACGCCATGCGTGCGCGAAACGGCGAAAAGAGCGCCCACGCCGCTGTCCTTGTCATTGATGAGGAGGACCTGCGCGGTGGACGGAAAGACCTCGACAATTTTCCCTACCACGCCGTCGGGTGTAATTACTCCCATGTTGCGTCGCAGGCGATCGCGTTCGCCGCGATTGATAAAGAGTGTGTGAGATGTAGGATCCGCGCTTGCGCCTATCACTTGCGCGGCGAGCATGGGCGCTTCCGGGTGCGCGTCGTGAAAATTCAGCAGCGTGGAAAGACGCTGGGCTTCGGCAGAACGGCTTTCAAGCTCGCGGGTCCTAAGGCGCAGTTTGTCCAATTCGCTGTGCAGACGCTCGTTTTCAGCGCGTGTATTTCGCAGGCCTACGTAACCGCCCCAAACTCCGCCTACGTGCGAAAAAGTCCACGTTCCAGCGCGCTCGAGAGGAGTCATCAACTCCACGGCCCAATAGCGGACCAGCCGCACGTTGTTTTCCCGTTTGATTTGAAACGCGAGCAGAAGTACCTGCACAAGAACAACGATTGCGAGCAGACTCAGCGGGCGATGGCGTGAAAAAGTGTCGATCATGATCTTAACGACCTATGGGCTCAATCGATGGAGACGAGCCGCAACAGGCGGAAATCGCTCAACATCTTTCCAGTTCCCAGCACAACGGAAGCGAGCGGATCGTCCGCGATGGAAACCGGAAGACCGGTTTCTTCGCGGATGCGCTTATCAAGATTCTTGATTAGCGCGCCACCTCCGGTGAGAACGATGCCGCGATCGCTGATGTCAGCCGAAAGCTCCGGCGGCGTGCGCTCCAGCGCCACGCGAATCGCATTCAGAATGGTCGAGATGCACTCGGAGAGCGCCTCGCGAATTTCGCTGTCGTCGATTGTGACGGTGCGCGGCACGCCTTCGATCAAATTGCGGCCCTTCACTTCCAGCGTAAGAGGTTTTTCCAGCGGGTAGGCCGAGCCGATTTCGATCTTAATTTGTTCCGCGGTGCGTTCGCCAACCAATAAGTTATATTTTCGCTTTAGGTAATGCATCACCGCTTCGTCCATTTCGTTCCCGGCAACGCGAACCGAGCGCGAATAAACGATACCGCTCATGGAAATTACGGCGATGTCCGTGGTGCCGCCGCCGATGTCCACCACCATGTTCCCGGAAGGCTCTTCGATGGGCAGGCCCGCTCCAATCGCTGCGGCCATTGCTTGCTCGACGAGATAAACTTCGCTGGCACGCGCACGATATGCCGAATCCTGCACCGCGCGTTTTTCCACGGGAGTAATCTCGCTGGGAACGCCGATCACGATTCTGGGATGCACCAAGACGCGGCGGTTGTGAGCTTTCTGAATGAAATAAGTGAGCATTTTTTCAGTTACTTTGAAATCGGCGATTACGCCGTCTTTCATCGGCTTGATAGCCACCACATTTCCGGGAGTGCGCCCGAGCATTTCCTTCGCTTCGCGGCCGACGGCGACCACTTCGCCGGTATTCTTGTTAATGGCCACTATCGAAGGCTCGTTTACCACAATCCCTTTTCCTCGCGCATAAACGAGGGTGTTAGCGGTACCGAGGTCGATGGCCAGGTCGGATGAAAAGAGACTGAAGACCGAGCGCATGTTGTAGCCGTTTTTCGTCACGTCTTGCTTCCCCCTAGCCTCTTACTTAAGCGCCGCAGCGGCGGCGATGTTGGCGGCATTCCGAAACCGCGAGTGCACCCGCTATATTACGGGATTACCACCTGCACGCGCTTGGTTGCTGTTCCGCCTCGGCGATTTTGCCCGGTGATGATGACCTCGTGGCTGCCCTTCAGCATCGCCGGCAGAAAATGGCGGAACTGCCCGTCCGGTTGAATGCTGGCGACCGGCTCGCCGTTGATAATCAGCGCCGCGCCGGGTTCCGTGCGCCCGATGATCTCGACGACATTGCCTTGCAACACGGTATTGTTCACTTCGAGCAGCATGTCCTGCTCTTTACCCTGTATGACCAGAGTAAATTTGTAGGGATCGCTCTGATCGCTAACGGCATTTTCCGCGTCGATGGCGCGCACCCTCCAGTAATAATCGCCGGGGTCGAGGCCCACGATGTCCACACCTTCTGAATTTGTTTTTTTGTCCATTACAACTTTGCTGAACATGGCGTTCGTGCTGGCCTGGAACTCGTAGGATTTTGCTGTAGCGACGGGTTTCCACGAGAAATGCACCGGATCATGTTTTGGATCCGCGACCGTGATGGCCTGGAGGTTCAGCGGCCCGTCCAATTGAGGCGGGGCCAGTACATCTGTTCGGGTAATGGGCCCGCCGGTTGCAAACGTGGCGCGTTGAAACTGGCCGATGTCCAAGTGCTCCCCGCCACGATCCAGTTCCGCGCTTCCGGAAGCGATGGTGATTTGTTGTTGTTTGGTTGTCGGGTCACTGCTCACGGCGGCGCGGCTGTTAGCGCGCAAAGACGCGACTGCGTTTGCAAATGTAACTTCCGCCTTGGAGCCCGGAACTTCCCATGCTCCAGTAGCGAGATCCACTTGGCCTGAGCTGATGTGCACGGCGACTTGCGAAGCGTGGTCCTGCTCGACGATGTTTTCCTCCACGGTTACCAGCGTGTCGCCTTTCACCGTGTAGGTGGTTCCGTCGGCAAAGGCCATGCGCGCGACGCCCTCGGGACCGGTCTGGATCAGATCGCCTTTATCGAGGGTGATCTGATAGTCGGCGCTCTGCCATTCAACGGAATTCACTTTCTTTACTTGGACTTTTCCATCGAGGTTCACAAATCGTGCCTGTCGCGCGTTGATGGTAGCGACGCCCGCATCGTGCGCCGACACCGCTTCGTTAATACGCTTCAGGAGCTTTCCAGAGACATCGGGAAAGGCGAAGTAGGACAAAGCGAATATCGCGACGATGACCGCGATGATGCCGAACGCCACGGTCTTATAGGTGACCGTGTGCCAATAGACTTCGACCCGGGAGATTTTAGGTTTCGCCGACGAGGTGGATTTTTGGTCTATCATGATTAATAGGGCTAATCTGGAAATCTAGCATACGGGTATAGGCCATTCAACTCAGCGCGCGCGGAGTTGCGAAAACTGGTAACCCCTACTTGTTCCAATTAGTTAACGGCGAGGCGAGAGCACAATTATGTACGCTACGGAATGGCCTTGCTAGTACCCGCCGGGGGGAAGCTGTTGTACCGGAATGGGGCCATAATGGAGGTTGACCGCGGGGAGCCATTTTAGCGAGACTGTTTGTTCCGGACCCCCGTCCCAAGCTGTGGTTATTTGTGGCAAGTCCGTGCGGAACAGGCACCTGAAGGCAAGGTGACCTAAATGCTGCGAGGAATAAGATCATGAGTGAAATTATTGGCGAACTTCTCCCCCCGACACGTTTGATGATGACTCCGGGCCCTTCTTGCATGGACCCACGCGTGTACCGCGCCATGTCGGCGCCGCTGGTGGGGCATATGGACCCGTGGTTCATCGAAATGATGAACGACGTTCAAGTACTTCTGCGACGCGTATTTCAAACTAAGAATCGCGTGACCTATCCGGTTTCCGCTTCGGGTTCGGGCGGGATTGAAGCCGCGGTGCTGAATCCTCTCGAAGAAGGCGACGAGTGCATTGTGTGCGTGAATGGCATGTTTTCCGAGCGCATGGCTGTGATCGCAGAGCGCAGTCCCGCGAAAGTGATTCGAGTGGAGGGCGAACTCGGACGCACGGTTGATCCGGAAGACGTTCGTCGCGCGGGCAAAGGGAAGAAAATCAAGTTTGTAGGGCTTGCGCAAGGCGAAACTTCCACGGGAGTGGTGCAGCGGCTGGAGAACTACCGCAAGGTTGCGGACGAGTTGGGGGCGCTGCTCATAGTAGATACGGTGGCCTCGCTCGCAGGGATACCGCTCAACGTGGATCGCGAAGGCATTGACATTTGCTTCAGCGGCACGCAAAAAGCTATCAGCGCGCCGCCGGGCATGGCGCCGATCACTATTAACAGCCGAGTGGAAGATTTGATGCGCGCGCGCAAGACGCCGGTGGAGAGTTGGTATTTCGATTTCACGCCGATTATGACCATGTGGGGTTCGGAGCGCACGTACCATCACACGCCGCCCGTGTCCCTTATCTATGGCCTGCGGGAGGCGCTGCGCATCGTGTTGGAAGAGGGGCTTGAGGCGCGGTGGGAGCGCCATCTGCGCAATCAGCAGGCCCTGATTGCGGGGATCGAAGCTATGGAACTTGAGCTATTTGTTTCGAATCCCGCCGACCGGTTAGTAACCGTGACTGCCGTAAAGATTCCCAGCGGGCTTGAAGATGGGAGAGTCCGCCAGCAGCTTTTGGACGAATTCAACCTCGAGATCGCCGGTGGCATCGGCAAGACCAAGGGCAAAATCTGGCGGGTCGGCTTGATGGGCTATTCGTCCCAGAATACGAATGTCCTGCTGTTCCTGGCGGCACTCGAGAAAGTTATGCTGGATCAGGGACGCCACGTGCCGGCAGGAGCGGGCGTGGCCGCCGCAATTCGCAGCTATCAGGGTACGGCGCAGCCGGTTGCTGTAGGCGCGCGAAAATAACGCGCGGCTTTTTCTGATCAGAGATTCTATCTCGTATCACGGACGTACCGGCTAACATGGCCAAAACTTCTTATCCCACTATTCCGAATGCCGGAGCGATGAGCGACTTCATCGGGGCGTTCGATATTCCCTCGAAAGTCACCGATTACGTTTATCGATGCAGGTTTTCGCATTGCTGGAACGGAATCGCAACGCGGCATGCCGATACGATGGATTGCAAGTTTTTAGTGGATGGTAAAGGAGTGGTGCTGGGATTGGCGCACCCGGGCTTCGTGGAATTTCGCGCTCGCGCCGGACGAAACCTTTCCGATCGCGAAGCAAGCTATATCGCCGCTGAATATCTTCGCGGTCGCCTGGAACAAGAAGACGAGCACTCGCTCTACGATGTCTCCGCTGCGGACGTGAATCGCATAATCGAGAAGCTCGGGATTCGTTAGCTCGGAGTTCAGCGCTCCACACGATTTGACTCGCAGAAAATCCCGATTTTCCGAATCGAAAATCGGCGGGGTTAGGTCAGCCATCAGAGGAGCTACGGTTTTGGCTTGGGAGAAGAGTCTTTCTTGGCCATTGAGCGGATATAGTTCACCAGGTTCCAGATTGAATCCGGCTTGGCGCGGTCGCCTTCCGATGGCATTTCGCCTTTTCCGTTCTTGATGATGTAAAAAAGATCGCCATCCGTGAAGTCTTTCAGCGCGGAAGGATCTCGGTAATCCGCCAATTTCGATTTCATGTCTGCGGCTAAGTCCCCTTTGCCGTCGCCGTCCTGCCCATGACACACCGCGCAGTCAACGTCATAAACTTTCTTTCCCTGGGCGACTGATGCAGGGGTAGGCTTAACGGGGTTCGCTAGTTTCGAAGCTTCCGGTGGTATTTTGAATTCGGCTGGAGCGGGTTTTTGCGCGTCTTGCGCAGACGCCGAGCACCCTGCCAGCAGCAGGATCGATAAAACCCGATAGAATTTCCCCATGGAGCCTCCTGCGTCGGAAACAATAGACACGTTGCGCGCATTCTACTCCCCGGGAGGCGTGCCCAGGAAGCCGTGTTTTAGGCTGATTGCCAAAAGTAAAGATGCAGTTCAGGCGTCGGAGAGGGATTCGCTGGAGCCGGTGCCGTCGTTTAGTTCGCCGACTTCAAAGATTTCGCCACAGTCGAGGCATTCGACGTACTGCGCGTCGTCGTCTTTGGCAATGAGTTGCGTGCGTTTGTGCTGGCAGAGAGGATCGGGCATGGCAAACCGCGTAACGCTGCGTAAATTATATACCATCCCGGAGTTGACAAACCCGCCGAATGACACTATCAGTCTCTTGGACGGCTATCGAAAGAGGGTCTAATTGACAGTCGAATTGACCACGCAGAAGCGCTTGGGCACGGCCTTGTTCTACGGCATCCTCGTGGTGCTGGCTTATTTGGTTTTCCTTGTCTTCGAGCCGTTTCTTGCTCCCCTTGCCTGGGCGGTGGTTCTGGTGGTGGTTTCGTACCCTGTTTACGCGCGGCTGGCCCGGAAATGGAATCCCACCCTCGCTGCCACCGCGAGCACCGTCGGAGTGATATTGATATTGATTGTGCCGGCGCTGCTGGTGACCGGCGCCTTTATTCATCAAGGAGTGGAAGCGGTCCAGGAAGTTCAACAGCAAATTCAGAGTGGCCATTTTTCCTGGGTGAATGATCTGTGGCTTCGCGTTCAAGCCCGCTTTCCCGATGCGAACCCCGGCAATCTGACCACGGTGATACATCGGTACGCCGATGCGGGCGCAGCTTATCTGGGTTCACGGCTCGGTGCCGTCCTGCGCAATACCGCGGTGTTCTTGTTTCACCTCGCCGTGATGATTCTCGCGATGTTTTATCTTTTTCGCGATGGTGATTCGATCGTAGCTCGGTTGCGTGAAGTGCTGCCGTTCGAGAAATCGCATCGCGACAAAATGATTGACGAAACGCGCGAATTAATTTTTGCGAGTGTAACTTCCAGTCTGGTGGCTGCAGTAGCGCATGGCGTTTTGGGCGGCGTGGCGTTTGGATTGACCGGGATACGGGCGCCGATTTTCTGGGGCGTTATGATGGGGTTCTTCTCGCTGATTCCGGTGGTAGGCTCGGCGCTGATTTGGGTACCGGCGGCAGTGAGCCTGATGGTGGATGGCCACATCGGAATGGGAATCGCCCTGATGATTTTCTGCAGCGTGATTGTAGGGCTGGTGGACAACATCATTCGGCCCTGGATGATCAGCGGCCGTGCGGAGATGGGTGGCTTAGTCGTGTTTATCAGCATCCTGGGCGGAATCAGCGTCTTCGGAATGCTCGGCGTTGTGCTGGGGCCGATTGTGGTGGCGGCTGGGGCAAGCATGCTGGATCTCTACGCACCGGGTGCGCCTGCTAGAAACACAAAGTCCAAAGCGGGTGGGCACAAATTAGGCGGCGTGCTAGAGTAGCGGCCTTTGGAAGCAGGATGAAGAAAAATTCCATTTCAAAACACGCGAGCTTGCCGCCGGAAAAACTGCGATGGCACTGCGACCCGGCGCGAATCCCGTTTGAAACGACGGCCGAAGTGGAGCCGTCCACCGGCGATTCGGGACAAGATCGAGCGTTGCGCGCGCTGCGCATGGGCGTGGAGCTGACGGCGCCGGGCTACAATCTGTTCGTCTGCGGCCTCTCCGGCACAAGCCGTGGCGGAATGATTGTGCGGATGATCGAAGACATGCATCCGCAGAGCGAGATCGCTCCGGACCGTTGTTACGTCAACAATTTCAAGAACAGCGATCGGCCGCGCCTGCTGACCTTGACGCGCGGACAAGCGAACGCATTCAAGAAGGAAGTGGAGACCGGGATCGATTTTCTACGCAGGCGCATTCCACAGGTGTTCGAAGGCGAACCTTTCCAGCGCCAGAAGACGCGGATCGTGGAGCGGTTCACGCTGCGTGAAAAGGAATTGATGGACGATTTCACCCGGCGCATCGCTCGCGAGCAATTCGCGCTGGGACGGATGCAAGTGGGCGCCGTGGCGCTGCCGGAGATTTTTCCAGTGCTGGAAGGCGCGATGGTTCCGATCGAGGAAATTCCCAAACTCGTGCAAGACGGAAAACTGGAAAGCGCCGCAGCGGAAGAGTTGGAGCGCAAGTACGACCAGTTCCGGCAAGAATTTACGGTTGTTTATCGCAAGACTCTTTCTCTTTCGCGCGAGCTAGCCAGCGAAATGAGCTACCTGGAGCAGGAAGCCGCTTCGGTGCTGGTGGACGGCGTGATCGAGGAGCTCAAGGAAAAATATCCCACCACGCAAATCTCGGAATATCTGGAAGAAGTGCGGCATCACATTCTCGATAATCTGGAGCCTTTCAAGGAGCGCGAAGGCGAAGAAGATCAGCCGCCATCGGAGGGCGGCGCAGGAGGGCCACGCGCGGAACGCACGGACCGCGACCCGTTTCGCGTCTATGGAGTGAACGTGATTCTGGCTCACGGAGAGCGCGAGAAATGTCCCGTGATTTTCGAGACTATCCCGACGTACGCAAATTTATTTGGCACGATTCATCGCAGCTACGACGCTCGCGGCGGATGGAGCTCCGATTTTATGGACTTGCGC
>Ga0302176_10001477_pt1 | contig 10922 bp, 6 predicted proteins | sample I_Palsa_E1_1_FD_198787 | JGI IMG/M metagenome (GOLD analysis project Ga0302176, IMG submission 198787) | Peat permafrost microbial communities from Stordalen Mire near Abisko, Sweden - I_Palsa_E1_1 | ecosystem: Environmental > Terrestrial > Soil > Palsa > Peat permafrost | place: Sweden: Abisko...
GCGGCGTTGCGCGATCATGGTCTTTCCCACGGCCTGCGAAAACAGAAAAGTTCCCGTCAGGTTGGTTTCGATCACTTTATTCCACTGCTCGAGCGTCATCGACTCGACCGGCGCGCCCCAGGAAGTCCCGGCATTGTTGATCAGGATGTCGATACGCCCAAATTGTTTGACGGCGGCGTCTGCAACTTCTTGAATGCTGTCCGGCTCTTTGACATCGCAGCCGAGCGCGAGAACTTCCACGCCCAACTTTTGCAACTCCTCGGCGGTTCGCACGCAGCGCTCTTTCTTGCGCGCGCAGAGAACCAGATTCGCGCCCATTTCGGCCAGGCCTTCGGCCATCTGTCTGCCGAGGCCGACGGAGCCACCGGTGACGATAGCGACGCGTCCGGAAAGATCGAAGATTCGTTTGGTATTCACTTTATTAGCCGTGCTACAGAGAGAATTCCTTCATGGTGACAAACGTTTGTTTATAACACATGTTAGTCACTAACGCTAGTTCCGGACGGACTGGCAACGCATAGCTCTTGGAGTTCAGCATCCAGGACGAAAATGTCCTCGTGCATCAACGTCGCGCCCAGCCTTCGCAGACAGCCTAAATGTGCAGAAGGCGTATGGCCAATCCGGCTAACGCGCCGCCCGCTAGCGTTCCAATCAGCGAAATAGGAGCGTAGCCCCAATCGGAGCTGCCTTTGCCCGCGATCGGAAGAACCGCGTGGGCGATTCGCGATCCGAGATCACGCGCCGGGTTCATGCTGGTGCCTGTAGGCCCGGCCAGCGCGAGTATGAGTCCCCAGACCAGCGCGGCTATCAGGACCGGGCCAAAACCAGCGGGCAAATTGGCGCGCGTCAGAATGCAAACTGCAACAAACACGAGCAGTGTCGTGGGGATAATTTCGCTGATGAGATTCGTTACTTTGTTGGGAATGGAAGGGTGGCTGCAGAAGCAGCCTAGCTTTAGCGTAGGGTTTGCCGTGGCAGCCCAATGCGGCAGGAAATGAAGCCAGACGAGAACCGACCCAACAAATGCTCCCAACATTTGGGCGCTGATGTAAGGTACTAGCTTGGAAAAATTCCCACTAGCGACTGCCACGCCCAGCGTTACGGCAGGATTGATGTGGGCGTCACTGCTTCCACAGGCTAAAGCAGTGAAGATACCCGCCATGGCTGCGATGGCCCACCCGGTCGATACCGAAATCCACCCACCGCCTTCCGCTTTGGAACGCGACAGAACCACGTCGGCGATCACACCGTTTCCGAGCAGCACCAGAACCATGGTGCCCATGAATTCGCCGAACATCGGTGATTGCATTCGATTCCTCTCAAACGTACTTCATGAATCGGCGATGGCGGCCGGCGCGATTTCACCGCGCTCGTGCGCGTCAGAACGCGAATTGGAGCCCGAGGCTCAGCTGGCGCGGCGGGTTCGCAGAGCGAAACGCAAGCGGACCTGCCAATTGATCGGCGGACGTCGGTACGAAGCCTTTAAACCTGTACGGACCGTTCAGGAGATTTACGATGCCCTCAGGCGTTGAGACTTCAGCTGAAGTTGTGAGGCCGGTGCCCGGATCAACTACGGCGGTATTTGGGAATATATTGTTCACAGCGCTGAAATTGGTGTGGTTAAGAAGGTTGGTAGCCTGGGCTATTACGTCAAGCCTCATCCCCGATTCCCGCTTGATATAGAACGCTTTCGAGATCCTCATGTCCCAGCTTACGAATCCCGGCCCAATGCCGGTGTTGCGCCCTTCGTTAAACGGCCGAGCTTCGCTGACATGATTTCCGGCGCCATTGGACTCGATTCCGGGCACCAGTAGCGTGAACGGAAGGCCGCTGTGCGCGTAAACGATCGGCGAAACGGAGACATTTGCAAAAGCTTTAGCCAAGAAGCTGCCACTGTCAGTGTGGAATGGAGTGGTGTACACGGCGTTGGCTACGAAATTATTGGTGATGTTGAAGTCTGAAAGGGAGCGGTCTGCAGCGACCAGATCGGGCCGGAAAGGAGTGCTGAGCGAACTGTAGTCGCTGGTATTGTCCATGGCTTTGCTGAAGGTGTAATTCGCCTGAAATTGCAAGCCGTGCGAGAAGCGTTTCGTAAGCGACGCGGTCAGACCGTTGTAGGTTCCGCTTCCGATGGAGGCAAATTGATTGTTTTGCAAAATTTGCGTGTTAGGTTGACTGCCCGTCGAGCCCGGCTTGGGCATGTAGAAGGGTCCCACGAACGGATCGACTGGGATGGCCGGGTCCTGAACGTAGTTGGCCTCCAGGTTCTGTTGGATATGCACGTTGCGATAGTATTGGTACCCCACTTCGACTGACAGATCGCGAGCTATTTCCCTGGCGACGCTGAGACTACCTTGAATGGAATATTGCGGCTTGAAGTTGTTGGAGATGGTGTAGAACACACCGTTCTGCTGGGCAGGTCCTGGCGGTACGATCGAGATGCCCGCCGCGGCCAGTTGCGCCGCGTTCAACGCCGGGTTCGGATTTTGGAGTGTCGCGAGGCCTTGTTCGATAGCTGTAGCAGTCAGCAGTTGCGTTGGCTGACCGGTGATGGTTTGCAATGCCAGGCTGGTGTGCTGCCCGTTGGTACCCAACTCGTTGAGGTAGAAAGGCACGAGAAAAATGACCGGAGCGACGAACAAACCGCCTCCCGCGCGCACAACTGTCTTTCCGTCGCCCTTGGGATCCCAGGCAAACCCTAAACGCGGAGAAACGTATGCGCTGCTCGGAACCGGATTTGCAGAATGGTCGTAGTCGAAGCGGAGACCGTAGTTCATGGTGAGGTTGTGAGTTACCTTCCACGAATCTTGCGCAAAGATCCCTAGGTATTGATTCCAGATGTTTACCTGACCGTTGCCATTCGCTTGCAGCAAACTCCCAGGTATACCGGCCACGTAGGACTCCGTGGCGGTCAGGTTCGTCGAGGGAGGGCCACCAGCGGGGTAGTGTTGTAAGGCATTGTAGGCTTCGAGGTCAGCCTGGAACGCCGCTGGCACCACATCGATCAGAGGAATAGCTCCATCCAGAAAGTTATACTGCCCGCCGAACCATAGCTGTTGGAATACTTTGTACTGATCGGGACGGTAAGACCCACCAAACTTAAAATCGTGTTTGCCTTTGACCCAGGAAAGGCTCTCGTCGAACTGAAAGCGATTCTGAGTTGCGTCGTAGGGATAGGCGAACGGAGTCCCCACGGGACCCAGGCTTCCCAAACCTATTTCGGCGCGGCCTGGAAGCGGCGCAGTATTGTCGGCACTGTTGTGAGGCACGGCCTGCACGCGCACTGTGTTGACCAAGTTCGGATTGATAATGTGTGTCCATGAGCCGGTGAGCGTGTAGTCTCGAAACTGTAGGGTAGTAGAGTAGGGGCGCTGCTCGCCGCCCGGTCCGGTGACGGTATATTGTTCGTGCGTTAGAGAAAATCGCAGTGAAAAGGAATTTTTCTCATTCGGCGTGAAATCCACGCGGCTTACCCAATTGTTGAACCGGCCATTTTGATTGGGGGGTGCTTGCACCACGTTCGTATTGCCGTCGAACGTACCGCTATTTGGCGCGATCAGAGCGTTTAAGATCGGATCTTCGAGCGGATTAAATACCGGCGAGGCGATCAAGCCGGCGCCGAGCGGCGCCAGCGGGCCTCCTACGGTGGCCAGTTGGGCTAAATAGCAGGCTTGCGTGACCAGTTGCGCTTGTCCCGCCGGCGGGATTTGGTTGGGACAAAGGCCGCTTCCAGGGTTGAATCCGTTTGGTTGCGCCGAAATTCCCTGCGCTTCGGCGGTGCCCAGCAGATTGGTCAAGGTCGGATTGTCGAGTTTCTGCTTCTCAAAAGAAGTGAAAAAGAAAAGCTTGTCTTTCTTAATTGGACCGCCGAACGTACCGCCAAAAATTGCATTCTGCTCAAACGGTTTGCTGGTCGGATCCGGACTGAAACTGTTGAAGAAGTTAGCCGCATCCGTGCTCTGGTCGTGGAAGTAACCGTAGGCGCTGCCGTGGTAATTGTTCGTCCCGCTTTTCGTGACGATATTTATGGCCGTTCCAGAGGTGAATCCAAATTCTGCTCCGAACGAATTGCGATTGACCTGTAGCTCCTGTATTGAGTCCAGCGGCACGTTAGCCACGCGCAAAGCGCCTGAGCCGTAGTCGTTCTCGCCACCATCAATCGTAAATAGATTAGAACGCCCGGTGCTACCACCGATGGAAAACCCGGAAGAGAGATAGCCGGTGCCGACGTTGGGGTCCTGAATCGCGGGAGCGTTGGAATTGGTTACGCCAGGCAAAGTGTAAATCGACGCGGTGAAGCTCCGGCTTACGTTAGGAAGGTTCTCAACCTGTTGTGGATTGATGGTATTGGCCTGCTGAGATTGTTCGACCTCGATCAGCGGAGCGGAGTTGAAGGTGACCTCCACCGAAACAGTTGTCGAGCCAACTTTCAGGTGAGGGTCATAGACTACGATCTGGCCGACGCTAATGACCAAGCTTTTCGCGATCGATTTCTCAAACCCCTGGGCAACGACCTGGAGATCGTAGGTGCCGGGGTTCAGTACGAGAAATTGATAAGCGCCCGCAGCCGATGATGTGTCGGTTTCCACTACTCCTGTGGCCGTGTTTGTCACAGTCAAGGTGGCACTGGCGATGCTTGCTCCCTGTGGGTCCAGCACCGTGCCTCGCAAGGTGCCGGTGGAGTAGGAAGTTTGCCCGAAACTGGCCGGTAAGCTCAGTCCGACTAGCGCCGCGACTAACAAGAATCTGCAGGACCCGCGGCTTACACTCGACGACATAAAACGGCACACCAATAGCGTCCCGAGATTCATAGCGCCTCACTTTGACATCAAGATTGAATCTTTTTCGCTCCGGCCTCGTGACATACGGAGCGATTCAATGAGCCATCAAGAACGGCACGCAAACAATCAGAAAGCGAATCGAATGCCGAGCTGAACTTCACGCTTTGGAAGCGCAGAAGTGAAGCCCAGGGGCGTGCTCGATGTGGCAATGCTACCGTCGGGAAGAACGGTTCCCGGCTTGATACCGTGAACGTTGAACGTGGTGTTCCCGCCTCCGCCGACCGCGGTGGGAAGGCCAAATAACGGGCTCACTTCGTTGTTGACGCTGGCAAAGTTGGTCCGGTTTGCGATGTTGAATCCCTCCGCCGTAAGGATCATGTTGACCCGTTCACCCAACTTGTGTTGCCAGGTCAAGCGCATGTCGAAGTCAATATAGTTTGGACCGAGGCCGGTGTCGCGATTAGCCCCGATCGGCCGCTCGTTAGTTGTGTGACCGTCTCCGTTGACTTCCGTTCCGGCCAGCAGGTTGAAAGGATGTCCGCTGTGGTACTGGAAAATCGGAGAGAGTTGAAAGCCTGAAAGGACCGCTCGTTTCCACGGACTGTCGAAGATGCCGGCCACTACCACCTTGTTCCGCTCGTCGAACTCAGAAAGAGCTCGATCCAGGCGGAGGTTTGTCGGATCCTGCGGACCATAGTCCGTGTTGAAATCAGTTGAAGTGTCAAACCCTTTACTGTATGTGTAGTTTCCGAACATTGTGAAGTGGTCGCTGAAGCGCTTCTTGACTTCGAGGATCAGGCCTTCGTAAAGGGCCGACGCAGCCGCAGTGTACTGGTTATTCTGGGCAACGAGCACATTCGCAAAGCAAGACGAAACGGGCTGGCCAAAGCCATTTAAAGTTACCGCGCATGGGTAAACGCCGCCAGCACCAGGCCCTGAGGTTTGCAAGCCTGCGGCTGGGTCGGTGACGGCACTCGTGTTCCAGTTGCGGTAGGTGGCTATCTGCCCGTTCGCCAACGGTATGGTGCTGAACGGCGCGTCGAGAAGATTCGTATCAATGGCAACTGGCAGCCTGAGCGTGTGGGAGTAAATTCCGCTAACTGCGATGGAGAATCCGGGCGTGATTTCCCGCTCGATTCCGAGCGACGCCTGTTGCGAATACGGCGGCTTGTAGTTGGGCGGATTGCTGAAGAACGCTTGCACCGGTGCGACTTGTCCGCTGTTGGCGACGAAGATTCCGAACGGGGCCACGTCCGCCGGCGTGATGCAGGCATTGTTGCCGGGAGTCGGGGTCGTACACGCGATCAGATTCGTCCCTGACGGATTGCCCGCAGGATTGAACAGGCCCTGAAAAACGGCGGCAGAGTTGCCAATCGGAAGACCCGTAGCGTTGATCGGATCCGCATAGATGGAGATGAACCGGGTGCACGGGCTGGTGCTGCCGGGGTTCGCGGGGAAGATGGGAACGCCGGGGAATCCGAGACCGCAGGTATTGATCAGGTTGTTGACCTGATCGGGGACCTGCGACTTGTTGTGCTGGTTCTCGACTGTGCTGCGATTCTTGTTCAAGACGCCAAGGCTCAAATCAACCTGGGATATCTGCGCGTCGATGGGTCCGTAGAATATTCCCCAGCCGCCGCGAATTACGGTTTTGTGATCTTTAAATGGATCCCACGCGAACGATATTCGGGGAGCGAAGTCTTTGTAGTAGGTACTCTGTGGGAGATATTGCGAGTCGATTTCGTAGCGCAGACCGTAGTTCAAGGTGAAATTGGACGTTACCTTCCACGAGTCTTGCAAATACAGACCCGTCAACGGCCGGGTGTACGCCGGGTAGTCGGGATCACCGAAGCCCTGCTGGTAAAGGACGGGCTGCCCAAGTGAGGCCGCCTGTAGCGAGTCAATGTCGGCTCCGCCAGTGGTTACTCCGCAGGCATTCTCGGCTGTGGGCAGGAAGCAGGGGCTCACTGCGACTCCTGGAAGTGATCCAAACACAAACCTGCCCGGCAGGAACGTGTGGGACTCGGTGTGGTTTCCGCGGAGAAGTTCGGAACCGCCGAACCTAATGGTGTGACGGCCGCGTACCATTGTGACGTTGTCAGCGAACTCATAACGCCGGAGAATCGTTAAGTTCGGCAGGAAGACATTGGTTCCCAGGTTGTTTGCGAATCCGGCAATTTGGAGTCCTACTTGACCGGGTTCATTCGGGATCACGTCGAAGCTATCGTAGTTCCACTGAACCCGGAACTCATTTTGGGTTCGCGGGCTGAATTCGTGGAACCAGGATACCTGGAGATTATCGTCGTAGTTGTGGATCGAGCTGCCTGCGGAAAATCCGGTCAGGGACTGCACGTCCGGATTCTGCTCGAGGTCGTGCGAATACCGAAACGAAACGGAGAGTTGGTCGGCTTCGCCGATCCGGTGGTCCAACCGCGCTGATGCGAGATACTGCCGCGTGTTGTAATCGAAAAGACCGCCGTTGGACTCGAACGTGTTTACAAGGTAGGTGTTGAGTGCTGTTTGACCTGGCGTCAAGCCTGTGGATTGGCTGACGGTCAACAAGCTTCCAAGCGCTTGAGCGCAAGCAGCAGCAGGTACGAAAGTCGGAGGCGCGGGAGCGGGATTGGTGAAGCAAGGCACTGAAACCCCGTTTCCCTGTGCGGTTAGCTGGGCAAGAATCGGATCTTGGTCCGAGGTCGTCCGGAAAATATTCGTATTCGTCAGCAGCGGAACTGCATTCTGCGCATCCTGGCGCAGACCCTCGAAGGCAACGAACAAGAATGTCTTGTCCTTCTGCACGGGCAGTCCTACGTTGCCGCCATACTGATAGCGTCCCAATGAATTCTTGGTGGGCAAACCCAACGAGTCGGCCACGGTGGGATCGAACACCTGGCCTGGCTGAAGCGCTTGGCTGAAGGCAAAAGGATCGCGAGCATCCAAAGCGTCGTTGCGGAAAAAACCAAAAAGGTTCCCGTGGACGTCGTTAGTACCGGATTTCGACACGATGTTGATCGTGGCGCCGCTCGCACCGCCGTACTCGGCCGCATAGTTACTTCGGTTCACTTGAAACTCTTGGACGGCGTCTTGGCTAATCGTTGGTCGAACGCCACCGGCATCGTCCTGAGCCTCGCCGCCGTCAACTGTGACGCTATTTCCCCGGCCATTGCTTCCGTAGAAAGAAAGTCCGCTTTGGGGGGTTTGCTTCACTCGGAAATCCTGGTCATCCGCCAGCCGCGTGGAATCGGACACGCCCGGCAGCAGCAAGGTATAAGTGAGGTAATCCCGGCGGTCGATCGGTAAATCCTCGATGTACTGTTCCGTGATCGTATTCGCCTGGCTCCCTCTTTCCGTTTCCACCACGGGAGGCACGGCCGTGACCTCGACCGTCTGTGCGGTTGAGGCAAGTTTCAAGTGGAAATCAAGGATGACAGTTTGTCCGACGTTGACGACAACTCCCGTCATGGCTTGCGTCTCAAACCTGTCAAGCTGGGTTGTAACTCTGTAGGAACCCGGCAAAAGGCCTGTCAGGCGATACTGGCCACTCTCGTCGGTGACTCCTGAGGATTGCGTTCCTCGCGCTGTTTCTGTGGCGACGATATTCGCCTTCGGGAGGACACCGCCCTGCGGATCCGTCACGGTTCCGCTGATGCTTCCGGATGTGCCGACGCCCTGCCCGTAAGCCGCCGGATTGAGGAACAGCAAGCAAACCAAGAACACGAAAACACCGGCGAGTAGCTTTGACTTCATAGAGCCTCCTGACAGCACCCAAGATGTACGCAAGCGGCGCAATTCTTTCTTGCACCCAAACCAGAACCTCATCATCGAAACCATCAAAGCCCAGACCCGCGCAACAGATATCCAAAATTTTGATAGTCCATATCACATTTTAGAAACTAACGTCAAGGCGAGATTGTCGAATCGTGGAAGCTAGTTAACGTGTACCAGTCTGGCAACAGCCGGGAAGCGGCTTAATGAATTTCTGGCGCAATGGCAATCAAAAACAGGGGCCTTCACTGGCAGGTTAGCACGACGCGGCCGGGAACCCGTCCGTGGCGCAATTCATCCAAAACCTGGTTTGCCTGCTCGAGCGGGCGCGTGGCGGTTAAGCAGCGAACTTCTCCGGCCGCTGCCATAGCTAGAATCTCGGTTAGGTCCTGCCGGGTACCTACAGCGCTCGCCTGGATGCGGACTTCACCGGCGGCCATCATGATTGGCGGAAAGGAGATATCCTTGGCCGGCAAGCCCACGGCGAGGAGAGTCCCGGTCGGCCGCAAGCAATAGAATGCTTGATCGTAGGCCGCGGTAGCCGCCGAAGCCACAAGCGCCACGTGGACTCCACCTTTGCCGCGCAGTGTTTTTACGACGTCGGTGGAGGCGGCATTAAGGGTGTTCGCAGCACCGAGCGATTTAGCGAGAGCCAACTTTTCATCCGAAATATCGATTGCGGTGATCTCCGCTCCCAAAGCACGCCCGATCTGGACAGCGATGTGTCCCAAGCCTCCTACGCCGAACACTGCAAGGCGTTGGCCGCGCGAAATCTTCGCATGCTTGATCGCGCGATAGACCGTGACTCCAGCGCAGAACAGGGGTGCCGCGTCGACGAAGGAGAGATTCTCCGGAATCTTGGTTGCATGGCTCGCCGGGGCCTTCACAAATTCCGCGAAGCCTCCGTCCACCGTGACGCCTGTAATCTTCTGCTTCGCACACAGATTTTCGTTTCCTTCGCGGCAGAATTCACATTCACCGCACGACCAGTGGAGCCAGGGGACACCCACGCGATCGCCGATTTGAAGGCTTTTCACCGCCGCACCCTTCTCGACGACGCTCCCGGCGATTTCGTGCCCGAGTATCACAGGCTTTTTCACGATGCCTGCCAGTTGGGTCCAGTCGCCATCCGCTACATGCAAATCGGAATGACACACCCCGCAGGCTTCGACCTTGATGAGCACGTCATCGTCGCGGAGTTTCGGGCGTTCGACTTCCTCTATCGTCAGTGGTTGTTTGAAATCATGCAGGACAGCAGCCTTCATTGGTTGGACCTCAGACTGCAGTTAGCGAAAGTTACGGCAAGTGGTGTTGTGCCACCACACGAAGCGATTGCCTCGGAACAATAGACTCCTGTCCGGCCTCGGGAGAAGTGCTGCGCTATGATTTTGCGCCGCGCAGAAAGAATTCGACGGCGCTGTTCACGCGGTCGGCCAACGTGTGTGGTCCGTGAAGATCCACCGCCCATTGGCGGACAACTGTGTTGAAAAGCCCTTCCATGAACTCGGCGAGGTGAATCACAGGGAAAGCGCGCGTGATTTCGCCGCGCTTTTGCCCCTGAGCGATGATCTCGCGAAGCAGGGTCACGGTAGCCTCTTCGGGACCGCGCAGTTCCGGCGAGCGAATCGGATCCATCGCGCCCTCGACAATCACGGCCTGCCATAGAGGACGACCTTCTTCTGTTACCTTGGCCAGAGTTTCATAAAAACGCCGCAAGCGTTCAGCCGTGGTAGCTTTGCTGGATAACTCAGATTTGAGGTGCTCGGCCTGGCGGGCAAAAGCGCGGCGTCCCACTTCGCGCAAGACGGCGTCCTTGCTGGGGAAGTAGCGGAAAAAAGTTGGCTGGCTGATGTCCAGGGCTTGAACGATGTCGTCGATTCTGGTGCTGTCGTAACCGCGCTCCCGAAACATTCGTAGAGAAGTCTCGATAATTTGTTGGCGCAGTCGCGCTTTCTTGCGTTCCCGGAGGCCAATCACCGGCGCGTTCCCATTTGGAGGATGCCCACGCATTGCCCTGGCCGCTTCAGCTTCGCCGCTGCCGGCGCTGACTGGTCCTTGTCGAAGTGACGGCGCTGCGGAGGTCTTTACGGACCGCATAAGGCGTTTCCTCCTACTTTACCGCTCAAATTGCTTGGCCCACTTTCGATAGTCGCCCTAACATTATAGCGACTAACAAAAAGTTGCAAGCCTAGCGATAGGCCGTCGTCGTAACTTGCGAGAAGGAGTTTTCAGGGGCTTACTAGTGAAGAGCATTGCCGAACGACCGGCAGCCCTGAAGGCTGATCAATAGTGCATGACGGAATCGAGGCGCTCGCGGGAATCGTTGATGGTTAATTTGGCGGAGAGGGGGGGATTCGAACCCCCGATCCCGGTTTT
>Ga0302176_10001479_pt1 | contig 10913 bp, 8 predicted proteins | sample I_Palsa_E1_1_FD_198787 | JGI IMG/M metagenome (GOLD analysis project Ga0302176, IMG submission 198787) | Peat permafrost microbial communities from Stordalen Mire near Abisko, Sweden - I_Palsa_E1_1 | ecosystem: Environmental > Terrestrial > Soil > Palsa > Peat permafrost | place: Sweden: Abisko...
GGTCTCGCCGCTGCCATTCCACACGCTCGTTCCCTATCCGTATCCGGATGGAATCGGCTATCCTCTTGACGCGGATCATCTGAATTATATTTTGAACTACAACACGCGGCCGGTGAGCGGACCGGCAGGCCCTAATTTATTGTTCCGTTACGCAAAATAACGTCAAAACCCGCACTTTTTAGAATGGTATTTTTGCATCCGTACGGGTTCGATATTCCATCGAAGACAGCACAAAACGGCCACCAAAAGGTTTCTATGTTCATCCAACTTCGAGAGGATTCTTTTGCAAATGAAGGTTAAAACGCGGACAGTTCGACGGCACTGGAGGATGATCGCGACAGCATTCCTTCTTTCCGCGCTACTGACGCCCACATTGATAGCGCAAACGTCGGGTCAATTGAGCGGCACCGCGATTCTCCAGCATCTGGATGCCGTCATCAGTTGGTATCGAGCCGCCAGCTCAGGCTTACCCTCGAGCGGACAGCCGAGCGACGCGATCTACCACGACAACGCTCGCAGTCTGGCTCTAGAGACGCTGCAACTCGCATTTCAATCGGCAAAGGCTGAGGCCGCGCTGATCGCGGCGGACACGAGCGGCGCATCGAACCAAGAGGCGGCTCCAACCGGACAGACAAGCTACGCCAAGATGGCGAGTGATATTTCCGCACGCATCGCGGCGCTTCAGACTCAATTGGATACGGTCAACAAGCAGATCGCAACCGCGTCGAGGCGCAATCTGGCCACACTGACTTCGCAACGAGACAGGCTGCAAGGCGAGATCGAGCTGAACAAAACGATTCAGGATGCCGTTCAAAAAATGTCGTCGTTCGTCGGAACGAGCGGCGAAGGCGCGACGGTGGGATTGCTCGGGAGCATCACAGAACTTCAACGAACGATTCCCGAACTGGCGAGCGCGGCGAAAGGGCAAAACGCCGTCGTGAATTCGAGCAGCCAGCAAGCCGTGCAACCGAATCCTGCCGGGCTCATCAAGCAGACAGAGCTGGTGTACACCGAACTCACGGACATGCATTCGATCGACCAGCTCATCGCGCAAACGCTAAAATTGCGCGCCACCGTTACCAATCTCCGGCAACCACTGGTGGCCGAGTTGAAAGACACAATTCAGCAAGGACAGGATCGCGCGAACCAGCCTCCATCCACGACTCCGGCGCAGTTGGACGCAGACAAAAAAGCATTTGACGACCTAACCGAAAGGTTCAAGCGTATTACGAGCGCCACGCTTCCACTGAGCCAGGAAATCATTCTCCTCGATCAGAGCCGCTCGAACCTGCTGGAATGGCGGCAATCGATCTCGAGCGAGTACAAGACGATCTTGCGGACTGTGCTGGCGCGCGCGCTAGTCATCGGAATCGCGCTGGCGCTGCTGCTGATTCTGTCAGAGGTGTGGCGCCGGATGACGTTCCGTTACGTAAAGGACGAGCGAAGGCGAAGGCAATTTCTCACGATACGGCGGTTCGTTACCGGATTTCTTGTGGTCGTTGTCCTGATGCTCGGATTCGTCAGCGAATTCAGTTCGCTCGCAACATTCGCAGGATTCATCACCGCAGGCATTGCTGTCGCTCTGCAAGCCGTCATCTTGTCGGTCGCGGCATATTTCTTCGTTGTCGGGCGGTATGGCATCAACGTCGGCGATCGCATCTCGATCGCGGGCGTCACCGGAGATGTGATTGATATTGGCATCGTTCGCATGTACTTGATGGAATTGGCCGGAACGAACGTGGACCTTTATCCCACGGGGCGGATCGTCGTATTTTCGAACTCGGTGCTGTTTCAGGCGACCACGCCTCTCTTCAAACAGCTCCCCGGTACGGAATACACGTGGCACGAAGTGGCGATTTCAATGGCGCCGGAAACCAATCATCAGGCCGCGCAAGACAAATTGATGGCCGCTGTGAATTCGGTCTACGAGCATTACCGTCAGGAAATCGAAAGGCAGTTCGGATCGGTCGAGAGTCGAATTGATGTTCGAATGAGGGCACCATCGCCTGAAGGACAACTTCGATTCGGAGATACGGGCCTCGAATATGTGGTGCGCTATCCGGTGGAACTTCGTAGTGCGGCTGAAATGGATGGCAAGGTGACTAGAGCGGTTCTCGACACGATCGGCAAGTCGCCTGAGATGCAATCGGCTGTTGCGGGCTCGCCGAAGATTCGGGCCTTGATTCGGGGATAGCGGACAATGTCTTGTAGCCTCCGCCGGAACATTTCTAAGTCGCTGCCAGGCAATGACTTAGGCGGAGGCTTGCCGGGCGCTCGCTCCCTTGATTGCCTGCTGGTAGAATGTTAGTTTCTGCGTATCCATAGGCGTACATTGCATTCAGACGGACCGACCTAGCTATGGGAACATCGTCCCGATCCAACTCAACGAACGGCCGCAAGCCTAGCGCTGCCAGGGCCGATTCCCGGCCTTATACGTACTGGCGCGTCGAAGGCAGCCTGCTGAACCTTACGGCGGTCCGCCCGGTGGGATTTTTCGCGTGGAATGCACAGAGCTTTCTCGAACGCTGGGCGCGGCGCGGCACGATGGGTGTGCTCGCGGTGGCGCGGCCTATTATTTATGCAACGCACAGAGTGGGCGCCACCCGGCTGTTGCACACGGTGCTGAGAGGCGTCAGCCGCGACCGGCTGGAGCTGCTTGGCCAGGAATATTTCGAATACGTCTTCAAGCCGCGGCTAAAACCGGAAGGCGTCGCAAAACTGAATGAGGCGATCGCGAGCGGCGAGCGCATTGTTCTCGTCAGCCAGGGGCTCGATCACATCATGGCGCCGCTGGCCGAATATTTGGGCGTCGAGAGCTTGATCGCGAACCGGCTGGAATTTCGCGACGGGATGGCGACTGGGCGGCTTCTCGATCCGGTAATTCGTCCGCGCGGGCCGCTTGCGAAGCTGATAGGCCACCGGCCGGACGGGCGAATCAGCCAGGAGAAATTGGCTGAAGATCTCGGCTATGCCAAGCATCCGGAAATTCTCGAAAGAGCAATCCGGCCGGCTCGCCGGGAGCCCGCGAAAGTTGACGCCGCCGTCGTTCACTTTCCCGGCCGGCCCGGGATTCCAAGACTTTCGGTGCGCGAGTCGCTCGCGGGCAAAAGCATTTTGCTGATTGGAGCGACCGGTTTTATCGGAAAGGTCTGGATCGCCAATTTGCTTTACGATCTGCCGGAGATTCGAAAAGTTTATGTTCTTATCCGGCGGAATCGTTCGCAGACGTCGCTCGCGCGGTTTCAGAAGATTGTCGAAGAGTCGCCGGTGTTTGGTCCGCTCGCGGAGCAGCACGGCGCGCGGCTTGCGGAATTTCTTCGCGAGCGCGTACAGGTGGTCGAAGGCGATGTGACGACGCCGGGGCTTGGGCTCTCGCCGGAAATCGCCGCGGAGCTGGCCGCGAAGCTCGACGTGATCGTCAATTCGTCTGGATTGACGGATTTCAATCCGGATTTGCGGGACGCGCTTTCCTCGAATGTCTACGCGGTTGCGAACGTGCTGAATTTTCTTGCGACTTGCCGGCATGGCTCGCTGCTGCATCTTTCGACGTGCTATGTTGCGGGCAAGCGCGACGGACGCATCCTCGAAGAGATCAAGCCAAACTACACACCTGCGGGCTTGAAAGATTACGACGCCGAAACGGAAATGCGCGCGCTCGAAACATTGATTCGAGAGACGGAAGCGCGCGCCGAGGGCGCCGAGTTGACCGCGGAATTGCGCCGCCAGGCGCTCGCGAGCGAGCACGCGGCAAAAGATTTGCACGGCGTGGCCCTCGATAATCAGGTGCGCAAAAACCGGACGCGTTGGATTCGGCAGCAAATGACGGCGGCCGGCACGCGGCGCGCGAATGAGTTGGGGTGGCCGAATACTTACACACTGACGAAGGGACTTGCGGAATCGCTGATCCAACAATTCATGGCCGCCTCGCCTCAAATTCCGATCGCGCTCGTTCGGCCGGCTATTGTCGAATCGTCAATCCAGAAACCGTTTCTCGGATGGAACGAAGGCATCAACACGTCGGCGTCGCTTTCCTATTTGCTTGGAACATATTTCCGGCAACTGCCGACGAATGAGCGCAAGTGCCTCGACATCGTGCCCGTGGATCTCGTTTGCCGGGGCATGACGCTCGTTGCGGCGGCGCTGGTTCAGAAATCCCACGCGCCGGTCTATCAAATTGCATCGTCGGTGACGAATCCGTGCAACATGCGGCGCTCGATCGAGCTGACCGGGCTCGGCCATCGCAAATATTACCGCGCGCAAAATGGCCTTGGACATCGCATGAAAATAAAATTCGATGCGATTCCCGTGTCGAAAGCTCGATATGAGAAATTATCGGCGCCGGCGCAGAAGGCTATCGTGCAGGCGATCAACCGCAGCGTTGAGCCGATTCCATTCGTGAAGCCGCCGCTCGCGCGGCAGGAACGCGAACTCGACAAGGTGATCAAATTAATTGCGCTATTCGAGCCGTTCATTCTGCACAACGATCACATTTTCGAAGCGTCAAACATCGAGCGGCTGGCGGTGGCGCTGCCGGCGGAAGAGCGCGCCGATTTCGGCTACGACGCTGGTTCGCTCGATTGGTGGGATTACTGGATCAACGTGCACATTCCGGCGCTGCGGAAGTGGTGCTATCCTCTCATCGAAGGACGCGCGCCAGAGGCGCAGCCGCGTCGCAACGTGCCGCTAGGCGACTCGCTGGAGACGGGCACGGGCGCGGCGGAAGCGACGCGAGCAGCGCCGGCAACGTCCTAAACACCCAAACACCGTGGCCATATTTCTGACCGGCTCGACCGGCTACATCGGCGCGCATGTTCTGGCGAATCTCCTCGAGAATTCCTCGGAGAATGTGAATTTACTTATTCGCGCGCGCGATGCGAATGAAGCGCGCGAGCGGCTTTGGCGTGCGATTCAGATTCATATTGATTTTCCGCGGTTCCGCGAACTGCTCGATCGGCGGATCGCTTTTTTTCTCGGCGATTTGACGGGCGCAAAGTTCGGGCTCGAAAATGATGATTACCAGCGGCTGGTGAAGACCACGGATTCTGTCGTTCATTGCGCCGCTTCGCTCAATCGCAAATCCGAAAAGGCGTGCCTCAATGTGAATTTGCGCGGCACGCTGCAAGTGATCGAGCTTGCCTCGCGAGCGCACAGCGATCACGGTTTGAGGCGGTTCAGTCATGTTAGCACCGTTGCTGTCGCGGGGATGCGAAGCAATGAGGTGGTCGCGGAAGACACTGCGATTGACTGGGATCGATCGGATTACGATCCTTACGCGCGCACGAAAAAATTCTGCGAGCATATGGGGCGCGAGCTGCTGCCCGATGTTTCGAAGCTTTTTTTGCGGCCGAGCATCGTGCTCGGCGACAGCCGGCGCGCAGAGACGACGCAATTCGACATGGTGCGCGCGTTCGTGTTTCTTGCGGGCCTGCCGATGCTTCCCTTCCGGCCGGGCGACCGGCTCGACATTGTGCCGGTTGATTATGTCGCCGACGCGATTTCGACACTGCATTTGAAAGAAAAACCGCTGCACGAGATTTATCATCTTTCGTCGGGCACGGATTCCGAAACGTTTCAACAACTTACCGAGGCGCTGGCTAGCGCGCAGGGAAAGCGCGGGCCGATGTTTATGCCGGGTCTCGAGAAGTCCTCGACGCGAATGGTCAATTCGCTTGCGCGGCGTTCGGGCAAACTCGGCGGCATCGCGACGTTGCTGAAAGTTTTCTTGCCGTATTTGCTTTGGAATACGGTTTTCGACAATTCGCGCGTGGTGGCGGAGCTTGGGCGCAAGCCGGCGCCGTTCTCGAAATACTGCTACGAGCTGATGCGCTTCAGCCGTGAGAGCAATTTCAAGTACAGCTATCGAGATTGGCCGAGCGCTGCCGACACGGCGAAAACGGCATCGGCTGCCGCTGCAAGTAAGGAGTCAAGGGATACCCGATCATGACCGACGTGCTACTCGAAGCTTGGGTGAGTGGCATTATCGAGCTTGAAAAGCTGATGTGGATGCTTGGAGCGGGCCGCAGTTGGCGTCCGGGCGACAAGTTGAAGCTGCTTTTCGCGGGTTACAACGGCACTCGGAACACGGGCTCGGACGTTCGCGTGGAGGAGATACTGCGGCAGGTGCGGCAGGTGCTGGGCGCGGAGAATCTGGACCTTTCGGTGATGACGCAGAGCTTTGAGAATTCGCGCGGCTATTTTGGGGATGCGCGGCAGGTTTATTTGCCGGACGTGTTTCCGCCATTTCTCTTTCGCGAAGTGCCGCAGCATGACGGCGTGATCGCGTGCGAAGGATCGATGTTCAAGAGCAAATTCGCGAATGCGCTGACGACAATGATCATTGGCTCGCTGGGCATCGCTTCCGCGCAGAACAAGCTCAGTGTGGGCTATGGCGCGGAAGCCGGTGAAATGGATCCGCTACTGCGGAAAATGTGCAAGCGGTATTGCGCCGATTCGCTGATCATCACGAGGAATCCGGAATCGCAAGACGTGCTCGGGAAGCTTGGTGTTTCGACCGAGCTCGGCACCGACACCGCGTGGACGTTTGAGCCGCACGGCCCGGAATATGGAGAAAAAGCACTGCGAGACGCGGGCTGGGATGGGCGAACGCCGGTGCTTGCCGTCTGCCCGATTCATCCGTTCTGGTGGCCTGTGAAGCCGTCCATTTCGAAGTGGGTTTCGCACGCGGTTGCAGGAGCCTACAAAGAAAGCCATTACCGGTCGCTTTATTTTCACCGGTCGGGCACGGATGTGGATGCAGCGTACGAGAAATATATTTCGGGAATCAGCGGCGCGGTTAAGAGGTACACAAAGACACGGCCGATGTTCACGATTCTCGTCGCGATGGAGGCACTCGACATGCGCTCGTGCGAACGAGTGAGCGAAAAGCTGGGCGGCGTGCCGATTTTTTCTTCGGAACGCTACAACATGTACGAACTTGTGAGTATTCTGCGCTGCTGCGATCGCATGGTTTCATCGCGCTATCACGCCATTGTCACGTCCATGCCGGCCGGAGTTGTTTCCGCGGGTGTCACGATGGACGAGCGGATTCGGAATATCATGCACGAGCGCGGGCACGATCATCTTTTGTTACGCGTGGACGATCCGGACCTCGAAGAAAAGCTGGTGGTGATTCTGGAGCGGCTCGATAAAGACAGCGAAGCTATTCGCGAGGCGCTCGCGCAGACTGTGGTTCGCAATTTGCAGCTTATGGCGCGCATGGGAACTTATCTTGAAGCGCACGTGGCGCGGCGCTATCCGGAATTTCCGATTCGAGGCGGCGCGCGAAGTTGGGAAGAATATTTGCCGCCCATGAGCCCGCAACTGGAACAATTGGCGACGGCACACGCTTGAGCGAGACAGCCTGATTCGATGAACTTTCTCGAAACACTTCTCGACAGATTAAAAAGTGCGGGCGATGCGCCCGTGATTCAGGAGATTCACGCCGATCGGCTTGAGACAGCTTCCGGCAAGCAATTGTTGGAGATCATGGCGAAGGCGCGGGCATTTGTTCAAGGCAGCGACCTGAAAAAAGGCGATCGTTGCGCCCTTCTTGGGCCAAATAGCATTCGCTGGGCCGCGGTCGATCTTGCCTTGATGGCTGAGGGAATTATTGTTGTGCCGCTTTATGCGCGGCAGGTTGCGGCAGAGCTTGTGGGGATGATGAAAGATTGCGCGCCGGCGCGGCTGCTTTGTTCTGATGCGGCGTTGCGCGATTCGATCACGTCAATATGGCCGCAAGCGCCCGAAACGGCGCTCTTTGACGACGTTTTTGCAGCCGCTGGCAGTGACGCGAGCCCGCCCGATTATTTATACGTCCGGTACTTCGGGCGAGCCGAAGGGCGTCGTGCTCAACGTGCGCGGCGTGAACCACATCGTCCCCTGCACAAATGCGCGCCTCGATGAATTGATGGCGCTGTATCCGAAGCAATCGCGGCCGGATCGCATTTTTCATTACGGGCCGATGAGCCTAGCGGCATCGTGGCTCGTGATGCTGACGGCGCTAAGCAGGAACAGCATTCTCTTGCTTTCGATGGATCTGAAGCGGCTGGCCGACGAAATGAAAATAGCTACGCCGGATTACTTTATTAACGTTCCGATATTGCTCGAGCGCATTCGCACGAAGATCGAAGCGCAGATTTCGGAGCGAGGCGGGTTCGCGGCGTCGCTCTTCGCGCGCGCCAAGGCTGCTTACGCCCGGGAGCAGAGCGGCAAGGTTCGTTTCGGCGATGGCGCGTGGCTTAAGCTGGCCGATGCAATCATGTTTCGAAAGATTCGCAAGACAATCGGCGTGAATCTGAAAGCGCTGATTTGCGGCTCTGCTCCGCTGGCGGTGGATACGCAGCTATTCTTCATGATGATGGGAATTCCGGTGTTGCAAGTGTATGGGCTGACGGAAACGACGGGCATTTGCACTCTCGATGATCCGCGTCAACCGGTTCCCGGCTACGTCGGAGCTGCGATTCCGGGGATTGAAATGAAAGTTGGCGAGAATGAAGAAATTCTTGTGCGCGGGCCGAATGTTTTTCCCGGCTATTGGAATCGGCCGAACGCGACAGCGGAAGCTTTGCGCGACGGCTGGTTTCATACGGGAGATCAGGGAGAGCGGCGCGCGGACGGCAATTGGCGGATCGTCGGCCGCGCGAAGAATCTCATCGTATTGAATTCAGGGCACAAAGTTCCGCCTGAACCAATCGAAGAGAATCTTCGAGCGCTCATGCCTGCGGCTGATCACGTGATGCTCGTTGGCAACGATCGAAGTTTTCTCGCTGCAGTCTTTTCATCCGCAAACGGCAACGGCCTGGCTGCGCCGGATCTTCAATTGGCGCTCGATCGCGCGAATAGCGGCCTGCCGCACTACCGCCAGATTCGCGCGTTTTGCATCGCGCCCGAGGCGTTTTCGGTCGAGAATGGGTTGCTGACCACCAATGGTAAACTGAAGAGGGACGCGATCATCGAACGGCTGCGGCCGGCCATCGAAGACATTTACCGAAAGCCAGAATAATGAAGGAATTTTACGGCAAAACGCTTTCGTGGACGACGACGGAAGGTGTGATCGAGGTCGCGCTGCATCGCGAGCCCGGAAACGAAATCGGGTCGGAAACGCTTCTCGAGCTTGAACGCCTGGGCGTATTGCTCGCGTCGCTCGATGAAACGACGCACGCGCTGATTATCTACAGTACATTGCCTGCCGGCTTTTGCGCGGGCGCTGATTTGCGGGAATTGTACGAGAGGATGCAGGCACTTTCGCCCGAAAGGCGGCTTGATGGCGTACGAGATTTTCTCGAACGGATTCATCGGGTGATGAACGCGATTGACGCGGCGCCAATCACGACGATCGCCGCGGTTCACGGGGTGACATTTGGCGGCGGATTTGAACTGGCGCTCACCTGCGACATCATTATCGCCGACAAGATGGCGCGGTTCTGCTTTCCGGAATTGCGGCTCGGATTGATTCCGGGATTCGGCGGAATTCCGCGACTGAAGCGCGATCTGGGAAATGCCGTTGTGCGGGATTTGCTTCTCACGGGCCGCAGTTTTAATGCCGCAAAAGCGCAGAGCGTCGGCCTGGTGAGCCAGGTGACAGGCGAAGGCGAAGCGCTAAACGTCGCGCGATCAACGGCGGCGCAGCTCGCGAAATTCGACCGCGAGACCGCGACTGTCGCGAAACGATTTATCAAACATATTCCGGAAGCGGAATTGCGGCACGAAATTGAAACGTTCTGCGAATTGTTTGTGCGGCCGGAAGTCGAGGCCGGCTTGAAAAAGTTCGTCGAGTCCACGGACGCGCTGCCCTATCTGCCGTAGATGGCGGGCACCGAGGCTGAAAATCAATGTCTAATCTCCAGGAAACCACGGAGCAAATTCTCACGCTCGCGGCGCAGCATTTCAAAGTGCCGCGCGAGCGGCTGAGCCCCGACGATGATTTTTTCAAAAAGCTAGGAATCAATAGTCTTCAGACGCTCGATCTTCTGACTCGGCTTGAAAATCATTTTCAGGTGGAATTGCCGGATTATGAATTGCAGGGCGTGAGCGATTTCCGAACGCTCGCGGAGCGAATTCAAGCCCGCCTCTGATGCTCGACCTCAGCCGTTATTCCTGTCTTGGTGCGGCGCTGCGCGATGCGCTTGAGCGCTGGCCGAAAGAAATCTGCCTCATCGAAGCGGATCGCGACAGAGAGAATTGCCGGCTGACCTACCGGCAATTCAAGGAAGCAGCCCTGCCCCTGGCGCGCTGGCTGCAGGATTCGGAATTTCACCCCGGCGGACGTGCGGCCATCACCATGACGAATCAATCGAAATGGCTGATTTCGGCGTATGCGATCTTCTACTGCGGCGGCGTGCTCGTTCCGATCGACTACAAATTGACGCCGGCCGAACAATTGCAATTGCTGGCGCACTCGAAGGCTGAAGTACTCATCGTCGAATACCATTTGTGGAAGGCCATTGCGCAATCATCCGAGTTCGGAACATTGCGCACCAAGACTGTTTTGGTCACTGAAGCTCCTGCAAATGCCGAGGTTTACGGCGCTCATCGTTGGGAGGACAGCAAAGGAAAGGGCGAGGCGGAATTTTTCGCGCGCGAGAGACACGATCCTGCGTGCATCGTTTATTCGTCCGGCACTGGCGGGCGGCCGAAGGGCTGCGTTCTGACGCACGAAAATTACCTCGAGCAGTGCATGGCGCTGACTTCGCTTTATCCGTTTTGGCCGGGCGTGCGCTACTTGAGCATTTTACCGACGAATCATGCGATTGATTTCATGGTCGGATTCATTGGTCCGTTCACGTGCGGAGCTACGGTGGTGCATTTGCGGTCGCTGCGGCCGGAATACATTCGCGAAGCATTCACGAAATACAAGATCACATACATGAGCCTCGTACCGATGGTGCTCAAGAACTTGGAGCGCGGGCTGAGGC
>Ga0302176_10001488_pt1 | contig 10871 bp, 6 predicted proteins | sample I_Palsa_E1_1_FD_198787 | JGI IMG/M metagenome (GOLD analysis project Ga0302176, IMG submission 198787) | Peat permafrost microbial communities from Stordalen Mire near Abisko, Sweden - I_Palsa_E1_1 | ecosystem: Environmental > Terrestrial > Soil > Palsa > Peat permafrost | place: Sweden: Abisko...
CGCTCCGATGACATCGTAAAAACCAAGTTGGGTGCCATCTTTCGCCGTACGCGGCGCAGTCGAACCGAGAACCGTTCCGTCGCGATCCTTCCATTCGCGATTCCAGAATTTTTCTGCGCGATGTCCGCCATTGAAGTTGCTCACCCATTGCGGAAGGTTCGAACGATAATAGGTGGAGGTGATCCAGTCACCACTTTTCGCGTCGATCCAGTAGGCAGCGTCCCCGGAAAATCCCGCAGGCAGGACAGCCGCGCGATCCTTGAACGAAATGGCAAAGACTCGCGACTTGCCGCCGGTGGCCAGTTTCAACTCATCCCCCAGCGTGTCGCTCAAAAGATTATGCGGCGATGCGGCGGCACCATCCCGGTTAATGCCAACAAATCTCGTCCCGTCATCTTCGACCGATGATACCCTTTTCTTTTTCTGCGGATCCCACCATTCATTCGCGATAATTCCATGCTCACTGGTGTAGCTGCCGGTGAATAGTGTCGCGTGTCCGGGCGCAGTTCGCGTGTTCGCATAGTCATAATTGCAGTCGGTAAAATATGCCCCGCGCTCAAGAAACAGGCGGAATCCTCCATCCCCAAACTGCTCGTGATAACGTTCAAGATAATCGCTGCGGAATTGATCGATCACGATGACGACAACCAGCTTGGGACGCGCGTTATAGGCAGACGCGAACGCGACGGGAATCGAGACAAGCAAGAGCAGCACGACCGACAGCAAGCGGGCAGTTTTCATTTGCGAGCTAGTTTACAAGAGAACCCGAGAGAACCCGAAGCCAACGTGCACGCAATCGCGTTTTTCAGCTAAAGTTAATGCATAATGCTGGATCTGAATTTTGTCCGTGACAACCTTGCCCTGGTGGAAGAAAAGCTGCGCCAGCGAGGAATGAATCCGATAGAAGTTTTGAAAGACTTCAGCGCCATCGATAGCGAACGCCGCCAGGCGATCACTGCCTCGGAGACTCTGCAGGCCAGACGCAATCGCGCCTCCGAACAGATCGCCAAACTAAAAAAAGCCGGGCAAGACGCGTCGGCGCAAATTCAGGAGACCAAAGAGCTGCGCGAGCAGATTCAGGAGGCCGAAAGGAAAGCGGCCGAACAGGAAGCGCGCCTGCGCGAGCTGCTGAGCGCGCTACCGAATCTTCCGCATGCCAGCGTGCCGGTGGGAAAAAGCGCCGAAGATAATGTAGAAGCGCGGCGCTGGGGCAAGCCGCCGCAGTTCGATTTTCAGCCCAAGCCCCACTGGGAGCTGGGGGAACAACTGGGCATCCTCGACCTTGAGCGCGCCGCCAAGATCTCAGGCGCGAGATTCGCCGTCTACTGGGCGCTCGGTGCGCGCTTGGAACGCGCCCTGGCCAACTTCATGCTCGATCTGCACACGCGTGAAAACGGCTACACCGAGGTGCTTCCGCCATACCTGGTCAACTCGGAGTCCATGTATGGCACGGGCCAGCTTCCAAAGTTTGCGCAGGATCTGTTTCGCGTGCCGCACGGCGACAAAGAGCTTTGGCTGATACCCACGGCAGAAGTTCCCGTAACCAATCTTTATCGCGACGAAGTGCTCGACGCCGCGCGTCTGCCGGTGAGTCTCACCGCATACACTCCATGCTTCCGCAGCGAAGCCGGCTCATACGGAAAAGATGTCCGGGGAATTATCCGCCAGCACCAGTTTCAAAAAGTGGAACTGGTAAAATTCGCGCGCCCCGAGGGTTCCTACGACGAACTGGAAAAGCTGACCCATAACGCCGAGACCGTGCTGCAGAAACTGGGCCTGCATTATCGCGTGATGACGCTATGCACTGCGGATATCGGATTTTCGGCGGCCAAGACCTTCGACATCGAGGTCTGGCTCCCGGGCCAGAACCTGTTCCGCGAAATTTCTTCGTGCTCCAACTTCGAAAGTTTTCAGGCAAGGCGCGCGAATATCCGCTATCGTCCGGAAGGCAAGAGCAAAACCGAATTTTTGCACACGTTAAACGGCAGCGGCTTGGCCGTCGGTCGTACCTGGGTTGCGATCCTTGAGAACTATCAGCAGGCTGACGGCAGCGTGCGGATTCCCGAGGTTCTGCAGCCCTATGTGGGAACGGATCGCATCCCATCCGCATCACAACAAGGAGCGCACGAATTCGCCAGTCGCGTCTGAACCGCGCAAGGCGCGTAAGATTGCTATCGCATGAATTCCCCAATACACTGGCAGCAACCCGAAACAGCCTCGACGACGCTGGAGAGCGCCGTCTCCCCCATGGGCGCGATCTGGCGCACAATCCGCGGATACATCCTTTGGTCCTATGAGCGGGGAAGCCTTCATTACGACATCATGGTCACGCTCATTCTCATCTTTGTTTTCGTGTCGCCGCGCTTCATCAACTTCAAAGACAAACCCGTTGAACGCAATTCGCATCTCACCGGCGTGATGGTAATTCCCGGCGAGAACGGCGAGTTCATCTACCAGATCCAGGCCTCGGCGGTGAATACCGCGACGGGCGCCGATGTGAGCAAACAACTCGAACAAATCATTGAACCGATTTCCGGGGCGGTTAGTGTGACAAGGTATGAACCCATGAAAGATGGCCAAGGGCACCTGCAGAGTTACAAAGTCTGGGTAAAAAAAGAATAAGAGTAAGAGTTTCATTAGTTCAAAAAAGTTAAGTCTCACGAATGAAGCCTGCAATCAAAACCTTTCTTGCCGCCGCAGCGATGATAGGTTGCCTCTTAACTGCGGCCGTGTCGGTTGGCCAATCCCCTGAACTTGAGCGCGTCCTCAAGCAACTGGATGACGCCTCCAGGAAGTTCAAAGCCACCCAGGCCAACGTTGTCTGGGATGAATACCATAAGGTGGTGAACGAAACCGATACACAAAAAGGCACGATTTATTTTCGACGCGAAGCGGGCCAGGTGCAGATGGCGGTTGATTTCACCGATCCCGACAAAAAGTATATCCGCTACAAGGATGGCAAAGTGGAGGTGTATCTTCCCGGCAAGGATGAAGTCGACGAATACAATCCTGGCAAGAATCGCACCGATGTTGAAAGCTACCTCGTGTTAGGTTTTGGGGGCAGCGGCCAGGACTTGCTTAAATCCTACGACGTAAGATTTGTGGGAACACAGATCGTCGATGGCATCAATACCGAGGAACTGGAGTTGATCCCGAAGTCCAGTCGTTTGCGAAGCGATTTCATCGCGCGCATCCTGCTCTGGATCGATCCCGTTCGCGGCATATCCGTGCAGCAGCAGTTCTTCGAACCCGGTGGCAGCGACTTTCGCCTGGTAAAGTATTCCGATATAAAGATCGATCAGAAAATTCCCGATGACGTGTTCAAGCTAAAGACCACCAAGAAGACCAAGTTCGTCCCCCAGGGATAGGCCTTACGAGTCCCTCAGATAAAATCCGAACCAAGAGAAACAAGCTGAAAAAGACGCGTCGGGACTATATACTGCAGGGAACCTTCGAAAGTTGAGGTTGCATGGCTAAAGTTTTTACCATCACCGTACCACCGGATCTGTCGCGTAAAAAGCGCGTGCGCACCGAAGATCCTCGCTACGTCGACGGTCAAAAGATGCTGGTGGAGGCAATGAAATATCTGGCAAAAGCCGATCCTGTGGCCAATCGCGGAGCCATAGAATTGCTTTCCGAACATGTCCGCACCCGTTTCCGCATGACCGACTCGCCTTTAAGCTGAAAATAACACCAGAAATCTAGAAAGCGAAGCGCAGCGAGAACTGCATCACGCGAGGCGTGGTCAGGGTGCGCTGGAACTTACCGAAGCTGGTGATATCCACCAGGTCTTCAGTGGCAAGCGCATTGGCCGCGTCGAACCGCACGGAGTTGGTGACGTTGAAGACCTCCCAGGAGAATCGAAGCAACCGGGTTTCGCTGAAGTTCCAGATCTTGGCAAGCCCACCGTCTATGCCGAAATAGCCAGGACCGCGAAAATTGTTACGCTGGCCAGCTTCGCCGGGATAAGTATCGCGGAAGATGACCGGTCCCCCGCCCGTAGGAGTATAGGGACATTGGCACTGAATGTTCTGCGCATCTTTGAACACATTAGGCAGGCCGTCGGGCCCGATGAAAACGCCTGTCTTCGGTTTCGGCCCGATGACAAACGATGATCCCTCCAATTCAAAATCGGTAGACCAGCCCGTACCGGCGCTTACGCTAAAGGGGAAGCCGCTCGTCCAGCGGGCGAGCCCGCTCAGTCCCCATCCTCCGAACACGGAATTCACGAAACCGTTGGTCGAACTCCAATGCCGGCCCTTGCCATAGGGGAGGTCCCAAAGAAAATTGGCGTTTAGCGCGTTGGTGGTATCGAAGTCCGATGGGGCATACCATAAATCGGGAGAGAAGGCGTTGATCGCCTGATTGTTATAGGCAACGCAGCCCTGCGAGCAAGCGGTGTTTGTGGCGGCGTCAAATGAGTTTACCCGTTCGGCGTTCGAACTGATATCCATCGATCTGGAAAGTACGTAATTAAAATCGAACTGCAGGCCCGCGCTCATGGCGTGACGCAATGTGATTTGCAAACCGTTGTAATTGCTGTTGCTGCGTGTCTGCCATGCGTAGAGCGAAGAGAACTGATCCTGGTAGTACTGAAACGGCGTGCCGCTTGCGCCGGCGCAGGCCGGGTAACAGAACGCATCGGCAATCTCAAGCGCGGTGGTTTCGTTGCCTGCGAAACAATAAAAAGCGTCATACATATTCTGCGTGGCCGTGGCGTTCGGTGGAGCGGTTCCTGGCGCGCAAGGCACCGTTCCGAACGTCGCGCCGCTTCCACCGGAGAGCAGGTCGGGGCCGGCGGCTAGCGGGAACAGGTCTTGCCAATACGGAATCGGGGTCACGTTGTTGATGGGGGTTCCCGCCGCGGCCATCTTGGCGAACATCTGTGTCGCCTGAAAATACGATGTGCCGCTTGCCGGGTCAACCAGGCTGACCGGTTGCGCGAGATCCACTTCTTGCAACAAATGACGCCCGAATCGCCCCGTGTAGGTCATCTCCAGCACATAGTTACTGGGCAATTCCCGCGTGATCGAGAAATCAACCACGTGCGAATAAGGCGTCTTGAGGTGATCATCGATGCCCCATGCGATCGCCAGGCCATAGGTATCCGGGTTGTTCGGGGGCGTATAGGGAAACCCGCTGGGCGAAGGAGCAACCAATCCCGTGGCTTGCAAGACCGGTAATCCGGTCAAACCGGTGTAACGCGGCGCATTGTCTACGGTTGTCACTCCGGCGGGATTGCTGAAAGTGGAGGTCAATCCCCAGGAACCGTTGCGGTCGAAGGTGTTTACCACGCCCTCTCCGAAATGGTCGTAGTAGATGCCATAGCCTGCACGAATCGAACTCTTGCCTGCACTGCCGAACAGCGTGTGCCAGAAGCCGCTGTCGGCGTGCGGAGAATAAGCAATCGCGAAGCGTGGGGCGGCGTTTTTATAATTCCAGGCCCAGAAAGGCTTGCCGCCATTCGCTTGTCCCGAAAGAGCAAACGTCAAGTCAGGCTGGTCCGTAATGCCGCGCTGCGCGTTTTGCCAGCGGTTGGTAAACCACTGATGCATGTCCACGGTGGGCGCAACCTGATTGCCCGTATTTTCAAATGGAGGCTGCAACAGCGAATAGCGGAGCCCGTAGGTCACAACCAGATTGGGCGTCACACGCCATTTATCCTGCAAATACATCTCGCCCTCAAAGTTCTGGAAGTGACGCGGAACCAGTTGCCCGTTTTGAATTTGAGTTCCGAATTTGTTCTGGTTGGCCTCGGTGTAGACCTGACTGATGATCCCCGTGGCGTCGATGGCCGCGAAGTCATAAGAAGTTCCGAAATTCGGATCCACCAGAGGGTAGGTCGGATTTATGCTCGGATCCAGGCTGATGCCCTGGTTGGCGATGAATGAGGGATCGAGCCAGTAAAGATTCGCATAGCCGTAGGAGATGTTATCCCCGTTGGATTCACGGTTGTTGTGGATGAGCCGCCAGTTGGTACCGAATTGAATCGTGTGCGTCCCCTTTGTCCAGGAGACATCGTCAATGAAATTGTGCACCGGAACGTTCGTAAGGACGGTCGGACTTTGAAGACCCTGGGTATCATCGAGGCCGCGGAACGTGACGTAGTCCTGATTGTTGACGCCGTTCGTCGCTACCCCCTGGCGAATGAACGCATATCGAAAGTTGTTGATCAGGTTCTTGCTGATCAAGGCCGTGTAACCGCCGGCGATTCCTTTGCTGTTGTTCGTGAGGACATCGAAGGGAGGCTGGCCCGGAAACTGCGGAGGGTCCGGTGCGCGGTCATTCTGGAGGTTGCCGCGCACAAACAGTGTCTGACTACCACTGCTGTTGAGCTTGTAGTCGAACTTCACGATATAGGTATCGTGCTTGACCGGCGCGGGCCCGGGGAATGTGTATCCCTCCGTGTTCAGCAGATCGCCTTCGCTGGTGGAGTTCGGGAGGGGGTACTGGGCAAACAGCGCGTTCGGGTTAGCACCTCCGATGTTCGTAATCAGGCCGTTATCACCCGGCCCGCCCGGGTTGCCCGGCGTTGGAGGACAAGTACCGTTAGCGGAGCAGTTCTGGTCCAACGCTGCGAAACCGGCTGGCGTGAGCGTAGCCACCAGATCCGGAGCAAATGTTCCATTGGCCGTCACAGAGAAGTTTGGATTGCTCCCCAACACGCAGTTCGGATCGGTGCTGGGATTGCAAAGATACTGCAAGAATCCGTCGCGCAAACTCTGGGTCGGTACCTCGCGCGTCACCTGCGTCGTATCGGCCGTCCGCTGGCCTTCGTAAGCCGCGAAATAGAAAAGCCTGTCTTTCTTGAGCGGCCCGCCAATCGTCGCGCCAAAGGTGTTGCGCAAAATGTGTCCCGGAATATTGGGCAGTCCCGCGGCAAGTTCCGCTTGCTTGTTGAAGTAGTCATTGGCGACAGTGAACGACGGACGGTGATATTCGTAGACCGATCCGTGAATAGAATTGGTGCCGCTCTTGGTCACGAGATTGATCTGCGCTCCCGACGACCGTCCCTGGTCGGCGTCGGAATTGCCAGTGGTGACACGGAATTCCTGCAAGGAATCGAGCGTGGTCCGCATGGCTCCTTCAAAGGCATAACCCTCGAGCTGGTCGTTGTCGTCCAAGCCATCGAGCGTGATGTTGGTCTGGTCGCTGCGGGCGCCATTGACCGCACCGCCGCGGCTGTCGACCCCCTGCTGTTGGTCGGTGACCGTCCCAATGTAAACGACGCCCGGCTGTAGGCTCAGAATCGCTGCGGGATCGCGCCCTTCGGAGGGAAGATCCGTCAACTGCCGTGCATTGAAGTTATTCCCCAAGGTGGCGTCTGTGGTATTCACCAGGGGAGCTTCGCCGCCCACTTCGACGGTCACCGTCCCCCCCGTCACACTCAACGTAAGATTGACAGTGGCCGGATTGCTGACTTGTAGAACCACATTTTCGCGTCTCACCTTGGCAAACCCGGCAGCCTCCACGGTAACGACATAGCTGGCGGGGGGAAGCTCGAGAAACTGATATACGCCCTGGTTGTCTGTTTTCGTGCCGCGTGAAAACCCCGTGGACGCATTGCTTAAAGTGACGTTCGCTCCAGCGATCGTTGCCCCGGCCGCGTCGTAGACTGTACCTCGCAGCGAAGCGGTTGCGCCTTGTGCTAAAGCAACGCTTCCGAGCGTTAGGCAGGAAGCGATGCAGATCACAACTGGCAGAGCAGTGCGCGCGAGAGAATTGGTTTTCATGGAGAGCCTCACCAAAGTTGGGCATAAATATTGCACGCCGCCTTCCGTTAAGACAAGTCTCAAATGGATGGATTTAACGCCCATGACTGCGCGTCATCTCCTGTATATTGAATTTTCGTTGCGATTCGCTACGAGAATCTGGATTTCAGATCGACGATTCAGATTTCCGTTTTGTCGCATTCAAAAGACAGGAGGAGAGAAAAGAGAGATCCGAAAGATAGCCTGCAGCCAAGATGATCACCACCGGATATCCTTCCAGCGTGTAACGTGGCTCAGGATTCTCGAGCGTTCCAAGGAATGCCGAACGCAGCAGCAAGAATCCAAAGAGCAATCCCACCCAACGAATTCCCGACGATCCCCTAACGAGTGCCCACAGGGCCGCCCCAACATAAGCTAGATTCAGCACGCCAAATCCAACTGCCAACGCAGATTCTTTTTTAGCGTCGTGAAATTCCCACCAGCGCGGGTCGGGAGGAAGGAGCTCGGTTCGCGGCCGTAGCCACATATCCGCGATGCGTAACCCCGGCAGCACGACATAATACCGTAGCGGATGAGCGCGAACGCGGTCCGCGGCCAACTCGCCAAAACGCGCGTCCAGCTCTGCAGTCATGTCCTGAGATTCGTTGTAATCGGCGATCAAGGCTAACGTAGTATCTCTTTCTTCTAAGTTATCGAACGCCCGCGATGGCAGCTTTTGCCCGTCGATCTTGTCGCCTGAAACATTCCAGTAAATCTCTTCCACCGAAACGTAATCGACAATCCAGGTCTTGACCCAACGATTGAAGCCACTCGTCACGAGTTCATCCATCTCATTGGCATAGCGGGGAGCGAGTGGCTGAAACTGATGGAAGGTATGAAAATTGCGAATCGTCCAGGGCCCCAGCGCCAGCGCAACGACTACGAGAATGATCCCAGCCGCGAATGATCGTCGCTTCAGCGATGCAGCACCGTCTGACGACTCGCTGGTCGCCTTTGCCGCAGCGGCCACCAGATAGACGACAACTACCGCGAGCAGAATGCCGCCATCCGGTCGCAGCAGAATGCAGGCACCAATTGCGCCGCCGGTCGCGGCCCACAGTCTGAACGCGTGCGCCTGCCCGCGGTGCATTCGATTGAGCGCAACCACAGCGAAATCGAGCGCGAGCGCAGTAAAGAACACCTCCAAAGTTTCAGTCAGCACTGCAGCCGTATAGTTGGCAAGAAATGGACACAACGTCGCCAAAGCAAAGGCAATCTTCGCCGTGCGTGTCGAAACCACGCGGCGCGCCAGGTCGGCAACAATCATGCAGGTGCCGATGTCGAAGAGAACCTGCACCAGCATCACGGCTCTGAAATTGCCGGCCCCAAATATCCAGAAGATCCCGGCAAGAAATGCGGGATATCCCGGCAGACGCGAATCCGTTGGCAGAATCGGTTTTTCAGGGTGGCCCCCCTGTGTCTCGCCATAAATCCCGTGCTCCAACCAGTTCTTGCCGACGTCGGCATACATACGCGAGTCATCCGTAACCGCAGGAAAATGGACGACGAAAAACAATCGCAATGCCAGACCGGCCAGTGTGAAGCCCCCAAAAATCCAGCGATGTTGGCGGATCAAGCAAAGCACGTTGGGAATATATCCTGAATTACGCGATTTTCGTCCGCAGCACCAGAAAGGTAGCGTTCCAATCCAATGCGGCAGTCAAGAGAGCCGACAGCTGAGAGTTGAGAGCCCGGAACCGGGAGCTGGCCGCTGGCAAGCGGCAACTGCGTTTGACCCCCCGCTCCTCGCACCTTAGGATGTAGTCACCACTAGCAATGGCCAAACAGGTTTTCTACGACCCCCAACAAGCGCGTTGGAAGCGCATTCGGCGTCTCGTCGACGCGGCCGCGTTGGCTTTCTCTCTGCTGGTAATTTTTTTCATCTACAGTGCACTGCGCAACCAGCCTTTCCCCGACCTGTCGTGGCTCACTGAAAAGCGTCCCTATCACGCGCTCAAAGAAAACGAAAAAGCAAAAGCCCGCGAGAAACGCCGCCTCGCCACCATCGCCCGCGCCGGTCATCGCCGCCAACCACGCAAGCATCCCTCGCAGCTCACGCTAAATTCCGAACAGGGCGTCCGCGCCGCTTTCTATGTTTCCTGGGATACGGCCAGCTTCTCGTCGTTGCGCGAGTACGCCCGTCAAATCGACCTGCTCTTCCCAACCTGGCTCCAGGTGCTCAGTCCGGACGGCCACCTGCAAGCCGTGGACACCGAAACCAACACCATGTTCGACGTGGTCCAGGGTCAGAGGGTCCACCTCGTTGACGACAAAGTGATGCCGTTTCTAAAAGCTGAAGACACTAACATGGAAGTTTTTCCAGTGGTGCAAAACTTCGACGGCACCGACTTTGTTCCGGCCATTGCCGATTTCCTTAAGGATCCGCGGGCGCGCGCCAAGTTTCGACGCGAAGTCGGCCTTTTTCTCGCCTCCGATCACTACCGCGGTCTGATGATCGATTTCGAGTCCTTCCCGAAAAGCGGTCAGATCGGATACGTAGCTCTTCTAAACGAGCTCGCGTCCGACCTGCACGCCAAGGGAATGAAGCTCTACGTAAGCGTTCAGGTGCGCAACGAGGACTTCGATTACAAGGCGATATCCGCAGCCGTGGATGGCGTCGTCATCATGAACTACGACGAGCATTTCCCCGGAGCAACTCCCGGCCCTGTGGCGTCGCAAGATTGGTTCGTCGACAACCTCGATTCTGCCGTAGAGGAAATTCCCAAAGAAAAGCTGATCTGCGCCATCGGCAACTACGGTTACGACTGGGCCGAGAAGCCGAAACAAGGCAAGCTTCCGCCGAGCGAAGCCGACAAGAGTGTTTCCGTGCAGGAAGCCTGGCTCGGAGCGCGCGATTCCGAAGAAGACATTGACTTCGATGGCGACGCCCTTAACCCCCATTTCAGCTACGAAGACGACGACCACTTCCGCCACGATGTCTGGTATCTGGATGCGGTGACCGCGCTCAACGAGATGCGCGCCGCCCAGATGGTCGGCATCGAGACCTTCGCCTTATGGCGACTGGGCTCCGAAGACCGCTCCCTGTGGCGTGTCTGGGACATGCCCGGCGAAGCCAATGCCTCTGATCGCCTCAGAGATGTGCCGCCCGGCCAGGATGTC
>Ga0302176_10001490_pt1 | contig 10851 bp, 10 predicted proteins | sample I_Palsa_E1_1_FD_198787 | JGI IMG/M metagenome (GOLD analysis project Ga0302176, IMG submission 198787) | Peat permafrost microbial communities from Stordalen Mire near Abisko, Sweden - I_Palsa_E1_1 | ecosystem: Environmental > Terrestrial > Soil > Palsa > Peat permafrost | place: Sweden...
TGGGGGGAATTTCGACGGAGCCGCGCACGAAGTAAGCGGTCATCCTGAGGGATGGTCGATTAACCGCTTACTTCGTGCGCGGCTCCTTGGGGGCACTCGTGTGGGCGTTATTGCTCGAGCAACTCGATTAGGCCGTAGGTTGGATGATACATCCAGACAATTCGCCGACCGCCGAACGCTACCGCCGGTGCGGGCTCTGACCATTGTCTACACTCGTTCTGCTCAGCGTGGAGGATCGCAGTTTCCAAATGGGGAACGCTGTAGCAAAGGTGAACGAGCTTGTGCCCCTTGGCGAGGCTTACGGCTATCGGTGATTCATCGCCCGCCGGTTCGATCAATTCGACAACCGTTCCATGCAGATCGACGAACGCCACGCTGACGCACTGAATGGGATCATGGACTTTTTCAACGCCCGGCGAAGCGGCGCTGATGTCCGGAACCACCAGGCCCACGTGATGAAAGGTCGCGCCCGGGCCGAAAAGATCAAGAGGCATGAGTTTCATGGCGTCACTCCCGCAGGCAGGGCGCCGGTCTGATGTAATTGATTGAAAGCCCACTTCAGCAATGCCTGATGCACCTTCTTGGCACCGGCGAAAGTCGCATGCCGATCATCCATGAACTCGTCATCGCTGAGCAGATGGGTGAGATCGATCAGTGGAACGCCGTTGGCGGCAGCCATGCGCGGCAATCTGGTTATAAAAATCTGCTCGGCGGGTATTCCGTCGAACCAGGTCCCCGTCGGCATGATCAGCAATGACGCACGCACATGCCGGGCCTTGAGGTAATCGAGCAATCGCTGCAATTGGGCCCATTGGCTGGAGGTTTCGAGAGATTCGCCGATCTTGCTGGCGCGCTCGGCCGCAGCGTGGATCGCCGCGGCGTTTGCCTGTAGGTTTTTCACGGGGGTGATCGATCGCTCGAGCCGGATGGCAAAGCTCCGCCATTGGTTGCGCCGAATGAGGAGCGATCGCTCCCATGGGCTCATCGGCGGCAGGCTGACGCCTTGCTTGGGATCGTATTGAAAAAGTCCCGAGCCATTTAGATAAGCGGGGAAAAAATCACCGGCGCCGCCGAATTGCGCTGTAGTGTCGAGCATATCCTTGTAGTTCAGGCCGATCAGCACCGCCGTCTTGTCGCCGCCGGCGCGCAGCCAACCTTCGTGATCTGTCAGATACTGGACGAATTGAAGCATCTCCAGCGCATCGGCGCCGGGGAAACCATAGTTGTGAATCAATTTGCGCGGCTCTGTGGGCAGATCACCGAACTCTGCGCAGAAGACGACATTGGACGATCCCATCACATACGCCCCGCCGCGCGAATAATCGGCGTGGGGCAGCTCGTCGAGCATAAGCGTCTCGAAGAAATCGCCGTAGTTTCTGGTGCGTAAGAAAGCGCGATTTTGCCGCTCGTACTCGACCGCCGCCCGATCATCCAGCCAGATGGCCAGCCGCTGCGAGCGCGCAGCGACATCCATTGCCGCGCAAAGCATTCCGCACACCGCCAGCAGGAGCAGCGACACCGTACAATGCGTGCGATCCGTGTCCGGCATTCTTAAAATCCTTCGTACACCAGAATGCTGTTACCCGATCCGATGAGCACCCAGGATGCCGCCAGCGCCAATGCCAGCACCAGGATCAACATGATCCGCGGATGTTTCCGCATAACCACATCGAAGAATTTTGGGAGGAAGGAATTCATGCTTATTCACATGCGATGTTTGATCGCATGCCCAAAATTGTGCAGTATTGCCATCGCCGTTGCGACATTCTGCGGGAAAAAAAGCATCGTGAACGCCACGAAGTTCAGAGTCAATACGATGGCTGCAAATCGCACGGTGCGCGACGCCATGTAAGCCTTGAGACCTTTGCGGCCACTGCGCCAAATAATCAGATTCTCCCACATTTTACCCGCACAGATGCCGAGCCCGTGCAGCAGACCGAACACGAGGAAATTCATGGAATTCCCGTGCCATAATCCGGCGATCACAAACGCCACCAGATAGCAGGGATAGACCAGTAAATGGGCTTGCCGGCTCCAGTGTGTGGCGAGCGATTTGTACATCGGCGTAAACAGGTAATCACGAACCCAGAATCCGAGCGATTGATGAAATCGGGTCCAGTAGTCGCTGACATTGCGGGACAAATAGGGCTGGTCGAAATTCTCGGGCATTTTGATGGCAACCAGCGCGGCCGCGGCGATCACGATGTCGCAGTATCCGGAGAAGTTGAAATACAGGAAGACCAAATACCCGTAGAAAACGACGGCGAAGCGCGACAGCAAGCTTACCTGTGAAAGCGAAAGCAAGCTGCCGGGATGCAGGAACATCGACCGCTGTGCTTGATAGTTGTCCCAAAAATAAGGCGAGATCGCCGACACTTTCACCACGCCGATGAAAATGCGGAAATAAGCCCGGAGCACTTCGTGCCGCTCCAGCAGCAACGGTTGCATGCTGCGCCATTGGCCTCCGAAATCCTCAAACCGCTGGATCGGACCGGAAATAAAGCCGAAAAGGTTGAACTGATAATTCAGATACGACCCGAGCGAGAACTCCGGGATTTGCTGCTGCATGACATCGACCAGAAAGTGAATCTGCCGGAAGAGCATGTAGCTCAAGCCGACGGCGACGATCGGGTGCTCCATGATCCGCTGGGGCAGCAGCACACTGATCAGCTCATATTTTTTCAGCACCATGAAGACGGCGACGAGCAAAGCCGTGTAAATCGCAAAAATGGCGGAGTATGGCCGACGCCACAGCACCCGCCCCGCCGCATATCCGCTGAGCGCAAACAGGATCAATGCCAAGCGCGACCAACCGTTGGGCAACGTGAACCAGACGAATGCCAGATTGCAGCAGCTCAATAAGATGCGACGCCACGCCGCCGATGGAAGGGCGTGAAAAACAGCCACCAGCAGAAAAAGCCCCAGCAGGAACTCGAGGCTCGGAATGCTCAAGCGCCGGCCCCCGTTTTTTTGGCGATCATAGCAATCAACGTGCCGATGTTTTGGCCGTGCGCCTTGATATTGGCCAATTCCGCGGCGGCGAACCTGATCTTGAACCGCTTTTCAACGGCGATCATCAGATTGATGGTCATCATCGAATCCCATCCCTCGATATCGGCAGCGGTCATCTCATCGCGCAGCGTGATCTCGTCATCGCCGAACACCTGCCGAAACACCGCCTGCAACTCGCTGCGAATCTCAGCCTCGGTCATGATGCTTCCTTCACGTCAATGAATGTCTCAAAAGGATCCCGGCCCGCCAACTTTAGTTCGTAGGCGCAAACGCCGTCCGGCGATACACCGATGCTTTGGAAGCCCAGCGTGGGATAATGATCTTTCACCAGCGCATTTTTCGCCGTCGGAATATACTTGCCACGCACCATTTTCACTCTGCGCTTTTTGGCTTCAGTACACAGGAGATTCAGCAGCGTATGCTCAACATTCCTCTTGAGCACCCGGCAACTCATGAGCCAGGTGTCGATCTCCAGCACATCGCCATTTACCTTGGCGAGCAGTACGCTGATTAATCCGTTGTCACCGAAACGGTCTGCGAGCGATACGGTGAGCGTGATCCAGTCGGGATTTTTGGCGATCGCCATGACTTCAGCGGTAGTGCGGCGAATGGTGGTCAGGTTGAATTGATTGGACTTGTTGATCAGTTGCGTGCTGCGCTCGAGGGTGAAGTCGGTTATCGGCCCGATTTTGGCAACCATTTGCAGCGATTTGAGGAATTCGTCGAGATTCTCCGCGGAGGTCTCAATCGCCTGCCGCTCGGCGTTTGCCTGGTACATTTCAGTGCGCTGTAAATCCTCATTTCCCAGCCCCACCACCTGAAAATATCGCCCCTGCTCGATCGCCCGGATGAAATCGAGCGGATCGGTGGATACTTCCGGCACCGTCACTTCCGACACCAGTCGGCGAATGATCGAACGCTCCGCCGGGTTGTCGTCGATGAACACAAGCGAATTAATGCCGATGTTCAACTGCTGGGCGATGGTGCGGATGTTCGCCGCTTTATCGTTCCAATTGGCGGTGAAGCAGGAAATGTCGCTCAGCCGAAGCGCCATCTCCGGATGCTTCTCGAACGCTTCACGGGCAATCGAATCGGTGTTCTTGCTGCAGACCGCCAGGATTACCCCGCGCTGGCGGAGTTTCAGGCAGTATTTCTGGAAGGCAAGAAACGATTCGCCCTCACTGTCGCCTTGGCCCAGATGGATGCCGCCCAGCTCGTCATCGCCGATCACGCCGCCCCAAAGCGTGTTATCCAAGTCGAGCACGAGGCATTTCTTGGACAAGCCCATTTGCGCGAGCAATACGGATGCAACGCTGTGGGCATATTCCACCAGGCACTCCGGCGCGCAGGGCAACTTGGCGTGCTGGAAATAACGTTCATCGTTCCACGTTCGCCGCCCCACTTCCGCCGCCAGGGCATCTAGATCATGGATGGTCACGAAGGGCGGTGCTGATTCGGCCAGTGAATGATTGACATGCTCGACAAACCGCCCCATCGACGCTGAATACCGCATTTCGTGGTTGCCGAGTTGCCGCCACGCAGGCCGGTCGAAATTATTCTGCACCACCTGGCAGCCGAGACGATCGTGCAATGTCCGCCAGAGCGCGAGCCACTGGCCGTGTTCCGCCGCTGCCTTCTGATTGACCGCCGCGGCGTCTTCGTTGATGGCCGGCAGGTGCGTCAGATCCCGCCATGTTGTCGCAATGAACACCGTCTTGGGCTTGAACTCGTATAACGCCGACCCCGCATCCAGAATCTCCTGCCGCATGACGCCGTAATCCGCCTCATACAGCGCCAGATCCACCCCACCGGCGAAGAGGAACAACTCGACCATCTCAACCAGGTTTGTACTCGTGAAGCTGGCCAGCACCGCCAGCCGCAAATGATGGGCGGATGGGGCAACCTTCCCGCGCAGCCGCTTGTACATTCGCCAAAGCGATTGCATGGAGGTGTAGTCGCGCGTCGGCAGCGTTGCTTTGCGCAGAACCGCAGCGGCTTCTTCCAATCGACCCGCATCGATGAACTGCTTGATCCCACGCCCCAGCGCCACAAACGCGGTGGAATTAGTGTCCGGCGCAAGGCAAGGTTCCAGCAGCGCCTCGAGCAACGCTCCGTCCCCGGTCTGTGATCCTGAAACGATGCTCACCTTCGCCCTCTGTGCCGCACGGGGCAATTCATGTCTGTTGATTGCACATTAAAGGAGGTATTCCGGGTCGTCAAACCGGATTTCACCGCTTACTTCGTGCGCGGCTCTTGGGGGCTCTCGGATTCGGTTAAGCCTTGGCCGCGGGTGGTTTCGCTGCGTCCTGCACACGTGTCAGCTCCGTTTCAATATCGCCGGGAAGCACCCAGGTCCACGAAATTGTCTGGGCCGCGGCGAGCATGGCCTGGTTCACCTCGGCCAACTGCTTTTCCAAGTCCTGGACCTGCGAGCGGATTCGCCGCACGGCTGCGATCTGCGCTTGATCGGTGAGCGGGGACGTCAAAGGCGCATCCATGCCCAATAGGCGCTGCGCATCCTCCGCGACCTGGGCCACAAACCGGTTCACCATTGGTTCGACCCGCTTGGCCGCTTCGAGCATATCGGACGTCATTTTTTCAAACATGCAGCCTCCGGGTCGCTTCATGATAAGTGTAACACCTACGCCCCTCTGGCGAGATGCGCGAAATGGGTGGAGCAGTCAATTTTCGGATCGGGCCTTGCCGCACCCCATTTCAGGCCGCCGAGGATTTCGCTGTTGATTTCAGAAGCCTGTTCAAGGATAATCACCGGTCCGTTCACTGGGCTGTTCGACAATTGCGTGAGGGTTTCAGCATGGCATGTCTGCGCCGTGGCCGCGGTTTAGCGTCTTGGACCAACTTTATTGTGCCAGCTGCTTGCGCGGGGGCAGCGTGTTATGTATTTCCAATCGGCGCTCGCGCCGATCAAATTGGCCTAAGTGAACTGCAAGCCATCCAGCCGGGCCTCAATGGCAGCGGCATTCGAGTGGCTCAGGTCGAGGGCCCGGAAACTAACGGGAGCAATCCGCCTGATTTTGAAGTGAATCCATCGGCCTCGAACGTCAACCAACCAGCTTCGCTGTTCACTTATTATTCCACCAACGGCATCACCACAACTTTCAACGACGGGGTTGTCGGCGCTCTCTCTTATCACGCCAACGATGTGGCTTCGCAGTTTTACGGCACTCAGTTCGGCGTGGCCACGAACGTCAGCCACGTGGACAATTACGAAGCCAGCTATTTCATCAGCACGGTGATCGCCGGGGCCGGGACGATGGCGGCCCAGGTAATCAATTCGAGCTTTGCCATTACGGACAGCCAGGATAATCCGATTCAGGATCCGACCACCGATCAAGAGTTCGATAATTACGCGGCGAATAATCCGACGAAGATTTTTGTGGCGGCGGCGGGCGACGGCGGCCCACCGATTTCTCCAGCCACGATGTACAACGGCATCGCGGTGGGTGCTTACGGCGGCGCTACGGCCACGGGGCCGACAACGATTGGTGGCCGCTCCAAGCCGGATATTGTTGCTCCTCAGACGGCGACCAGTTTTGCCTCGCCTCTGGTGGCTGGCGCTGCGGCGATTCTAGTGCAGGCGGGTGCGGCCGGCGATGGCGGCGTGGGCACGATCAGCAGCTCGCAGGATTTTCGCACGGTTAAGGCATTGCTTCTCAACGGAGCGGTGAAGCCCGCGGGATGGACGCACAGCGCGATGATGCCGCTTGATCCGTCGAACGGCGCCGGCATTTTGAATATTTATAATTCCTACGAATTGCTCGCCGCCGGACGGCAGACGCCGACGACTTCGACCATCACCCCCAGCACCGGCGGCAATTACACGCCGGCCACCAATATCGCCAGTTTTAAGCCAAGCTCCGGCTGGGATTTCAATACCATCACCAACACGGCCATCACGGATACCATCAACCATTATTACTTCAACCTGACGAGCGCCTCGACAGCGACGGCGACGATAGACTGGGAATTGCAGGCGAATCAGACCACGCTGAATAATCTCGATTTGCTGCTTTACAACGTCGCCAGCGGCACGATGGTGGCCGAGAGCGACAGCCTGGTGGATAACGTGGAGCAGGTATATCTCGCCTCGCTTCCGGCGGGTGAATATGACCTGGAAGTCGTGAAGCGCGGCAACTCGGGTACCAACACGAGTTTTCTGGATGCCAGTGAAACGTATGGGCTGGCGTACAGCTTTGCCCAAACACCAGAGCCGACATCATTCATCAGCGTGGCCGGTGGGGCGATGGTTCTGCTGGCCCGGAAACGACGCCGGCGTCCGATCGGATGAATTGCCGACGGTGATGATCGGAGTTTGATCCCTTTCCACCGTGCCCCTGCGGGGCGACCGCTCCGCGGTGTGTCTGAGCATCACAGTTTACTATTTAGGCATTGGCTGCCGCTTCGACCCCGGGTTGGTCGAGATAGAGCATTTCCGTTTCGGGTGAAAATCCAAACAGCTCCGCATAGCGGCCCCAGCCCACGACCGTCGCAAACATCGCCTCGGGATCCTGCGTGGGCAGCCGCATGGCGAATTCCTCCGTCACCACATCCTGCGGCAACTGCTTGCCGGGCGCTTGCTGCAACATTTCCAGCACCGCGCGGAACGTGCTCAGGGTGCGCAGCTGCTTATTGAGGATTTGTTTGCGACCGTTGACGTCAGCGTCGAGGAATTGGTTGCCGATGTCGGTCAGCATCACGGTGTTTTTGGGCGTGTCGAGAAAATCGAGCATCTCGCCGCCTTTGATAACGGCCAAGGTATGGCCGAAATCGTAATCGGTGATTTGATCCAGGCCGAATATATCCATGCATCCGCCACGATCGCGCAGAATTTCCATAAGGCCAAAGATTTCACCGACATTCACCCGTGGCAACGGCTGCGGCACGGCCATATCCTGAGCGCTCGATGCGGCGACGGCCGGCTCATCGGGCAGATGCTCACGCACAATCACATCGTGAATCCGCTGCACCATGGCCAGGAAAGCAGGGGATTGATAATCGCGCGGATGGGGAATCGTGTTGGTGATGATCTGGCGGATGTGGCCGGGCCGGCTTCCCATCACGATGATTTTGTTGGCCAGAAAAACGGCTTCCTGGATGATGTGTGTGATCATCAAAACACTTTTGATCGGCGGCACCTCGCCATGGCCCTGGCGGATGCCACCCTCGGCCAGTAGGCGGTACACTTCGCTGCGCAGACTCTCGGCGGTGAACACATCGAGGGCGCTGAACGGTTCATCCATGCAAAGCAATTCCGGCCCCCGGGCCAAAGCACGGGCAAAGCCCACGCGCTGCTTCATGCCGCCGGATAGTTCCTTCGGATATGCCTCTTCGTATCCCTCCAGCCCCACCATATCGATGCACCGAGCCACACGCTGCGAGGCGGGCTCGGGGCTTAGTCCCAGTCCGTTGAGCGCAACCTGGATATTTTCGCGGACCGTGAGCCAGGGATACAGGGCGAAGTTCTGAAAGACGATGGAAATGCCGGGATGAATTCCGTGCAGCGGCTCGCCGTGCGCAAGCACCTCTCCGCTGGTGGCCTGAACCAATCCGACCATGGTGCGCAGCAACGTGCTTTTACCGCAGCCGCTTGGACCGAGAATCGCCACCACTTCTCCAGCGCCGATGGCCAGGGAAATGTCCTTGATCGCCAGCGTATCCTGCGCTCCGCCGTAGGAAACGGAAACATTGCGAATCTCACAAATTGGTGCGCCATTTTCAGCCATGAGGTCAGGTCCTGTGGATTAGGTGTTAAGGCTGTAGCGATCTTCGGCCAATCGATACAGCCGCTTCCAAAAGATGCGGTTGACGATGACTACGAATATGGCCATGAGCACGATGCTGGCGGTCAGCAGCGGGAAATTGGCGTCGGCCGTGGCCTGGCTGATGATTGAACCCAAGCCAAATGCCACGAGCGGTTGACTGTTCTGTCCCACCTGGACATATTCCGAAACAATCGTCGCATTCCATGCCCCGCCCGCCGCGGTGATCAGGCCGGTCACCAGATACGGAAAAACGCACGGAACATACAGACGGGTCCATTTCTGCCATCTGCTCATGGCGTAAACATGGGCCGCCTCTTTCAAATCGGCGGGGATGGCCGTCGCGCCGGCGATCACGTTGAACAGAATGTACCACTGCGTACCCATCAGCATGAGCACGACGCAGCCGGTGGTAAACGGAATATGCCAGGCCACGATCGCCAAAGTCACCAGGGGAAATAGCATTGGGGCTGGAAAACTCGCCACCACTTGAATAATAGGCTGCATCCGCTGCGACCATTTGGGCGACAGGCCGATGAGAACTCCGACCGGCAGCGCCCACATCGCCCCGATCAACACCGCGGCGGATGTTCTAGCGAAAGAGGCCAGCAACGCCAGCGAAACGCGCAACCAATCATGCCCTGACAGGCGAATCAGCAAATGCAGCAGTTTCCATGCGCCCGCCGCCGCCCCCACAACAAGCAGGCAGACGATGAGCCAGTTGATGACGGAAAAATATTTCTTCCTGGCAGCGGATGCTTTTTCGATGGACTGAACCGATTCAACAAGTTTCTTCGGCTGACGATTTCGCTTGGATACCAGTCGCTTTTCCCGCCGCGCCCATAGGCTGCCGATCCAATTCCAGAAAGCTGACATCTGCAGCAGATTCAGCACCCAGGACTGCGGCTTATCCGCTTCGGAAGTATCTTCAAGTTTGAAGCGCTGGCTCCAGACCACGATGGGCCGCCAGAACAGTTGATCGACCGCGACAATCATGATGATCATGGCGATTACCGCGCCCAGAATCGGCCGGTAGGTTGCCCACACATGCGGATCAAATTCGCTGGTGGCCTGGCTCATGTAAGAACCGAGGCCGGGCAGCCGGAAATCACGGCCCGGACCGAGGGTGAACGCTTCTTCAATGCTGAGCAGAAACCAACCGCCCGCCATGGACATCATGGAATTCCACACCAGGCCGATCATGGAAGCCGGCACTTCCAACAGCTTAAAAATCTGCCAACCGCTCAGACGATTAACGGCGGCCACTTCGCGCAAAGCGGAGGGAATTCCGCGCACGCTGCCGTGGTAGCTGAACGTCATGTTCCAGACCTGAGCGGTGAAAATCATCACTACGCAGGCGATTTCCAATCCAATTTGCCGCGTAGGAAACAGCAGGACCATGGCCATCACCACGCCCGGCAAGAATCCGAGCACGGGAATCGACTGCAGCACGTCCAAGGCCGGCAGCATGATTTTTTCCGCACGGTGGTTGTGGGCGGCGATGGTGCCGTAAATCAACGTGAATACCAGTGACAATGCGTAGGCGGCGAATCCCCGAGACAAGCTGAACAGCGTGTATTTTGGCAGCGACGATAACAAGAGGCTGATATGGACGGTCGCGGTGTAAGGCTTGCTGACTTGCTGTGTGTAGCTGAGCATCGCGCCGAGCAGGGCACCGATCCCGAGGAGCACAAGCAAATCGATGCCGAGCTTGCCGGGCTTTCGCAGGGCCTCGCGGACTCTGCGCGTGTAAAAGACGACTAATGCCACGAACCGATCTCCGATTCCCGAATGTTGCCCCGATCCGCGAGGCTTGCCCGACCATTATCGGCCAGCGCAAAGGAATCACGCAAGGAGAGTTGCGGACCGCTTACTTCGTGCGCGGCTCATTGAGTTTTTAATCGGGGCTCGGCGGAGGAATGGTGCGCGTGGCCATTGCCATTTTTCGATCTGCCATTGGGGCTGGCGGGTATTGCCGAGATGTGGCGGCCGAGGGAAATATTTTCGACGCCGCGCACTTGCGGATTGGGATAGGTCCAAATTTCCCCAGCGTGCTCGC
>Ga0302176_10001501_pt1 | contig 10784 bp, 10 predicted proteins | sample I_Palsa_E1_1_FD_198787 | JGI IMG/M metagenome (GOLD analysis project Ga0302176, IMG submission 198787) | Peat permafrost microbial communities from Stordalen Mire near Abisko, Sweden - I_Palsa_E1_1 | ecosystem: Environmental > Terrestrial > Soil > Palsa > Peat permafrost | place: Sweden...
TATTTGCGAGGACCTATGACTCGACCGGAAGGATAATCCGAAGCGATGGGCATCTGTACAGAACTCGAACCGGAGGGGACGCCTCTGGCACCGCTGGCTACAACATTGGTTCTGCATTGACGAACATAAATGCTAGGGGCAAGATGCTCAAGTTCGCTCTTCTGGCCATTACTAGCGACCAAGATGCTCCGTTGCCAGTAAGTCAGGCTGAGGAAGCAAGGTCCAGACAGTATCAGCAATTCAGCCTCCGCCCGTGACTGTGACCCAAACAACAGCCAAGGCTGCCGATGAAGGCCGGGATTCGGCCGATGCGGCGACAAGCGCAGGCAATCCTGCGCGTCCGGCGGCCGAAGCGACCGTCGAAATCTCATCGGCCCCCTCAGGGGCAGACATCGAAATCGATGGTAGTTTCGTCGGAAGCACGCCATCCTCGGTGACCATAGAAGCTGGGGAACATACTCTCGGGGTTTCGAAGAACGGTTACAAACGGTGGGAGCGCACCCTTAGGAGTTCGACGGGGAACATCAGAATCGCGGCAGCGTTAGAACCGATAGCCGTTGCTTCCGCCGCGACTGCCCACACGGAAACACTCGCCCCAAGTCTATCCCCAGCGAATCAGTCGTCCTCTTCGGTAGCCGGCATGGCGTCGCCGAGGGATGACAGTCCAGGTACCGCAGCGACCCAAACCATCCGCGCTCCTGAACCCGCCACTAGTTTACCCGGCGGTCCGCCCGAAGAAAGTTTGATGGGGGTTTCGTTTGCGGGAAATCCGACCGTGAGACACGACGGAGTCGAAATCTCAGGTGTGCAGCCTAAGGGACCCGCAGACGGTATAGACATAAGAGCGGGAGATGTAATCCTCGCTCTCGACGCCCACTATTTTTTCACCATCGACGAAGTCCGCGCCGAACTCCAACGATACAAACCTGGGGCGCGCTTGCTAATACGATACCGACGCAATCAATTTATCTCCGAGAATTACCTGACTCTTCGCTCTCAGGACGCGGTTCCTCACAGATGATGCGTCGGGCCGGCCCGGCGTAAACCAGATCAAGGGCGCGCCGCTCAAGCTTCGATCCGGCGGGGATTTTGACTTTCATGCGCTCGGCACGATCCACTCAAAACTCCACCCGCTCTCAAATCTTTCCACAACTCCCATGTGACATCTGACCTTGTGCCGCGGCCAAACATGCGCGATCATAGTCGAGGCCGCGACGCTCGGGTGAACCCGAATCGTCGCGCCCTAAGTTCTTCGTTCCAAAGAACTTAGTATCTAAGTTCTTTGTTCCAAAGAACTTAGTATCTAAGTTCTTTGACATCCGTATCTTGCCGGGAATTTCCTGCTAACGTGCTGATTACAAAGATTTTGAAAAAAGGGGGGGAGGGGGCTATCCGAGAGGAAATCTCGTGGCCCAGGCCGGGGACTCGACTCCCAGCCCGTCTCCGCAAATTTATTTTTCGATGAAGAATTCACCCGCCTCGCCGCTGCGGCCGACGGCCGACAAACAACGACCGCCCGAGCAGCGACTGCCCCACTGGCTAACTGTCCTTAATCGCGAAGTCATCGCCTGCCCGCGCTGCCCGCGCCTCGTCGCATACCGTGAACAAGTAGCCCGCGAGAAACGCCGTGCGTATCGGGACCATGACTACTGGGGCAAGCCCGTTCCCGGCTTCGGCGACCCCGCTGCGCGAGTGCTGGTCATGGGATTGGCTCCCGGCGCGCACGGCTCCAATCGCACCGGACGCCCATTCACCGGCGATGCCTCCGGCAAGTTCATGTTCCCCGTGTTATACGAAACTGGATTCGCCAACCAGCCCAACGCCACCGACCGCAACGACGGCCTCAGGCTGAAAGATCTGTACATCACTGCCGCAGTCCGCTGCGCCCCGCCTGCGAACAAGCCCACGCCCGCGGAATTGGCGAACTGCGCGCCGTTCCTCGATCGCGAAATTGAGGGATTAGGAAAAGTAAAGGTCGTGGTCGCGCTGGGCAAGATCGGCTTCGATGCGTATCTGAACTACCTGAAACGCCGCGCTTTGCCTCCGAACGAACAACGCTCTGTCTCCAAACGTTATCCCTTCAAACATGGCGCCAGTTACCGGTTACCCGATGGTAAGGTGTTACTGGCCTCTTACCATCCTTCAAACCAGAATACGCAGACCGGCAAGCTCACGCGAGAAATGTTTGTGGCGATCTTTAAAGAGGCGGCAAGACTTGCCGATGAGTAGTCTGAGGCGCCGCTGGAGCCGGATTGCTGCACCCACCCCACATCGGGGTCATAGCTCACAAAGCAGGGTCACGAACCGGGGCGGCGCCGATGAATATAACGACGACCAAAAGTTAGAAGCCCACCATGACCGGCTCCGGTTCCAGGTGAATTCCCCAAATTTCTTCTACACGCTGCTGGATCTGCTCTTGCAAAGCGAGAACGTCGGCTGCCGTCGCTCCGCCGCGATTCACGATGGCCAACGCATGCTTGCGCGAAATGCCGACGCGGCCAAAGCCATAACCTTTCGTGAATCCCGAGCGCTCGACCAGCCAGGCCGCGGAAATTTTCTTGTGGGTTTCGAGCGCCGGATAGCTGGGCACGGTCAATCCTCGCGCCCCAGCCCGCTTCTTCAGATCGTCGTGCTGCGCTTCCGACAGTACGGGATTCTTGAAGTAAGATCCCGCACTCTGGCAGTCCGCGTCTCCGGCCACGATCAGCATCCCTTTGAGGGCGCGGATGTGGCGCACCGCTTCGCGCGTTTCGGCAAGATTCGGCGCAGTTTCGCGGCCCTCGAAGTGCCGCTTGAGATCGGCATAGGCCATGCGCGGGCTGCCTTCCGGCTTAAGCGCGTACGTAACGCGCAGAACGATGAACCGCCCGCGCTCCGTGGTATTGAAGATGCTGGCGCGGTAGCCGAATCCGCAAGCCTCGCGGCAGAGTTCGCGCACCTGCCCATCTCTCAGGTCGAGCACTTGCACCGATTCAATGGTTTCCGCTACTTCCTGCCCGTAAGCGCCGACGTTCTGCACGGGCGTCCCGCCCACGCTGCCCGGTATGCCGCTCAGGCACTCGACGCCAGCGCAGCGAGCGATCACCGCGCGAGAAACAAATCTGTCCCAGGATTCGCCGGCGCCAACGTCGAAAACAACGTTGCCGTCTTCATCGTGCCCGCTGCGTTGCTCAATGCCTTGCAGCGCCACCTTCAACACCAGGCCGGACCAGCCGGAATCGGCGACGACGAGGTTGCTGCCGCCGCCCAGAACGAACAGCGGGAGGTCGCGCGAGTGCGCGAATGCAATCGCCTCTTGCGCTTCACTGATGTTCCCAGGCTCGACGAAATACCTTGCCGGGCCTCCAATTTTGAACGTGGTCAGCGGAGCGAGCGGAATGTTTTCCAGCAACTGCACGAATCATTTTACAGGGCAAGGCCGCAACCGCACACCCGTCGCTGGTTCTAGTCGCTAGGCCACGGCCAGATACACATACCGCAGTATGAACAGGACGGTGAGAATCCACACCAACGCATTGATTTCGCGAAATTTTCCCGCCGCGACCTTCACCACCGTGTAAGAAATTAGCCCCAGGCTAAGGCCGGTTGCAATGCTGAACGTGAGCGGCGTAGCCAGAATCGTGATGAATGCCGGCACGGCTTCGCTGAACTCCTCCCATGCAACCTGCTTGATGGATTGTGACATGAGCACGCCCACCAGAATCAGAGCCGGTGCGGTTGCATAACCTGGAATTGCCGTCGCCAGCGGCGCGCAAAACGCCGCCAGCATAAACAGCACGGCGACCGCGATATTACTCAGCCCGGTCCGAGCTCCGGCCGCGACTCCGGCCGCGCTTTCGATGTAGCTCGTCACCGTCGACGTGCCGGTCAACGCGCCGAATACCGTGCCCACGGCATCCGCCACCAGCACGCGCCCAACGCGCGGAATCTTGCCATCCTTGATGAACCCGCCTTGCTCGCAAACTCCCACCAGTGTCCCCACGTTATCGAAGAGATCCACGAACAGGAACGCAAACGCAATTTCGAGCAAGCCGAGATGCTTCAAGCCGTGAAAGTCCAGTTGCAGAAACGTGGACGACGGATGCGGCATCGAAAAGATCGCAGCCGGCCAACTGGTGATGCCGCGCACAATCCCGAGCAGAGCCGTGCCCACAATGCCAAGCAAGATCGCGCCCGGAAACTTTCGCGCCATAAAGATCAGAGTCAGCGCGAGGCCGAAACACGCGGTCTGCACTTCCTTATCCGAAAAGCTGCCCAGGCCAACAAATGTGGCGGAATTGGCCACCACGAGTTTCGCGTTCCGCAGGCCGACGAACGCGATGAACATGCCGATGCCCGCCGCGGTCGCGTGCTTCAGGCAATCGGGCATGCCGTTGACGATCTGCTCGCGAACCCGCGTCACCGTGAGCACGAGGAAGAGGCAACCCGAGCAGAAGACCACCGCCAGCGCTGTTCGCCACGGAACATGCATCGCCATGCAAACGGAGTAAGTGAAATAGGCGTTCAGCGACATTCCCGGCGCCAGCGCGATGGGATAATTTGCGTAGAGTCCCATCACGAGCGTGGCGACCGCCGCGGAAAAACAAGTCGCAAAGACCACGCCTTCCGGAGGCATTCCCGCCTGCGCGAGAATCTGCGGGTTCACCACGATGATGTAAGCCATCGTGACGAAAGTAGTCAGTCCGCCGAGCATCTCCTGTTTCACGGAAGTGTGGTTCTCGGCGAGCTTGAAATAGCGATCGATCAAATGGTTTCCTCAGTAGGCGATCTTGTTGGGTTTCTCTTGCCACGCCCGAAACGCCGCGAGAGCCTCTTCGCGCATCATCTGACTCGTGGGGATGGCGCGCTGCGCAACCGGCAGCGGAATCTCGCGATAGATCAGCGAATCGTCAAAGCCAATGCTGGACGCATCCGCCGCCGCATTCGCAAAATAGATGCGCGCGAGCCGCGCCCAATAGATTGCGCCCAGGCACATCGGGCACGGTTCGCAGGAAGTGTAAATCTCGCAGCCCTGCAGGTCGAAGACGCCGAGCTTCGCGCAGGCCGCGCGAATGGCAAGCACTTCGGCGTGCGCCGTCGGATCTTTGGTCGAGGTAACCTGGTTCGCACCTTCGGCAATCAGCTCGCCGTTTCTCACGATCACGGCGCCGAAAGGCCCGCCTCGTCCCGAGTGGACATTCTCAATCGAGAGCTGAATGGCGCGCGCCATGAAAGGGTTGTCCATGTGGTTGCTCGGCTCAACGCATGACTGAAGACAGTGTGCCCACGCCTGCCATCCGCGAATCCGCGAGCACCTCGGTCGACATGGACGCTTTCGCAGCCGCTTCGCTGAGAAGGGAGTATAAGCCGGGAGCCAGAAGTCCGTAAAAAATTCTTTTGATTTCCCCGACCTGGCGTTGAGCGCCATACCGATTTACGCCTATGGTGCAATGGCCTCGGGGAAAACAGAATTTTTCCTGAGTGGCCCGTGATCCGACGGCAGGCGGCGGCCAGCGCCAACGAACCTTCCAACCTTTCACAACGAACCTCGGGGCGTCAGTTTGTGAGGCGCCCGTTTAGGTTTCCATCGGTCAAGAGTGCTCGGAAGGTCCACAAGGTTTCGGAGGAGCGCCGTGTGCATTCGCTCGCCGAAACGTGCCACATTGAGTACGTGGTGGCAAGCTTTGTCAGACACCACGACATCGCAGTATGGGACTGCCAGAGACATAGCGTCGATGTCGTAGATATCATTGGCAGCCCATAGCTTGAATCGGTCGCGATGCCAAGCCGTCTTCAATTCAATCGACACCTCGGTACTGGGCATTGCGCGAACGAACTTGCGAGCCGATTGTGGGTCTGAGATTACATCAGTGAGCAAAAGATCCCTCTCTACAAGAGCCCGCGGAGGAATATCCTGGAACTCGATACTGAGCTCGCGCGCTGAGACCACATCGCGCAGGCGACCGCGCCGCCACGGGACTTCGCCGTCGAGCATGGGGGTTAGCTCGCGCTCTTGGGCAGCTCGGCTCTCGGCGACCTGGACCGCAGCTTCACGTTTCCAGCCAAGCGCACGTAAGCCCTCTACCTCGTTGTTGGCCGGACCTTGAAGCACTGATCGATCAAGAAGCAGAGTCGCCTGAGCCACGAAATCATTGAACGCTTCTGCCCCCATACGCTCTCGCGCTCGGCCGGTCGCGTCCCCCGAAGGCCCCATGATCCTCAATCCGCTCTGGAGGCCGAAACTGTGGCGGACGCCTCGTCCTAAGAGGGCGATCATTGGCAGCGCACTCGGTTCCTGCGCGAATCGGTCGAGCATTGCGGCGAGTTCTAACTCCATAACGACAACCCGGTTGACTAGCGATGCGAAGCCAGTTAATTCCTCCATGATGTCGGCGATTGCTCGACGTTGCGCAGGATCCTTTATCTTGTTCATCTCCATGTAGTGGACCGCCGACAGGACGAACACCGCGGTACCTGCCGATCGAGCAGCACGGCATGCCTCAAGTGTCCTCACGAAAGAACTGCCCTTCGGATGGCCGACCGACGCCTGCGCCAGAGATATCCAGTGGTTAAGGTCAAGATAAACGACATTCACATTGGCCGATGGCAAGTCCAACAGTCGAGGCCAGACAAGGGCGGGCGGCTCGTCTCTCATGTTGTGTCCGTTCTGACCTACTACTTGATTTTAGCGATTCCGCCATGCCCAACAACCTCTCATCCCACTTTTATGCGGACCCGCAGTTCCGGATACCCCGCGCGCCGCCGCCAAATCCCGAGTCGCCAGCAACCCGGAAACTGACGTCTAGAAATCTGCCGGCAGCGTCGATCTCTAGCCCAACCCACCAGAGGCAAGAGCCCCCGCCAACTTCAGAGGCACCACAGTGGCACGCTCTTTTTCGCATCTCCATCGTTAAGAACTTCTGCCCACACGCGGGCCGCGAGTTGCAAGTACCAATCCCTCTCTCCCCGAATCCACAGTCCCCTGTGACATCTGACCTTGCGCCGGCCATCGAAGTTGCGCGATCATGGTCGAGGCCGTGACGGTCGGGAGAACCCCATCGTCGCGCCTGTAAGCCATTGGTTTCAAAGATCTTAGTATCTAAGCCTTTAGACTCCCGATGTTGCGGGGAATTTCCCTCCAACTCGATGATTCTAAAGATTATGCAAAAAGGGGGGGAGGGGGCCGGCCATTCACGATTAACTCTCGGCCATAGAAAATCTGCATTCTCCATGCACGCGTCGGTCGCCGCCGCAAATATTTTTCAGGCATATTTCCACAGGCCTAATGACGATGCGGTACGCTTGCATCCTGAGCAAGTTCTGTCAGGAGCGAACACTTGAAGCCGCAAGCCTTCCGATCGCGCCGTGTCGTAACACCCGACGGAATCCGCCCCGCGGCCATTCTTGTGGAAGGCGAGAAAATTCAAGCGGTCGTTTCTCCGGATCAAGTGCCCGCGAATTTCGCCGCGCACGATTTCGGCGACGCGGCAATTCTTCCCGGACTCGTTGACTCCCACGTTCACATCAACGATCCCGGACGCGAGGAATGGGAGGGATTTGATACGGCAACGCGCGCCGCCGCCGCCGGAGGCTACACGCTTCTCGTAGACATGCCTTTGAACTGCTTGCCGCCAACAACCACCGTCGCGTCGCTCCAAGCAAAGCGCGCAGCGGCAGCCGGACGATGCCGCGTAGATTGGGCAGCTTGGGGAGGAGTCGTCGCGGACAATCAGGACCACATTGAAGCACTCGCCGCTGCAGGCGTGCTGGGTTTCAAATGTTTTCTCGTTCATCCCGGCATCGATGGCTTCACGATGGTTACGGAGCAGCAGCTTCGAGCGGCATTGCCTGCTGTTGCGCGCAGCGGTCTGCCGCTGCTCGTGCACGCGGAGCTACCCGGACCAATCGACACAGCCACGGAAACGTTGGCCAGTGCCGATTGGCGACGCTATTCGACCTATTTGCAATCTCGTCCGGAAGAGGCGGAACTGGCGGCGATTCGGCTGCTTTTATTGTTGTGCCGCGAGTACGAGTTTCGCTTGCACATCGTTCATCTGTCGGCCAGCGCAGCACTGCCCGAGTTGTCCGCGGCGCGGTCGCAGGGACTTGCGGTGAGCGTGGAAACCTGCCCGCACTATCTGCATCTGACCTCCGACACAATCGAAGACGGAGCGACAATATGCAAGTGCGCTCCTCCGATTCGCAGCCACGAGAATCGCGAAAGACTTTGGCAGGGACTGAGAGAAGGCGCAATCGATCTGGTGGTCACAGACCATTCTCCTTGTCCGCCGGCAATGAAGCGGCTTGACGAAGGAAACTTCAAAACCGCCTGGGGCGGAATTTCGAGCCTTTCAGTGGCACTGCCTCTGATGTGGAGCGAGGCCGGCGAACGCGGGTTCACGTTGTCAGATATTGTGCGCTGGATGGCTGAGGCTCCGGCTCGACTTGCCGGCTGTGGCATGCACAAAGGACGAATCGCTGCGGGATTCGACGCCGACTTCGTCGTCTTCGATCCCGACGCCGAGTTCGTGGTGACGGAAGATCGGTTGCACTACCGCCATCCTCTTTCCCCATACCTGGGAGAAAAACTTCACGGCGTGGTAAAGGCCACTTATCTCAGGGGAAAGCCCGTCTTTGTGGAGGGTGAATTTCCTGGAGAGCCAGTGGGCCGAGAGTTCCGGCTGCGGCGCCAACCCGCAACCTAATTGACCTTATTGATTTTTTGGATTCTTCGTTCTCCACCATTTCAGCCAATTGCGGCCTGTCTGTCATACACTATCCCAACTGTGGCGAAATCATGAACCACGAACGCATCGTCGGCACGTCCGTTCCGCGCAAGGAAGGCCGCGAAAAGGTGACCGGGAGAGCTCGGTACGTGGACGACATGATTTTGCCAGATATGCTTTATGGCGCGACGGTTCGCAGCCAGATTCCTCGCGGAAGAATCGGCAAGATCACGTTCGACTCCAGCATCGCATGGAACGAGTTTGTGATCGTATCCGCGAAGGATATTCCCGGCAAGAATTGCATCGCGCTGATCGGAGACGATCAACCCTGCCTTACGAGTGAGTTCGTGAACCATCCCGAAGAGCCCATTCTGTTGCTGGCTCACCCGGATCGCCACATGCTTCGCAAAGCCGTTGAGGCGGTATCGATCGAATACGAGCCGCTACCCGCTGTGTTCACGATTGAGGAAAGCGAGCGTGGTTCCCAAGTCATTTGGGGCGCTGACAACACGTTCAAGACCTATCGAATTGAAAAGGGCGATGTCGATGCGGTTTGGGCAACTGCCGACTACATTGTCGCAGGCGAATACTCGACCGGCGCGCAGGAGCAGCTTTACATAGAAAACAACGGGATGATCGCCGCTTTTGATGCGGAGCAGGGAATTACCGTTTGGGGTTCGTTGCAGTGTCCTTACTATGTGCACAAGGCGTTGATGACGCTGTGCAGCTTGCCCGCCGAAAGAGTTCGTGTCGTGCAAATGGAAACCGGCGGCGCTTTCGGCGGCAAGGAAGATTATCCGTCGATAATCGCGGGGCATGCCGCGCTTTTAGCGATTAAGTCGGGCAGGCCGGTGAAGATCGTCTATGATCGGGCCGAAGACATGGCTGCCACCACGAAACGGCATCCTTCTCGCACGCGCCACCGCACTGCCGTAAGCAAAGACGGCAAAATTCTGGGCGGAGAAATCGAGTTCACGATTGACGGCGGGGCGTATGCGACGTTGTCTTCAGTGGTGCTCTCGCGCGGTGCGATTCATGCGGGCGGGCCTTACTACTGGCCGAACGTGCGGATTCGCGCAAAAGCCGTTGCCACAAACATGCCGCCGCACGGGGCCTTTCGAGGTTTTGGCGCGCCGCAGAGCGTGTTTGCCATGGAGCGGCACATGGATCGGATCGCTCAAGTGGTGGGGCTTTCACCGATCGAACTCCGGCGAAGGAATTTCCTGGAGCCGGGAGAGACGACGACTACCGAACAGACGGTGCGCGAACCGATCGATCTGGGAAAACTGCTCGACCGGGCAGTCAGCCTTTCGGATTATCACTCGAAGAAGGAGAGATTCTGGATCGAGAATCAGTCGGGGACCACAAGGAAAGGTATGGGCATCGCTGCGTTCCTGCACGGCGCAGGATTTACCGGATCGGGGGAGCGCTACCTGAGTTCCGTCGTGGGGGTGGAGGGGTGCGCCGACGGTGGCGTTTGCGTTCTGGTTTCGAGCACAGAATTTGGCCAGGGAACCAAGACCGTTCTCTGTCAGATCGCGGCCGAAGCGCTGGGGCTGCGCTATGAAGACGTAACGATTGCGCAGCCAGATACGACGCAGGTGCCGAATAGCGGGCCTACCGTGGCGTCGCGCACGGTGATGGTGGTTGGAAAGTTGGTGGAATCCGCGGCGCGAGGGATTCGGCAGACGCTGACTTCAGCGGGCACGCTCGGCGAGTCTTATTCAGCGGATGAATTCCGCGCGGCCTGCCGAAGCCACATTGCCGCACATGGGCAACTGCGATCGTGGGCACAGTACGAGCCGCCTCCAGACATTTTCTGGGACGATCAAAACTACCGAGGAGAAGCATACGCCGCGTATTCCTGGGCGGTTTACGTTGCCGAAGTCGCTATCGACCTGACGACCTACAGCGTTTCGGTGAACGACTTTGTCGCGCTTCAGGAAGTTGGGAAGGTGTTGCACCCGGTGCTCGCCATTGGACAAATCGCGGGCGGAGTCGCCCAAGGGATCGGGTTTGCTTTATTCGAAAGAGTCATCTGGCAGAAGGGACGCATGCAAAACAGCCAGATGACAAATT